>Ga0210378_10000795_pt1 | contig 16385 bp, 22 predicted proteins | sample PLM1_60_b1redo_FD_155465 | JGI IMG/M metagenome (GOLD analysis project Ga0210378, IMG submission 155465) | Groundwater sediment microbial communities from an aquifer in East River, Colorado, USA - PLM1_60_b1 redo | ecosystem: Environmental > Terrestrial > Soil > Riparian zone | place: USA: East...
GGAGGACCTCCTCGAGGGTCCGGAACGTGATGCCTTCGGTCAGCCAGATGAAGCGAGGCCGCGTTCCCTTCCCGCTGGTCCTCCGCTTCGCCCCGTAGGGCACGATCTCTCCGAACGGATAGAACGGCTCCGGCAGCTGCAACGTGATCGAGCGGGCCTCGAAGTCGGTCCAGGCGGCCAGGTGCGGGCGGTCGCGGTACCGGAGCGGCTTCACGTGGACCGAGTAATCGCCCGGCTCAGGAAGGCCGACCAGCATGCCCGCCGCGACGTTGGCCGAGAGATCCGGCACGGAGGAGGAGACGTCCATCGCGGCGGCAGCCTACGGCGAGGCCGCTGATAGGGTCCGCCAACCGATGGACGAGCCCGGCGGCTCCCTCAGCTTCGCCCACGGTGCCCGGAAGGTCGCGCCGTTCTCGATCGCGGTGCTCGGCTTCGGGATGTCGTTCGGGGTCCTTGCTCGTCCCACGATGGGGCCGATCGCACCGATCGTGATGTCCGCGACGACGTTCGCGGGCTCGGCTCAGTTCGCCGCCGCCTCCATCCTCGGCGCCGGCGGGACGCTCGCCGCCGCGGTGGTCGCCGCCGTCCTCCTCAACGCACGCTATGCGCCGATCGGCCTGAGCGTGGCACCGTCCCTCACCGGGCCGTGGTGGTCTCGGTTCCTCCGGGCCCAGCTCGTCGTCGACGAGACGTGGGCCCTTTCGGCGGACGGCCGCGGCGGGCACGATCCCAAGATCATCGTCGGCGGCGGCCTCGTGCTCTACGCCGCGTGGGTCGGCGGCACGGCGGCCGGCGTGCTCTTCGGCGATCTGATCGGCGACCCCGCCCGGCTCGGGCTGGACGCCGCCTTCCCGGCGTTGTTCCTGGCCCTCCTGATGCCGAACCTGGACCGTCCGCATGCGAAGACCGCCGCGCTGCTGGGCGCGGCCATCGCGCTGGCGCTCACGCCCCTGGCGCCCGCGGGCGTGCCGATCATCGCCGCGGGCATCGCGTGCCTCGTCGGGTGGCGGCGAGCATGAGCATCGGGTGGTGGACGGTGGTGCTCGTCGGGACAGCGACGATCGCGATCAAGGGAGCGGGACCGGTGCTGCTGGGCGGCAAGCCGCTCCCCCCACGCCTCGGTCGCGTGATCGGCCTCCTCGCGCCGGCGCTGCTCGCCGCCCTGGTGGCGATCAGCACGTTCGGTGGGGAGCGCGCGCTCGTCCTCGACGAGCGCGCGCTCGGGGTGGCGGCCGCCGGCGTAGCCGTGGGCTTCAAGGCGCCGCCACTCGTGGTCGTGGTCGTCGCTGCGACGGTCACCGCCCTCGCGAGAGCCCTCCTGTAGGGTTCGCGTGATGACGCGCTTCCGCGACCTGGGACTCCGCGTCGGACTCCTGCCACCGGGGCCACTGAACGCGATCACCGACGTCGGTGACGTGACGGTAGGCATGACGACATTGATCGAAGGGGACGGGCCTCTTCAGGTCGGGAAGGGTCCGATCCGAACCGGCGTCACGGCGATCGTGCCTCACGCGGGCATCGGCGCCGAGCCGTTGTTCGCCGGTTCTCACACGCTGAACGGCAACGGCGAGATGACCGGGCTGGAGTGGGTCCGCGAGTCCGGCTGCCTCACGACGCCGGTCGCGATCACGAATACCCACAGCGTTGGGGTCGTCCGCGACGCCCTCGTGTCCTACGAGGTCCGCGATCGCGAGCGAGGGCCGGCGTTCTGGAGCCTTCCCGTCGTCGGGGAGACGTACGACGGCGCCCTGAACGACATCAACGGCATGCACGTCCGGCCCGAGCATCTCTTCGCAGCCCTGGATGCGGCGGCAGGAGGGCCGGTGCCGGAGGGTGGTGTCGGAGGCGGCACCGGGATGATCTGCCACGACTTCAAGGGAGGCACCGGAACCGCATCACGCCTGATCGAGGGCGGCTGGACTGTCGGCGCACTCGTCCAAGCGAACTACGGCGACCGCGAGCGTCTGATGGTGGACGGCGTGCACGTCGGCGAGGAGATCCCGACGAGCGAGCTGCCGTCGGGATGGGACCAAGAGGAAGCGATCGGTCGCGCGGGCGAAGGCTCGATCATCGTCGTGATCGCGACCGACGCGCCACTGCTCCCCCATCAGCTCGAGCGCCTCGCCCAGCGCGCCGGCCTCGGGGTCGGGCGGGTGGGCGGCGGCGGTGGGAACTCGAGCGGCGACATCTTCCTCGCCTTCTCCACCGCGAACGCCGGGCGGATGAAGAGCTACAAGACCGCGAACCCGGAGGGACCGCTGGCCGTCGACATGGTCCCCGATGCCTCGATCACGCCCCTGTTCTGGGGCGCGATCGAGGCCACCGAGGAGGCGATCCTGAACGCGCTCGTCGCGGCCGACACGTTGGTCGGCCGCGACGGCATCACCGCCCACGCGCTCCCCCACGATCGGCTCGTGGAGATCATGACGAAGTACGGGAGAGGACCGACCCGCTCGCGATCGAGGCGGCCGCCAGCGACGGTGCCATGAAACCCTGACGAGGTTCGGCCGGTGTGCCTTCCAGCCCCGCCGGCTCAGGCTTTCGCGAGACTTCCGTCCGAGCGGACGGGGACCGTCGCGTCGATCGGTCCTTCGGGACTGTCCGTCCCCCAGGAAGATCCGCTCTGCGAGTCCCATCGGCCGACCACTCCGCCGTCGACGATCGCCCCGTAGATCCGCCACGGCTCCCCACGACCGGAGTGGAAGAGGACACCACACCCCCACTGTCCGGCCTTGTTCTCGCCCGAGGTGATCTCGGCGACGACGTACCCCTCGGCCGCCACGTCCCGGTGGGGACCGTCCTGGTTCCAATGCGAGATGCAATCGGTGGCCGAGACAGGCGAACACGCTGTGACCAGGAGGAGCACGGCTGGAACGAGCGATCGCCGCATCTATCGAGGTTCCTTCGTCGGGGCGGCGGGATTCGAACCCGCGACCTCGTGCTCCCAAAGCACGTGCGCTACCAGGCTGCGCTACGCCCCGCTTGTGCCGGGATTCTACGTGCGGGTACCGTGGTCCCATGCGATCGCGGCCGGGGACGCGGAACCTCCTCAGCTACCTGCTTTCCATCACGCTGCTCGTCGCCATCGCGGCCTTCGCGATCCTCGTCGCTCTCCAGCTCCGGGGCGACAAGCCTCCTCGCTTCGACGTGGGCGCCCCGGGAGGTGTGGAGTGCCCCGTCGGCGAGGGCACCCCGGCGTGCTTCAGCTTCACGGTCACGAACCTCGGCAACCGCCCGTCGCTCGTGGAGTGCAACGTGACGGCGGGCGCCGGCCGCGCGACCTTCCTGAACGACACGTCGGTCTACGCGAGCTCGGCTCCGTTCGAACCGGGGATCTCCGAACAGCTGACGGTCAAGGTCGACCAGGGCGACACGGACACGGTGACCGAACCGATCCTGATCTGCACGGCGGTCTAGACGCGGAACACACCCTCGCCGACGATCCGCACACCCCCGCCGACCCGCACGTTCCACGATTCGCCTTTCGGCCGGACGTCCAGGTGCAGGAAGCTCGGGCGTCCCACCATCTCGCCTTGGGCGATCACCGCTTCGCCCGGCATGCCGGCGAGGCCGCGGGACGCGAGGTAGACGCCGAGCGGACCGGCGGCCGAGCCGGTGGCGGGGTCCTCGCCCACGCCGAGGCTCGCATCGAACATCCTCGCCATCACGTCCCCATCGCCCCGCACGGCGAAGAGATAGAGGCATTCGCCACCGGACGCGGCGGTCGCGCGCCGGCATGCAGGCTCGTAGCGCTCGGCGCGGCGGAGCGTCTCCTCGTCGCGGATCGGCACGAGCAACGGCGCGAGTCCGGTCGTGATCACCTGCATCGGCAACTCGGGGTGCAGGTCGTCCGACTCGAGCCCGGCCGCCTCCGCCACGACCCCGCGGTCATCGAACTCCGGTCCGAAGACGGGCTGCTTCTGTGTCATCCACGCGAAGCCCCTCTCCAGGTCGACCTCGACGGGGATGTTCCCCAGGGCGGTGGTCTGGATGGTTTCCGTGGAGGTCCTGCCTTCGCTCGCGAGCGTGTAGGCGGTTCCGATCGTGGGATGGCCGGCGAATGGAAGCTCGGCGTCGGGCGTGAAGATCCGCATGCGGTAACCGTCCGGCCGCGACTCGGTCACGAAGGTCGTCTCCGAGAAGTTCGTCTCGAGGGCGAGCATCTTCATCAGTTCGGTCGAGAAGCCCACGGGCGTCTCGGGGACGACACACAGGCGATTGCCCTGGAACGGAGTCTCGGTGAACGCGTCGACGAGGCGGAACGCGACATCCATCGGCGAAGTATCCCAGCCGGGTTGTTAGGCTTTCGCTCCTATTCGCGGGTGTAGCTCAATGGTAGAGCTCCAGCCTTCCAAGCTGGTGGTGCGGGTTCGATTCCCGTCACCCGCTCTGTTCGTCGACCCGCCGACTTCGTGGAGAAGGCGTGGTCTTCCGATGGCGGGACTTGCGTCCGATCCCCGCGAAGCCGACGCTTGCGGCATGAGCACCGCGATCGAGCATCCGTCCTCACGACGGCTCGTCCTCACCCTCGCCACGGTGCTGCTCGGGCCGGGCACTCTCTTCGTCGCCGCCAACGTCCTCGAGCACGGCATCGGCCTCGAGGGAGCGGCGGCCTGGTTCGACTCCTTGCTCAACCTCCCCGGCGTCTCCTGGATCGTGACCAGTTTCATCCTGGGCGGGCCAGTGGTGGCCCTGCTCCTCGCCGGGTCTCGGCTCCTTCCGATCCGGCTCGAGAGAGACGGAGACGCCTGGGAGGTGCGGATCCGGGTGCGCGCCGACGGATGGGCGATCGCGGTTGTCGCGATCAGCGCGCTCGTTGGGGTCATCCTCGCCGGCCACCTCATCGCGGAGAACATGGCTTGTGTGATCGGACTGCGCCCGTACTGCTGAAACGCCTCCCGCCGCATCGCGCTGGCATTCGCCAGATCGAAGGATGAACCGAAGCCCGATGCGTACCCGGCGCCCGCTCCCTATGGTTGAACGATGTCGGAAGCACTTGAGAGATCGTTGGGCAAGAACGCATCGGTGACCATCGAGGCAGCGGCTCGATTGGTCGATATCGATGTCGAAACGATCAGACACTGGTCGGACGTCGGCTCGATCGAGATCGAACACCGTGGCGAGATGGACGTCGTTCGCCTGGACCGAGTGAGGATGCTGACTGACTCGTCGAGGGTGGTGACCAAAGGCACGCCGTATGGGTTGCTGCGGGCGCTCCTCCGGGACGCTCCGAAGACCGAGACTCCCAGTGTCGTCGTGCTCCAGGAGCTCGCGCGGGAGAAGGCCGGGATCGCGTCCTAGATCCACCGCACTCCACACTCCGGAGCACGCGCGTGCTCTCCAGCCTTTCGCCGCTATCCTCCCAGCCACGGGCGATGGAGTCCGCCCGCCAGCAGGGAACCGCCGAGGGTCGGCTGATGACTCCTACTGCGGAACAGAAGCAGGAGGAGCCATGCGCACCTGGGTTTCGATCGGGGTTGCCGGCACTGTCGGCGTACTTGCTCGTCACGCCGTCCAGCAGGTCGTTCCTCGTCACGGAGGGATGCCGTGGGGAACGCTCCTGGTGAACATCTCCGGCGCCTTCATCCTGGGATTCCTCTTCACGTTGATCGTTCGCCGGTTCGCAACGGCCATGTGGATCCAGGAGGCGCTGCTCGTGGGTTTGCTCGGCGGCTACACGACGTTCTCCGCCTTCTCGCTCGAGACCTTCTTGATGATCGAGCACGGACGCGTCGCGCTCGCCGCCTCGTATTCCCTCGGGAGCGTTCTCGGTGGGGTCGCGGCGGTCTTCACGGGCATCCATCTCGCGAGACTGATCTGATCCCGAAGGGCTCGACCACGCTACGCTTGATCCGGCGCCGGTAGCTCAGGGGATAGAGCAGGGGACTTCTAATCCTCAGGTCGCAGGTTCGAATCCTGCCCGGCGCGCTGGTCAGAGGGGGGTTCGGTCCGGCGCTCCTCTCTTGCTGCCACTCTTGCTGCCAGCCGAGGTCGCGGATCGCACGCAGCAGCCGCAGCCGCACGACCTCGTCGGTGTCGGCCATTGCCAGCAACTACGCGAGATCAGCGGCCGCCGGCCGAGCCGTGAGCGCCCGCAGGACCGCGGTGCGGTCGGACGAGGGAGCCTCGAGGATGCGGCGCAGCTCGGCGAGCGCCGCCGGACCGAGCGGCGCCAGGTGGGAGCGGACTTCGGCGTCCTCGTCGAAGGGGTCAGCGATCATTCGCCGGTGCACGCCGTGCCCGCTTCACGGCCAACGCTGAGCCCAACATCGCCCCGACCAGAACGCCGACGCACGCGAACCCGATGACCCAATCGTAGCCCTCGAACTCGCTACCGAAGTCGAAACCTACGGCCTTGGTCGCGAACCACTCCCACGCGACACGGCCGAGGAACCCGCCGATCAGCCCCCCGACGGGAGCCATCAGGAGCGGCCAACCGCTTCGGAACCTGATCGCCACGACGATCGCGATCACGATCCCGGCCGGGGCCGCGTCCAGCGAAAAGTCGTACAGGTCCACGACCTCAGGCTCCCACGAACGTCGCCGGCCAGCCGAACAGTTTGCAGATCCGGTCCCACGTCTCGAAGGTAGGCCACCGCATCCCGGCCTCGATCTCCCGGTACTCCCTCACGCTCACGCCAAGAAGGCACGCCGCCTGCCCACCGACCACCCCGCTCGCGTCCGATCGTGCTCGAGCATCGTGGGGAGCATCGCCACGGGCGGAGCCTAGGCCAGACCAGCTATGGGGAAGAGGACGCTCGTGTGCGCGGAGGTTAGAGAATGTCGCCGGAGACGAGGATCGCCGCTTGAGCTAGTCCTCGAAGCGATCGATCAGATGGTCGAGTCGACCCAGTGTCCGGAACCCGAGCCGCTGAAGCAGCGATGCCGACATATCACCACCGAAGGTGACGAGCGCCGGGGTCCCGCGACGCACGGCCTCCGGCCACGTCGCGGCGATCAGGCTCGCCATCGCTCCGCGCCGACGGTGAGAAGGGATCGTCGCTCCGCCTCCCAGGTAGACGCCCTGGGGAGCGAACCAGGCACGGCCGGTCGCGACCGGTCGCTCGCCATCAAGCGCCAGGAGTCTGGCAGTGTGGCTACCCACCCGCTCGATCTCGAAAGTGTCACGAGCACGACGGAGTTCGTCCTTCGCGTCCTCAGGTGGGAACCCGAACCCCTCGTTCGCGACCTCGATCGCGGCGAGGTGATCCTCGAAGGTCCTCACGGGGCGGACATCGAACGTCGACGGCCCGGCGTCCGGCTCGCTCGTGAGCAGCAGGATCGACGAGCCCGTGACCGATTCCCGCTCCAGGCCGAGCGCCGTCAGCTCGGGGACAACGTCGGCAGGAGTCGCCGAAGGTCCGATCGACCATGCAGCGGCCCTTCGGCCTCGCGAGCGCATGAGCGAACGGATCTCGTCCAACTCGGAAGCGACCTTGCCCGCGCCGAACCGCACGCGGGCAACGGTGGTTGACCAGAAGTGTTCACCTGGAGCGAACGTGACGACGGCGCGCTCCATCTTGATGCGCTCCTCGTCTGACCCGATCCGCACGAAGGCAGAAGGGTCTTCCGCAAACGCACGCAACTCTGGATCCATCCATCGAGCGTAGTCGGGGGCGCGTGCGCGAGGGGTCGCGAATGTCCCTAGCGGAACGACCGCGGCCAGCCGAACGCCGCGCCGATCCGGTCCCACGTCTCGAAGCTCGGCGATCGAGCGCCGGCCTCGATCTCCCGGGTACTCCCGCACGCTAAGGGCCCAGACGCCACGCGGTCTGCCCGACCGACCGCCCTGCCCGCTTTCGGTCGTACTGGAGCATCGTCGGCAGCATCGCCACGGCGTGCGCCGGTCACTCCTGGAGCCGCCGACTACACAGGAGCTCCCTATCTGCGCCCTCTTGCGGCTCTTCTTCGAGACGCCGAGCTAGGTGAGGGTGGTGTGGCGATCCACTCTGTGTTCAAGCAAGCGGCCCATTCACCTCCTGGACGCGCCCGAACGCGAAGACGTTGTTCGCGTCAATCTCGCGATGCACCACTTTGTCGTTGGCGATGTTCGACGACGCGTCCACGACCATATCCGGCGCGTCCACGATGCCGACGTGGTCTATCTTGCTGTCGTGCTTCGTGTCGTAGAAGACCAGGTCGCCGTCTTTCAGCTTCGACCGCTCGTGGAACACGGTGACCTGCGGATCCTCGATCTGGTCGCGCGCAGGGGGCCTCAGGTCGATGTCCACCCGCGAGTAGCAGAACTTCACAAGCCCAGAGCAGTCGAACTCGTCTGGCCCCGTGGAGCCGAACGTGTATTCGTCGCCCAGCTGGTTGAGCGCGGTCTGAAGGATCCTCGACCCCTCCGCCACGCCGACCTTCCGAGCCCGCAGTCGGGCATCGGACCCGTCTTTCCTGATCGCGAACCATTCCCCGAGCTTGACTTCGGGGAGGTTGATACTCCTGACGACAGTTTCGACGATGGTGTCTTCGGGCTTCTCTGGGCCGAAATCGTGGATGTCTTTGGGTCGAGCGATCCGGAAGGGCCCTCCCATCGGCCACATCGTGTGGATCGCCTCATGTAGCTTCCGTTCGAACACGCTTAGGTCCCCGACCTGCGCGAAAGTCTCGCCGCCCGCGCGGCGGATACGGAACTCGGTTCTCATCTGTAGCCCCCTCCCTGCGAGAACCTTTGCTTACTCCGCTGGACTCCAAGCGCCAGTCGGCCGTCCGATGTACAGCTTTTGCCACCCAGATGTTTCGCCTTCTCCGTCGCCACAGATGTCTCCTTCACTCCGTCGGAGAGCAGCCACTTGCTAGCCAAGCCGCCATGGTGGAGGGACTGAGTCGCTCAGCGTTCGAATGTGGCGAACGTCTGCGGCCACCCGGAGAACTCCTCGATCCGCTCCCAGACCGCGTAGGTCGGCCACGCCTCGCCCTCGACGAGCTCCCGATACTCCCGGACGCTCACTCCGAGCGCCAGGCAGCCTCCCCAACTGACCAGCCCACTCGCTTCCGGTCCTCCTCGAGCATCTTGGGCAGCATCGCCACTCGAGCTCGCCCCACGCTCTCATCCATGTCGCACGAACGTCGGCGGCCAGCCGACCAGTTTGCAGATCCGGTCCCACGTCTCGAAGCTCGGCGAGCGGACGCCGGCCTCGAGCTCCCGGTACTCGCGGACGCTGACGCCGAACCGCCATGCCGCCTGCTCGACCGACCAGCTGGACCGCGTCGACCCTTCCTGCGACGCGAGTCGGTCTTGCGGGGAGCTCAGTCGCCAGATCAGCCAGCGCACCCGAGCATCTTGGTGCCCAGCGCTTCCGCCTCTTCCCGTGCTGCTCGTACCTTCCCGTTTGCCGAATAGCGGCCAACGACGAACCAATCCTGCCCGACGTCCCAAAGCACACACCCATCGGTGCCGAGGGCAGCCATCACACCCACAGTGACTTCGATGTCTCCTGGAGCGCCGACCCATACCTCTGCTGCGATCGGGTTACCCCCGCGAGGGCAGTAGTAGATCTCGATGCCTCCCTCCGACCCGCCCAGCTCACAGGAGCCGTAACCCCGCGCCGCCAGGGTTGTGAACACCTCATCGGCACGTGCGGGCGTCGAGATCCAAGGAGATGGGGATACAGCCGTTGGTGAGACCGACCCCAAGGAAGGGGACGATTGCGTCGTCGAGGGAGTCGATCTCGGGGTTGCCGAGTGCTGAGGCGGAGCCCCTTCGTTCGCCCGGCACCCTGCGAGCGACAGCGATGCTGCTACAACCAGGCCAGCCACCCGCAAGATCCGAGCGCCACGTCGGTTCACGACGACCGACCTCCGAGCGTGATCGGAACGCGGGCTGTTTCGCCGTCCCCGTGCTCGAGGATCACGACGATTTCCCGGTCGGATGGCTCCTCGATCTCGAGGACGAACGCGTTGAAGGACACGTCGGGTCCGAGCTCGAGGATCCGAGCCTCCTCGGTCTTGCCCTCGAGATGGACGCGGGTCACATCGTCCGCGACAACTCCGTACACCACTGCTCCATCGCCTCCGCCGAAGACGTGGGATCCCCACTCCATCGGACGATCCTGGGTCGGAGCGGCGAACCCGAACCCCCAGGAACGTCCGCCCTGGTACAGGTCGAGCGACAGCGGCGCATCGCTCCCGGATTCGACGAGTCGCCACCGCCGACCCGCCGTGACGCCGGTTGCGAGCGCAAGTGGTCGCTCCGGGAAGGAAGATGGTCCGAATGACATACCCGTGAACGTTTCCAACATCCGGGCGCGATCCGACCGAGAGGCGTCCGGCGCGAAGAGGACGACGCCGTTGAAGTTCCGGTCGGCGGCGGCCCATACGACCTGGAAGTACGACCACCCGGCTCGGCACCCGTCCTCCAAGGTTCCCATCGATGGCGATCGGATCGGCCACGGAGGCGGTGTCGGCTCGTACGAAGCCGGCAGGTTTTGGACGAGCAGCACGACGGCTTGGGCAAGCGGGTTCTCGGTCGGGCATCCAACATCGCTCGACCTGATACCTCCGACGTTGCTGAGGACGAGGATGGGGTACTCCTCGCCGTAACAGTGTTGCTCAGGCGCCATCGCGCCGCAGGAAACGAGTCGCCAGCCCGGCGGAACCGTCACCGTGACGCCGTCGACCGTACGTTCTGTCGGATCCGTCCCGGTTCGGTCCCGGTCCAGACCGCCGCGAGCAAGGGCGAAGGCGAAGGCGACCATTACCGCTGCACCGACGATGTAGGCACCGATGCGCCGCCGCTGGACGTGCCTGCGCCGGCGGAGTTCGAGTCGCTCGGAGAAGCCCGGCTCGGGGCCGATGCCGTCGGTCGTCGAACGGAAGAGTTCCTGGACGTTAGGCATCGCTGCTCCCATCCGCCGCCTTGATGGCTCGCCGAGCCTGGCTCGCCAGCGTCCGAACGGTGGACGAGCGGACGCCGAGGATCTGAGCCGCCTCGTCAGACGCGTATCCGAGGAGGTCCATGAGCAGGATGGCGGCGCGCTGCCTGGGTGTCAGTCCCAGAAGGAGGCGACGGAGGTCGGTGTGTTGCTCGACCTCCTCGAAGGCGTCCGAGCGCCTCGCGGTCGGGAGCACCTTCCGTGCTGCCATCGTCGCCCTCCTACGCTGCATCCGGAAGCCGTTCAGAGCGACTCGGAACAGGTAGCCGGTCGGGTCATGGATCTGATCGATCCGGTCCCATCGCTCCCAGAGCTTGAGGAAGGCATCCTGCGCGAGGTCCTCGGCGTCCTGGCGGTTCCCGGTGATGAAGTACAGGGCCTTGAACAGGCGCTCGTGCTCGTCTTCGACGAACCGGTCGAAGACCCGTAGCGTGCCCGAGCCCTTGGTGGGAAACCGCACGACCTCGCCTCTTGCCTGCACAGACCGTGGATGCACGGACATGCCGTTGCGCCTACGGCCGGGCGAACTCGTTCCCTCCTCGAGAGCGTAGGACTTTCAGCCCGAGAGAGCAGCATGCAGCCCAACGGCTCTTGGGCTTGCCTCGCCCCCCGTAAACGCGTGGCGTTAGTCGCATCCATCTGTGGATTGAATCACGGCCGTGTCATTCGGTCAACCCTGAGCGTGAAGCGGCTCAATGCCGAGGTTGACTCGTGGCCACCCGTATGCGACGATCGCGACGTGAAGGTCTCCGAAATCATCGGCAAGCGCGTTCGGCAGGCTCGCGAGGAAGAAGGACTAAGTCAGCGCGACCTCGGCGAGAAGGTCGGCGAGCTGTTGGGCCGCGCATGGTTCCCGCAGGCCGTCAGCGCCGCGGAGAAGGGACGCCGTGACTGGACGGCCGACGACCTGGTCGCTGTCGCTTGGGCTCTGCACCGCCCGGTGGGATGGTTCTTCGGTGTGATGGACGAGGACCGAGGCAACATGCTCGATTTCGAGCGGGCGCAGATCCACGCCTACACGTTGGCGGGCAACAGTGAGACGCGGACGCCGGAGGAGATGATCGCAGAGGTCGTGCGTCTCGGCGTCGAGATTCGGCAGACTCTCGAGGAGACAGCCGCCGGGTCCAGCGACACCTCGGTACGAGAGGACGACGCGTGAGCCGCGGCCACCTCACCCAGCGATCGACCGGCTCTTGGACGCTCCAGGCATCGGGCGGGTTCGACGACGCCGGCAAGCGCGTCAGGATCACGCGGACGGTGCGCGGGTCACGAAGGGACGCCGAGCGGGAACTGACGAAGCTGCTCCGCGAGGTCGACACCGGCACGGCGACGGCGAACGGCTCGACGACGCTCTCGCGCTACCTCGAGGAGACCTGGCTCCCCCACATCGACACGCGGGTCCGACCAACGACACTCCGCCGGTACACTTCGCTCGTCCGGGTACAGATCTCGCCCCGGATAGGCCGGGTGAGGCTCGCGAAGCTCCGGCCCGTCCACATCCAGTCGGTGATCGACGGGATGTTGGCCGAGTGTGCGGCGCCCGCGTCCGTCCTCCAGGCTCATCGGGTCCTGAGCTCGGCGCTCTCCCAAGCGGTCCGCTGGCAGCTCCTCAGCGTGAACCCCTGCGCCGCGGTGAGGCCCCCTCGCGCCGACCGGAGGCCGCTCAGGGTTCCGACTACCGACGAGACTCGTACGATCGTCCGTGCGGCCTCGGACACGTACGAGGTGCCCGTCCTGCTCTGCGCCACGACCGGGATGCGACGGGGCGAGGTCCTCGGGTTGCAGTGGTCGGCCGTCGACCTCGACGCCGGGAAGCTCCACGTCGAGCGGACGCTCCAGAAGGTCCGGGGAGAGGTTCGCTTCGTCACGCCGAAGACGGATCGCTCCAGACGCTCGATCTCCCTCCCCCCGTCGGTCGTGGAGCAACTGCGCCGACACCGGAAGGAACAGGCGGAGCGACGGCTGCTGGCAGGTCCGGCCTGGAGCGATCTCGACCTCGTCGTGGATCGAGGCGACGGGAAGCACCTCGATCCCGACACCCTCAGCCACGCGTACTCGCGGATTGCCGCGGTGGCTGGTGTTCCCACCGCGAGGCTCCACGACCTCCGACACGCCTTCGCCTCGACGCTCCTCGTAGCCGGCGTCCACCCGAAGGTCGTCTCCGAGGCCCTCGGACACTCCTCCGTCGCGTTCACGATGGACACTTACCAGCACCTCCTCCCGACGATGGGAGACCAGATCGCGAGCGCGATCGAGACGGCGCTCGGCGCCAACGCGTGAGCCTTGCTGCCACTCTTGCTGCCAGTCCATGGCGGACAACCCAGTACGGGCCGGGATCCTTCGGGACCACATACCCTCGCTGACCTGGGAGAACCCGACGGAGTAGGACCGGGCGGGATGACTCAGTACGTGCGTGGACGGACTTCTAATCCTCAGGTCGCAGGTTCGAATCCTGCCCGGCGCGCGAGTGTGATGTCTCGCGACATCGTGCCGACATGTCTCGTGACATCGTTCCACGTCAGGTCCGGCCATGCGGTTGGTAGTCGCGGCTGGGATCGAGGGTCAGCTCCCGGATCAGCTCATCGTCCTCGGTGATCAGGCGCTCGGTGAATCGCAGCCACCGGAGCACCCTGGCGTCCGGCTGAGTTCGGCACCTGTCGCTACACCTGCAAGCCGCAAGACCGCCTACACAACATTCGGGGGCCAGACGCGTGACATCGACGCTCCCGTCTCGTGGAGGTTCTTCATCGGGCAAGGACCGGATGGGGTCGACCTCTCTGTCCGAAAGTGGCGGACAGACGTTCCGGTGAGCATCGCGTGCGTCGTTGAGGACTCGAGAGGCGTCAAGCAACCCGGTCGTCTCCGACAGGTTGAGGACGACATTGTCCGTAGCACCTACCCGACGGACTTCGACGCTCAACCGGTCGCAGGCCTCCACTTCGTCCAATGGCTGGTCGCTCGTCGACACCTGTTCGGCGAAGACGTGTCTGACCCGAACCGGACGGTCGGAATCATCGACCCAATGGAGTTCACGATCGAAGTCACCGAGGACGGCTAGGCTCCATCCCGTGCCGACCTTCCTCGAACTCCTTTGGACCTCCCTAGCCAACTAGGCGAAGGGAGGCTCCGCGATGGAGCGGTGGTGGAACTGCGTCGTCGAGGTCACGGTCCCGTTCGACACGCCGGAGGAGGCGAGGAACGCCTTCACCGACGACGAGACAATCGATCACCTCTTCGGGATCTTCGGCGAGAGCGCGGTGATCGGCGGGAGGATCGAGGAGGCGACGAACGAGGACTAAGAGGGTCGTCGGTTGTCAGGCTGCTTGATCCACCAGCGGATGCCTTTCCCTGCGTGCGGCTCGTCCGACCACCTCGGGACAACATGGAGGTGAGCGTGAGGTATCCGCTGACCGCCTGTCGGGAGGACGTTCCAGCCCACGTTGTATCCATCTGGCGCGGATCGGTCATCGATTGCAGCACGGACACGGACTAGGAGAGCTTGGGTTTCGTTCCACTCATCGGTCGTGAGATCGAACACGGTCGAACGGTGGGCTCGGGGACAGATCAGGACCCCTCCCTCTGGCGGTTCGTATGCCCAGATGGCGAAGCAATGCTCAGACTCGGCGAAGGCCTCCGAGGTCTGGCGAGAATCGCAATGCGGACAGTCGTCGCTCTCGAAGGGTTCCGACATGCGGACCTAGCGTACCCTGCGTATCGACGCCGACTGACGGAGCCCCGATGCACTGGCCGTCATGGGCTCTCCGGTGCGGAATCGGCCTCCTCGGGGGTCGGGGCGAGGCGATCCGTACGGCCCAGCAGAGACCGGATCCGGACCCGGTAAGGGGCCGAGCAAGGGCGAGACCGCTCGGCAGCGCGTCTACGTGCGGAAGCTCCGGGGGACGAGGGAAACACCGCTCGCGAGGAACGTCGGCTAGATGGCCGACTACGACGCGCGACGGGTCTTCTTCCTTCGGACGACCCTCCGTGTTGGCTTCGGCTCGTCCTCGACAAGCTCTCCCTCGACGATATCTCCGTCCGGATCGGACTCGTCAGATCTCGGAGTGCACGAGGCTGTCTTCACCTGCCCACCCTTGCACAACATCGATACCGGATCCGCCGTAAAGACGTGCGCACCACAGCGCGCCGAAACGTCGCTGGTCCGCGAAGGGGAGCTGCGTACACGGTCGGGACCGCGTGCCCGCAGCATGCCATCATGCGTCGATGCTTCAAACTGCCCGAGCAGGAACGGCACTGGGCTCGGTCTGCTGCGGCGTCTTGACCGTCATCCTCATCGCCGCCGGACTCTCCGCGACAACGCAGACGGCGGCAGCCGCGACGATCACACCGACCGATTGCGTCAACCCGAAAGTCCCCGACACGTTCCGCCGGCACCTGATCACGGCGATCCGCGTCTCGGGGAACCTGCCGATCCGCTGGGCTGACGCCCCGAATATCCCCCGGATCATCTGCTGGCAGCAGACGCGATTCAGCACCGACTTCCACGCGGGCGGCTACAAGCAACAGTGGTTCGGCGTCTTCGCGATGTCGAGGCGCGAGGTCAAGACGGTCATGGGCCCATGGCTGAGCAACGATCGGTACGAGCTGATCCTGAACCCCAAGTGCTTCGTGCACGGGTGGGACGCGTGCCCCCACACGACCGCGAACACGAGGAGCGCCCAACAGCTGATAGCCGGCCTGCGCTGGATCTGGCTGATGTACGGACACCCGTCCACGGCGTGGCAACACATCCTCAGGACCGGTCGCTTCAACTCGTATCCCAGGCCTCCCGCCGACGTCACGCCCACACACGACCCACTGCGGATCTGCCCCGTCCAGCGCCCCGTCTTCTACAACGACGACTTCGGCGAGGCGCGAACGGTCGGCGGCTATCACCCACACTGGGGGAACGACATCGTTGCGCCGTCAGGCCGCCCGATCCGCGCGCCGTTCGACGGACTCGCGGTGAGGCACTCGGATGACTGGTTCGCCGGCAACTACGTCACCGTCGTCGGGCGCGAGGGCTACGTCCGCAACGGCCACCTCTCACGGTTCGGCACCCTCGGCCGCGTACAGGCCGGGACCGTGATCGGCTACGTCGGCGGGACCGGTGACGCACGCGATCCTCACGACCATTTCGAGTGGCATCCGTGGAACGTGCCGCGAACGCTTCACCGCTCGCCGTTCGGCTACACACGGATCACGGACGCGATCGACCCCTACCCCTTCCTGAACAAGGTGTGCATGGGAATGCGCTCGCCGAGAGCATCAACGGGGGAGTGAGCGGCCTGGCGAGTCTTGCTCCCGCGCCATGCTTTCGCTACGACGCTGCTTGCTGGTGGCGTGCACCCGAAGGTCGTTTCGAGGCGCTGCGTCAGTCCTCCATGGCGTTCACGATGGCCGTGTACTCGGCACGTCTTGCCGACGATGGGTGAGGAGTTCGCGGCTACGATCGAGACGGGTCTTACTTTGAGCCGCATCCCACGCCGATAATCGCGATATGCGAGAACG
>Ga0210378_10000798_pt1 | contig 16349 bp, 12 predicted proteins | sample PLM1_60_b1redo_FD_155465 | JGI IMG/M metagenome (GOLD analysis project Ga0210378, IMG submission 155465) | Groundwater sediment microbial communities from an aquifer in East River, Colorado, USA - PLM1_60_b1 redo | ecosystem: Environmental > Terrestrial > Soil > Riparian zone | place: USA: East...
TGGGGCACCTCCGAGAACAACCGCCGGGCCCGCTACTATCGCCTGACGCCGGCGGGCCGCAAGAAGCTGGTCGAGCAGACGAGCCGCTGGCGGGAGATCGTGTCCGCCATGGAGCGGGTGCTGCGGCCGGCCGAGGAGTAGCCCATGGGATGGGGCCGATTCTTCCGCCGGCGGCACTGGGACGAGGAGCGGGCCCGCGAGCTCGAGTCCTATCTCGAAATGGAGACCGACGAGAACATCGCCCGGGGCATGGCTCCCGGCGAAGCGCGGGCCGCCGCGTGTCGAAAACTCGGCAATCGGACGCTGGTCCGCGAGGAGATCCATCGAATGAACACGATCGGGTGGTTGGAGACCCTGGGCCAGGACCTGCGCTACGGGTTGCGCGTCCTGCGGCTGAACCCGGCCTTTGCGGCGGTCGCGATCCTCTCGCTCGCCCTCGGTATCGGTGCGAACACCGCGATCTTCCAGATCTTCGACGCCGTGCGCCTGCAGACGCTGCCGGTGGCCGATCCGGAACGGCTCGTCGAGGTGCGCATCGGCGAGCGGCGTGGCTCGACGGGGAGCTTCAACGGCCGGCGCCCCCAGCTCACCAACCCTCTGTGGGAGCGGATCCGGGCCGAGCCGCGCGGCTTCGACGGTCTGTTCGCGTGGGGCAACACTTCCTTTGAGCTCACGACGGGCGGCCCTTCGCGCACTGCCCAGGGACTGTGGGTGAGCGGCGCGTTTTTCGATACGCTCCGGGTGCGGCCGCTCCTCGGGCGCCTGCTCACCCCCGCCGACGACCAGCGCGGGTGCGCCTCGCCCGGCGCCGTCATCAGCCACCCGTTCTGGCAGCGCGAGTTCGGAGGCGATCCGTCGGTCGTCGGAAAGACGATCCGGCTCGACGGTCACGCCCTCGAGGTCCTCGGGGTGACGCCGCCGGGCTTCTTCGGCGTCGAGGTGGGATGGGGATACGACGTCGCGGTTCCCATCTGCGCCGAGCCGATCCTGAGCGGCGAGCAGACCGTGCTCGACAAGCCCCACGCCTGGTGGCTGGCCGTCATGGGCCGCCTCGAGCCGGGATGGTCACCCGAGCGGATGACCGCCCAGTTGGCCGCCATGTCACCCGGCATCTTCCAGCAGACGGTATCGCCGGCCTACAACGTGACGGACGCGCAGACCTACCTCGCCTTCCGGCTGGGCGCGTTTCCGGCCGGCAGCGGCGTCTCGCAGCTCCGCGGACGGTACGAGAGCCCCCTGCTGCTCCTCCTGGCGATCGCCGGCCTCGTGCTGCTGATCGCCTGTGCCAACCTCGCCAACCTCATGCTGGCGCGCGCGACGGCGCGCGAAAGGGAGATCGCGGTGCGCCTGGCGATCGGCGCGTCGCGCGGAAGAATCATCCGGCAGCTGCTCGCCGAGAGCCTCCTCCTGGCCACGATCGGCGCCGCGCTGGGGGCGCTCCTCGCCCAGGTACTCAGCCGAGCGCTGGTGTCGTTCCTGACCACGCAGGCGAGCGGCGTCTTCGTCGATCTGCAGCCCGGATGGCGCGTGCTTGCGTTCACCGCGGCGCTGGCCGTGGCCACGTGCCTGCTGTTCGGCCTGGCCCCGGCCGTGCGGGCCACGCGCACTACGCCGGGGGCAGCGATGCAGACCGGTGGACGTGGGCTCACCGACAGCCGGGCGCGTTTCGACCTTCGGCGGGCGCTCGTCGCCGGTCAGGTCGCGCTGTCCCTCGTTCTGGTCGTCGGCGCCCTGCTCTTCGCGAGGAGCCTGCGGAACCTGATGACCGTGGACGTCGGCTTCCGCCGGGACGGTATTCTCGTCGTCAATCTCGCCCTTCCGCGCGCCGAGATGGCCGCCGATCGCCGGCTCGCGCGGCATCGCGAGGTCCTCGAGCGGATTCGGGCGGTACCCGGCGTCGAGGCGGCCGCGGAGGCGGAGATCGTGCCCGTCTCCGGAAGCGGCTGGAACGACCGCATCAAGCTCGGAGGGGTCGTTCAGGCGACCATCTCGAACGTCAACGCCGTGAGCGCCGGGTTCTTCCAGACGATGGGCACGCCGCTGCTCGCCGGCCGGGACTTCGATGAGCGCGACACCTCGTCCGCGCCCCGCGCGGCGATCGTGAACGAGGCGTTCGCGCGTGGGCTGCTGGGACAAGCGAACCCCATCGGCCGGACGTTCCAGATCCAGGTGGCCCCCGGCACGCCCGAGCCGACGTACGAAGTCGTGGGGCTCGTGAGGGACAGCAAGTACCGTGACCTCCGCGAGGCATTCGCACCGATCGCGTTCCTGGCCCTCGCCCAGGACCCAGGCTCCCTGGACCAGTACATGCAGGTGATGGTCCGTTCGCGGGGGCCGCTCCTCGGCCTCGCCTCCGCGATCGAGCGGGCGATGGCCGAGACGGACCCCGGGATCTCGATCACGCTTCAGCCGTTCGCGGACCAGATCCTCAAGTCGCTCCTCCGCGAGCGGCTGATGGCCACCTTGTCGGGGTCCTTCGGGCTCCTCGCCGGGCTGCTGGCCACGATCGGACTCTACGGCGTGATGTCGTACATGGTCGCCCGGCGGCGCCGGGAGATCGGCATCCGCATGGCCCTCGGGGCGGACCGCGTGGCGGTGGTCGCAATGGTGATGCGGGAAGCGGCGATCCTCCTGGGCGCGGGCCTGACGGCGGGGACGATCCTCGCGCTGGCGGCCGCACGGACGGCGCGGGCGCTGTTGTTCGGGCTGGGCCCGGGCGATCCCCACACCCTCGTGATGGCGGTCGTCGCCCTCACCGGCGTCGCGCTGCTGGCGAGCTACCTGCCGGCGGTGCGCGCCGCGCGCCTCGAGCCGACGCTCGCGCTGCGGGAGCAGTGAGCGCCTACAGCTCCAGGTTCACGAACACCGGCTCCGGCACCAGGGTGAGGCCGAAGCGGTCGCGCACGCGGTCGCGTATCTCACGGGCGAGGCCGACCACCTCCTGCGCCGTCGCCCCGCCGCAGTTGACGATGGCCAGCGTGTGGTTGGTGGAGATGCCCGCGTTGCCGCGCCGGTAGCCCCGGCGCAGGCCGGCCCGCTCGATCAGCCACGCCGCGGAGAGCTTGGTCCGGCCGTCCGCGGCCGGGTAGGCCGGCATCCTGTCGTTCGCCGCGAGCGTCCCGTCGCGATGCACCGCGGCCTCGATCCGCTCCGCCTCCGCCGCCGACACCACCGGGTTCATGAAGAACGAGCCCACGCTGCGGCGGTTGGGATCCCCGGGGTCGATGACCATCGACTTGCGTCGGCGCACGTCGATGACGGCGCGGCGCACATCGGCGAGCGAAGGCCCGGCGCCCCCTTGCGCGGGCAGGTGGCGCTCCAGGTCGGCGTAGCGGACCGCCGGCGCGCCCCCGGGCCGCAGGCGATAGGTGACGGCGAGAATCACGAAGCGGCCGCGGTCCTCGCGCTTGAAGCGGCTGTCGCGGTAGCCGAAGCGGCATTCCTCGCGCGTCAGGTCGCTCACCGCGCCCGTCCGCAGGTCGAGGACGCGCACGCGCACGATCGTCTCCGAGACGTCCTGGCCGTAAGCGCCCACGTTCTGCATCGGGGTGGCGCCGACGAGGCCGGGGATGCCGGAGAGGCACTCGACGCCCGCCCAGCCTTCCGCTACCGCCCGCTCCACGAGCGGGTCCCACGGCTCGCCCGCCCCCGCGGTCACCTCCACGGAGCCGTCCGACGGGGCCGCGTGCACGCCGCGCACCAGCACGTGGAGGACGAGGCCGGGGAAGCCGTCGTCGGAAACGACCAGGTTGCTGCCGCCGCCGAGGACGAGGAGGGGCAGCTCCTGCTCGGAAGCCCACCGCGCGGCCTCGGCCACGGCGTCTGCGCTCTCGCCGCGCACGTAGTAGCGGGCCGGGCCTCCGATGTTCAGGGTGGACAGCCCGGCGAGGGGAACCTTCTCGGAGAGACCGCGAGGAGGGGTGACGGGCATCGCATTCAAGGCTAGCATGATGGAGTGGGCGATCACGGCGGAGAAGGCATCCTCGTCGTGGACGATGACGACGCGCTCCGATCCATGATCGCCGAGCACCTGCGGGAGCTCGGTTACGCGGTGCTGGAAGCGGGTGATCCCGTCGCCGCCCTCGAGCTCGCCGGCGACGCCTCCCAGCGCGTGGACCTCGTCGTGACCGACCTCGTGATGCCCAAGATGAGCGGGCCGCATTTCGTGGAGCGGTTGCGCGAGGTGCGGCCGAAGGCCCGGATCCTGCGCGTCTCCGGCTACCCGCGCCAGCACCACCCGCGCCTGGCCGCCGACGTGCCGTTCCTCCAGAAGCCGTTCTCGCTCGAGGCCCTCGAGGAGGCGGTGCGCTCCGCCCTCGGCCCCGGGTGAGCGAGACCGAAGATGGCTGCTACCAAGACAGCACCAGGGGCAGGTCCGGGCGCAGGTCCTTCGTCCGGTGGTGCGCCGCGCCGTCGAATGTGAGGGTCATGACGTAGTCGTCGTCCGGCGGGAACTCGACCAGCCCGGTCGCTTCCGCCGCCCGCGCTGTTTCCGAGCGAGCCGCGCTCCCGGGGACGCCGACGCTGAGCGCGGTGAGAGTCTTCAGGGGAAGGGCGTGCGCGGTCGGCTCGCCGCGCAGGGCGTCCGGCCGCCGCGGGAAGCGGAAGTAGATGAGCTCGGGCTCGCGCAGCGGCGTTCCCCGCCCGATGTCGATCGCGACCTCGGAGTAAGGCGGGTGATAGGACCAGGTCGGAAACGGCGGCTCCGGGCTCGCGGATCCGCCCGCGCTGCGGAAGACGAGACCGAACGGGCATGCGCCCTGGCCCCGCTTCGACCAGCGCTCCCACAGGCGGGTGCGCGCCGCCGGCTCGCGCTGCGCCTCTTCGGCGTCGCTGACCCAGACCAGCTCGACGTATGCGTTCTCGAAGAAGAAGCGCCGATTGGCGGTGCCCTGCCCGGGATGCGTGATCGAGGAGCCTTCCGTCAGCCCCGCGGCGATGAGTGCGGCCGCTTCGGGCGCCCCCGCGGCGCACATTATGAAGACGTGATCGATGCGCAAGCCTGTCTAGTTTGTCAGCACTTGGCGAGCGAAGCGAAGCCCCTGTCGGTTTCCGGCTACGCGCGACGACCCATTTCCACGTGGGACTATCGGTCCACCCCAGCGTCTGGTGCGCGGAGCGGAGCGTCTCCACTGTCGTCTCGCGGCGGATTCACTCCGCCGCGAGACGCTGATTGACGTCCAGCGCGCAGCGGAGCGCACCACATTCGGAATGAGGGACCGCCCGCCGCACGGACGGCCCCTCGTGAAGCCTGCCTTCATTACGTCTTCCTGGCGCACCTCCCGGGCCCTGCCCAAAATTGAAAAGGCCCCTCGAGCGCTGCTCGAAGGGCCCCGGTCCGTCCCGGCCGGCGTCGGCTTCTACCCGATCGCCTCCGGCACGCCGGCGGCCCTTGCGCACATACAACAGCCGCAAGCAGATGCGCGCCGGCAGTGAAGAACGGACATCACGATCCCCAGGGTAGGCCCCCCGCCGAAACATGTCAAGCGACCGAGGCAAGGGGATAGGAGTCACGAGCTGCGAGCGGAGCGCGATTCATTCGCGCGTAGCGAGCGGGGGGTCTGGGGGGTGCGCCGCTAGCACCCCCCAGCTTAAGGTAAGATCCCTCAGTGCCCCCCGAAAGATCGGGTGAGCGGGTGGCCCTCATCGCGGGCTACCGGACCCCATTCGCCAAAGCCGGAACCGTCTACCGGGACCTGACCGCGGTCGACCTGGCCCGGAGTTGTGTCCGCGAGCTGGTGGAGCGGAGCGAGGTCGATCCCGGTGGCATCGACACCGTGATCATGGGCCAGGTCATCCCTTCGGTGGCCGCTCCCAACCTCGCGCGCGAGGTCGTCCTCGGCACGGGCCTGCCCGTGAGCATCCCCGCCCACACCGTCAACCGCGCCTGCGCCTCGGCCGGCGAGGCGATCGCGGAGGTGGTGAACGAGATCCGGGGCGGGCGGGCCGCGGCCGGCATCGCCGGAGGAGCGGAGAGCCTGTCAGACACTCCCATCCTCCACAGCCGGCGGATGGCCCAGGTGCTGGTCGAGGCGTCCAAGGCCCGGAGCATCGGCGAAAAGCTCGCCGCCTTCTCGAAGCTGCGGCCGCAGGACTTCACGCCCCAGACCCCGGCCATCGCCGAACCCTCCACGGGCCTCACCATGGGCCAGTCGGCGGAGAAGATGGCGAAGGAAAACGGCATCACGCGGGAGGAGCAGGACTGGATCGCCTACCTCAGCCACAAGAATGCGGCGGCCGCGATCGACGACGGCCGGCTGCCGGCGGAGATGTGCACCGTGCTGCTGCCTCCGCGCTATGACACCGCCGTCACCGTGGACAACCTGATCCGGCGCGACACGACCCCGGAGGCTCTCGCGGCGCTGCCGCCGGTCTTCGACAAGAAGTACGGCACGGTGACCGCGGGCAACTCGTCGCCCCTGACCGACGGGGCGGCGGCGGTGCTGCTCATGTCCGAGTCGAAGGCGAAGGAGGAGGGCTTCGAGCCCCTGGCCTTCGTCCGGTCGTGGGCGGTGGCCGCGGTCGATCCCGCCGGCCAGCTCCTCATGGGGCCGGCCATCGCCGTGCCCATGGCCCTGGACCGCGCCGGACTCAAGCTCGCCGACATGGCCCTCATCGAGATGCACGAGGCCTTTGCGGCCCAGGTCGCCTCGAACATCAAGGCGCTGGAGTCGCCGGAGTGGGCGCGGGAGAAGCTCGGGAGGAACGAGCCGGTGGGCAAGGTCGACCGCGAGAAGCTCAACGTGATGGGAGGGTCGATCGCCATCGGCCATCCCTTCGGGGCCACGGGAGCGCGGCTGGCCACGACCCTCGCCAACGAGCTGAAGCGCCGGAAGGGCCGCTACGGCCTCCTCTCGATCTGCGCCCAGGGCGGGATGGGCTTCGCAATGGTGCTCGAGCGATGATCGGAGCGGAGCGCTCTCCTCTGCCGCGCCGCCGGCCGATTCACTTGGCCGCGGCGCGCTCGATGGAGACTCGGCGCGGAGCGGAGATCATAAAGCGATGACGGGCGCGCTCGAGGGCGTGCGGGTGCTCGACCTCACTCGCTACATACCCGGGCCGTACTGCGCGATGATCCTCGGCGACCTGGGCGCCGACGTGGTGAAGGTGGAGGAGCCGCCCTTCGGCGATCCCACGCGCGCGCTGCCGCCCCCGGTGGGGGAGGACAGTGCCGCGCATGCCGCCCTCAACCGGAACAAGCGCTCGCTGGCGGTAGACCTGCGCCGCCCCGCGGGGGTCGAGGTGGTGCGGCGCCTGACGGCGCGCGCCGACGTGTTCCTGGAGGCGTTCCGGCCGGGAACGCTCGCCCGCCGCGGCTTGGGCTTCGAGGCCCTGCGCGCCGAGAACCCGCGCCTCGTTCATTGCTCGCTCACCGGTTATGGGCAGGAAGGGTCCCACGCGCCGCGCGCCGGACACGACGTCGACTACCTCGCCCTCGGCGGCTTCCTCGGCACCAACTGCGACCGCGAGGGTCGGCCGGTGCTGCCCATGACGCAGGTGGCCGACATGGCGGGCGCGCTCGTGGCGACGATCGGCATCCTGGCCGCGCTCCAGGCGCGCGAGCGCACCGGCCACGGTCAGTTCGTGGATGCCTCCATGCTCGGCGGCGTGGCCGCGCTCATGACGGTGCCCGCGACCCGGCGCCTGGCCGGGCGCGAGCCCGCCGACGAGTTGACGGGCGCCCACGCGTGCTACCGCGTCTACCGGTGCCGGGACGGCCGTCATCTGGCCGTCGGCGCCCTGGAGCCGAAGTTCTGGGAGGCGCTGTGCCGCGCCCTCGGCCTGGTGGACCGCATCGGCCGGCAGTGGGACCGCGGCGCGCAGGGGCGCGAGACGATCACGGCCTTCGAGCGCGCCTTCGCCGAGCGCGACCGCGACGAGTGGGTGAAGGCGCTCGGGGACGTGGAGGCGTGCGTCGAGCCGGTCTTGGATCTCGACGAGGCCTTCGGCGCCGGCCCCGCGGCCGCGCTGCTCGCCGAGCAGCCTTCGGGAGCGCGGCGCTTCCCCACACCGGCTTGTCCGATTCGGTTGAACGAAACGCCGGCGACGATGCGCCGCCCGGCTCCGGGCCTCGGCGAGCACACCCAGGAGGTCCTGGCCGAGGCCGGCTACAGCAGCGACCAGATTGCCGGCATGCGCGAGTCGGGAGCGGTGGCGTGAGCGGCCCCGCCGGCGCCACGGTGGCGCCCGCGCGCGCGCTCACCCAGGACCTGGGCGAGGACGGCGTCCTCGTCATCACCCTCGACGTCCCGGGCGAGAAGGTCAACACCCTGGGGCGGGCAATGATGGAGGAGTTCGACGCCCTCATCACCGACATCGAGGCCCGCCCCGAGGTGCGGGGAGTGGTGCTCCGCAGCGGAAAGCCCGACAACTTCGTCGCCGGGGCCGACATCAAGGAGTTCACGCTGATCCGCAGCGCGCTGGAGGGGGAGACGCTCTCGCGCACGGCCCAGGGCCTGATCGGCCGTTTGGAGTCGGCGCGCGTCCCGGTCGTGGCGGCCATTCACGGCTCGTGCATGGGCGGCGGCCTGGAGATGGCCCTGTGCTGCCGGTACCGCATCGCTTCCGACGACCCGAAGACGGTCCTCGGTCTGCCGGAAGTGATGCTCGGAATCATCCCCGGCATGGGCGGCACCCAGCGCCTGCCGCGCCTGGTGGGCCTGGCGACCGGCCTCGACCTGATCCTCACCGGAAGATCGGTCAAGGCGACGCGGGCGTTGAAGGCCGGGGTCGTGGACGAGGTCGTGCCCGCCGCGGCCCTCCTCATCGCCGCCCGCCGGGCCGTCCTCGACCTCGCCGACGGCACGCGGCGTCCCGAGCGACCCGGCATACCGCTCAGCGAGCGCCTCATCCGGCCCATCATCTTCCGCAAGGCCCGCGCGTCGGTCCTGGCCAAGACCGGTGGGCACTATCCCGCGCCCCTGGCGGCCATCGACGCGGTGCAGCGCGGCACGTCCACCAGCCTCTCCGAAGGCCTGAAGATCGAGGCCAGGCTCTTTGGTGAGCTGGCGGTGGCCGACGTATCGCGGAACCTGGTGTCCGTCTTCTTCGCCACCCAGGAGATAAAGAAGGATGCGGGGTACCCCGAGGGCACCCAGGCCCGCGAGGTGCACAAGCTGGCCGTGCTGGGGGCGGGACTCATGGGCTCCGGCATCGCGACCGTCTCGGCCGAGGCGGGCGTGGACGTTCGTCTCAAGGACGCCAACTTCGAGGCGCTCGGCCGCGGCCTGCGCCACGCGCGCGAGTTCTTCGAAGAGAAGCGGCGCCGGGGGAGCCTGAAGGCGCTCGAGGTCGAGCAGCGAATGCGCCGGATCTCGCCGACGACCGACTACTCCGGCTTCAAGCGTGCCGACCTGGTGATCGAGGCCGTGTTCGAGGACCTCGCGCTGAAGCGGCGCGTGCTCGCGGAGACGGAGGCCGCGATCGCCGACGATTGCGTCTTCGCAAGCAACACGTCGTCGCTCCCGATAGGGGAGATCGCCCACGGCGCGAAGCGGCCCAACCGGGTCCTCGGCATGCACTTCTTCTCGCCGGTCGAGAAGATGCCGCTGCTCGAGGTGATCGTGACCCCCGAGACCGACGCCTGGGCCACCGCCACCGCGGTCGCGTTCGGCCGGCGCATCGGCAAGCACGTCATCGTCGTCCGGGACGGCGCCGGGTTCTACACGAGCCGCGCCCTCGCCCCGTACATGAACGAAGCGGCGCGCTTCGTCGAGGAGGGCGCGACCATCGAAGCCATCGACGGCGCGATGACGGCCTTCGGCTTTCCGGTCGGGCCCCTGGCCCTCATGGACGAGGTGGGCATCGACGTGGGCGCCAAGGTGGCCAAGATCCTCTTCCACGCCTTCGGAGAGCGCATGGCGCCCCCGGCCTCGATGATCGCGGTATTGGAGGACGGCCGGCTCGGGAGGAAGAACAAGCGCGGTTTCTACGTCTACAACGGCAAGAAGCGCCCGGACCAGACGATCTATCACCTGCTGCCGACGGGCGCCGCGCGCCGCACGTTCGAGACGCGGGACATCCAGGAACGCCTCGTCTTTGCGTTCCTGAACGAGGCCGCGCGCTGCCTGGAGGAGGGCATCCTGCGCTCGCCGCGCGACGGCGACGTCGGGGCGATCTTCGGCCTGGGATTCCCGGCATTCCTGGGCGGGCCGTTCCGCTACCTCGACCATCTGGGCGCCCGCTTCGCGACCGAGGTGCTGGAGCGGCTGGCCGCCCACCACGGCGATCGCTTCCGTGCGGCGCAGGTCCTCGTCGACCACGCGCGGCGTGGCGCGCCCTTCCACGACCAGCGCACGGTGAGGACACAGCCGCGAGCGGAGCGGGATTGACTCCCGCGGAGCGAGCGGGTGGGCGCGGGGGGCGCGAAGTCGAGCGAAGCGAGTCGAGCGCCAACCCCGCGTATACGACGCGACGCGCTAGCGTCGCACCTCGGATCCTGGGGGGTGCGCCGCTAGCACCCCCCAGCTCGATGACGAGGCGATGAACTTCTACAGCGACAACGCCGATCTGCAATTCCACCTTCGCGACGGGATCCGCTGGGAGGGCTTCGTGCCCGCGTGGGAGGACGGCTTCCGCTTCGAGGACGGTCCGCGGAGCCTGGACGAGGCGCGCGAGCTCTACGACGCGTGCCTCACCGAGGTGGGGGAGTTCGCCGCCCGCGAGATCGCCCCCCGCGCGCGAGAGATCGACGAGCAGGGCGTGTCGTTCCGGGACGGCGAGGTCGTACAGCCCCCCGCGCTCCTCGCGAACATCGACGGCCTGCGCCGGATGGGCGTGCTCGCGCCGGACCTGCCCCGCGAAGTCGGCGGCTCCAACTTCCCCTTCAGCGTGGGCGCCGGAGTGATGGAGCTGATCGCCCGGGCCTGCACGAACACGATGATCCTCTACGCCTTCTACCAGGGGCCCGCGGTCCTGATCCTGCGCTTCGGGACGCCGGAGCAGGTCGATCGCTGGGTGAAGCCGCTGGCCGCCGGGGCGATCTCCGGGGCGGTGGCGATGACCGAGCCCGACGCCGGCTCCGACGTGGGCGCGATCTCCACCGCCGCCGTCCCCGAGGGGGGGCACTGGCGGCTGCAGGGGCGCAAGCAGTTCGTCACCAACGGGTGCGGCGACGTTTGCGTCGTGCTCGCTCGCAGCGAGCCGGGCTCGAAGGGGCTCGAGGGCCTGTCCCTGTTCGTGGTGCCGCGCAAGGAGCATGGGCGCGACAACTACAAGGTTGCGCGGCCGGAGCGGAAGTTCGTGATCCGCGGCTCGGCTACCTGCGAGCTGGCTTTCGACGGGGCGTGCGGCGAGCTCCTCGGGCGGAGGGGAGAGGGCTTCACGGCGATCCTGACCTTCATGAACGAAGCACGGGTCGGGGTGGCCATCCAGGCCCTCGGCCTGGAGCAGGCAGCCCTCGCGGCCGCGCGCGGCTACGCCGAGAAGCGCGTGCAGATGGGCCGGCCCATCGCCCGCCACGAGCTGGTCGCCGACATGCTGCTCGACATGGAGGCGGAGGTGGCCGCCCTGCGCGCGCTCGTGTACCGCTGCACCGCGCTGCAGGACCGGATCGCCGGCATCCAGCGTGCGGGAGGAAGCAAGGCCGAGCAGGTCGCGCTCAAGAGGGAGCTGCGCGACCGCACCCCGCTCGTGAAGTGGCTGGGGGCCGAGCGCGCGCTCTGGGTCGCGCGCACGGCGGTGCAGGTCCACGGCGGCTACGGCGTCGTCCAGGACTACGACGTCGAACGGCACTACCGCAACGCGCTCATCCTCCCGATCTACGAGGGCACCAGCCAGATCCAGGCCCTCATGTCGCTGAAGGACCAGGCGCGCTGGATGATGGAGAAGGCGACGCGCCTCGTCCGGGGACCCGTGCGGGTGGACTCGCCGCCGGGCGAGCTGGGAGAGACGCTCCGGGACATGGCCCGCGAGTACAACCGCGCGCTGCGCTCGGCGCTCACGCAGAGCCTGGGGGCGGGAGGTCTGGCCGCCCTCGCGGCGCAAGCGGCGATGGGCCGGACGGTCGAGCCCGACCGCGACCGCATGTCCTACGCGCTCCTGTGCGCGGAGCGGCTCGCGCAGATGCTCGCGCTGACGCGCGCGACCGAGGCTCTCGCCGCCCATGCCCACGTCTCGGCGGGCCGGCGTCGCGTGGCCGAGCGCTACGCCCGCCGGGCGCTTCCCGTCCTCCGCATGCAGGGGGAGATCGTCCGCAGCGGGGACCGCTCCACGCTCGAGGAGATGAGAGGGTGAAGGGCAACGCCCATCCCCGTTCCAACGCCGCCCACCGCACGAACGGAGCCGCGCGGACGAGCGGAGGCACGCGCGTGAACGGGGCCGCCCGGGCCGAGCGGCCCGTCCTGCAGCGCCCGGCGCGGATCGCCGGCCAGGCCGCCATCGTCTCCCGGTTCGGCGGCATGCTGGGGAAACGCTTCTCGCGGAACAACCTCGCGCTGCTCGGCCTGGTCCACGCCGCTTACAGCGCCCTGCGCCGATCGCGCGCCGCCATCCGCGGGCGTGGCGCGAACATCTTCACCCAGTGGGTGGGCGATCCCGATGCGCTGGGCAGCGCGGTACTGCTGAAGGCGATCCTGGAGGAGCTGGGGGCCAAGGAGGTGCGGATCCTGACCGGCAGCCTCGCCCATCCGCAGAACCGCAACCTGGTGGCCAAGTGCGGGATCGTCCTCCACGACCCCAACACGGGCCGGCTGCCGCGCGGCCTCAACTGCATGGTCGACACCTCGCCCCCGCTCGGCACGGCCAACACGGGCCGGGTCGTGCCGGTGAAGGAGTACTTCTTCGTGGCCGACCACCATGCCGACCCGGAGGACGTCGAGATCAACACCCGCGAGAAGGGGGTCCGCCGGGTCAAGCTCGCCTTCGTGGGCTTGCCGGTCGGATCCACTTCCGCCTTCATGGCCGCCCTCGCCATGGCCTTCGACGTGTTCGAGTCGGTGGGGGAGAAGGGCCGCGCCGCCGCCGCCCTCGGCATCTACACCGACACGAGCGCGCTTCTCCACGGCTCGACGCCCCTGGACTTCCGGATGTTCGAGAAGCTGACCCGCGACCCCGCCACGCAGGATCTCCTGGACGAGCTGCGCGACTACCGCGTGCCTCCGGAGTGGTTCGCCTACCGCAACGTGGCCTTCTCGAACATGGAGGTGACGGGGACGGTGCGGGTGGCCCCCGTCGGCTACGTGAAGGACGAGCACCGCGACGTGATCGCGGAGATCGCCAACGACCTCCTGCGCATCGAGGACACTTCCATCGGCATCGCGGTGGCGGTCACCCAGCTCGGCACCGAGGTGTCCGTCCGCGCCGACAGCCGGCTCCTCGGCGAGGACCAGCCGCGCATCGTTCGCGTGATCGACCACCTGCTCGAGTACGCGTTCCCCGGCGTGTCGGGCTTCAAGTACGAGCGGGTGCCCCCCCACCGCGTGGAGGGCGGCGCCTGCGTGCCCCACAGCGAGGCCCAGGAGCGCATGTGGAGCGTGGCCGCCACCGGCCCCGGCCAGGACAAGGACGTCCTCGAGCACTGCCGCGCTTCGGCTCGCGCGCTGGTGGCCGCGCTGGCCGACCTGAAGTACGCCCGCCCCGACGAGATCCAGGGGCTGCTATAGGCGGGCGCGGTCCGGCTAGGGCTGCGGGAACGGCGGCGGCACGAAGTCCGGGACGAAGCCGAGCGCGGTGGGGAACGCACCGGGCGGTGGCGGCACTCCGGTGGCGATCCACGAGTCGACCGCCTGCACTGCGGTGACGAGTTGGGCGCCCGTGAAGCCGCAGTGGCTGACCGAGTTCGTATATACCTGCACGAGCTGGTCCGAACGTCCCGCCTCGGCAACCAGCTCTCCGTAGACGCCCTCACCCGAAGTCGGCACGAACCCGTCGACCGTCGTGTGCATGGTCAGGACGGGATGCTTGATCTTGCCCTTGTAGTTCGCGTTGTGCTCCAGATAGTTGCGCGCCGAGGTGTCGGCTTCGATCGTGGTGCGCGCGTTCATCAGCGCGAGCAGGCCTTCCGCGTCGACGCCCAGCGCGCCCAGGTAGGCGATCTCCGCGGGATCGAGCTGGTAGTGATGGTCGAGGTTCTGGAGGACGGGCCCCCCGGCCCGGCGCTGCAGCTCGGCCAGTGCTTCGGTGACGAAGAACATGTCGGTCAGCAGCCAGTTCGGGCTGCCCGGCCCCGGATAGAAGCCGGCCAGCGGGATGCGGTTGACGAGCCGGATGAACTCGAAGCGGCCGAAGTTCGCCGGGGTGCCGAGCTGGCTGGCGAGCACGGGCCACACCTCGGCGTCGAAGTCGAGGTCGCTACGCACGTGGCCAGGCTCCCCCCACGGCGCGGGGAATCCGAAGGTGACGTCGTAGGCGAGGCCGATGTCCGCGGCGAGGTCGAACGTCCGGGTGGCGCCGGCCCCCACCGCGCACGCGGCGATGGCGCCATCGAAGAGGCCACCGTGCCGCTCGAGTGTCTTCAGGGCGATCACCGAGCCCATCGAGAAGCCCCACAGGATCGTCCGGTCTGGATTGGCGACCCGGTCGCGGAAGAACGAGGCGAGCTGCACGACGTCCTGGAGCCCCTCCTTCACCGCCCAGCCGTTGTCACGGTAGGCGGTGCCCGCCAGCGCGTAGCCGAGCGAGAGCAGCACCGGCTCGAGGGCCGGACTCGGCGATGCGGGGGCGGAGCGGTCGTCCACCTCGCCGGGATGGTCGGCCTTGTCGCGATAGCCGTGCGCGAAGAGAAGCAGCGTGCCGTTCCAGGCCGCGGGCACCTTGATGACGTAGGGCGCGCCGTGGAGCACGCCCTGGAGCTGTAACGGTCATGGCTGCCCCGCGGCTTCCGAGGGGCTCGCCGCGCCCAGGGCGAAGCAGACGAGTGCGGCGGTAATGGGCGAGATGACTCTGGCCATGGTCGCTCCTCTTTCGCGGGCCGGATGCTACGCCGTCGGCGCCACCGATGTCAAAGGATCGGCGAAGGTAGCGGGCGTCAGCGCTGCGCTTTGGCGTCGGTGGCCATCGCCTGCAGCGCGATGCCCAGGAACTGTTCCGGCTTGAGGAAGCCCTGTCCCCACTTCGCGTCCAGGTCGGCCGTGGGCTTGGCCGCGGCCACCTCGGCCGGCGTCTTGCCCGCCTGCACGAGCGGCTTCAGGCGGTCCCGCACCGTCACCAGCATGTCCCGGTAGGCGCGCAGCTCGGCGCGCCCGCCCACGGGTCCGTGCCCGGGGATGACCCGGGTCTTCTCGCCGGCCAGGGCCAACGCGCGGTCGGCGGCCACGATCATGCCGGCGAAGGAGCCGCCGCTGGCGACGTCGATGAAGGGGTACATGCCGTTGAAGTACAGGTCGCCCATGTGGATCACGTCCGCGCGGCGGAAGTGGACGACCGCGTCGCCGTCCGTGTGCGCGGGCGGCACGTGGAAGGCGTGGATCTCGTCGCCGTTGATGTGGAGCGTCACCGCGTTGTCGAAGGTCACCACCGGCAGCGCCTTTTCCGGCGAGGGCGGGACCTTCATGCCGAACGCCTCGATGAACTGCTCGGTGCTCATGCGGCGGCGCACGTTGTCGTGAGCCACGATGAGCGCGCCGGCTTCGCCCAGGTCCTTGTTCCCGCCCGTGTGGTCGGGGTGCCAGTGGGTATTGAGGATGAAGCGCAGCGGCCGGTCGCTGACCGCCGCCACCGCCGCCTTCACCTTGGGTGTGAGGGGAGCGTACTGGTCGTCGACCAGGAACACGCCGTCCGGTCCGGCGGAGACGCCGATGTTGCCCCCGACGGAGATGAGCACCCAGACTCCCTCCGCCACCTTCTCGGTGCGGACCTGGGCCTTCTCGAAGTCGGGGCCCTGTGCGGAAGCCGGCGCCGCGAAGGCCAACGCCGCGGCGAGGAGGAACGTCGGGACGAAGAGTCGATGTCTCATATCAGTGCTCAAACAAGAGGTCGTAGCCCATCAGGTCCAGACGGGCCATCGTGGGGATGACCCGGAAGCACTCTCGGGCCAGCTCCTTCCGCCCCTCGCGCTCGAGCATCGCGTCGAGCCGGTCCATGAGGTGCAGCAGCAACGTCACGTCGGAGATGGCGTAGGCGACCTGCTCGGGCCGGAGGTTGGGGTTCGACCAGTCGGTATGCCGGATCGTCTTGTCCAGCTCGATGTCCAGCAGCTCCAGCGCGACGTCCTTGAGGCCGTGGCGCTCCGTGTAGGTCCGGACCAGCTTGCTCACGGTGCGGGTGCAGTAGAGCGGGGTCAGGGTGATGCCGAGGTAATGGGCGAGGACGGCGACGTCGAAGCGCGCGAAGTGGAGGACCTTGAGGATGCGCGGCTCCTCCAGCAGGCGCTTCAGGCGCGGAGCGCGGGTCGCGGTCGCGCCGGAGAGCAG
>Ga0210378_10000799_pt1 | contig 16339 bp, 19 predicted proteins | sample PLM1_60_b1redo_FD_155465 | JGI IMG/M metagenome (GOLD analysis project Ga0210378, IMG submission 155465) | Groundwater sediment microbial communities from an aquifer in East River, Colorado, USA - PLM1_60_b1 redo | ecosystem: Environmental > Terrestrial > Soil > Riparian zone | place: USA: East...
CGGGTCCGTCCTCTGGTCCGATGCCTGTGGTGCGCCCGGAGTGGGCCGGGCAGCCGTCGAGCCTTCCGCCTGCGGTGCGCCCGGACTGGTCGGGTCCGTCCACTGGCCCGGCGCCTGCGGTGCGCCCGGAGTGGGCCGGGCAGCCGTCGAGCCTTCCGCCTGCGGTGCGCCCGGACTGGTCGGGTCCGCCGTCCAGTCCCATTCCCGTGGTGCCGCGCGGCCGGTCCGCTCCGCGCTCCGGCAGGGCGGCGCGAGCCGGCGCGGACGACACGGCCCGGCGCACTGCGCCCGCCGCCCGCCGCCCGCCGCAGCGTTACGCCCGCAGAGGTCCGCGGCTCGTCGCGGTGCTCACGTCGCTAGTCCTCGCCGCCGCGCTGGCCGGCGCCGGCGTGTGGTGGTTCGCGCTGCGGGAGACGGCCGTGCAGCCGGCGGTGTACGTCCGGTCGGTGTGCGGCAGCGTGCGCGACTGGCAGCAGGAGCTGGACGCCCGGACCAGCACGGTGACCAAGTCGATCGCGCAGCAGGCCGACCCGGTGCCCATCCGGGCGGCGGTCGTCGCCTATTACACTGCCCTAGCCGGCCGGACCGACACCCTGCACACCGCGCTCGCCGGCGCGGGCACTCCAGACCTCCAGGGTGGCAAGGACTATGCCGATGCGCTGGTGCGCACCGTGGCCACCGAGGGCGCCGCGCTGCGGGACTCCGCGGCCCGCGCCGCCCGACTCGACACCTCACGCAAGGCGGTGTTCCAGGCCTCCCTGCAGAGCCTGCTCACCAACGAGAGCACCTCGGTCACCGCCGTCATCACCGCCCTCGCCCACCCGCCGGCCGGCACCCCTCCAGAGCTGCGCAGCACCCTGGCCGCCGAACCCGCCTGCGCCCCCTACACCGGCTAAACTGGACGCTGCTTCCGGCACAGACGTGGTGGTTGCCCTCCACCAAAGTGGATCTACCAGCGGGTGAGCGCAGCCGTCGAATCCGCAACAGGTGTGATCGGCATTGTCACGGCGTAGCCGAGTTCGGAGAGAACTCGGGCCGCCTCACTTGGCACAGCACGCACCGCCGCCGCGACCTGCTTACGGCGCCATCGTTCACGTCCGGCCTCGATGTGGGCCTTCCAGCCTGACACGCAGTCGAATCGACACTCTTCGATCAGGAACTGCACAACGTCCTCGAGGCAGGGCCTGAACCGGGATCCGCCGGTGGGCAGATGCAGGGAGGCGAGGTCGTGCGGGGTGGGGTGTGCCGCCCTGGACAGCAGGTGGGACATCGCACCTCGGTGACCGTGTACCTGGATGTGGGAGTGTGGACGGACGTTCATGTTTCGCACGTAGTCGAACCGCAAGATCGGAGTGCGGTCTAGATCGGCCGCCAAGGTGAACTGGGATCGTTCAACGGCGAGGTAGCGGCTCTCGGAGTCCCACACGCAACTCGCGGTGACTTCCAGGCTCGCGAGCCGCTCCTGCTGGACGAACAGCGGCACCACCCGACCGGTCGGGTGGACGACGAACTTCGAGCCTCGTGTCTCGACGTCGAAGTCCGGTGCTGCTGGGAAGACCGCTTTCAGTAAGTCGTCCCACTCTTCGGCGAACTGCTGCGCAAGATCTTGAAGTGCCCACGGCTGCTGGCTAGCTGTCATCGTCGAGCAGGAAGCCGATCTCCCTCAGTTCGCTCCAGGCCGACCACTCCTCCCCAACCAGGGCATACCGCTCGGCACGCTCGGCCAACTGGTCGTACGTCATTCCGACTCGATCGAGGATCGTCCGCTTCCGACGCTCCAGCTCATCACGGGTCACCTCATGAACGTGTGTCACAGAACACCTCCTTTGGCTGGGGTTGCCTCTGACAGTACACAGCGGGGGTCTGACAGAAACTACTCCCACTCGATGGTGGCGGGGGGCTTGCTGGTCAGGTCCAGGACGACGCGGTTGATCTCGCGGATCTCGTTGGTGATGCGGGTGGAGATGCGTTCGAGGACCTCGTAGGGGATCCGGGTCCAGTCGGCGGTCATCGCGTCGGAGGAGGTGACCGGGCGCAGCACGACGGGGTGGCCGTAGGTGCGGCCGTCGCCCTGGACGCCGACCGAGCGGACGTCGGCGAGCAGCACGACCGGGCACTGCCAGATTTCCCGGTCCAGGCCGGCGGCGGTCAGCTCGGCGCGGGCGATCGCGTCGGCGGTGCGGAGCACGTCGAGCCGGTCGGCGGTGACCTCGCCGATGATGCGGATCGCCAGGCCGGGCCCCGGGAACGGCTGCCGCCAGACGATCTGCGGTGGCAGGCCGAGCTGCTCACCGACCCGCCGGACCTCGTCCTTGAACAGCGTGCGCAGCGGCTCGACCAGAGCGAACCGCAGGTCGGAGGGAAGCCCGCCGACGTTGTGGTGGGACTTGATGTTCGCGGTGCCGGTGCCGCCGCCGGACTCCACCACGTCCGGGTAGAGCGTGCCCTGCACCAGGAACTCCACGGTCTCGCCGTGCGCGCCCGGGTCCGCGACCACGTCCCGGGCGGCGGCCTCGAAGACCCGGATGAACTCCCGGCCGATGATCTTCCGCTTGCCCTCCGGGTCGGTGACTCCGGCCAGGGCGGCGAGGAACCGGTCCGCCGCGTCCAGCACATGCAGCCGCACGCCGGTCGCCGCGACGTAGTCCCGCTCGACCTGCTCGGCCTCGCCGGCCCGCAGCAGCCCGTGGTCCACGAACACGCAGGTGAGCTGGTCGCCCACGGCGCGCTGCACGAGAGCCGCGGCCACCGCCGAGTCCACCCCGCCGGACAGCCCACAGATCACCCGCTTCCCGCCGACCTGCGCCCGGATCGCCGCGACCTGCTCCTCGATGATGTTCGCCTCGGTCCACAGCGGCCGGCACTTCGCGCCGGCGTAGAGGAAGCGCTCCAGGATCCGCTGCCCGCACTCGGTGTGTAGGACCTCCGGGTGGAACTGCACCCCGTACAGCCCTCGCGAGGGGTTCTCGAACGCCGCCACCGGGCTGCCGGCCGTCGACGCCACCACGGTGAACCCGGACGGAGCGGCGTAGACCGCGTCTCCGTGCGACATCCAGACCGGCTGCTCCCGGGGCAGACCGCGAAACAGCACACCGGGATCGGCGACCGTCAGCGGGGTACGGCCGAACTCCGAGCGCCCGGTCCGCTCGACCACCCCGTCCAGCGCCTGGGTCATGGCCTGGAAGCCGTAGCAGATGCCCAGCGTCGGCACCCCGGCGGTGACCAGGTCGGCCGGCGCCTGCGGCGCGCCCTCCGCGTACACGCTCGACGGCCCACCGGACAGGATGATCGCCTTTGGCCGGCGGGCCAGCATCCGGGCGACCGGCAGGTCGTGCGGCACGATCTCGCTGTAGACCCGCGCCTCCCGCACCCGCCGCGCGATGAGCCGCGCATACTGCGCTCCGTAGTCGACCACGAGCACCAGGTCGGTCGTCGGATCCGTCGCCTCCGCGTTCACCCGCGCAGTGTACGAATCCCGGCTGGGTCCGGTGGCCGCCACGACCACCCCTGGCTAGTGCGGCCGGTACGAGTCGCGCCGGTGGTCGACCCGGATCACCACAACCTCGCCGCGCCCCTCATCGGCACGGTAGAGAATCCGGAATGCGCCTCGGCGAGCGCTGAAGACGCCCTTGAGCGGTGCCTCGAGCGGCTTGCCGACTCGATACGGCGACCGTAGGAGGGGCCCGGTGACGAACTCGAGCACCGCGGTGGCGACGACCTCGGGAAGCGTCTCGGCGACCGCGCGACGGGCCGGTGAGGCGAGGACAAGTTCGTACGGCGCGTCGTCCCCGTCGCTCATCGGCGGGGGCGGAGCGCCCGCACCGCCTCGACACCGCGGACGATGTTCCCGGTGCGGACGTCCTCGTCGGCCTGCGCGATGTCGCGGATCGCCTCCTGGTCGCTGAGCACGGCCAGGGTCTCCTCGAGTGCCTCGAGGTCGTCATAGCCGATGATCACCACGGACGGTCGTCCGTTGCGGGTGACGACGACGCGTTCGTGCTGCTTCTCGGCGCGGTCGGCGTATTCCGAGAAGTGGTCCTTGACTTCACGCAGTGGTTCAATCGTCATGGCCACGATTGTAGCCACGACATGGGAGCAGGTGGATCGGGGTACATACCAGGAGCGTCGGTCGTTGGCGGAGATGGCGTAATGTTCCGCCTCGACTGAGACCTCGTGGAGGTGCGTGATGAGTGCCATCGGCGCAGGTCTGTTCCTGATCGCGCTCGGGGCGATCCTCAAGTATGCGATCACCGCCGAAGTGTCGTGGATCAGGCTGGATGTCGTGGGAATCGTGCTCATGGTGGTCGGCGCCGCATCACTGATACTCGGGCTGGTCATCTACAACAACCGCCGGCGCGGCACGGTCGTCACGCAGCGCCGGGTCTGGGAGGAGGACGGCGTGCCCGAGGAAGAGATCATCGAGGAGCGGAGGCTGTACGACGAGCCGCCGGCGTAACGGTGGGTGTGCTACCCGGACGTGCGCCCCACACCCAGCGCCCGATACCCGGCGCCCCCGTACGCCGAGGGCCGTGTCCGCACAGGAGGCGGCCCTCGATGCTGCCGCAGGCAGGGTCTGAGGCCACACTGATCGCATGACCGAGCCCCGCGGCTCCACCGGCTCCGGCGCCGCCGAGGCGCAGCCCGTCCGCGCCGAAGAGGGGTCGGACCCGGCCGGCGGCACCCTTACCCGAGTCTGGCGCAACGGCACGCTCGAGGCGGAGAACTTCCCGCTCGCGGAGGTCTCCGACTACCTGGCGCAGGAGGACTGCGTCGTCTGGGCCGACGTGTGCTCGCCGGATACCCACAAGCTACAGATGATCGCGGACGAGTTGAGTCTCGACCCGCTGGCCGTCGAGGACGCGGTCAGCCGGCACGAGCGGCCGAAGGCGGACCGTTACCGGACGCACCTGTTCGTCAACTCCTACGCGGTCGACCTTGACCGGGACAGCGGTGCACTCCGGTTGGAGGAGGTGGCCGCGTTCGTGCTGCCGCGAGCACTGCTCACCGTCCGGCAGGACGAGTGGTTCGGCACCGAACGCTTCGTGCGCCGGTGGGACGAGAACCCCGACCTGATCAAGAGCGGGGTGTCGGCACTCCTGTACGGGCTGCTCGACGTCATCGTGGATGGGCACTTCGAGGCGGTCGAGCTGCTGGATGACGAGATCGAGACGCTGGAGGACCGGCTGTTCGAGGAACGGCCGCAGAGCAGGGACGTGCAGAAGCGGACGTTCGCGCTGCGCAAGAGCCTGGTGCAGCTGCGCCGGGTGGTGCTGCCGACCCGGGAGGTCGTCAACACCCTGATGCGCCGGGACCTGAAGCTCATGGACGAGGCGATGGCGCCGTACTACCAGGACCTCTACGACCACGTGCTGCGGGCCAGCGAGTGGACCGAGAGCCTGCGGGACATGGTCACCACGATCTTCGAGACGAACCTGTCGCTGCAGGACGCCCGGCTGAACAACATCGTGAAGAAGCTGAGCGCGTGGGCGGCGATCATCGCGGTGCCCACCGCCGTGACCGGCTACTACGGCCAGAACGTCCCTTACCCCGGTTACCTGCAGTGGTCCGGCTACCTGACCAGCACGTCGGTCACGGTGGCGCTGGCCGGGGGGATCTACCTGGCGTTCCGGTGGCGTGGCTGGCTGTAGCCCGGCCCGGCCCCCAAGCCGTCCAGGTTGGAGCCGTCCAGGTTGGACACCGTCGCGAGGTTCCGCCGCGGCCGGGCCGCGCCGCCGAGGAGGCGCGGGCCGCGGTTACTCGGCTAGCTTCGGAAGGCCAGGGTCAGCTCGACCTTCTGGAACTCCTTGACGCTGGAGTAGCCGCACTTGGCCATGGCGCGGCGCAGGGCGCCGAACAGGTTGCGGGCGCCGGAGGGGTCGGAGGTGGGGCCGAGCAGCAGTTCGGCCAGCGGCGCCCGCTCCTCGGGGAACGCAACCTGCTCGACGGCGGACCGCGGCAGCTTCGGGTGCGAGGCGGACGGGTCCCAGTACCGCCCGCCGCCGGGCGCCTCCACCGCGGCGCCGAGCGGCTCGCCGAGCATCACCGCGTCCGCGCCGCAGGCCAGCGCCTTGGCCGCGTCGCCGCCGCTGGCGATGTCGCCGTACGCGATCAGGTGGACGTACCGCCCGCCGGTTTCGTCCAGGTAGTCCCGCCGGGCGGCCGCCGCGTCGGCCAGCGCGGTCGCCATCGGCACGTCGATGCCGAGCAGCCGGTGGGTGGTCGAGCCGCGATGCGCCCCGTAGCCGACGACCACGCCGGCCGCACCGGTGCGCATCAGGTGCAGCGCGGTCTGGTAGTTGCCGCAGCCGCCGACCACCACCGGCACGTCCAGGTCGGCGATGAACGTCTTGAGGTTCAGCGGCTCGCGGCCGACCGCCACGTGCTCGGCCGAGATCACGGTGCCCTGGATCACCAGCACGTCCGCGCCCGCATCGATCACGGTGTTCGCGAAGACTCCGGTGTTCTGCGGGGACAGCCGGACCGCGGTGCGGGCGCCGGAGTTTCGCACCTCCTCGATCCGGGCGGCCAGCAACTCCGGCCGCACCGGCTGGGCGTAGATCTCGCAGACCCGCTGCTGCGGCGGTGGGTCGTCGCCGCCGGTGAGCTCGGCCAGCACCGACTCCGGGTCCTCGTACCGGGTCCACAGCCCCTCGCCGTTCAGCACCGCCAAGCCGCCGAGCTTGTCGACCAGCATCGCGGTCTCCGGCGACACCAGCGCGTCCGACGGCGCGACCATCAGCGGCAGGTCGAACCGGTGTGCGTCGATCTGCCAGGCGATCGAGACGTCCGCCGAGCCGCGGGTGCGGCGGGACGGGACGAGTGCCACGTCGTCCAGGTGGTAACCCCGGCGGGCCGTCTTCCCCATGCCGATCTCGACGACGTCGCGCACGCGACTGTCCTCCCTCAACTGTCCTATTCGGACATCATTGACCGTGCCGCTCAGTGCTCGGTGTAGTTCGGCGCTTCGACGGTCATCTGGATGTCGTGCGGATGGCTCTCCTTCAGCCCGGCGGAGGTGATGCGGATCAGCTGGGCGCGCTCCTGCAGGTCGGCGATGGTGGCGCAGCCGGCGTACCCCATCGCCGCGCGCAGCCCGCCCACCAGTTGGTGGGCCACCGCCGCGAGCGGACCGCGGTAGGGCACCTGTCCCTCGATGCCCTCGGGCACCAGCTTGTCCTCGGACAGGACGTCGTCCTGGAAGTAGCGGTCCTTCGAGAACGACGGCACCCGGCCGCGGCTCTGCATCGCGCCGAGCGAGCCCATCCCGCGGTACGACTTGTACTGCTTGCCGTTGATGAAGATCAACTCGCCGGGGCTTTCCTCGCATCCGGCGAGCAGGCTGCCGAGCATGACCGTGTCGGCGCCCGACGCGATCGCCTTCGCGATATCACCGGAGTACTGCAGGCCGCCGTCACCGATGACCGGCACGCCCGCCGGGCGGCAGGCCGCGGCGGCCTCGAAGATCGCGGTGACCTGCGGCACGCCGACCCCGGCCACCACCCGGGTGGTGCAGATCGAGCCGGGTCCGACGCCGACCTTGACGCCGTCCGCGCCGGCGTCGACCAGCGCCTGGGCGCCCTCGCGGGTCGCCACGTTCCCGCCGACCACCTCGACCCGGGTGGCCCGCTTCAGCCGGCCGACCATCTCCAGCACCGCGGTGGCGTGGCCGTGCGCGGTGTCCACGACGAGCAGGTCGACCCCGGCGTCGACCAGCGCCATCGCCCGCTTGTAGCCGTCCTCGCCGACGCCCACCGCGGCGCCGACCACCAGCCGGCCGTCGGCGTCCTTGGTGGCCAGCGGGTACGCCTCGCTCTTGGCGAAGTCCTTCACCGTGATCAGGCCACGCAGCCGCCCGTCGGAGTCGACGATCGGCAGCTTCTCCACCTTGTGCCGGCGCAGCAGCGCCAGCGCGCCCTCCTGCGACACCCCTACCGGGGCGGTGACCAGGGGCATCCGCGTCATGACCGCGTGCACCTGGCGGGTGGAGTCGTGCTCGAACCGCATGTCCCGGTTGGTCACGATGCCGACGAGCACGCCGTCGGCATCGATGACTGGGACGCCGGAGATCCGGTACCGCGCGCAGAGGTGGTCCACGTCGGCCAGCGTCGCGTCCGGCGAGCACGTCACCGGGTTGCTCACCATGCCGGCCTCGGACCGTTTCACCAGGTCGACGTAGGAGGCCTGGTCGTCGATCGAGAGGTTACGGTGCAGCACGCCGACCCCGCCCTGGCGGGCCATGGCGATCGCCATCCGGGCCTCGGTGACCGTGTCCATGGCCGAGGACAGCAGTGGCACTCGGACCTGAAGCCGCCGGGTGAGCCGGGCGGTCGTGTCGGCCTCGCTCGGAACGACCCGGGACGCGGCCGGAAGCAGCAGGACGTCGTCGAAGGTGAGCCCGAACGGCCTAAACTTCTCCGGGAGGGCGGCGGGGTCCATGGCACCTCTTCGGGTCACGGGCGGGTCGCCCGGCGGCTGGCAGCAGCCGGCCGCCCTCCGCCGGTGACTCATCGTACCGGCGCTCGCCTGGGGGGTTACCGCACCGGCCCGCGGAGCGTCTAACGTGGGCGGCGTGACCGACGACGCGCCACTCGACCCGTTCCTCGGTGACCCGAGCGACCCCGCCGCCACACTCGACGACATCGACGATGACGATCCGCCGGCCGGAGGCGCGCCACTGACTCCGGCCGAGCGCGAGGACGTCCTCGCCGACCTCGAGGACCTCGAGATCTTCCAGACGCTGCTGTCGCCACGGGGCGTCCGCGGAATCGTCGTCGAGTGCGAGGACTGCGGCGAGCCGCACTACTTCGGCTGGGAGTTGATGCGCGGCAACCTGCGCCACCTGCTCGACGCCGGGCGCACCAGGGTGCACGAGCCGGCCTACGGGCCGGACCCCACCCGCTACGTCAGCTGGGAGTACGCCCGCGGCTTCGCCGACGGTGCGTTCGCCGCCGCCGAGGAGAGCTAACCCCGGGGGGCGAAGCGCCGCGGTCCGGCGGCGTGCAGCTCGATGCCGTTCGGAGGGACGCGGGGGAGCCCCGCACGGGTCAGGAGAGGTCAGGAGACCAGGCCGCGGCGGAAGCCGTGGGCCACCGCCTGGGCCCGGTCGTTGACCCCAAGCTTGCGGAACAGCCGGCGCGCGTGCGTCTTGACGGTGTCCTCCGACAGGAACAGCTCCCGGCCGATCTCCCCGTTGCTCTTGCCCTCCGTCATCCCGATCAGGACCTGCTTCTCCCGCTCGGTGAGCCGGATGTCGCTCTCCGTCCGGCTGCCGCGCGGACCGCCGAACTCCACTCCGGCCAGCGCATGTGCCAACGCGGCGCAGACCTCGGCGTGCGAGGCGTCCCACCGCAGGTACCCCCGGGCACCACAGGCGACCGCAGCGACGATGTTAGTAGTGTCGTCGGCGGCGCCGAAGACGAGGACGCAAGCGCGCGGGTGGCGGGCCACCAGCCGGCGGGTCAGCACGATCCCGGTGTCGACCGCCCGCTGGGTGCCCACCAGGACAACGTCCGGCCGCTCGCGCGGGAAGCGCTCCAGCAGATCTTCACCACTGACGACGGTGTCGACGCGGTCAACGCCGGGCACTACCGACATAAACTGCGCTAGGCCTTCACGGACTCCACGTCGCTCGTCACAGATGAGCACGCTGGTCACGGTCACCCTCCTCAGCCCATGCCGGGTCTCGTCGTTCCTCACCCCCCGTGATGAAGACTCGTTCGTGCAGAATGTAGTCCGTCCGGGTGACTTCGTGTGCCGGTTCCGAACGGGACTTTGCTCGGTCGGGACGACCGGACGAATGTCCGGTCGGGCAAGCAGCCTAGCGGCTTCTGCAGCCAGTAGCCCACCAGGGTCGTGCTAACTGTCGCAACGGCCCCAGCCGGGCCGTCTGAGGCCGATTCCGGGCGGATGGATCCTCACCACCGGTGCGGTCCAGCGCCGCGTCGGCGGGGTGACGGCTTGCGCGGCGTGCATCACGGCCGGTGTGCGCTCCCCTCAGTCGGGGTACCACGGGGGACACGCCCGGCCTCGAAGGGGATGCTGAGCGTGATGCGGCGGTTGTACGGTCAACTACATCGCCTGCGATCCAGGCCCGACCCAGCGGCGAGAGGCGACTCGATGGCTGACATCCGGCGGCTCCCCGGTCCGAACGCTGACCTGTGGGACTGGCAGCTGCGCGGTTCCTGCCGGGGCGCCGACAGCAGCCTGTTCTTCCATCCAGAGGGGGAGCGCGGACCGGCCCGAGCCGCCCGGGAGGCCGCCGCCAAGGCCGTCTGCGTGCGGTGCCCGGTGCTCGACCCGTGCCTGCAGCACGCGCTGGGCACCCGGGAGCCCTACGGCGTCTGGGGCGGCATGTCCGAGTCCGAGCGTGAGCAGGCCCTCGCCAGCCAACCCGGGCCCACCGCTCCGACCGGGGCCGGCGTCAGCTAACTGGTCGGGGCCGCAAGTTCGTCCAGGGTCTGTCGGGTCCAGGCGGCGCTCCCGCTTGCCCAGGCGCCGCGGGCGCGAAGCGATGTTGCCGTCGCCGCCGATGCATCCCCCTGGCCTCGGCATACCCCGGACGACTGACTGCCCCGACCACTAGCTAAGCCGCGGCGCAGCGGCGGCCGGCCCCGTCCGGGACCGGCCGCCGCCGGTGTTGTGGATCAGAAGCCGGTCAGAAGCCGGGGCCGTGCCGGTGACCGTGCCCGTGCGAATGGCCGTGACCGTGGTCCTGGTCGTGGTCCTCGCGCTCCGGCTTGTCCACCACCGCGCTCTCCGTGGTGAGCACCATGCTGGCGATCGAGGCGGCGTTCTGCAGTGCCGCCTTCGTCACCTTGACCGGGTCGACCACGCCGTGGCTGACCAGGTCGCAGTACTCGAAGGTGGCCGCGTCGAAGCCGTGCCCGGGACCCAGCTCACGGACCTTCGCGACCACCACCGAGCCCTCCAGCCCGGCGTTCGCGGCGATCTGGCGCAGCGGCTCATCCAGCGCCTTGCGCACCACCATTACGCCGGTGGCCTCGTCGCCGGACCGGCCGAGCCCGTCGCCCAGCCCGGCCGCCGCGTGCACCAGCGCCGCGCCGCCGCCCGGGATGATGCCCTCCTCGACCGCGGCGCGGGTGGCCGAGATCGCGTCCTCGATGCGGTGCTTCTTCTCCTTGAGCTCCACCTCGGTCGCGGCACCGACCCGGATCACCCCGACGCCGCCGGACAGCTTCGCCAGCCGCTCCTGCAGCTTCTCCCGGTCCCAGTCGGAGTCGGTCTCGTCGATCTCCTTCCGGAGCTGGGCGATCCGCGCCTCGATCGCGGCGCCGTCGCCGGCACCGTCGACGACCGTGGTGTCGTCCTTGGTCACCGTCACCCGGCGCGCCCGGCCCAGCACCTCGAGCCCGACCTGGTCGAGCTTGAGCCCCACCTCGGGCGCGACGACCTGGCCGCCGGTCACGACGGCGAGGTCGTCCAGGAACGCCTTGCGGCGGTCGCCGAAGTACGGCGCCTTGACCGCCACCGACGGGAACGTCTTCCGGATCGCGTTCACCACCAGGGTGGACAGCGCCTCGCCTTCGACGTCCTCGGCCACGATCAGCAGCGGCCGGGCGGCCTCGATGACCTTCTCCAGCAACGGGAGCAGGTCAGCCAGCGAGCCGATCTTCTGCGAGGTGAGCAGCACGTAGACGTCCTCGTGCACCGCCTCCATCGCCTCCGGGTCGGTGACGAAGTAAGGCGAGATGTAGCCCTTGTCGAACTGCATCCCCTCGGTGAACTCGAGCTCGGTGGCGAGTGTGCTGGACTCCTCGACGGTGATCACGCCGTCCTTGCCCACGTTGCTCATCGCCTCGGCGATCAGCTTGCCGATCTCCGGGTCCTGCCCGGCAATGGTGGCGACGTGGGCGATCTCCTCCTGGGTGCTGATCTCGGTGGCGACCTTGGTCAGCTCGCCGCAGACCGCGTCGACGGCCGCGTCGATGCCCCGCTTGAGGGACATCGGGTTGGCGCCGGCGGCGACGTTGCGCATGCCCTCCCGGACCAGCGCCTGGGCCAGCACGGTGGCGGTCGTGGTCCCGTCGCCGGCCACGTCGTTCGTCTTGGTGGCGACGCTCTTCGCCAGCTGGGCGCCGAGGTTCTCGTACGGGTCGACCAGGTCGACCTCGCGGGCGATCGTCACGCCGTCGTTCGTGATCGTCGGCGCGCCGAACTTCTTGTCGATGACGACGTTGCGGCCGCGCGGGCCGAGCGTCACCTTCACGGTGTCGGCGAGGGCATCGACGCCACGCTCCAGCGCGCGCCGGGCCTCGTCGGAAAAGCTAATGATCTTCGACATCGTCCTCTATCCCTGGGTATCCATCGGACACGCCCTGACGCGGGCCGCCCCGGGGGCCCGGCAACGCCGGACCTCCGGGGCGGTGACCACTCGACCGGGATCCTCAGCGCTCGACGACCGCGAGGACGTCGCGTGCGGACAGGATCAGGTATTCCTCACCGGCGTACCTGACCTCGGTGCCGCCGTACTTCGAGTAGAGAACGGTGTCGCCGACGCTGACGTCGAGCGGGATCCGCTTCTCGCCGTCATCGTCCCACCGGCCGGGGCCGACGGCGATGACCGTGCCCTCCTGCGGCTTCTCCTTCGCGGTGTCCGGGATCACGATGCCCGACGCGGTGGTCGTCTCTGCTTCATTGGCCTGGACCACGATGCGGTCCTCGAGCGGCTTGATGGTGACCTTGGTGGCGGTCGTCACGATCGTTCCTCCCCCTCCTGTGGGGTCGTGGGATGCGTGGTGGCCGGGCGCGCACGCCGGCCTGCCGTCGCGGGGGTCAGCCCGGCGCCACCGCCCGTCGATTGGCACTCTAGACCTCTGAGTGCCAACGGCTCAACACGGCCCGCTGGGCCACCCCCCGCGCACCCTCGGACACAGCACGGCGCTGCGCGCTGCCCCTTCCGGCGGCAGGGGAGGGGCAGGCCCAGCCGCCGGAAGGGGCAGAGTGGGCGAGGTGGACCTGGCGTCGTTCCGCGCGCTGCTGTCGCCCGATGGCGAGCGGGTGCTCGAGGAAGTCGCGGCCCGGGGCGGGGCCGACGAGCGAACGATGCTCGGCACGCTCACCGCGCTGCGCCGGCGTTACGACGCCGGCCTGGTCTCGGCCGCGCTGACCCAGGTGCGGCTGCGGGACCGGGCGCAGGCGAAGTTCGGAGCCGACGCGGCCGGGATGTACTTCACGCCGGCCGGGGTCGAGCAGGCCACCCGTGCGGTGGTGGCCGAGCGGCATGCGCGGCGGTACGCGGACGCGGGCGTGCTCCGGGTGCTCGACCTGTGCTGTGGGATCGGCGGCGACCTGGTCGCCTTCGCCCGGGCCGGGCTGCGGGTGCACGGGGTCGACCGGGACCCGCTCACGCTCGAGGTGGCCAGGGCGAACGCCGCCGCGCTCGGCGTAGCCGAGATGGTCACGCTCGGCGGCGGGGATGTCGCCGAGGTGCCGCTGGGCGGGTGGCCGGCGGCGTTCGTGGACCCCGGCCGCCGCGACGGGTCCGGGGGCCGCCGGGTGTTCGACCCGCGCGGGTACTCCCCGCCGTTCTCGTTCGTCGGCACGCTGGCCGCCGCCGTGCCGCTGACCGGCGCCAAGGTCGCGCCGGGGATCCCGCACGAGCTGGTGCCGCCCGGCGTCGAGGCGGAGTGGGTGTCGGTGGCCGGCGAGGTCAAGGAGGCCGCGCTCTGGTACGGCGCACTCGCCACCGTGCCCCGGCGGGCGACGCTGCTGCCCTCGGGCGCCACCCTGGTCGGCCGCGGGTCCGGCCCGCCCCCGGTCGGGTCGGCCGGTCCGTGGCTGTACGAGCCGGACGGCGCGGTGATCCGGGCCGGGCTGGTCGCCGAGGTGGTGGCGGCGCTGCCCGGCGGGCGGCTGCTCGACCCGACGATCGCCTACGTGGCGGCGGAGCGCAGCGTGCCGACCCCGTTTGCCCGGGGGTACCGGGTCGCCGAGGCGCTGCCGTTCTCGCTGAAGCGGCTCCGCGACCTGCTGCGCGCCCGAGACATCGGCGAGGTCACCGTCAAGAAGCGCGGCTCCGCGGTGGACCCGGACGTGCTCCGCCGCGAGCTGCGGCTGTCCGGCCACAGCCACGCCGTCGTCGTGCTCACCCGGGTCGCCGGCGCGCCCACCGCCCTGGTCTGCGACCCGCCGGCCAACTGACCACGTGCACATGTGCTACGGTCTGGAACGTGACGACCGTCGGCATACGTGACCTGCGGACCAGGGCCAGCGAGTTGCTGCGGCTGGTCGAGGCCGGGGAGACCCTGACGGTGACCGTCGATCGCAGGCCGGTCGCCGAAATCATTCCGCTGCGCCGCCGGGCGTGGGTGCCCCGGGCGGAGGCAGTCGCGGCGCTCCGCCGACGAGCCGACCCCGGCATGGCCGAGCTTCTCGCCGACTTGCGAGCGGAGCGAGTCGAGGAGGAATGAAGGCACTTCTCGACACCTCCGTGCTGATCGCCCGCCGGGCTGGTGACGATCTCGAGCTCCCTCATGAGGTAACCGAACTGGCGGTGTCCGTCATCTCGGTCGCCGAGCTCGCGGTCGGCGTCCTGCTCGCGACCGACGCCGAGCAGCGGTCGGCGCGGCTGGACGCACTCAGTGCGCTGGAGCGGACCTACAACCCGCTGGCGGTCACTACGGACGTCGCGCACGCCTATGCCCGTATGGTTGCGACCGTCAAGGCTGCTGGCCGCAACCCGCGTGTCATGGACACGTTGATCGCCGCGACCGCGGCTGCGAATGACTGTGTCGTCATCACCCGGGACGCCGACTTCGATGCCGTCTCGGGTGTCACGGTTGTCCGAGTCTGACCCGGCAGGGCGAGGCGCTCAGGCGGTCGAGATGACGTGGAAGGCTTCGGCCAGGCGACCTTCGGGGAGGCCGCCGGCGGTCGCGTTGGCGGCGTTCCAGCCGCGCAGCATCCCGTCCAGGTCGGTCATGTGGCTCGTCTGGCTGGCGTGCGCGCGTAGCGCGGCGACCTTCCGGTCGAACGTGTCGGTCACATCGACGTAGTGGTTCGGCTGCGGCCCGCCCATCATCCACACCTCGGCCACCGTCCAGGGCTCCAGGCCCTCGTCGGCGAGCAGTTCGGGGTGTGCGAACGGGTTGCGGGCGTCTGGGTAGACCGCGCAGACCGTGGCCTCGCCGGTGGCGAGGTGGTCGGGGTGGGACGGGTAGACGCGCTGCCAGTTCCGTTCCGGGGACTGGGCGAGCACCCGGTGCGGGCGGACCCGGCGGATCTGCCGGGTGATGTCCCGGCGCAGGTCGTGGGTGACGTAGAGGCGGCCGTCGGGGTGGCCGAGGAAGGTGACGTCGGTGACGCCCAGAGCCTTGGCCGCGGCCCGCTGCTCGGCCTCCCGGATGGCCTTCATCTCCGCCCGGGGCGTCTCGTCGTAGCCGCCGGCGTCGCCATACGTCACGAGGCAGTACGCAACCTCCAGGCCGGTTTCGGTCCAGGCCGCGATCGTTCCGGCGGCGCCGAAGTCGATGTCGTCGGGATGGGCGGTGACCGCGAGGACGCGGTGCACGGCGGTGCCTGGTTCGGTTCCCGGGAGCGTCACGACCGGGATCGTACGGACGCGCGGCGGGTCCTGCCGGCGAGACGGCGGCGCTGCGCGCCGCAACGGTCGTGCGGGGGCTACAGCGAGCCGCGGCAGACCCGCAGCACCGCGTTGCCGAGGGTCACCCCATCCTCGCCGAGCGAGTCGCGGTACTGCTCGACGATCCGCCGCTCCCGGCCCAGCTCGATCCGCACGCCGCCGGCTGCGATCCGGGCGCTCTGCACCCGCCGGGACAGCCGCGCTCGCTCGGCGACCAGCCGGGCGATGCCCGCGTCGATGGCGTCGATCTGGCTGCGCAGCAGCGGGATGAGCTCGGCCTCCTGAGCCGGGTGCCGGGCCGCGGGCGGTGCGGCGTCGTCGGGCGTGGCGGCGTCGGTCGGCGCGGTCAGGCTGGTGGTCACGGCAGGCTCCTGTAGGTCCCGCCCCTTGCCTTCGGGCCCCGGACGCGAAACGTCCCGGGCCTTCGAGCCCGGGACGTCGGTGTGGTCTGGGTCAGACGACGGCGACGGATACCGGACTCCGGTACCCGTAGAAAAACTCGTACGTCGTCGCGCGGTGCACCGAATCAGGGTAGCAGCGACCACCGGTCGGGGTACAGCCGGCGCCGTGCCGGGTTCGGGTGCCCCGTACGGTCGGCGACAGGTCCTAGGCCCTGTCCCGTGATCTTCGGCGGCGCCCACGACGCCCAGACGCCGACCGGCTGCGTTGTCGTCGTCGCCGATAGCGCTGCTATCGGCCTCCTCCTCCGCCTTGCCGGATCGACGCCTGGATCGCCGC
>Ga0210378_10000800_pt1 | contig 16337 bp, 10 predicted proteins | sample PLM1_60_b1redo_FD_155465 | JGI IMG/M metagenome (GOLD analysis project Ga0210378, IMG submission 155465) | Groundwater sediment microbial communities from an aquifer in East River, Colorado, USA - PLM1_60_b1 redo | ecosystem: Environmental > Terrestrial > Soil > Riparian zone | place: USA: East...
AGGTCGCCGACCGGGCCGTTGAGGTGCTCGGCGCCGCGCTGGCCGGCGGTGGCCGGCTCACCCGCGCGCAGTGCCTCGCGGTGCTCGCCGAGGCCGGCATCAGCACCGCGGGGCAGCGCGGCTACCACCTGCTCTGGTACGCCAGCCAGCGCGGCGTCACCTGCATCGCACCGAACGTCGGCAGCGAGCAGACCTTCGCCCTGCTCGACGAGTGGGCGCCGGACCCGCACCGGCCGGAGCGCGAGGAGGCGCTTGCCACCATCGCGCTGCGCTACTTCCGCAGCCACGGCCCGACCACCCGGCAGGACTTCGCCGGCTGGACCGGGCTGCCGGCCGCCGACGCCAAGCGGGCCATCGCGGTTGCCGGCGACGGCCTGGCCACCGTCACGGTCGGCGGCGTCGACATGCACCTCGACCCGGCGTTGCTCGACGGTGCTTTCACTGGGCAGCCGCACGACGCTGCCCTCGGCCGGCGCGGCCGGCCCGAGGTGCTCGCCCTGCCCGGGTTCGACGAGTACCTGCTCGGGTTCAAGGACCGGTCGCTGATGGTCGCCACCGAGCACAAGCAGGCGATCATCCCCGGCGGCAACGGCGTGTTCCAACCAACCATCGTCCGCGACGGACGGGTGATCGCGACCTGGAAGCGGTCGCCGGCCAAGCGACGGACCGTGGTCGAGGTGCGGCCGCTGGTCCGCATCGGCGGGCCGCACCGCGCACCCGTGCAGGACGCGCTGGAAAGCTACGCACGGTTCACCGGCTGGCCGCTGCAGGTGCGGTGGCCCTGACCGCGCGGGCCTTCCCGCCGCCCAGCCGTCAGCCTGGCGGGGCGCACGCTGGGGGCACCGGAGCGGCCCGTCTCGCGTCGCTGGCGAGCAGCGCGGCCCTGGTCGTCTCCAGCCGGGCCAGCCAGCGGACGGCCTCCCTGGAGTCCACGCCAACCAGCAGCCCGGCGGCCCGATCCAGGTCACAGACCGCCCGCGCCAGCTCGCCGTTCGCCGCGTGCACCTCGGACAGCAGGCTGAGCGTCTTGGCCTGCCAGAGCGCCGATCCGAGATCCTCGAAGAGCCGGCTCGCCTCGGCCAGGTGCGTCGCGGCTGCCGCACCGTCCCCGCGCGCAAGGCCGATCTCACCGAGGCCGTGCAGCGCCTCCCCCTCCACCAGCCGCTCGCCTACCCGCTTGGCAAGGGCGAGCGCGTGCAGCAGCGTCGTCTCGGCGCTCTCCAGCCGACCCTCCCGGTGCCGGACCATGCCGAGACCGCACAACGCGTACGTCTCGCCGATGCGGTCACCGATGTCCCGCACGATCAGCAGCACCCGATGCAGCGCCTGCCTGGCCTGCTCGATCTGGTCGGTGCCCAGGTACAGGTGGGCGAACTGGTACACCACCTGCGCCTCACCGCGAAGGCACCCCACCTCGCGGCAGATCGCCAGCGCCTCGTCGAGCATGGTCCTTGCCCGCTCGGTGTCGTCCTCCTTGATCCAGAACCTGGCCATGCTGTGCAGGATCTGCGCCTCACCCATGCGGTCGCCGACCGCGCGCATCAGCTCCAGCGCGTCGCCGTACTTGGCCAGCATGGAGGTGGAGTTTCCGTGCAGCCCGTCCACCTGCGCGGTGTTGCGCAGCACCAGGGCCCGGCCATGGGTGTGCCCGTCGGCCTGGAAGATCTCCAGCGCGGCCGCGAAGCACCGCTCGGCGTCGGGCAGCCGCTTCTGGAACATGTGCAGGGTGCCGAGCGAGTACAGCATGGCCGCCTTGCCGGTGCGGTTGCCGGCGCGTTCGGTGACTCTGAGCCCGAGTTCGGCGGTCTCCCGCCAGAGGTCGAAGTAGCCCTTGACCTCGAACAGGGTCACCGAGGTGAGGGCGAGGTCCCAGCACAGCTCGTCAAGGCCGGCCGCGGCGGCCTGCCGGACCGCGGCCATCAACGCGGCGCGCTCGGCGTCCCACCAGTCGATCGGGTTGTCCATCGCGACCGCGGCCTCGCCACCCGGCGGCTGCCACCGTGGCGCGCCGCCGTGCAGGATGGTGTAGTCGCCGCCGTACTCCCTGCGGTGGGCCTGCTCGGCCAGCGCCAGCCAGGAGCCGAGCACCCTGGCCAGGGCGCGGTCCCGCTCGGCCGGGACCTCGGTCTCGACCAGCCGTTCCAGCGCGTAGACCCGGATCAGGTCGTGGAAGCGGTACCGGATGCGCTCGCCCTGGTACTCGACCGTGTCCAGCATCCTGGCGTCGACCAGGCTCTCCAGCACCTCGCCGGCCTCGGCCAGGTCGACGTCCAGCAGCGCGGCGGCCGTCCACCCCGGGAAATCGGGCGCCTGGACCAGCGCGAACAGCCGGAACAGCCGCTGGGCCCGCCACGGCAGGCCGCGGTAGGTCAGACCGATGTTCGACCGCAGCTCCAGCCCGCGGTGGGTGAACTCGTCCAGCCGGCTCGCCTCGTCGGCCAGCCGACGCACCAGCTCGGCGATGCGCCAGTGCGGCCGTGAGGCCAACCGCGCCCCCGCGATGCGCAGCGCCAGCGGCAGCCCGCCGCAGAACTGCACCAGTTCGACGGCAGCACGCTGCTCGGCCCGCACCCGGTCAGCGCCGATGATCTTGGCGAGCAGCTCCGTCGACTTGTCGATGTCGAACACGTCGACGTCGACCCAGCTCGCGCCGGACAGCCCGCTGAGCCGGACCCGGCTGGTCACGATCACCGCGCAGTCCGGGCTGCCCGGCAGCAACGGCAGCACCTGATCCTCGGAGGTCACATCGTCGAGCACAACCAGCAGCCGCTTGCTGGCCAGAATGCTGCGGTACATCTCGGCCCGTTCCTGCACGTCCTCCGGAATGGCCGAACCGACCACTCCCAACGCCCGCAGAAAACGCACCAGCAACGTCGCGGTGCGATCATCGCCGGCAGGGCCCTCGAAATCACCGTACAGGTGCCCATCCGGAAACGCCCTGACCAGCTCATGGGCCATCCGAATGGCCAAGCTCGACTTGCCGACCCCACCCTTACCGGAAATAGCGACGATCCGAACGCCGTATGACGGCATGTCTGAGTTCGGCTCGCCGGAAAGGAACTGCCTTATCTCGGCGATATGGGCCTCTCGACCGGTGAAATCGGCGATGCTGCCCGGCAGTTGACGAGGAACCATCGGCTGCTCGGCAACGGCACGCTCGACGGCACTGCGCTCTTCCGGCACCGCAGTCGACCAGGCGCCGCCAGGCCGCAGATCAAGCGCGGGGTCACGATTGAGAATCGCGCGCTCCAGATCCTGCAACTCCTGCCCTGGCTCGATACCCAATTCATCGACGAGCAAAGCACGGGCCCGCCGTTGCACTTCCAACGCCTCGGCCTGGCGCCCCGATCTGTACAGCGCCAGCATCAAAAACCCGTATAATCGCTCGCGTAACGGGTACTCGTCGACCAACGCCACCAATTCGCCGGCGATATCCCGGTGCCGGCCAAGAGCGAGATCGAGCCGCATCCGCTCCTCTATTGCGGTCAGCCGGCCGTACTCCAGCAGCGCGGCGCCCCGCTGCACCAGGCCACTCTGCACACCGGCAAGGGCCGGCCCCCGCCACAGGCTCAATGCGTTACGCAAGGTCGTGGCCGCCGCCTCGACCCGTCCGTCGTCGGCCTGCCGGCGCGCGGCGAGAACCAGCCCGGCGAACTCCTCGCTATCGAGCTCACTCGCCGATATCTCCAGCAGGTAACCGGGCGGATAAGTCTTGATGACATCGGTCTGACCCGCGTCGCCGAACAACTTGCGTAACGCCGAGATGCAGATCTGAATTTGACCACGTGCCGTCGACGGCGGCGACGTGTCCCAGACGGCGTCAATCAGCTGCTCGACCGGCGTCACCCGGTTGGCATTTAACGCCAACATCGAAAGGATCACGCGCTGCCTTGGCCCGCCGATATCGAGCCATCGCCGATCGGCGACGAACTCCAACGGGCCAAGAAGCCGCAGACGCATGTGTCCTCGATACACCCCAGCCAAAACTGGACCGATACGGCGTCAGGGTATACCCAGGCCGAGAGACCGGCCAGCGGAAGCGTTCTCAGCTACCCCAGACATACGAGAGCGCTAGATCCAATGCTCTGTTTGGACGTGTGACCGCCTTCGCCGCCCGATCAACGACCTGGCACCAGTGGTCACACTGGTACCGCTGGCCACAGTCCAGTAGTGAGACGATCACACATCGTAGCCGGCTACTCCGCCATTTTGGTCTGGTAACACCAGCGAAAAACGGGCAGCCGTAGCCCATTGAAGTCGTGGGACTCGCCCGAGTACGTGAAGTGCTCGTAGCCGTTTCTCAGGAGCAACTTGATGGTGTCGAGAAGCGTGTCGACTTCCCGGATGCGGTCCACATCGGACAATACCGGTGGGCCACCGACGAGCAACACCTTGATCTGTGCCATCAGCGGGCATCTCCTCTCGGATTTCAGGTCGAGTTCGCTATCCGGTCAGCGGGCACCGGGTCCGGCACACGATCAACTGGCGATCTCGACCGGCCGCAATGGTCGGGCGCAGTCCGCGCCCGGCCGGTCGTCGTTGGCGTGCCAGAGCGTGCCGGCGTCGAGCGCCTGGTGCCGCGCCCACGCTTGCCCGCCGTCGAGCGCTTCGAGCAGATAGCCGCGACCGTGGACGGTGCGCACCGCTAGCCCGATCGGGCGGATCCGCCGGCGGAGCCGCATGATGTGCAGGTCCAGCGCGTTGCGGCTGACGCTGCCCGGCCGATCGGGCAGGCACTGCAGCAACGTCTCCCTCGACACCATCGACCCGAACTGGCGTATGAGGCACTCCAGCAGATCGGTCTCGGTCGGCGAGACGCTGATCGACCGGTCGTCGAATCGCAGGATGCCGTACGGGTCGACCTGCGGTAGCCGCTGCAGGTCGACCTTGGCCCGCAGTGTCGCAATTCTGGCTTGCAGGTCGGCATCGGTGATCGGCGCCCTGACCCAGTCCTCGCGAATATCCGAGCAGACCGGTGCCGGCACTCCACCTTCGAGCACGAGAAGGCGCAGGACACCCATTGCCTTGTACCTGGCCCGCTTGGCGGACTCCGCCGGCCACCTCAACAGCTTGACCTCGCTCCTGCGCAACACTGCTGTTTCCACGGCGCGCTCCTTTGATCGCGACGGCCACTAGAGCGGGATGTTCCCGTGGTGCCCACGGCCGGCCGGCGCGGCGGCAAGCGCCTCGGCGACCTGCCTCCTGGTCTGCCAGGGTGGGATCACGGCGTCCACCACGCCGATGCTCATCGCCCGGTCCACTCCACCGGCGGTCCGCTGCTGCTCGGCGATCAGCCCGGCCCGCAGCCCGTCCCGCTGCTCGTCGGTTGCGGCAGCGAGCTTTCGTCTGTGCAGGATGCCGACGGCCGCCTCGGCGCCCATCACGGCGACCTCGGCGTCCGGCCAGGCCAGCACCGTGGTCGCGCCGAGCGAGCGGGAGTTCATTGCGATGTAGGCGCCGCCGTAGGCCTTGCGGGTTATCAGGGTGACCCTCGGCACGGTCGCCTCGGCGAAGGCGTGCAACAGCTTGGCGCCGCGCCGGACCACCCCGTGCCACTCCTGCCCGATGCCTGGCAGGTAACCGGGCACGTCCACGATGACCAGCAGCGGAACGCCGAACGAGTCGCACATCCTGACGAACCGGGCGGCCTTCTCCGCGGAAAGGGAGTCAAGGCAGCCGCCACGGCGCAGCGGGTTGTTGGCGAGCACGCCGATGGTCCGGCCGGCCAGCCTGCCGAGCCCGACCACCATGTTCGGCGCCCACCTCGGCTGCAGCTCCTCGAATCCATTGGTGCCGGCCTCCTGGTCCACGATCGCCCTGACCAGCGGGCGCACGTCGTAGGCCCGGCGGACGGAGGCAGGCAGGAGCCCGAGCAGCCGCTGGTCGTCGGTGACCGAGCAGACCTCGAACCGGCCGGGGCGGGTGAGCAACGTGGTGAGGTTGCGTGCCCGCTGGCAGGCCTCGATCTCGGTGTCGGTCGTCACGTGGGCGACGCCGGAGCGGCGTCCGTGGGTGTCGCAGCCGCCGAGCCCGTCCATGTCGATCTGCTCGCCGGTCACGCAGCGCACCACGTCCGGCCCGGTCACGAAGATCCGGCCGGCCGAGGACATGATGACGATGTCGGTCAGCGCAGGACCGTAGGCGGCCGCGCCGGCCGCCGGGCCGAGCACCACCGAGATCTGCGCCACCTTGCCGGAGGCGCGGGTCATGGCGGCGAACATCCGGCCGACGGCGTCCATCGACTCCACCCCGTCGGCGAGCTTGGCGCCGCCGGAGTGCCAGAGCCCGACCACCGGGACCCGCTGGCGCACCGCGAGCTCGATCGCGTCGACGATGCGGTCCGCCTCGGCCGTCCCGAGGGAGCCGCCAGCCTTGGCGGCGTCCGTGCAGTACGCGACCACCGGCGCACCGTTGATCCGCCCGTGTACCGCCACAACGCCGCAGGAATCGCCGGGAAGGCGGGAAATCGCCGAATCGCGCAGACCGCCGTCGAGTAACATCGACAGCCGTACCGCCGGATCACGGGGATCGGTTCTGGAAACAACGGGAACAGCCCGTGCCTCATCGACCAATATCGTCATCGCGATGCTTCTCCATACCGGGGTCACATGCCTTATTCATGGGTACGGCGGCGTGACCTGCATGACAACCCCTATCGCGCGGGTTCGTCATTGCCGGTAGGGGTTGTCGCCAGGTGGATGGCGCGGGCTAGTGTGGGGTCCACGATCTGCCGGAATTCTTACGTCGAGCGCGGCCTTCGGCAAGGCACGTGAGAGGACGGGACATGTTTGCGTGGTGGGGAAGGGCGGTAAGCAGGCTGCGGTGGTTGATCCTGGTGGCAACCGTGGGATTCGCCGCGTTCGCCGGGATCTGGGGCACCGGCGTGTTCGACAGCCTCGCCGATGACGCAAGCCTCAACGATCCGGCCAGCGAGTCCCAGCGGATCAACGCGCGGGTCGCGGACGAGCTCGGCCGGCAGAACGTGGACCTGATCGCGCTCTACTCCAGCGCGGATCGCACCGTGGCCGATCCGCGGTTCCGCGACGGGGTGGTGAGCGCGACGGCGCGGCTGCGGGCCAACCGTGCCGTCGAGACGGTGACCTCCTACTACGAGACCAAGGCGCCCGGGCTGCTCTCGACCGACCAGCACGCCACGTACCTGCCGATCCGGCTCGTCGCCGGTGCCGGGAAGAACGGCATCAACAGCGTGCGGGCCGACCTTGCCGCCGACGGCCTGACCATGCAGTTCGGTGGAAACCGTGCCATCGACCGCGACATCGACAGCCAGATCAGCCGCGACATTCCGCGCGCCGAAATGATCGCGACGCCGATCCTGCTGGTACTGCTCGTGCTTATCTTCGGCAGCCTGGTCGCGGCGAGCACGCCACTGCTGATCGGCGCGCTGGCGATCCTCGGCGCGTTCACGGTGGTGCGGGTGCTCACCCTTTTCACCGACATCTCGGTCTTCTCGATCAACATCATCACGATCCTCGGTCTCGGGCTGGCCATCGATTACGCGCTGTTTATGGTGAGCCGGTTCCGGGAGGAGCTCGACCGGGGCCGGCCGGTCACCGACGCGGTCTCGCGCACCATGGCCACCGCGGGCCGCACGGTCGCCGTCTCCGGGATCACCGTGACGCTCGCGCTCTGCGGCCTGCTGGTCTTCCCGCAGATGCTGCTGCGCTCGATGGGGCTCGGCGGCGCGGCCGCTGTGCTGGTCGCCATGGTGACGAGCCTGACGGTGCTGCCCGCGCTGCTGGCCGTGCTCGGCCACCGGATCGACGCGGTCCGGCTGCCCTGGGCACGCCGGCGACGCATACCGACGGTGACCGGTGCCGCCGCGGCGGCCGCGAGCAAGGCGGCCGACCTGCACGGCGGGTGGGCCCGGATCGCGAACAGCGTGATGCGGCGGCCGGTGCTGTACGCGGTTGGCGTCACCGCGGTGCTCCTGCTGCTCGCCGCGCCGTTCGCGCGGGTGCAGTTCGGTGGCGTCGACGAGCGGATGCTGCCGGCTGGCACCGAGAGCCGGGTGGTGTCCGAGCGGCTGGCCGCCGAGTTCTCCGGCGGCGGTCTGAGCCCGATCCGGGTTCTGGTCAGCCATGCCCCGCCGGCGGCCGCCGCACAGTTCGCCGACCGGATCGGGGCCGTGTCCGGGGTCCGCGGCACCGCGGTCACCGCCCAGAAGGGCGACTCGACCCTGCTCACGGTGAGCTATGACGGCGCCGCGAGCTCGCTGCCCGCACGCAAGGTCGTGGAGGACATCCGGGCCCTCGACCGGCCGGCCGGAGCCGAGGTACTGGTCGGCGGGGCGAGCGCCGCCGTGGTTGACCAGCTCGACGGGCTTGCCCAGCGGCTGCCGCTTGCGGTGCTGCTCGTCGCCGGGATCACCTTCGTTCTGCTCGCCATGGCGTTCGGCTCGGTGGTGGTGCCGCTGAAGGCGATCGTGATGAACCTGGTGTCGATCGGCGCGGCGTTCGGCGTCGTCGTCTGGATCTTCCAGGACGGGCACCTCGCCGGCCTGCTGCACTTCACACCGACCGGGTACATCGAGGCGAGCCAGCCGATCCTGATGCTGGCGATCCTGTTCGGGCTGTCCATGGACTACGAGGTGTTCCTGCTCTCCCGGATCCGTGAGCACTGGGACGCCCTCGGCGACAACACCGCGGCCGTGGCGAGTGGCGTGCAGCGCACCGGCGGGATCATCACCGCGGCCGCCGTGCTGCTCTGCGTGGTGATCGGCAGCTTCGCGACCTCGGGAATAACCTTCATCAAGATGATCGGCGTCGGCATGCTCGTCGCGCTGCTGGTGGACGCGACCCTCGTCCGGCTGCTGCTGGTGCCGGCGACCATGCGCCTGCTCGGCCGCAACAACTGGTGGGCGCCGCCGTTCCTGCGCACCCTGTACCGCCGCTACGGCATCCGCGAGTCCGACCAGGGCGCACCGGACAGCGACCCGACCCCGAAGCTGGCCGTTACCGCTTGATGGATCGGCGCAGTCGTGCGGTTTGGCGGTCCCGGCGCTGTCGGTCGGCGCGGCCCCGGCGCACGGCGGTCGCGCCGACCGACAGGCCGAACAGGGCGGCCCCCGAGGGACCGGCGACCCACATGGGCCAGAAGTACGCCAGCTCGGTGTTGGACACGCTGACCAGGGTCCAGATCACCAGGTTGATGGACACGGCGGTGAACCAGATGCCCCAGAGCACCTTGAGCCAGGTGGGCAGGCCGGCGAGGACTCCTGGCGATGGCACCGCCGGCCGCGGAGCGTGCGGGGCGTGCGGAGCCGCCGCCTGCCGCTTCGCCTGGTCCGACGCCGTGTCCGGCAGGTCGAGGAACAGGTCGGCGAGATCGCCGTAGGTCACCGACTGGTAGGCACGGGCCAGCCGGTCGTCGTACTCCAACAGATGCAGGCGTCCCTCGTTCAGCGCCGAGCGGAGCCGCTCGACGGCGGCCTCGCGATCCTTGTCCGACGCCCGCAGCTCACGCCGTTCGTCCATCGCGCATGCCTCCACCCGGTCCATTGATCACGACTAGAGCCGTGCCGGTTACCGCTGGTAAGAATATGGCTTCCTCGGCCCAGTGTGCGCGATGCCGCCGGTGACCTCTACCTGCCAAGATCAGCCGCGGGTCTCGCGGGTGACGAGGCGGTCGATGTCGGCCCGCTCGGCGTCCAGCACGTATCGGTCCGCACGGCGGCGCTCGGCGATCGCGGCGAGGTACGGCCGGGCGGTCTCGAGGTCGACGTGGTCGAGGAACGCCCCGACCATGCGCCGGCGCAGGACCCGCGGCAGCAGCTGGGGCATCGGCGCGACGGCCATGGTGAGCCACGTGTTCGCCAGGTCGGCACCCGGCGCGCCACGGCTGGCGTTCGCCCAGTCGATGACCCGAGGACCGTCGCCGGTGAGCAGCACGTTGAGCGGGTGCAGATCCAGGTGGAGCAGGCCGCTTCCCAGGCATCCTTCGGCCGCGGGCAGCCAGCCAAGCGCTCGCACGCCCGCCAGCGTGCGGAGCAGCTCGGCGAGCAGCCGGGCGTGAGACCGCACCCGCCACGGCCGCCTGGCGGCGTCCTGCATCATGGTCGGCCCGTCGATCCGCTCCATGAGGATGTCGGGGCCGTCGGCGTCGAAGACCTCGGGCGCGGGAAACCCGTTCCTGCGCGCGTGCCGCATCACCGACGCCTCCCGTTCGAGGCTACGACCGTCGCGGGCGCGCCGGACCACCTTGCCGGCGCCGGCATCGAGGATGTGGCAGTCACGCCCTGAGGCGATCACTGAGCCGACCTGCATGTGGTTTGCACCCCTCTCATGGTGGCCTAGTAATGGCGGAGCCTTGGCCACAGGACGGACCACGGCGCGTCGGTGCCGGAGCACAGCCGGACGACATTTTTCTGCAGCTCGTTGTCCAGGCCATACCCGTTGTCGATCCTGGCCAGCGGCCGGCAGCCGGTGAAGAACGGAAGGACCCACCGGACGTGCCCGGGGAGCACGAGCAGCACCGGTCCGTCGGCGGAGTCCGGTGGCACCGCCCAGTCGGCGTAGCTCATGTGGGCGGAGTACGCGGCCGGCATGCCGTGCTCGGCGCCGTACCGCGCGAGGGCGGCCGCCTCGCCGTAGTTGTGCGCCAGGATCACTGCTCGTGGGCGCTGCTCCGGCGGGATCTGCCGCCAGGCCTGCGCAACGGTGGACACCATCACCGGCCAGCCGATCTGCTCGCCCTGCGTGTCGTTGACCGCGTTCACCACGTGCAACGCCCTTGGTGGCAGTACCGGCAACGCAATGACGATATTGACCGCGGCCGCGACGAGGATGCTCGCCGCGAGCAACCGAGGTCGGCGGCCGACCCGTGCCCAGCGGACCACCGGCACCGCGCCCGCCGCCATCACCGCGATCAGCAGCGGCAGCACGTAGTACGACCGTCCGCCGAGCGTCAGCACCACCACCACGAGCAACGGGTAGGCCAGCGCGAACGACCGCGCCCACCGGACCGCCGGATCTCGCCACAACCGGATCAGCCCGGCCACCCAGATCGGCACGAACAGCGGCGACAGTTGCACGATCTGCAGTGGCACGAACAGCGCACGGTTCTCGCCGCCTTCCCGCTCGGCGGTCCTGGCGGCCACGGCGAGCTGCGGCCAGCCGTGGGCCGCCTCCCACCACAGGTTCGGCAACGCCAGACCCACCGCGATCGCCGCACCGGCGACGAGCCACCAGGTGCGCAGCATCCGTCGCGGCCCGACCGCCAGCAGCGCGAACAGCAGCGCCAGCACCAGCAGCGCGACCAGGCGCTTGTTGAGCATCCCGACTCCGACGACGGCTCCGATCGCCAGGTACCAGCGGCCGTCCGAGGTGCGCAGCAACCGCAACACCAACAGGCTGATCAGCAGCCATGCGAGCAGGTCGAACGACGCCGTGTTGACCATGTGCCCGAGCGCGAGGACGACCCCGGAGGCCGCCGCGCAACACGCGGCGATGACCTGAGCATGCCGACCGCCGCCGAGCTCCCTGGCCAGCAGCGCGACGACCACCACGGCCAGCACGCTCAGCAGGGTCGCCACGACCCGCAGACCGGCCGGCGTGTCGCCGAAGAGGGCGACGCTCGCCCTGGCCAGCAGCGGCGTCAGCGGCGGCTGGTCGACGTATCCCCACGCCGGCCGATCGCCGGCGACCAGAAAGTACAGCTCGTCGCGATGAAATCCGTACCGCCCGGACAACGCCGTCAACAGCGCCGCGAGCGCCGCGACGACGAGGGTGAGCGGCCCGGTCGCGAACGCCGGCAGGCTGCCATGGTGGTCCTCACGGTATTCGTTCGGCGCCGGCATGGTTTGCTGCGCAATGGTCACCCGTTGAGCATGGCGGCTGACGGTCCGTCACACGCCATTTCGGGCACCGGATCGACAGCCCAGCGGTGACCTGTTCTCGCCGGCCACTTCCTGCCAATAACGAGACCACCGCCGACCGCTGTCTCAGCGGTAACCTGCGATTCATCGGTGCGGAGTATTCAACCGCTGAGATGTCGTGATGTATTCGGGCGAATCGCCATGCCTGGCGTCGTCTCCCTTAAGGAAGTGACACGTTGCTGGAAGCAATCGATCTTGTCAAGCGCTATGGTCCGGTACAGGCTCTCGACGGGTTCAGCCTGCACGTGGAAGCCGGTGAGATCGTCGGGCTTGTCGGGCACAACGGTGCGGGGAAAACGACGTTCGTTGAGATCGTGGCGAACCTGATCCGTCCGGACAGCGGCCACGTGACCATCGACGGCAAGGACCCGGCCGCCGCCCGCGGTCGGATCGGCGTCGCACCACAGCACCTCGGGTTGTACCCCTCGATCAGCCCCCGTGAGCATCTCGAGCTCTTCGGCAGGCTCGCCGGGCTGCGCCGCGCCGCGCTGCGGACGGCCATCGACGATCTTGCCGCGGCGCTTCGGCTCACCGGCTTCATGGACCGGCACTCCGGGGGCCTGTCCGGCGGCCAGCAGCGCCGGATCCAGGCGGCCACCGCGCTCATCCACCGGCCGGGGCTGCTGCTGCTCGACGAGCCGACCGCCGGGGCGGACCTGGAAACCCGGCAGGCCATGCTCGACGTGGTCAAGCAGCGTGCTGGCGAGGGCGCCGCCATCGTCTACATCACGCACTACCTGCCCGAGCTCACCGACCTCCAGGCCACCATCGCGGTCGCTCGCAGCGGCGGCATCATCGCAAGAGGCACCCACGCGGAGCTGGTGGACGGGCTGCCCGGCGAAGTGCGGCTCACCCTCGGAGAAGACGAGGAGATCAGGGTCTCCACGACGGCGCCGACGGCCACCCTGATCGACCTGCTCAGCCGAACCGACCGTCCGGTCAGCGCGGTCGACGTGCGCAACCCCTCCCTCGACGACCTCTACCGATCCCTGGCGGGCAACGATGCTTCGTGACATCGCACATCGAACAGGCGCGCTCGACTCCGCCTACCGCGTGGCCGCAGTGGCCAGGCACAACACCATCATCCGCCGGCGGGACCCTGGCCAGCTGATCAGCTACATCGTCATGCCGATGGTGCTGATGCTGGTGCTGAAGCCGCTGTACGTGAAGGCCGTCGACGGCGGCGCCACGCAGGTGGCGACCGGCCTGCTGGTGATGTTCTCGGTGTTCGCGATCGCCATCGCCGGCAACTCGATCCTCGTCGAGCGGCACTGGCGCACCTGGGACCGGCTTCGGGCGACCAGGGCCTCGGCTACCGAGCTGCTGCTCGGCAAGACCATCCCGATCTTCGTGGCGCTCATCGTCCAGCAGACGATCCTGCTCGGGTACGGCATCCTGGTCATCGGCCTGCCGGTGCCGCGGTCGCTGGGGTTCGTGGTCCTCGCGATCATGGTCTGGGGCTTCACCCTGCTCGCGGTCGGCGCGGCACTCGCCACGATCGTTCGCAGCCAGGGCGAGCTGAGCGTGGTGAGCGACGTTGGCGCCCTGACGCTCAGTTCGTTGGGCGGTGCGCTGGTGCCGCTGAGCATCATGCCCGGCTGGGCGCAGGCGGCGGCCCACGTCTCACCCGGGTACTGGGCCTTGTCGATGATGCAGGCCGCGATCCGTGGTGAAGCGGCGGGGACGCTGCTCCCGGTCGGGATCCTGCTGGCGATGGGCCTGGTGGCCGGCACGTTCGCCGTGCGCCGGCTGACCCGCGGGTGGGGCCGCAGTCGACTGCTGTGAATCGGGCCGATGGCACACGGCAAATGCAGCGACGGACAGGGGCAGGTTGATGGATCTGCAACATTCACACGGCGACCGGGAACACCCGGTGCGTGAGTCCGATATCGCGATCATCGGCATGTCCGGTCGATTTCCCGGAGCCGATGACGTCGAAGAGTTTTGGCGCAACATCAGCACCGGCGTCGAGTCGTTCGCGCAGTTCTCCGACGAGGAGCTGACGCTCGCCGGCGTTGACCAGAAGGACTTCCGACGTCCGGACTATGTCCGGACCCGCCCGATACTCAACAACGTGCGCGGGTTCGACGCCGTGTTCTTCGGTAGCAGCCCTCGTGAAGCGACGCTGGCCGACCCACAGCAACGGATCTTCGCGGAGTGCGTGTGGGAAGCACTCGAGTTGGCCGGTTACGCCACACCGGACGACCGCGGCACCGTCGGCGTGTTCGCCGGGATGAACTTCAGCACGTACCTGATGACCCGTAGTAACGCGCTGCGGATGGGTGTTGAGATCGACGGACTGATGATCGGCAACGACAAGGACGCGCTCGCCACCAGCGTGGCCTACCGGCTCGACCTCAGGGGGCCTGCCGTCGCGGTCCAGACGTTCTGCTCGACCTCCATGGTCGCGGTGCACCTGGCAAGCGAGAGCCTGCGCCGGGGCGAATGCGACATCGCGATCGCCGGTGGCGTGTCGATCCGTATTCCGGACCGGATCGGCTACGTGTACCAGGACGGAGGCCAGGCGTCGCCGGACGGCCACGTGCGGACCTTCGACGCGGACGCGCGGGGAAGCATGTTCGGCGACGGTGCCGCCGTCGTCGCGCTCAAGCGGCTCGACAGCGCGCTGGCCGACCGGGACACCGTGCTCGCGGTCATCCTCGGCTCCGCGATCAACAACGACGGCGCGCTGAAGTTCAGCTTCCAAGCCCCCAGCATCGACGGTCAGCGCCGGTGCATCGCCAGGGCCGTCGCGAACGCGGCGGTGGACCCCTCGGAGATCTCCTACGTCGAGGCACACGGCACCGCGACCGAGGTCGGCGACCCGATGGAGGCCGCGGCCCTGACCGGTGCGTTCGGGCCGACCGAGGCGAAGCAGTACTGCGTGCTCGGATCGGTCAAACCGAACGTCGGCCACCTCGACCGGGCCTCCGGCGCCACCGGGCTCATCAAGGTCATCCAGTCGTTGCGCCACGAGCTGATCCCGGGAACACTGCACTTCCGCACCCCGAACCCCGAGATCGACTTCGAGAACAGCCCCTTCCGGGTCACCTCCGAACCGACGCCGTGGCCGCGTCGCGGCGACCGGCCGAGGATCGCCGGGATCAGCTCCCTCGGCACCGGTGGAACGAACGCCCACGCCATCATCGCCGAGGCCCCGCAAGCCCGGCCGCGGCCGCGGCGTCCCCGAAGCTGGCAGGTCCTGCCGGTGTCGGCTCGCTCCGCGGATGCCGCCGAGCAGTCCTGCGCCAGGCTCGCCAGCAGGCTGGCGGACGGGCCGGAGCTGGACCTCGGCGACGTCGCCTACACCCTCCAGGTCGGGCGAAAGGTCTTCTACCACCGCAAGATCGTCATAGCCGACTCGACCACCCGCGCCGCCGCCATGCTCGCCGACGCCGCCGCACCGCTGAGTCGCGCCGACGCCACGGTCGGCCGCAGGATCGGATTCCTGATCGCCGGGGTCGGCGAGCAGTACCCCGGCATGGTGGCGGCGCTCTACGCCGACGAGCCCACGTTCCGCGCCGACGTCGACGAGTGCCTGGCCGTCCTCGGCCTCACCGCGGCGGCGCAGCTGTCCGACATGTTCGTCCCGGCTGACCGCGATCAGGGCACGGCCGGTGATCTCGCCCGGCTGCTCGGCCGGGACGCGGGCATGCGCGGGCCGGCGACGCAGGCCCACCTGATCCAGCCCGCGGTCTTCGTTGCCGAGTACGCGCTGGCACGGCTGCTCATGCGGTGGGGCATCCACCCCGAGATCATGGTCGGCTACAGCCTCGGGGAGTACGTCGCCGCCTGCCTGTCCGGCGTGCTGTCGCCGGCCGACGCGCTGGCGCTGGTCGCCCACCGGGCCAAGCTGATCACGTCGCTGCCCGAGGGCGCGATGCTCGCCGTGGCCGCCGACGAGCGGCGGCTGCGCGCCGTGCTCGGCGAGCTCGCACCCGAGTTGGACGTGGCGGTGCGGACCGGGTCGCAGCTGGTGCTGGCCGGCCCGATCGACGCGGTCGACGCGGCGGCCGCCGCGCTGCGGCACGCGGAGATCGGTTGCCGGCGGCTGGAGACCACGCACGCGTTCCACTCCAGGATGCTGGCGCCGGTGGCCGGCGAGCTGACCGCGTGGATCACCGACAACGTCACCCTGCGCGCGCCGACCATCCCCTACGTCAGCAATGTCACCGGTGAGCTGGCGACCGCGGAGGTCGTCACCGATCCGGGCTACTGGGCCCGGCACATGTGCGAGACGGTGCAGTTCGGCGCCGGCCTCGCCAACGCGCTCGGGATCAGCGGGCTGGCTCTCGCCGAGATCGGACCTGGCCAGTCCCTCGGTGCGCTGACCCGCGCTCACCCCGCCTGCGACCGCAGCCACTGGCCGCTGATCGTCGGGACGCTGCCGGGCGCGACCGATCTGCGGGACGCCAACGCCGCCGTCGCCGAGGCGGTCGGCAGG
>Ga0210378_10000802_pt1 | contig 16310 bp, 15 predicted proteins | sample PLM1_60_b1redo_FD_155465 | JGI IMG/M metagenome (GOLD analysis project Ga0210378, IMG submission 155465) | Groundwater sediment microbial communities from an aquifer in East River, Colorado, USA - PLM1_60_b1 redo | ecosystem: Environmental > Terrestrial > Soil > Riparian zone | place: USA: East...
CAGCACCGGCGTGCGCCGGACCGCGGCCTGCACCAGGAAGCCGGTCAGCGCGGCGAAGTCGGCCCCGCCGGCGACCGCGAGCAGCGCGATCGGGTCGTCCGCGAACGGCCGCGCCCGCCGCAGCGCGTCCCGGATCGCGACCACCTTCCGCATCCAGCCGGCGTCGTCGATCCCGGTGCCCCGGCCGATCACGTGCACCGGCTCGGCGTCGGTCACCGCGGCGACCAGGACCGCCGCCGGCGTCGTGTTGCCGATGCCCATGTCACCGGGCAGCAGCAGGTCTGCACCGGCGTCGACCTCCTCGTCGGCCACCGCCATCCCGGCCGCGAACGCCCGCTCCGCCTGGGCCAGGGTGAGCGCGTCCTCCCGGTCGATCCGCCCGCTGCCGCGGCGCACCTTGTGGGTCGAGATCTCGGCGGACGTGTCGGACGCGACCGCGACGTCGACCACCCGCACGGTCGCCCCGGCGAACCGCGCCAGCACGTCCACCGCGGCGCCCCCGGAGCCGAAGGCGCGGACCATCTGCGCGGTCACCTCGGCCGGGTACGCCGACACGCCCGACCCGGCCACCCCGTGGTCGCCGGCGAACACCACCACCCGCGCCCGCTCCGGGTCCCGGGGCGGTGAGCCGCCCTGAGCGGCGGCCATCCAGACCGCGAGGTCCTCCAGCCGGCCGAGCGCGCCCGCGGGCTTGGCGAGCGAGGCGAGCCGTTCCCGGGCCGCCGCGGCCGCCTCCTCCGAGGGCCGCTCGACCAGGGCGGCGAGCGCGTCGAGGTCCAGCGGTGGGGTCACGCCCTAGTCTCCCGAAGTCGGTGCCGGGCCGGGACGGTACCCGACCGGCCCCGGCCGCCCCACCTGCCCGGCCGTCCCGCCCGTGACCGACCGCAGCGGCACCGGCAGGCCGGCCACCAGCAGCACCACCTCGTCGGACTCGGCGGCCAGCCGCGCGTTCAGCCGCCCCAGCTCGTCCCGGAACAGCCGGCCCGCCGGCGTCGCCGGCACCACGCCGGCGCCGACCTCGTTCGAGACGGCCACCACCGGCACCTGGGCCGCCCGCCACGCCGCGACCAGCTCGTCGGCCTCGGCGCGGACGAGCGGCAGGGCCGACGGGTCGGACCACACCCCGGCGCGGTCCAGCGCGACGGTCAGCCAGTTGCCGACGTCGTCGACGAGCACCGGCCCGGTCGCCGACGCCAGCACGGCGGCCACGTCCGCCGTCTCCACCGTCCGCCAGGCCGCCGGCCGCCGCGCCCGGTGCAGCGCGACGGTCAGCCAGTTGCCGACGTCGTCGACGAGCACCGGCCCGGTCGCCGACGCCAGCACGGCGGCCACGTCCGCCGTCTCCACCGTCCGCCAGGCCGCCGGCCGCCGGGCCCGGTGCAGCGCCACCCGCTCGGTCCACTCCGGATCGTCCGGATAGGACGGTGCGGTGGCCACGTAGGTCACCTCCGGCGACGCCCGCAGCGACGCCTCCGCCCACGACGACTTCCCGGACCGGGCGCCACCGAGCACGAGCGTGCGGTGTGGACGGTGGCCGGTCCCGGCGCCGGGTCCGCCCGGCGCGTCCGGCCCGCCACCTGCCGGCACTCCCGCGCCCGCGCCCGGTCCGGCGCCCGCGCCCGGTCCGGCGCCGGTGCCCGGTCCGGTGCCGGTGCCCGGTCCGGCGCCGGTGCCCGGTCCGGTGCCGGTGCCCGGTCCGGCGCCGGTGCCCGGTCCGGCGCCCGTGCCCGGTCCGGCGCCCGGCCGAGGCCGCGCCGCCCCGCGGGGCACGTCCAGGACCGCCCCGTCCCGGCACAGCGAGGCGCCCCACCCGTTCAGCCGCGCGGCCAGCTCGGCCGGCGGCGGGTTCCGATGGCCCAGGTGCACCGCCACCACCCGGGTCCCCGGCACCACCGCCCCGACCCGCCGCAGCGCGGCGAGCGCCAGCGGGAACGTCGACAGGTCCAGGTGCCCGGTCCCGTGGTCGGGCACCGTCCCGAAGGTCTCCTCCAACAGCACCAGCCCGTACGCCGCGGCCTCGACGAGCGACAGGGTGGCGGCCGGCAGCGGCCCGGTGTCGGTCGCGTACAACAGCCGCGACCCGGACGGCCCGGTCACGTCCCAGAGCAGCGCCTCGCCGTCGTGCGCCGCCGGCAGCGCCCGCACCGCGTACGCCCCCAGCCGCAGCGACGAGCCCGCCGTCACCGGCCGCCACCGCACCGGGTCGTCCGCGCCCACCCAGTCCCGGCAGAGCTCCAGCGCCGACGCCGGGCCCACCACGTCCAGCGGAGCGGACGCGGACGCCCACCGCCGCCACAGCAGCGCGGCCGGCCCGACGTGGTCCGGGTGCGCGTGCGTGAGCAGCAGGTGCCGTACCCCGTCCAGCGGCGCCCCGAGCCGGGCCGCCGCCCGCGGCGCATCCGGCCCGCAGTCGAGCAGCAGCGTGCCGTCCACCAGCGCCGAGGTCTGCCCGCGGACCTCCGCCGTCCCCCGCACCACGCCGCACGACGCGCAGCTGCAGAACGGGTTCGGCCAGCCGTCCGCGCTGCCCGTCCCGAGCAGCACGACCCTCATCGGTAACCTGCCGGGGTGACCTGGACCTGGCGGTACGAGGACGTCGATGGACGGCCGCTGCCGCAGCCGCCGGCGGCGAGCGAGTTCGGGACCAAGGCCGACGCCGAGTCGTGGCTCGGGGAGACCTGGCGGGACCTGCTCGACGCCGGCGTCCAGCAGGTCGTGCTGGTCGAGGACGAGCGGGTCGAGTACGCCATGCCGCTCACCCCCGCCGACGAGGGCTGAGGCCCGCGCTCACCCGCTGCGGCCGGGTCGACGGACCTCCACCGAGCCGACCCCCGACCAGCCTCAGACCCGGTCGCCGACCGAGGCCTGCGGCTTCGGGGCGCGCCAGCGCCGGATCATGGTGGCCCGGGTGACACCGTAGAAGATCAGCCCGCGCATGGACTGCCTGGTGTCCGGGAAGCGCTCCCGGATCAGCTTGCGGATCCGCAGGCCGAGCACCGTCGAGTCGGCGACCAGCAGCACCAGCACGGTCAGCCAGAGGCTCACCGCGATCGCCTGGAAGCGCACGTCCCGCACGAACAGGCCGATCATGTAGACCACGGCGACGAAGAGGAACAGCACGCCGGCGTTGCGGCGGGAGTCGACGATGTCGCGCACCAGCCGCCGCTCCGGCCCCCGGTCGCGGGGGGTGAGGTAGCGCTCGTCGCCGGTGCGCAGGCCCTCGCGCAGCTCCGCCTTCCGGTCCGCGCCCTGCTCGCGCATCCGCCGGTACGCCTCGCGACGAGTGCGCGGCGGCGGCGCCACCGGCCCGGTCCGGCGCCGCTGCGCCTCCCGCCGGCGGGGGGTGGGCTTGCCCTTGCCGGGCGTGCGCCGGGGGTCGAGCGAGTCGGCGCCGGACGCCGGGTCAACCGGCTCGGCGCGCTCGACGGCAGCCGGAGGATCGCTCCGGCGGCGCAGCAGCCTCACAGTCGCCAGCCTAGTGCAGGCCGGCGCCGGGACCCGACGCCGGCCGCCGTCCGCCTGCGTCCGCGATGCCCGAAAGCGAGGGTGCCCGCGGTCAGGGAAGGGCGAGCATCTGGTCGAGGGCGGCCCGGGCGTAGCCGGCGGTCTCCGGCTCGACCGTGATCCGGTTGACCACCTGCCCGGCGGCCAGCGACTCCAACGCCCAGACCAGGTGCGGCAGGTCGATCCGGTTCATCGTCGAGCAGTAGCAGACGGTCCGGTCCAGGAAGACCACGGTCTTGTCCGGGTGCCGCTTCGCCAGCCGCTGCACCAGGTTGAGCTCGGTGCCGACCGCGAACGCCGAGCCGGGCGGGGCCGCCTCGACGGCCCGGATGATGTACTCGGTGGAGCCGACCAGGTCGGCGGAGGTGACGACGTCGTGCCGGCACTCGGGGTGCACGATCACGGTCACGCCCGGGATCCGCTCCCGCACGTCGTCCACCGACTCCCTGCGGAAGCGACCGTGCACGGAGCAGTGCCCGCGCCACAGGATCATCCGGGCGGCGCGCAACGCCTCGGGGGACACGCCCCCGCCCGGCTTGTGCGGGTCGAAGAGCACGCAGTCGTCGAGCGACATGCCCATCTCCAGCACCGCCGTGTTGCGGCCGAGGTGCTGGTCGGGCAGGAAGAGCACCTTCTCCGCGCCGCGCGGGCCGACGGCCCACTCCAGCGCACGCTTGGCGTTCGACGAGGTGCAGACGGTGCCGCCGTGCCGTCCGGTGAAGCCCTTGATCGCAGCGGAGGAGTTCATGTAGGTGACCGGGACGGTCCGGTCGGCGACGCCGGCCTCGGCCAGCACCTCCCAGGCCTCCTCGACCTGGTCGAAGGTCGCCATGTCCGCCATCGAGCAGCCGGCGGCGAGGTCGGGCAGCACGACCTGCTGCGAGGCGGCGGTCAGGACGTCCGCGGACTCGGCCATGAAGTGGACGCCGCAGAAGACGATGTACTCCGCGTCCGGCCGGTCCGCCGCCTGCTGCGCGAGCTTGAACGAGTCGCCGGTGACGTCGGCGAACTGCACGACCTCCTCGCGCTGGTAGTGGTGACCGAGCACGAAGGCCCGGTCGGCCAGCGCGGCCTTGGCGGCGCGGGCCCGCCCCACCAGGGTCGGGTCGGAGGCCGCGGGCAGCGCACCGGGGCACTCCACGCCGCGCTCGGAATCCGGGTCGGTGCCGCGGCCGAGCAGCAGCAGCGCCAGCGGGGTGGGTTCCACGCCCGCCGGCAGGTCGAGATCCTCCACCGACGTCATCGGCTCATCCTCCCAGTCCGTACGGGGAAACGCGGTGGTCGCCGGCCGATTCCCGGAACCACGGCGGCCGGCGCGGTGTACTTCGGGTGAGACCCGTCACTGAGGGAGCGGCGCTGGACCCGGACCGGGACGGTACGGACGGCGCGCCGGCCGACGGCGCGCTGGTCGAGCGCGCCCGGAGCGGGGAGCTGGCCGCGTACGAGCTGCTGGTCCGGCGGTACGCGCCGGTCGCGCACCGGACCGCGGTGCTGCTCGGTGGCGGCTCCGAAGCCGACGACGTGGTGCAGGAGGCGTTCGTGAAGGCGTACCGGGGGCTGGGCGGCTTCCGGCACGGCGCCTCCTTCCGGCCCTGGCTGCTGGCGATCGTCGCGCACGAGGCGGCGAACGCGCGCCGCTCCGCCGGGCGCCGCGCCGGCCTGGTCGCCCGCGCCTCAACCGAGCTCGACCCGAGGACGCCGGCGCCGGACCCGCGGCCCTCCCCGGAGTCCGAGGCGCTCGCCTCGGAAGCGTCCCGGGCGCTGCTCGCGGCCGTACGGGCGCTGCCGGAGCGGCAGCGGGACGTGGTGACCTGCCGCTACCTGCTCGACCTGTCCGAGGCGGCGACCGCCCAGGTGCTCGGGCTGCGCGCCGGCACGGTGAAGAGCTCGCTGTCGCGCGGGCTGGACCGGCTGCGCCGCTCGGTGCCGCTCGCCGAGGAGGTGGGCGGCGGTGGCTGACGACCTGCTCGTCCGGGCCCTGCGCGAGCTCGGCCGGACGCTGGACACCGGGCCGGTGCCGGACGTCGCGCCGGCGGTGCTCGCCCGGGTGGCCGGGACGGTGCCGCGCGCGCCGCTCCTCGGCCGAGTGGGCAGGCGGCTGCGCATCCTGCTCGGGGCCGCCCTGGTGGCGGTGCTGGCGGCGGTCCCGGCGGTCCGGGAGGCGGCGGCGGACGTGGCGGGGGCGATGCTGCGGCTGCCGGGGGTGGTGGTCCGGGCGGGGGAGGCGCCGCGGCCGGTCCCGTCGGCTTCTCCTGCTCCCGCCGTGGCCGGCCGGCTGGGCGTGGAGCTCGGCTACTCGCGACCGCCGGTCACGCTCGCGGAGGCGCGGCAACGGGCGGCGCCGGTGCTGCGGTTGCCGGCCGGGCTGGGGCCGCCGGACGAGGTCTACCTGCACGGGCCCGGCGGCCGGGTGGTGTCGATGCTGTGGGCGGCGCGGCCGGGACTGCCGGCGCTGCCCGGCTCCCGGATCGGGCTGCTGGTCGACACGATCACGCCGTCCGACGGGCCACTGTTCGAGAAGTACGTCGGCAGCTTCCCGGCCGAGCAGGTGACGGTCGCGGGGCGGCCCGCGGTGTGGATCGGCGGGCCGCACGAGCTGGTTCCGATCGGGGAGGACGGCTGGCCGCGGTACGACCTCGGCCGCGGCGCCCGGGGCACCCTGGTGGTGCCGCTGCCCGGCGGCACCGTCCGGCTCGAGTCGGGCCTCGACCGCGCCGCCGCCCTGCGGCTCGCCGCCGGTCTGCGCTGACCCACCTTCCCGCGGCGCTGCGTCTCTGCTCCGCCTCGCCAAGCAGAGACGTACCCGGCGTACGGCAGACTGCCGGTGTGCGGGTGGTGGTGGCGCCGGACTCGTTCGGCGGGACGCTGTCGGCGGTCGAGGCGGCCGAGGCGGTGGCCCTCGGCTGGCGGCGGTCGGCGCCGGGGGACGAGGCTGATGCTGCGGCCGCTCTCCGACGGCGGCCCCGGCTTCGTCGACGTGCTCGCCACGGTCCTCGACGGGCAGGTCGTGCCGGTCCCGACCACCGACCCGCTGGGCCGGCCGGTCGTCGGCGCGGTTCTGGTCGACCGCGAGACCGCGTACGTCGAGTCCGCCCAGGCCACCGGCCTGCACCTGCTCACCGCCGCCGAGCGCGACCCGCTGCGCGCCAGCTCGTACGGCCTGGGGGTGCTCCTCGCCGCCGCGGTGGAGTGCGGCGCCCGGACGGTCGTGGTCGGCCTCGGCGGGTCGGCCACCAACGACGCGGGTGCCGGGATGCTGGCCGCGCTGGGGGTGACCCCGCTGGATGCCGGCGGGGCGGCCCTCCCGTACGGCGGGCTGGCGCTGGCCGCGCTCGACCGGCTGGAGGGCGCGGCGCAGCTGCGCGGCGCGCAGCTGGTGGTGGCGACGGACGTGGACAACCCGCTCTGCGGGCCGACCGGAGCGACCGCCGTCTTCGGGCCGCAGAAGGGGCTCCGCCCGGAGGACCTGGCCCGCCTCGACGCGGCGCTCGCCCGCTGGGCCGAGGTGGCCGAGCGGGACCTCCCGACCGCACCGGCCGGGCTGGGCACGATGCCCGGGGCGGGCGCCGCCGGCGGGCTGGGCGCCGCCCTGCTCGCTCTCGGCGGGCTGCGGCAGCCGGGCATCGAGCTGATCAGCCGGGTGGTCGACCTGCCGGGTGCACTCGACGGCGCCGACCTCGCGGTCACCGGGGAGGGGTCCTTCGACTTCCAGTCGCTGCGCGGCAAGGTCGCCAGCGGGGTGGCCGCGGCCGCCGCCGAGCGCGGCGTGCCCTGCCTGGTGCTGGCCGGGCAGGTCTCGGTCGGCCGGCGCGAGGCGGCCGCGGCCGGGGTCGAGGCGGCCTACTCGGTCGCGGACGAGGCGGGCTCGGTCGAAGCGGCCCTGCAGTGGCCCGCCGACCGGCTCGCCGACCTGGCCGCCCGGGTCGCCGGGCAGTGGAGCCGGTCCGGCTAGGCGGCGCGCCCCGCGCACGTCACAGTGGAACCGGACGGCGGTCGACGTACGATGGGGGAAGACCGAGGGCTGGGTTGTGGGTTGCCCGGTCGAAGGCGATCCGAGGCGAGTGGGAGACACAACGTGTCCGTGGAGACGACGACGACCGAGGCGCAGAAGTCCGTGATCCTCACCGACCCGGCAGCGGCCAAGGTCAAGGCGCTGCTCGACCAGGAGGGTCGCGACGACCTGCGGCTGCGGATCGCGGTGCAGCCGGGCGGCTGCTCCGGCCTGCGCTACTCCCTGTTCTTCGACGAGCGGTCCATCGACGGTGACCAGGTGACCGATTTCGGCGGCGTCGAGGTCGTGGTCGACCGGATGAGCGTGCCGTACCTGACCGGCGCGAGGATCGACTTCGTCGACAGCATCGAGCGGCAGGGATTCACCATCGACAACCCGAACGCGCAGAGCTCCTGCGCCTGCGGGGACTCGTTCAGCTAGCCCGGATCTTTCATGAATGAGCCGCGGCGGGCACGGCCGTCGGTGAGTGACGGTCTTGGGGGTGATTCTGCCGGGTGGGTGTGATGGACCGCGGTCGGCTTGCGCCACCGCGCCAGCGCCCGACCCAACTGCTGGTCCAGGCCCAGGCGGCGGACGGTCTCGACCAGCAGCACGGCGCCGGCGTGGGAGACCACTCCGGAACCGGCGGCATCAACCCGGACGCGCGGTAGAACCCGGTAGGCTGCACCACCTGAAAGAGCTCCTCGTGCTCGCACCGACGGGACCTTCGACAAGTCCGATCGTGCGGGAGTGGCAACCGCCCCCGGAGGCGACGGACCAACGGACGCCCGGCCAAGCGGGCCGGGGTATCGCCCCCGATACCTGCCCGGCGCCGGGCCGACGCGACCCGGGTCAAGCGCCGGTTCTCCGGCGCAGCCGGGGCGCCTGACGCGGGGCGTGGCGGTCTGGCACCTCCGGTGAGGCAATGACGCCTCTGCACTCGCGATGAGTTTTGCTCCGCTGGGCCGTCTCATACTGCGGTGGGCTTGACTCAAGCCGCGGATCCGATCGAAAGGACACGAGAGATGAGAAAGCTGATCGTGAGCACCTTCTTGACCCTCGACGGGGTCATGCAGGCCCCGGGCGGACCTGGAGAGGACGACAGCGGCGGCTTCGCGCACGGTGGCTGGTCGGTGAACTACTGGGACGAGCAGATGGGTCAGGTCATGGACGAGGCGACGAGCACGTCGTTCGACATGGTTCTCGGCCGCAAGACCTACGACATCATGGCCGCGCATTGGCCGCACGCCCCAGAAGAGGCCGGCGCCAAGACATGGAACGAGGCCACGAAGTACGTCGCGTCGCGGAGTCGTCCCAGGTTGGAGTGGAGCAACTCGGTCCTGATCGAGGGAGACGCGGCCGAAGGCATCGCGGCGCTCAAGAAGGAAGACGGGCCAGAGCTGCAGGTGCATGGCAGCGGGAACCTGATCCAGACGCTGTTGCGCGACAACCTTGTCGACCAGTACCGCCTGTGGGTCTTCCCCGTCGTCGTCGGGTCGGGCAAACGCCTGTTCGCCGAAGGCACCATCCCCTCCGGACTGAAGCTCGTCGACAGCAAGGTCTCCGCCACTGGAGTCGTGATCGGTACGTACGAGCCGGCAGGCGAGATCGTCACAGGATCGTTCGCGCTGGACTGACCGCGCCCAGGTCGCAGACCACCTTGCCCGGGTCGTGGACCGCGGTCGGCTTGCGCCACCGCGCCAGCGCGGGCCCCCGCTCACGTTCCCGGGCGGCCCGGAGGTGGTCCGCCGGGTCCGGGTCGTGGACATGCTCCCGGTACCCTGGCCAAGGTCGCGCCGGGCGCGACCCGGTCCCGGGCCGCCGTCGGGACCGCCTTCCCCCGAGCGAGGACCGCCTGAAGTGCCCATCGCCGTGACCGGCTCGATCGCAACCGACCACCTGATGCACTTCCCGGGTCGGTTCGCCGAGCAGCTGCTCCCCGAGCACATCCACAAGGTGTCCCTGTCGTTCCTGGTGGACGACCTGGTGATCCGCCGGGGCGGGATCGGGGCCAACATCGCCTTCGGGCTGGGGCAGCTCGGGCTCAACCCGGTCCTGGTCGGCGCTGCCGGCCACGACTTCGCCGACTACCGGTCCTGGCTGGAGCGGCACGGCGTCGACTGCGCTTCGGTGCGGGTCAGCGAGACCGAGCACACCGCCCGGTTCGTCTGCACCACCGACGAGGAGCTGTGCCAGATCGCGTCCTTCTACACCGGCGCGATGGCCGAGGCGCGGCTGGTCGAGCTGGCTCCCGTGTACGACCGGGTCGGCGGCTTCGACCTGGTCTGCATCGCCGCCGACGACCCGGAGGCGATGGTCCGGCACACCGAGGAGTGCCGCGAGCGCGGCTACGACTTCGCCGCCGACCCGTCCCAGCAGATGGCCCGGATGTCCGGCGAGGAGATCCGCATGCTGGTCGACGGCGCCTCGTACCTGTTCACCAACGAGTACGAGAAGGGCCTGTTGGAGCAGAAGACGGGCTGGAGCGACGCCGAGGTGCTCAAGCGGGTCCGGGTCCGGGTGACGACGTACGGGGCGGACGGCATCCGCATCGAGGGTCAGGACGTGCCGTCGCTGCAGGTGCCGGTGGTGCCGGCCCGGACGGTGGTCGACCCGACCGGGGTCGGCGACGGCTTTCGCGCCGGCTTCCTCGCCGCCGCCTCGTGGGCGCTGCCGCTGGAGCGAGCCGCACAGGTCGGGGCGACGCTCGCCACGCACGTGCTGGAGGCTGACGGGGCGCAGGAGTACGAGGTGCGCGCGGCGGCGTTCTCCGGCCGGCTGGCCGAGGTCTACGGCGCCGACGCCGCCGACGAGGTGCGCGCCCACCTGCCCGGCTGACGGCGTCCGGCGCGCGCCACGGCCCGCTCCACCGGCTCGTCACCGAGCACCTCCCGGCCGGTCGACGCGGCCCGCTCCGGTCCGACGAGCCCGGTCAGCGAGGCGAGCAACCGGGCGAGGTCCCGGTCCAGCCGGTGCTGGTCGGCGGCCGCCACCGCGTGGCTGAAGTCGACCAGCCACGGTAAGCCGTCCTCGGCGACGACGACGTTGTCCGGTCCCAGGTCGCCGTGCGCGATCCGGGCCGCGTGCAGCCGCCGCACCTGCCGCCACAGGTCGAGCAGCAGGTCGTCGCCGATCTCGCCGGCTGGCACCTCGGCCAGCGTCCGCCCCGGCACCCACCGGTACGCGTACAGCCCGGCGCCGTTGCCGACCGTGCTCACCAGCTCGACCGGCGGCGTCCGGGCGCCGGCCGCCTGCGCCAGCAGCGCCATCGCCGCCTCGTGCGCGACCTGCTGCGCCGGTGGCCCGGCCGGCGCGCCGCCCCGGCCCCCGCTGACCCGCCGCCACGCCCGCGCGACCAGGTCGTTGTCCCGGCGCTCCCTCGGCAGCAGCTTCACGAACAGGTCCGGGCCGGTGCCGCTCTCGGCGACGAAGTACGCCGCGCGCGGGGCGTCCACGCCGCCCAGCCGCTGCACCTCGACCGGGTCGAGGCCGACCCGGGCGAGCGCGCGGCGGACCGACGAGGTGGACGGCTGGCCCCCCGGCGCGCCGAGCAGCAGGTGCACGAAGACGCCGGCCATCCACCCGAGCACCGCCCCGGCGGCGACGTCGAGCGGCAGGTGCGCCCCGACCCACATCCGGGCCACGCACACCGCGATCGCCAGCGCCCAGGCCACCCGGCGGCCGCGGCGGCCCAGGTAGGGCCCGGACACGGTGGCCAGCGCGACGGCGACGGCGGAGTGTCCCGACGGGTACCCCAGCCCGCCGGCGGCCTCCCCGTAGATGTGCACGCCGTCCAGGTACGCCGCCGGGCGGCCACGCTCGACGGCCATCTTGACCACCTTGGCCAGCAGCCAGATCATGCCGCCGGCGACCGCCATGTCGAACGCGAGCCGCCACCGGCGGGTGATCGCGGCCAGCACGGCGACCGCCGGCACCGCCCCCAGGTTGCCGAACTGCATCAGCACCCACACCACCGGCCACAGCCAGCCCGGCATCGGCAGGTCGTTGACCAGCCGGAAGACGTTCTCCTCGGTGGTGGTGACCCGCTCGCCCCGGACCGGCAGCGCGGTCAGCACGAGCAGCCCCAGGGCGAGGGCCAGCCGGACCAGGTCGGCCGGATGCCGGGTGTAGCTGAACCGGCGCCCGGAACGGGTCGGCTCCGCGGGCCTGGCCTCGGGCGTCCGGCTCGTCATCCCGTCGCCCCCGCCGTGGTCACCGCCGAGCGCTCAGGGACCGGGTCCGGGTGCCGGGTGCGCCGCCAGATCAGGTACGCGGGACCGCCGAAGACGATCGGCGGCAGGAACGTGAGCGCCCGGTAGACCAGCACCGCGGCGGCGACCGGCGCCGCCTCGCCGCCGGCCGCGACCAGCGCACCGGTCAGCGCCAGCTCCACCACGCCGAGCCCGCCCGGGGTGATCGGCAGCGCGGTGACCAGCCGGCCGAACGAGAACGCGGCGAGCACCTGGATCCAGCTCACCTCGTCCTCGGAGACGCCGACGTGCCGCAGCGCCACCAACAGGACGAGGAAGAGCGAGAGGTGGCTGACCAGGGTGGCGACGGTCAACACCAGCCAGCGGCCGCGCAGCAGGTCGATCACCCGCGCCCGCCCGCGGACCGCGGCGGCGTCCCAGTCCCGCGGCGGGTGCCGGCGCAGCAGCCGCAGCACCGGCGCGGCCACCCGGGCCAGGCCGGCGCCGACCTTCGCGGCCAGCCGGTCGCTGGCCAGCACCAGCACCCCCAGCACGATCGCCCCGGCCAGCGCGGCGAGCCCGATCAGCGCGGCGACCAGCAGCGGGCCGGTGGCGTCGCCGGTCAGCGCGAGCAGCCCCAGCGCGATGATCGGCAGCCCGAACTTCACCACGTTGTTCCAGATGCCGGTGACCAGGATCGCCAGCGTCACGGCGCCCACGCCGAGGCCGAAGGACGAGTACATCGCGTACGTGACCGCGACGCCGAAGGCGCCGCCCGCGGGCAGCGTGTTGGACACCGCCGTCGATGCCTGGTTGACCAGCGCGTTCTGCGAGAGCGTCGAGCCTGGCAGGGCGGCGTTGAGGACGAACCAGTAGGTGACGGTGTTCCAGATCGCGAACAGCGCCAGGGTGCCGATCTCGATCCAGGTCATCTCGGTGATCGTCGACCAGACGTCACTGAAGTTGGCGATCTTCGGCAGGGCGAAGCCGAAGACCGCGACGATCACGGCCAGCGACAGCAGGGCCCGCACGACGGGCCATGCGCGACGACTGCGAGTCTCGGCCACCCGAAGTCACCCCCGCGAAAAGCGTAGCGCCGGACAAAAGGTCCCAAGCCCGGTCAAGATCTCTTCGGCACCGGCACCGGCACCGGCATCGCGTCGCTGGTCGCGCTCGGCGCCACGGTGCTGCGCCGGCACGACGACCCCGACGACTACTTCATCGTCCTCGCCGACCCCGAAGGCGACGAGTTCTGCCTCGTCTGAGCGGCGTTTAGATGCTGACGGGGTAGACGGTGGCGGGGATCTCGGGGGTGATCCGCCGCTCGACGAAGATCCCGTGCCAGAGCATGAAGACCAGCAGCGTCCAGATCTTCCGGCTGTGGTCGTGCGGCCCGGCACGGTGGCCGTCGAGCATCGCCAGCACGGCGGACCGGTCGAGCAGGTGGTCGGTGCCGCTGGCCTCGACGATGCCGCGCGCCCAGTCGTACATCTCGTCCTTGAGCCAGTGCCTGATCGGCACCGGGAAGCCGAGCTTGCGCCGCTCGAGCACGTGTGGCGGGACCACGTCGCGCAATGCCCGCCGCAGCGCCACCTTGGTCTGGTCCCGGGTCACCCGCTGCGCCACCGGCAGCGTGGAGGCGACCCGGAAGACCTCGGTGTCGAGGAACGGCACCCGCAGCTCGAGCGAGTTGGCCATCGTCATCTTGTCGGCCTTGACCAGGATGTCGCCGCGCAGCCAGGTGAACAGGTCGACGTACTGCATCCGCGTCACGTCGTCCGCGCCGGCGATCTCCGCGTACACCGGGTCGGTCACGTCCCGGAAGGACACGCCCGGGTCCCGCACCCTCAGGAAGCCGAGCTCGTCGTCCCGGAAGATCCGGGCGTTGCCGTAGTAGCGCTCCTCCAGCGGGATCGACGCCCGGCGCAGCAGGTCCTTGCCGCGCAGGCCCCGCGGCAGCCGCCGGGAGACCCCGCCCAGCGCCGAGCGGACCGGCCCCGGCAGCGACGTCAGCGCGCGCAGCGACAGCGGCTCCCGGTAGATGTTGTAGCCGCCGAACAGCTCGTCCGCGCCCTCGCCGGACAGCACCACCTTGACGTGCTTGCGGGCCTCGCGGGCGATGAAGTACAGCGGCACCAGGGCCGGGTCGGCCACCGGGTCGTCGAGATACCAGACGATCAGCGGCAGCGTCTCCATCATCTCGGCGGGCGAGACGGTCTTCGTCAGGTGCGTGACGCCGAGCGCCTCCGCCGACTTCGCTGCCACGTCGATCTCGCTGAAGCCCTGCCGCTGGAAGCCGGTGGTGAAGGTGATCAGCTGCGGGTTGTGCCGCTTCGCCAGCGCCGCGATCGCGGTCGAGTCGATCCCGCCGGACAGGAACGCGCCGACGGTCACGTCCGCCCGCATGTGCTTGGCGACCGAGTCCTCGACCACCTCGCGGACCTCGTCGTACAGCCGCTGCTCGTCGTCGACCGCACGGACGGGGAAGGTCGGCCGGAAGTAGCGCCAGGTCTCCAGCTCCCCGCCGGGCCGCAGCCGGAACGCGGTGCCGCTCTCGACCCGCCGGATCCGCTTGTGCATGGTCGCGGGCTCGGGGACGTACTGCAGCGTCAGGTAGTGCTGCAGCGACCGGGTGTCCAGCTCGTCGACGCCCCCCAGGTCGAGCAGCGACTTCTTCTCCGAGCCGAAGAACGTGCCCCGCTCGTCGGTCATCGTGAACAGCGGCTTGATCCCGAACCAGTCGCGGGCGCCGAAGAGCACCCGCTCCTCGGTGTCCCAGAGCAGGAACGCGAACATCCCGCGCAGCTGGCGGACGCAGTCCTCGCCGAGGTGCTTGTACGCGGCGAGGATCGTCTCCCCGTCGCCGTCGGTGGCGAAGGTGGCGCCGTGCTCGCGGGCCAGCCGCTCCCGCAGCTCCACGTAGTTGTAGATCTCGCCGTTGAAGAGCAGCCAGTAGTGGCCCTCGTCGTACGGGAGCGGCTGGTGGCTGTTGTCGAGGTCGATGATCGACAGCCGCCGGAAGCCCAGGACGGTGTCCTCGTCGTGCAGCGTGCCGCCCTCGTCCGGGCCGCGGTGCCGGGCCAGGTCCAGCGCGGCCGCCACGTCGTCGCGCACCTCCTTGGCGGTGCGGTCGTTGCTGAGGAATCCGAGCAGGCCGCACACCGTGGGCTCTCCGATCGTCGGGGTCCGCAGCGGCTCAGTATTCCAGCACCCAGTCGTCGTGGTCTGTGCTGGCCCGCACGGGCGCCGGAGGACGCCCGCGCTCGTGGGCTCCGCCGGGCGGCCTCGCGGCGACCGGGTGGAAGCCGATCCGCCGGTAGACCCCGGTCGAGGTCGGGTTGGCCCGGTCGGCGAAGAGCACGATCGTCCTCGCGCCGGCCCGGAACAGCCGCTCGCAGGTGCCGGCGGTGGCGGCCGCAGCGTAGCCGCGCCGGCGGTGCTCCGGCGGCGTGTAGACCGGTCCGACCCGCGGCACACCGGCCACCGGGGGGCTGTGGGCGACCATCGACACCGGCTCCCCGCCGACCTCCCAGAGCAGCAGCCGCCGCTGGGCGACGGCGCGACCGGTGGCGCCGGCGACGTCCGGCTGCAGCGGCATGTGCGCTTCGGCGGCGAACTCGGCGTACCAGCGGCTGCCCAGCTCGACGTCGGCCGCGGTGGCCTCCCGCAGCCGACCGGCCGCCGGGGGAGGGGGGACCAGCCGGTCCAGCCGGAACAGCCGCTGCCGGATCGCCGCCGCGGCCCGCGCGCCGGTGCGGGCGGCGTACGCGGTGGCGAACGCCTCGGCCTCGGCCGCCGGCCCCGCCGCCCCCCGCAGCCCGGGTTCCGCGACGGCCGCGAGCGCCTCCGGGGCGCCGGCGGGCAGCGGCGAGACCAGCAGGCCGCGCGGCGGCGTCCGCAGCGCCACCCCGGCGACCTCCCCCGAGCCCCCGCGCAGCCAGGCGAGCCACGGGTCGCCCGGGTCCGTCGCGCCCTCCAGCAGGGTGACCAGCACGGTCGCCTGGACGGTGTTGCGGATCGGGTCGCGCTCGAGCCACGGCAGGACGCGCCGGCCGTACGCCGGCAGGTCCGTCTCGACCACCCACTCCACGCTCCCAGCGTCCCTCGCGGACGCCAGCGGATTACCTGGCGCGGCGGACCGAGTAGACCGGCACGCCGTCGGCGGCCGGCGACTCGCCGAGGAAGTCCTGGCCGCGCATCCGGCACCAGGCCGGCACGTCCAGCCGCGCCGCCGGGTCGTCGGCCGCGACCGCGACCACCTGGCCGACCCGGACGTCGCCGATGCGGCGGGCCAGCTCGATCACCGGCAGCGGGCAGCGCCGGCCGCGGCAGTCGAGGGTGATCGCAGGGTCGCTCACAGTGCCCGCTCCTCGGCCGGTCCGGCCGGCGCAGGCGCCGGCCGGACAGCCCTCCTCGCTCCCCGCCCGCGCTGCGGGCCCTCGCGCTCGCTCACAGCCCGCTCCTCGGCCGGTCCGGCCGGCGCAGGCGCCGGCCGGACAGCCCTCCTCGCTCCCCGCCCGCGCTGCGGGCCCTCGCGCTCGCTCACAGCCCGGCCACCCCGGCGGTCCGGCGCAGGTCCGCGACGACGCCGGGCAGCACCGCCAGGAAGCGGTCCACGTCGGCGG
>Ga0210378_10000803_pt1 | contig 16310 bp, 9 predicted proteins | sample PLM1_60_b1redo_FD_155465 | JGI IMG/M metagenome (GOLD analysis project Ga0210378, IMG submission 155465) | Groundwater sediment microbial communities from an aquifer in East River, Colorado, USA - PLM1_60_b1 redo | ecosystem: Environmental > Terrestrial > Soil > Riparian zone | place: USA: East...
CGTGCTCGCGCTCTGGGTCCAGAACCTGTCGGAAGGGATCACGCTGCGAGACGTGCTCCCACCTCTGCTCGTCACTGTCGCCGGAGCGGGCGTGGCGATGTTGATCGCCGGGCTGTTGCTGCGGCGGGACTTCCTCAAGGGAGCGCTCGCGGCAGCGGTCCTCGTCTTCCTCGTGTTCTCGTTCGGCCCGCTCTCCACGCTGGTGAGGGGCTGGAGGATTGGAGGCACGCCAATCGCGCCGACGCCCGTGGTCCTCGGCGCCTGCCTCGCACTCCTCGTGACAGGCGTCCTGGCGGTCATCCGGGCCGGGCCCCAGCGCGTGGCCGGCCTGACCCGCGGCCTCAACGTCGTGGCGGCCGGATTGGTGGCCTTGAACGCGATCCGGATCGGCGTCAACGAGTTCCAGACCAGGCCCATCGGTATCGACGCGTCCGGAGTGCTGAGCGCCGCGGCCAAGGGCTCCACACCGGTAGGCAAGCCGGACGTCTACTACATCGTCCTTGACGACTACGGTGGCCAGCGAGCCATGCTCGAGCTGCTCGGATACGACAACCGCCCATTCCTCGACGCCCTGGAAGAACGGGGCTTCTACGTGCCAGCGCATGCCACGACCAACTACCCGCGGACATCGTGGTTCCTGGCCTCCACGCTCAACCTGCAGTACCTCCACGACCTCATTCCGACGGGGACCACACCCACCGAAGGGAAGCTTCGGCCGCTCATCATGGACGACGCGGTCCCCAAGTTCCTCAAGTCGAAGGGCTATCGGTACATCCACATCGGGTCGTGGGTGGAGAGCACGGCCACGAATCCTCAGGCCGACGTGAACGTCACACTGGGGCGGGGATTGTCCGAGTTCTCCAACGCGCTCCTCAACCAGACGGCGTTCGAGCCAGCGCTCGAGGCGTTCGGGACGGTCGGCTGGGACCGGCAGCAGTACGACCGCACGCTGTTCCAGTTCGACCAGCTGGCGAAGAGCAAGAGTGCCCGCGGTCCAAAGTTCGTGTTCGGGCACCTCATCGTCCCGCACTGGCCGTACGTGTTCGACGAGGAGGGGAAGTTTTCGGACGCCCGCATCCTGGTCTCGGAGATCAAGGGCCCGCTCTCCTCTGTGAGCGAAGCCATCCGCGAGCGCTACGTCGAACAGGTCGAGTTCGCCAACCGGAAGACGCTCGCACTGATCGACGCGCTGATCTCGGGCCCTCCGGAGTCGCGTCCGGTCATCGTGCTCCAGTCGGACGAGGGGTTCTTCACGTGGCTGACGGGAGGAGCGGCCGCGAGCGACCAGGACCTACAGCAGCACTTCAACATCCTGAGCGCGTATTACTTCCCGAGATTGGCGCAAACCGGGCTGTACCCGACGATCACACCGGTCAACTCCTTCCGTCTGCTCTTCAACGACTACTTCGGAGCCAGTCTGCCGCTCCTTCCGGACCGCAACTACGTGCTCGCGGACGGGAACCGCTTCGTCGACGTCACGAACCGGGTCCTACCGCTCGTCTGAGGACACAGAGCCGCGGGGCTTCTCGAGCCGGGGCGGGGAGTCGAACCCCGGACCTACGCATTACGAGTGCGTCGCTCTGCCGACTGAGCTACCCCGGCGGCCCGGTCATTGTAGCGACGACAACCGCAGGAACAGCCGCTCGAGCAACAGCTTCGCGTTGAGGTTCGTCTCGTCGGCCAGGTCGGCCCGGGCCTCCTCGACCGCGCCCCACGCCATGGCCGAAGCCGTCCGGCTGGGCCGGGCGCGACCCTCACTCTGGGAAGGGTCGAGGTCTAGGTTGATGAGCAAGTCCGCGGAGCCCCCTGATCCTTGTACCACCCCGTCCCTCAGGTAGGCGGAGAGCGAGAGGAGCGACCAGTCCAGGAACTCGCGCTCGGCTCGGCGGAGCCGGCGTTCGTGCTGTTCCTCCAACCTCCTCACGACGGCCCGGAACGGCTCCTCCGGCCGCCCTCGCTCGTCCAGGAATGGCTCCAGGTCGGTCTTCAGCTCTTCGGCCAGGCGTCCTCGGAACTCCTTGGCGGCCGAGGCAAGCTCCTCAGCGGCGGCAAGCGCTCCGGTGTGCCCACCGCTCGCTAGGTCCGCAGCCGCCAGGGCCGCCCGCCGAAACTCGAGCGCGTCCTCCCCGCTCGCGAGTCTGCGTGCGCGTCCCAGGTTCCCTCCGGCCAGGCGGCATACAAGCCGGGCGTGCGCCTCGGCAACCCCTTCGCGAACGAGGGTCGCCACCACGAAGTCCTCCGAGAGCGGCGGAAATCCGATCTCCTGGCATCTCGAGCGGACGGTGTCGGGCAGGTCGTCCGGCCGAGCCGACAGCAGCATGAACACAGTGTCGGCTGGCGGCTCCTCGAGCACCTTCAACAAGACGTCGGCGGCCTCCACACGCATGCGGTCGGCCTGCAGCACGATCATCACCTTCCGCCCCGGCTCCACCGGGGTCAGGTAGGCTCGGGAGGCGAACCACCGCGCGGTGTTCGGATCCGAGGCGTCCTTGCCCACCAGGATGTCGGGTCCGGCTGGCTCCAGCACGAGCATATTCGGGTGCCGCTCGCCGAGCGAGAGCCGGCAGGCGCGACACTCTCCGCACCCGCCCTCGGGACACAACAGGGCGGCGGCGAAGGCTCGCATCCCCAGGCGCTTGCCCGAGCCCTCGGGCCCCGCGAACAGATAGGCGTGGTGCGGGCGCTCGAGCGCTTTGGCCAGGAAGGCCGTGGCGTGATCCTGGCCGGGCACGTCCCGGATTACGGGTGGGAGGGTCATGTCGGGCCCGCCCGGCCTTCCTCGTGCTTGGCCAGGAGCGCGTCGAGCGCCGCGCGCACGCGACCGTGGACCTCGTCCGCCGAACCATTCGCGTCTATCACCGCGAACCGCTCGGGATGCTCCTCCGCGATCCTCAGGTAGGCGTCCGCTACCTTGGTGTGGAAGGCGATGTCCTCGGACTCGAACCGGTCGTGGGGCCCTCCAGCTCGGGCGAGGCCCTCCTCCGGCTCGAGGTGAAGGAGCACCACCAGGTCCGGGAACAACCCCTGGGTGGCCCACGCGTTCAGGGTCAGCACGTCCTGCTCCCCCAGGCCACGCCCGACGCCCTGGTAGGCGACGGAGGAGTCGACGAAGCGATCGCAGAGCACGATCTTCCCCTCGTCAAGGGCTGGCCGGATGACTGCGGTCACCAGGTGCGCGCGCGCCGCGGCGAACACCAGCGCCTCGGCCCGCGGGTCTACTTTCCCCGTGGTTGGGTCGAGGATGGTCTCGCGCAGTCGGTCCCCGAAACCGGTGCCACCCGGCTCGCGGGTGACGACGACCAGTCGTCCGGCAGAGATGAGGTATTCGCGGGCCAGCTCGATCTGCGTGCCCTTACCGGCCCCCTCCACCCCCTCGAACACGATGAACAGGCCGCCACGCTCAGCCTTCAGAACCCTTGGGACGAGGGCAAGCGGCCGAGGCCGCGCCAGCCAGCTTCTCTTGAGGCCGCGCCACGAGAGGATGCTCGCCGCGACCACCACAACCGCCCCCAGCCATAGCGCGATCCGGGTCCCAGACAGATCCAGCACCCGGTCCCCAATCACGACCGTATGCGGCCCGATCGCCGTCGCCACCGCCGGGAACGCCACCAGGGCGACGAAAAGGGTCATGCGAGCCGAGACGGTGAGAGTGGCGAAGGTCCTGCCACGGAATTCATCTCCCACGTTCTCCTGGAGGAGCGTGTACCCGGTGACCCATGCGATGCCAACCCCCACGCCCATGGGCACGGCCAGGAGCGCGGCCAGCCCGATCGTTGGCATGGCGGCCAGGACGAAGAGACAGCCCGCGGCTCCCAACAGGGAGAACGTCACCAGCTTGTCTTTCTCGACGGTCCTGGCGAGGTAATTGGTCAAGCCCATCCCTGCTCCCATCCCTACCCCAAACGCGGTGATCAGCACGCCGAATCCCGTAGATCCGGCCCCAACCGAGTAGCGCGCGAAGATCGGACCCAGAGCGATGACCGATCCCGCGCCAGCGAAGGCGAGGACGATCGCGATCGTCATCGCCCGCACCAGCTGATGCTCGTTCAGGAATCGGTAACCCTCCCGGATGTCATCGATCGTGGACCGGAGGCTGAGCTTGGGGTTGGCCCTGACTCGGGAGCGAGAGGCAGAATTCTGTCTCAGGTCCAGTCCCCAGATCATCCGGGCCGAGAAGAAGAAAGTGAATGCATCCAGCCAAAGAGCAAGGAACTCAGGATGAGAGCCGAGGTAATGGACCTTCGTACCGAAGCCCGTCGCGACCCCGGCAAGCGCGGTGTACAAGGTGGCCCCGAGTGGCAACGTGCCGTAAGTGGTGATAAGGCCGACCGAGTTGGCGTTGGATAGCTGCCGGCGGGGGACCAGGTTCGGGACGCTGGCGTCCTTCGCGGGGGTCCAGAGAAGCGACAGGGTCTCGATGAAGAAAGACAGGAGGAAAATCGCCCAGAGGCCGGGCATGAACGGCATCGACGCGTACATGAGCCCGCGGGCGATGTCGGCCGAGATCATCATGCGCCGGCGGTCGAATCTGTCGGCCAGAACTCCTGCCACCGGGCCGAAGAGCACGGAAGGGAGGAGCCGAGCCATCATGACGCCCGCCACGGCAAGCCCACCCAGGCGCTGGCCGCCCAAGCGGGCCACCAGCGCTGCGACAGCCACGAACCCGACCCAATCCCCCAGCGACGACACCAGCATCGCGCGCCAGAGTCGCGAGAAGCTGGGATGCACAAGGAGATCGCGTAGCGTGGCCGATCGCGTGCCCCGGAGAACCGCAATCTCCTCGGCGGCGCTCGCCAGGCTGACCCCGCCGGCGGCGCTGGCCGAGGTGGCCATCAAGCGGTCCGCTTGGCCCGCGACTTGGCGCGCGGTTTCGGCACGAGCGCCTTGGCTTTCTCCTCCGACAGTTCCTCCCCGTCGGCGTCCCACGCCCGCCCGCAGTTTATGCACCGCCTGGCGCCGCCGCGGGCGGACACGACCAATCCCTTGCAGTTCGGGCAGGGATCCTGAAGCGGCATCTGATTCAGCGAAAATGTGCAATCCGGGTAGCGGCTGCACGAGTAGAAGTTGCCATAACGTCCCCGCCGCTCGACCAGCTCGCCCTGCCCACATTGAGGGCAGGTGATCCCGGTCGTCTTCGGCGCTTCCTTCTTGATGTACTTGCAGTCAGGGTAGCCTGAACAGCCGACGAACGGCCCGAACCGCCCGCTCTTCTTCACCAGCGGCCGGCCGCATTGGGGGCAGTTTTCCCCGGTCGGCTCCTGAGGCGGCGGCTCCGCCTGGCCCTCGAGCCGGCGGGTGTACTTGCATTCCGGGTAGTTTCCGCAGCCGATGAACCTGCCGTAGCGGCCGAGCTTCTCGACCAGATGGGCCGGCTCGCGCCCCTCCTCGGGGCAGCGGGGGCAGAGCTCGGGGAGGACAACCTCGGGCGGCGCGACCTTGTCGCCGGCGTTCTCGACCTGCTCGTGGAACGGTCCGTAGAACTCGCGGAGGACGCCCTCCCACTGGGCCTTGCCCTCGGCGATGTCGTCCAGCTCCTCCTCCATCCGCGCCGTGAACCCCACGTCGACGATCTCGGGGAAGAGATCCACGAGGATGTCGGTGACCACGATGCCGATGTCCTCGGGAAAAAAACGCTTGTCCTCCAGCCGGACATATCCGCGATCCAGGAGGGTGGCGATCGTCGGCGCGTAGGTGGAAGGGCGCCCGATGCCGTACTCCTCGAGGGACTTGACCAGGCTCGCTTCCGTGAAGCGAGGGGGAGGCTGCGTGAAGTGCTGCTCGGGAAGGAGCTCGAGCAACCTCAGGACCTGATCTCCGGTGAGGGCTGGGAGCGCGGACTCCGCATCCTCGTCCGCGGCGTCGTCACGGCCTTCGAAATACACGCGCCGGAAGCCGTCGAACCTGAGCGTCTGCCCCGTGGCTCGCAGGACGTACGCCAGGCCGCCGTCTGGCGGGGTGGCCCCGATGTCGACCGAGACCTGATCGAACCTGGCCTCCTCCATCTGCGACGCGACTGCGCGCTGCCAGATCAACCGGTACAGACGGGCCTGATTCGGGTCCAGGAAGGATTGCAGGGCATCTGGGAGACGGCCGGCGCTCGTCGGGCGGACGGCCTCGTGGGCCTCCTGTGCCCCGCGCTGCTTCTTCTTGTAGCGCCGGGGCTGGGCCAGCGCGTACTCTGCGCCGAACTGGGTCCGCACCACGTCGGCCAGCTCGCGGAGCGCCTGCTCGGCGATGTTCACCGAGTCTGTTCTCATGTAAGTGATGAGGCCGACCTGGCCCTCCCCCGGGACGTTCACGCCCTCGTAGAGCCGCTGAGCGATCTGCATGGTCTTCTTCGCGGAGAACCCGAGCTTGCGAGCCGCCTCCTGCTGCAGGGTGGAGGTGGTGAAGGGGGGGGCCGGGGTCCGCTTCACCTCGCGCTGGCGGACCTCGATCACGCGATAAGCGGCCTCGTGGAGGCGCTCGACGTGAGCCGTGGCCTCCTCCTGCGTGGATAGCACCAAGCCCTTCTTGTCGGGCGAGGTCGCGAGCTTCTCCTCCCCGATCTGGATCAGCCTGGCCAGGAACGTCGATTCGGCTTCTGTCGGCCCAAGCCTGGCATCCACACTCCAGTACTCGAGCGGGATGAAGGCCTGGATGTCCCGCTCGCGGTCGACGATCAGGCGAAGGGCCACCGACTGGACACGCCCGGCCGAGAGGCTCCAGCGCTTGAGTCCCTTTTGCAGCAGAGGCGAGAGCTCGAAGCCGACCAGACGGTCGAGGATCCGGCGAGCCTGCTGCGCGTTCACCAGGTCGAAGTCGATGTGGCGCGGCTGCCGAAAGGCCTCTTGGACAGCGTCCTTGGTGATCTCGGTGAAGGTGACACGGTTTGCGGCTCGCGGGTCGGCCCCGATCGATTCGGCCACGTGCCAGGCTATGGCCTCACCCTCCCGGTCGAAGTCCGTAGCGAGCCAGAGGCTCGTTGCCCTCTTGTAGGCCTTCTTCAGCTGGGCGACGGTGTCGCGCTTCTCCTCGGGCACGACGTACTCGGGGCGAAAGCCGTCTTCCGGCTCCACGCCCATACGGTCTTCTGGCAGGTCACGGACGTGGCCCCGGCTGGCGGTCACGGCGTATTCGGACCCCAGATAGCGTTCCAGGGTCTTCGCCTTGGTGGGCGATTCCACGATCACGAGTTGTTTTGGCATTGTCGAACCCAGGGTCTATCACACGGGTGAGAGAGGACGAAGCAGCAATCACTGTACGCGACGCCCTAAACATCCGACGTAGGAGCATTGTTCCCGGGGCCGCTGCTACGCTCCAGCGACCAAGTGGAGCACCTGATCCGGACCGCCGTCGAGGACTACGGCTACCTGGCCGTTTTCGTCCTCATGGTTCTCGAGTCGGCCTGCATCCCGATCCCCAGCGAGGTCACGATGCTCTTCGGAGGCGCGGCCGCGAACGCAACTTTCGCTGCGACCCTGCCCGGCCACCCCGGCCACCTGAACTTCCTTTTGATAGGGCTCCTGGGCACCCTCGGGAACCTCATCGGTTCCTGGATCGCATACGGTGTCGGCCGGGCCGGAGGGCGGCCCCTGGTCGAACGCTGGGGCCGTTACGTGTTCCTGCGCGAGCACGAGCTCGACCGTGCCGAGGCCTGGTTCGCCGAGCACGGCCAGGCGGCGGTCTTCGTTTCCAGACTGCTGCCGGTCGTTCGGACCTTCATCAGCCTGCCTGCCGGCGTGGCCGGGATGCCGCTGGGGACCTTCTCGGTCTACACGGTGGCCGGGTGCGTGCCTTGGACGTTCGCGCTCGCGGGCGTCGGGTACGCGCTGGGCAGCAGGTGGGACACGGTGGAGAAGTACTTTCGGCCGATCTCGATCGCGGTGGCCGTCCTGCTGGCAGCGGGCCTTGCCTGGTGGCTGATCCGCAGGGCCCGAGCCAAGCGCAGTGAGGTCTAGCCGGGATGCGCTAGAGCCCGATCTCGGAGGCGACCTCCTGAAGCCCTTCGATCCCGAGCGAGATGAACTCGTCGAGCGTTAGGCGCAGGTTCGGCTCCGCGAGCGCAATCTCGTCGCGGTTGACTCCGGGCGCGAATGCCTTCTCCTTGAGCTTCTTCTTGACGGATGACACCTTCATCCCCGCCGAGCGCTCGGGTCGGACCAGGGCCGCCGCCACGAGGAGACCCGCGACCGCGTCTGCCGCTACGATCGCCCGGCACATGCGGTCGGTCTGATACTCCGGGTGCGCGTGCGCGAGAACGCCGTTCACTACCGCCTCGTCGGCGCCGGCATCGCGAAGCCACTCGGCCGCCAGCCGGGCGTGGCGCTCGGGGTCATCGGCCGTCTGGTCCTGGTCGAGGTCGTGGAAGAGCCCGGTGAGCGCCCAAGAGAGCTCGTCCTCGTCGAAATGCCGCCCCAGGCGACGCATGACGCCTTCCACACTCACCAGGTGGCGGTAGGTGGTGTCCTTCTCGGTCTTGTCCCTGGCCAGGGCGCGCGCCTGCTCGATGTCCATCACTTCAACTTGAAGGGTACGCTGGAAAGGATCACCCGAGGTTCGAACAACAGCAGCCGCTTGATGAAAAGGGGCCGCTGGTTGTGAAGGAAGTTGTGCCACCATTTCGCCACCACCAGCTCCGGGACGATGACAGCCGCGATCGCGTTCGGGTTCTCCGTCACCCGGCGGACCTCCTGCAGGATGGGCCCGGTGAGGTCACGGAACGGCGCCTCGACTATGTCCAGCGCGACCGGGATCCGCCGCCGCTCCCATTCCCGCTGCACCTCGTCGACCTCCGACGGGTCCAGGGCGAAGAAGACGGCTCTCAGCTCTGTGGCCTTGAGCGAGCGCGCGTAGTTCACGGCTCGCACGGTCGCATCGTGAACGGCCGAGACGAAGACCATGGCCTCGGTCCGTTCGGGGATGTTCGGAAGATGGCTGGGGGTCTCGCCTTCCTCGGCCACGACCGGCACGTCCGTGATCACGATCTGAGGCTCCGATAGCAACCGCACCTTGAGGAAGAACGAGAGCCCGCGCCGAACGGCGGCGACGAGCGAGCGCTTCGCCATCAGCTCGGGGATTACAACAGTGACGAAATCGCCCTCCTCCCGCGGGATCGACCGGATGTACTCCAGCACCGCCGTTGTCGGGTGCCGCGCCGGCCCCAGGATCTGCAGCACGATGTCGCTCCGGCAGAACGCCCGCCACTGCTCCTCCAGATCCGGCGGAGACGACTCGGTCCGGACGTGGATCGCCCGGACGTCTCGGCCCACGAACGACCGGACGTAGCCCAGCGCCCGCGCTGTGGCATCGTTCAACTCTTCGACGAAGAGCACCACGGTGTTCCGGGGCGCCTCCGAGAGCGCGGCGCCGCCCCGCCGTAGCTGAGCGGAGATCTTGCCGTAGTGCCGGTTGATGCCGTAGAACCCCGCGATGATCAACGGCATCGCGGCGATCACGATCCAGGCCCCGTGGACGAACTTCGTCTCCACCACGATGACCAGCACGAGTCCGGTGGCGGCCGCTCCCACGCCGTTGATGACGATGCTCCGCCGCCACCCGCGGGCCTCCTCGCCCCCGGCTCGCTTGATCTTCAACCAATGCCGGACCATGCCGGACTGCGACAGGGTGAAGGAGGTGAACACGCCGACCACGTATAGCTGGATGAGGCGGGACAGGTCGGCGTCGAACACGAACACGAGGAGGGACGCGAGGATCGCCAGGACGATCACGCCGTTGGAGAAGACCAGCCGGTCTCCTCGGTTCTCGAACTGACGTGGGAGGAACCGATCTCTGGCGAGGATCGAGGACAGCCGGGGGAAGTCCTGGTAGGAGGTGTTGGCGGCAAGGATCAAGATGGCGGCGGTGAACACCTGCACCGTGTAATAGGGGAAGCCGCCGTGGAAGGCCCCATCGGCAATTTGTGCCACGACCGATTTGCTGTCGCTCGGGATAGCGTGCCCCTTCTGAGCCAGGAAGCTGATCCCCAGGAACATGGTTATCGAGATCGCGCCCATGATGGCTAGGGTGGTCGCGGCGTTCCTGGACTGAGGTCGGCGGAACGCAGGAACGCCATTCGAGATCGCTTCGACCCCCGTGAGCGCCGTCGACCCCGAGGAGAAGGCGTGCAGGATGATGAACAGCGAGACACCCCCGGCCGCCGGCCCCAACGAGATGACATTCGCGGGGACCACGGCGTGTGGGCAACCGCCGAAGAGGCAACGGCCAAAGCCTACCGCCAGCAGAGCGTAGATCGAAGCGACGAACCCGTAGGTCGGGACGGCGAAGACGGTCCCGGACTCCCGGACCCCCCGCAGGTTGGCCAGGGTGATCAGGACGATGAAGCCGATCGACAGAGCCACCTTGTGTTCGGACAGCGACGGGATTGCCGAAGTGATCGCGAACACCCCGGCCACCACGGACACCGAAACGGTCAACACGTAGTCGGTGAGCAGCGCGGCCGCGGCTACCAGCCCGGGGAACGTCCCCAGGTTCTCCTTGCTAACGATGTACGCACCGCCGCCGTTCGGATACGCGCGAACGGTCTGGCGATAGGAGATCACCACGATGACAAGGAGCGCGGCAATCGTGATGGAGATCGGCATGACCAGTGAGAAGGCTGCCGCGCTCGCCGCCAGGAGAACCCGCATCGATTCCTCGGTGGCGTACGCGACCGAGGAGAGAGGGTCGGAGGAGAAGACCGGCAGGGCCAGGATCTTCGGGAGCAGCGTGTGCTCCAGTTGGCTGCTGGCCATGCGCCGGCCGACCAGAACGCGCTTGACGATGTCGAATGGGGACTCGGTGCGACCGGACCGATCTGCGCGGTCGCGCTGAAGGGTTGCCATCGTCACGATTCTACCGACGGGGCATCCACGCCCGACGAACGCTGGCTCTGAGTGACCCCAGCTGGTCGTACCGACCTAGAATCCGGGGGTGCTTTCGGATGGCCTGAAGAGACTGCTGGTGGGACGTGCTCTCCCCAGCCACAAGCTGGAACATCAGTTGCTTCCCAAGGTCCTGGCGCTCCCCGTCTTCTCTTCAGACCCCCTGTCCTCGGTCGCCTATGCCACCGAGGAGATGATGCTGGTGCTCGTCGCCGCCGGCGCCACCGCATTGGGGCTAATGGCGCCCCTCGCACTTGCTATCGGCGCCCTGCTCGTCATCGTAGTTACCTCCTACCGGCAGACCGTCCGGGCCTACCCGCGGGGCGGCGGCTCCTACATCGTGTCGCGCGAGAACCTGGGGACCCTACCCGGCCTGATCGCGGCGGCGGCGATCCTCACCGACTACGTGCTTACGGTCGCCGTTAGCGTCACCGCGGGGACGATTGCCATCACCTCGGCATTCCCCAGCGTGGCGGACCACAAGGTGCCGGTGGCCATCGGGTTCATCATCTTGCTCACCCTGGCCAACCTACGCGGAGTGAGGGAGGCGGGACAGTTCTTTGCCGTGCCCACTTATGGGTTCGTCGCGCTCGTGTACCTCACCTTGATCGTCGGCTTCGGCCGCTGTCTCTCCGGATGCCCCGTGTCGCAGACCGCCGACCTGCCGATCGAGCCGATCAGCGGGCTCGCCCTCTTCTTGGTCCTTCGGGCATTCGCCTCGGGGGCGACCGCACTCACCGGCGTGGAAGCCATCGCCGACGGCGTGCAGGCGTTTCGGCGCCCCCAATCGAAGAACGCGGCTGACACGCTGGCGATCATGGGGCTTATGGCGGTCTCGATGTTCCTGGGGATCACGCTCCTCGCCCGTCTGCTTCAGATCAGGGTCAACGACCAGATCGTGCTGTCCAAGTCCGTCCTTGCGCAGATAGGCGAGACAGTGTTTGGGCGCGGGTTCATCTTCTTCCTGCTCCAGGTGTTCACGGCTGGCATCCTGGTCCTCGCGGCGAACACGTCGTACCAGGACTTCCCCCGCCTTTCCTCGATACTCGCCCGCGATCGGTTCATGCCTGCGCAGTTCCGGAACCGGGGAGATCGCCTGGTCTTCTCCAACGGCGTGATAGTGCTGGCTCTGCTGGCTTCGCTTCTCATCTGGGCGTTCGACGCGAATCTCTCTAGGCTCATCCAGCTCTACGTGGTGGGGGTGTTCACTGCGTTCACGCTCTCGCAGGCGGGAATGGTCAGGCGGTGGCGGAGGCTCAGGGAGCCGGGGTGGCGCCGCAGCGCGCTCATCAACGGTATCGGGGCAGTCACGACGGGCGTCGTTCTCGTGATCGTCGCCGTTACCAAGTTCGCCAAGGGTGCCTGGATCGTCATCGCGGCCATGCCCCTCATCGTTGCGTTCTTCCTCGCCATCCACAGGCACTATCAATCGGTAGGGAAGACGCTCAGGGCTCGCCGACTCTCCATTCGAGATGAGGCGAGGAACCGGTTCATCCTTCTCGTCCCCGACTTGGGGCTTGCCACCACTGACGCAATCGCCTACCTCCGAGCGGTTCGACCGGTGCTGCTGACTCCGCTCTTCGTGGGCGCCTCGACCGAATTCGAGGACGCCGCCGCGAAATGGACCTCGGTAGCCCCTCGCCTGGGAAAGCTCGAGATGCTTCCAGCAGAGAATGGCCACACGACCCGGGCCATCCTCAGATACTTGGCCGGGATCTCGCGCCAGCCTGACGACTTCCTTACGGTAGTGGTGCCCGAAGTGCTATCGAGCCATTCGATGCTTCAGTTCCTTCGTCGGCGGGCGACCTTCTGGCTCAAGGCCGCCTTGCTGTTCGTCCCGGGAGTGGTGGTGACGGACGTGCCGCTCCTCCCCGAGGAGCGGGTGGCCGCTGCGGTCCATGCCGCACACCCCCTGGAGCCCGAACGCACGGTCGTCCTGGTGCCGGTGTCAGCCGTGCACGACGCCACGATCAGAGCCGTCGTGTATGCGAAGTCTCTCCGGCCGAGCATCATCGAGGGGCTGTTCTTCGCGGCTGAGCCTGACGAGGTGACGTCGATCCTCGACCAGTGGAGCGATTGGGAGCTGGACGTGCCCCTCTCTGTCGTGGATTCCCCTTTCCGCGATATCAAGGCTCCGCTCCTGGCGGAGGTGCGCCGATACACGAGAGACCCCAACACCAGGGTCAATGTCGTGCTGCCCGAGTTCCTGGTACGCAGGTGGTGGGAGCACTTCTTACACAACCAAACGGGGCTCTACGTGAAGCGCTTTCTGCTCTTCGAACCCAGGGTCGTGGTTACAAGCGTGCCCTACAGGCTGCCGAGCGCGACCGATAGCGAGGGGAAGGGAAGCAGTTACGTACCGGAGCCGGCCGTGTCGGCGTTCGAGCCCTCCGCCGGGGAGGCGACCCACCGATAGCCTACGCCCGGCTCCGTGAGAATGAGCGTGGGCGAGACCGGGTCGGGCTCGAGCTTCTTTCGCAAGCCAGCGACGTAGACCCTCAAGTAGTTGCTGTGCTCCTGGTAGGTGGCGCCCCAGACTCGCTGCAGCAGCCATCGATGGGTCAGCAGCTTGCCCGGATTCGTAACGAGCAGCTCCAGCAGGGCGAACTCCGTTGGCGTCAGGTGGATCGACTGGCCCGTGCGCGAGACCAGGCGCCGAGCGAGATCCACCTCCAGATCGCCCACACGAACCACCGGCGGTGATTCATCTGCTGTTCCCGAGCGCCTCAAGACCGCACGCATCCTCGCCTGTAGCTCGTCCATCCCGAACGGCTTGGTCACGTAGTCGTCTGCCCCAGCGTCGAGTGCCGCTACCTTGTCGGCCTGGGCGTCGCGAACAGATAGCACTACTACCGGTACCGAGGTCCAGGAGCGGAGGCGACGAATCACCTCAACTCCGTCGATACCCGGGAGCCCGAGGTCGAGGACCACAAGGTCGACCTCGGTGGAGCTCAGCAGATCCAGGGCGGTCTCGCCGTTCGGAGCCGTGACCACCTCGTGTCCGCGAGCGGCCAGGCTGGCCCGAAGAGCTCTGAGGATCTGGGGCTCATCGTCGACGGCGAGGATCTTCACGTGGGCGTCTCTCCAATGCCTTCCACGTCCCCGCCTCCGGATCTTGTGAACGGAAGACGGAAACCAATCGAAGCTCCACCTCCGGGGGCTCCTTCGATCCACATCGAACCGCCGTGGGCACGAACTATGGCCTGAGCGATCGTGAGCCCGAGTCCTGTACCACCGCGACGACCGTCGACGTCCCTTCGGTAGAACTCCTGGAAGACCTTGGTCCGTTCATCGACCAGGATCCCGGGGCCGCGGTCGGCCACCTTCACTTCGAGCTGATCCTGCCACCGCACCGCGGTGATGTTGATCTCCGTGCCCGGGGGGGAGAACCTGGCCGCGTTCTCGAGGAGGTTCGTGAGGACCTGGTCCATCTGCACAACGTCCATGGGGACGGGTGGGATGTCCTCGCGAACCCGGATCCGGACGGATCGCCCGGCAAGTTGCTGTCGGAGCCGGTCCACCACGGAGGAGATCAGATCTTCCACCGGAACCGGTTCGGTCGAGGGTGTCAGGGCGCCGGCCCGAAGTCGGGACAGATCCATGAGGTTCCCCACCAGCCGGTTCAGGCGCTCCGCCTCCTCCAGGATGGTCCTCAGAAGCTCACGGCGTTGCTCGTCGGAGAAGGGAACGCCTTCCTCGAGAAGGCTGGATGCGCCAGCCTTGATCGAGGCGAGCGGTGTGCGGAGGTCGTGCGTGACCGAGGAGAAGAGGGCCGCCCTGATGCGACTGGCCTCGGCGTCCAGGCGGGCCTGGATTGCTTCATCCCCCAGGCGTGCTCGCTCGATGGCCAGCGCGAGCTGTCCGGCGAACGTCTTCATGACCTCGTCCTCGGTTTCCCCGAGGCCCCAGGGCGGCACCCCGGCCATCTCGATCCGGCCAACCGAAGCCTCTTCTGCCTCGAGGGGGAGGGTGACGATCTCGCCATCGAGCGCACCGCTCGAGGCACGCTCCCGGTCGGTACCGTCGTGGTCGGTCACCACGATCAGACATCCCCGAAGCCCGTACAGCGTGCGGAGCGACCCGGCCAGATCCTGTAGCACCATCTCCAGGCCTGCCCCAGACAGAAGGCGGGAGGTCACGTTGTACAGCGCCCGGACCTGATGTTCTCGAAACTCCGCCCGCACGCGTTGCTCGAGTGCGGCGGAGAGCGCGGCGCTGACCGCCGCAGCAACCAGGAAGAAGATGGCAAGCACCAGGAGGTCTTCGGCCTTGTCGACGGCGAACGTGTGGACGGGGGGAGTGAAGAAGTAGTCGAGCCCGACGAAGGAAAGCGCCGCGGCCAGCAAGGCCGGCCACAGATAACCGACGGCGCCGGCAACGACTACGGCAAGGAGGTAGAGGAGCGCTGGCACCGCCGCCGCTCGATGGGGCAGCAGCGATGCGACAAACGTCACGATCGACGGACCGACGATCGCCGTCAGCAGCCCCTTGAAGGTTATCGGTCGACCCGGCGGCGTGAGCAGGCGCTCGAGACCCTCGCGGGCACCAGTCCTTCGACTTAACGACATCTTGACGCCTCACCCTCGTTTCTTGACGGCTCCTTTGCGCCGCCCCGCGGATGCTCGCTAGCGATGGTAGCGACGTGGAGTCTCAATCTCATCGTTCCACTCTTGTGGACGGGTGGCATCACGATCTTCCTGCTGGTGCGGGCGGTGATGTCCTGGCTCCGTTTCCGGCACGCCTCAAGGTCCGCGTTCCACGCACAACAGCTCGCGGAGGCCACGCGCCCTAAGGCGAGCGGGAACGGACACCATCCGGACGCGGCTGCTGTTCTTCGGCGGAGTGAACCGCCGCCGATCCGCGTGCACCCTCGCGGGTAGCCGTGGCCATCGCGGCCGAAGACCAGCTCTCCAATCCAGCCTCGGGGTCACCGGGAGGTCCGGGACGGGCTTCCAGGCCATCAGGACGACCCCGGCCGATCACGCAGAGCAGGTCGGCCGGATACCTGCTCAAACGCCTGGTGCTCGGCCGGCCACTCGCAACCGCTCGTCTCGAGCACGAGCGACTGGGCAAGCCCACCGCACTGGCGGTCTTCTCCTCCGACAACATGTCCTCGGTGGCCTACGCCTCGGAGGAGATCCTCCGGGTCCTCATCCCCGCGGTCGGGATCGCAGCCTTCTCGCTCGTCTTGCCCATCTCCGCCGTGATCGTGCTGGTCGAGGCCATCCTCATCTTCTCCTACCGGCAGACCATCAAGGCCTATCCCTCGGCCGGCGGGGCGTACATCGTCACGAAGGACAATCTCGGGCTCCTCCCCGCCCAGCTCGCCGGCGTGTCCCTGTTGGTCGACTACGTCCTGACGGTGGCCGTCTCGGTGGCCGCCGGGGTACAGGCGATCAGCTCGGTCGTCCCCCTATCCGTTCCGACCCGCATCGTGTTCTCGCTCGT
>Ga0210378_10000804_pt1 | contig 16308 bp, 21 predicted proteins | sample PLM1_60_b1redo_FD_155465 | JGI IMG/M metagenome (GOLD analysis project Ga0210378, IMG submission 155465) | Groundwater sediment microbial communities from an aquifer in East River, Colorado, USA - PLM1_60_b1 redo | ecosystem: Environmental > Terrestrial > Soil > Riparian zone | place: USA: East...
TCGGCGGACTTCGCAAGGATCTTGTCGTCGATGTCGGTGACGTTGCGGATGAATGTCACGTCGAGGCCGCGGTACGCGAGCCAGCGCCACAGCACGTCGTAGTTGACGCCCGAGCGCATGTGGCCGATGTGCGGCGCCTCCTGCACAGTGGCGCCACAGAGATAGATCCCGACCTTGCCCGGAACGAGCGGGCTGAAATCACGGACCGACCGGGCGACAGTGTCGTACAGACGTAGGGTCACCGCCAGAGTCTATCGACGCGCGCGAGATACCTGCCGCCCGTTGTCCACAGGCGGCAGGTGCCGCACTCAGCCCACGCCGACCACGTGAATGTCCCCGTCTGCTACCGACGCGTCCCGGGCACTCGACGCGCCGGTCACGAGCAGCCGAGCCGGATCACGGAAACGGGTGATCAACTCGATCCGCTGAACGGGTTTCGCGGTTGGTATCTGTGCTCCCGCCGTCCAAACTCCGGTGTCCGTGAGCAGCGCGGTCCGGATGCCCGGCTGGAGGTCGACGGTCGAGTAGACCCGCCAGCCGCCGGCGACCGGCTCCATCTCGCGCGTACGGACGCCCGTGGTGACCTCCTTGATCGCCCAGCGGCTCCCGGTCCAGTGCGCGGCGGAGTTGCGGAACGTGCCGGTGGCATCGGCAGTGAACCACACGACGAACGGGCGGCCGTTGCACTGCCAGCCGACGAGCTGGATGTAGTCGGGCGACCTGATCCCGGCAGGCAGCTCGATCGGCGTGCGCACGACCTTGGTCGGACCCTCGATGTCGGTGTTGTTGATCTGGACGCCGAGATCCCGGCCGGACGCGCTGTAGAAGTGCCGGTTCGACGGCTGGAAGTACGCGTAGTGGATGTCGCGGTGGTACCGGTCGTGCTTCTCCCCCTCGGGACCGCCGCCGGCCAGGGTCCACACGATGTGCACCCGCTCGGAGCGGCCGAAGCGCGCCGGTTCGTACCGCATCTGGCCGAAGTAGACCTCGTCCATGTTGTCCGCGCGTCCAGTCGAGCCGACGGCGTACTTGGCGCCGGTGAGCTGCGTGGAGTTGCGCCAGGTCCGGCCGTTGTCCCGCGACCGGACGTACAGCATCGGGCGCTGGTCGACCGGCGCGGTCGGGTCGACCGTGTCGTCGGTGCGCCGGTAGAAGACGTAGATGTCGCCGTTCGCGGCCTTGAACGGCATGGGGTAGCTGGCGGCGACGCCCTGCGAGATCACCCGTTCTGTCCACTTACCGGCGGCGGTGCGGGCCTTCGGCGACTCGGACACGACCAGCTCGACGTTGTGCATGCCGCGGAAGATCAGCAGCTTGCCGTTGTTCGCCTGGATCATTGTCGGATAGTTGTGCGTGTCGGCGTCGCCGTCCCCGACGAACACCGGCGCGGACCAGGTGCGGGCGGCGTGGTCGTACTCCTGGACGTAGTTGTCCTCATTCTTCCCCGCCCAGGAGATGAACGTCTTCTTGACCACGGGGTCGTAGACGCCGCCGGCCATCGGGCGGCGGTCCGTGCGGGCGGCCACCGTGGTGGCGGGCGTGGCCACGGTGAACACCGGGTCTGCGGCGGACGCAGGCTCGACGGCCACCAGCAGCGGGAGCGGCAAGACCAGTAGGACCCACCGCGTGAGGGAGCGAAATCTCATGGACGGACCTCCACTACCGGCGCCGTGCGGGGCGCCGTTCCTGTATCCACATATGTGGACTGAGTCCATAAATATGAGCATTGGCCAGAATGCCACCTCGGCTGGCGCCAAGGGAAGGGCCACCCGGGCTGATCCGGCCAGCCATACTCAGCGCGTGACCACCGAGACCGCGCAGACCCTCGACCGGGGGTTGCGCCTGCTCACACTCGTCGCCGAGTCGCCGGGTGGGCTGACCGTGACCGAGGCCGCCGCCGCTCTGGGCGTCGGCCGCGCAGTCGTCTACCGGCTGGTGACCACGCTGACGGCGCACGCACTCGTGCGGCGCGACGCCGAGGGCCGGATCCGGCTCGGGCTGGCGGTGCTCCAGCTCGCCCGCCGCGCGCAGCCGCTCCTCGCCGAGACGGCGATCCCGGCGCTGCGCCGGCTCGCCGAGGAGTTGGGCACGACCGTCCACCTCACTGTTGCGGACGGTGGCGAGGCGCTGGCGCTGGCGGTGGTCGAGCCCACGTGGACCGCATTCCACGTCGCGTACCGGACCGGCACGCGCCATCCCCTCGACCGTGGCGCCGCCGGCCTCGCCATCCTGGCCGGACGTTCAAAAGACGGCCCGCCGTACGTGGTGAGCAGCGGCGAACTGCAGCAGGGCGCGCACGGCGTGGCTGCGCCGCTGCCACCGGAGTCAGGCGTCGAGGCGAGCGTCGGCGTGGTCGCACTCACCGAACTGGACTCGGAGACGGTCGGTCCGCGCGTGGTAGCCGCGGCAGAACAGATCGCCGTCGCCCTCCGCTAACCACTCGCCACCCTCGTTGAGTTGTGGAGTTTCGAGGGTCTACGGGCGGTGCGCACCCTCGAAACTCCACAACTCAACGCTTGGGGGTTGACGGCGGCGGCTCCTGCGTATCTGCTCGGTGACCGGTACGAGGGGAAGTCGATGGCCGGGCTGATCGATCTGATCCAGCGCGGCGAGATCGGGCCGGAGTCCACCGTCCTGTACGCCCACCTCGGCGGGCAGCCCGCGCTCAACGGTTACAGTGCGTTGTTCCGTTGAGGTGTTGTCGAGGAGATCCCCATGACTAACGCTCCCCGCGCTGACCTGGATGTTCTCGACGAGATCCAGCGCCGCGTGCTCTGGCTCGCCGTCCGGATCGTGGACGCCGCCAACCGCGAACGGCAGACCGGCGACGGGGTGAAGGTCGGCGGGCACCAGGCGTCGTCGGCGTCCATGGTCACCGCGATGACAGCGCTCTACTTCGCCCACCTCACCGAGCACGACCGGGTGAGCGTGAAGCCGCACGCCTCGCCCGTCTTCCACGCGATCCAGTACCTGCTCGGCAACCTCGACCGCGCGTACCTCACGACGCTGCGGTCGCGCGGCGGGCTCCAGTCGTACCCGTCACGCACCAAGGACCCTGACGAGGTCGACTTCTCGACGGGATCGGTGGGCCTCGGCCCAGCGGCGCCGCTGTTCGCCGCGGTCACCCGGCGTTACGTCGACGCGCACTTCGGCGAGCGGCCCGCGTCCCGCTTCATCGCACTTCTCGGCGACGCCGAACTGGACGAGGGCAACATCTGGGAGGCCATCGCTGACCCGGCCACCCAAGGGCTCAGCAACGTCACGTGGATCGTCGACTTCAACCGCCAGTCGCTCGACCGCGTGGTGCCCGGCATCCGGATCGCGCAGTGGCGCGGGCAGTTCGAGGCGGCTGGCTGGCACGTGGCCGAGGTGAAGTACGGGCGGCTGCTCCAGGCAACGTTCGCCAAGCCCGGCGGGGCGGCGCTACGGGACTGGATCGACGCGATGCCGAACGAGCGGTACCAGTCGATGTTCGCCCACACCGGCGCCGAGCTGCGCAAACGGTTCTGTGACGGGGCGCCAGCCGACGTGCGCGCGCTGCTGGACGCGGTGCCAGACGAGGAACTGGCGCCGCTCGTGCAGGATCTCGGCGGCCATGATCTGGGCGCGATGCTGGGTGCGTACGCCGAGTGCGACGCCGCCGCCGACCGCCCTAGCGTGATCTTCGCGTACACGGTGAAGGGGTGGGGTTTGCCGTTGGCGGGCAACCCGCGCAACCACTCCGCGCTCCTGACGGGCGACCAGATCGCCGAGTTCCGGTCAGGGCTCGGGTTGAGCCCCGACAACGAGTGGGACCGGCTCGACCCGGCCACTCCGGCCGGTGCGTGGGCCGGACGGCGCCGCGAGGAGCTGGCCCGCTCCCCGCGCGAGCCTGCGCTGGTCGTGACAGTTCCGGACGCCACCGGCGTGCGGGCCGCGAAGCCCGTGTCGACCCAGGAGGCGTTCGGCCGGGTGCTCGTCGATCTCGCGCGCGACCCCGCCGTGGCCAAGTACCTGGTCACCACGGCGCCGGACGTCGCGACGTCGACCAACCTCGCCGGGTTCATCAACAAGACCGGCGTGTTCCACCCGGCGGAGCTGCCGAGTTGGGGCAACGATCCGCTGCTGAAATGGAATGAAAGCCCGTCCGGTCAGCACATCGAGCTGGGCATCTCGGAGATGAACGTCTCGGCACGCGATACACGATCTCGGCAGGGGCCGAATCACGTACAAGCCACCAGCCCTCCAGCGCGCCGACCCGCCGAACGGCAGGCTCAGTCACTTAGGAACCTGCGAGCGGAGAGGCCTAGGGTCATCACGGCGACGAACGCGCCCCCACCGGAGCCCAGCGAGGTCGGCAGCTCGGCACCGCTGACATGGAACGCCACTCCGGAACACACTCCGAGAACCAGCGCTGCGAGCGTAATCACCGCCAGCCAAAGGCCACGCAGGGCGGGTTCGTTGCTGTTCATTTCCGGGACCTCCGACTCGGGGCGTTGGTGGGACTCGCCAGGTTTGACGCCCATCTCAGCACGTCCGAACCTGTGCCCACAAACGGTCCCAGTGACCATAACCGCAGGTCAAACGGCATGCCCTACAACTGGACAGGGTCATCTCTACGGATCTAGCGGGGTTTCTCAGCACTGTAGCGGGCGACCAGGTGTAGAACTAGCAGTGTAAGATGACGTCTGTACAGGAATGTAATGAGGAATGCCCGGGACCCCCATATCCCCATAACCCCCATACCCCCGGTTTCTCCTTCACGAAGGTACTCGGACTTGGACGCATCAGATCGACGTAGGCGTGCGATGGAGGCGCTGAGCGCTGCGGCGACGAAGGCCCAGCGCCGCGGCAAGGTGGCGTTCCCGCCGAGCTTTGTGCGCGCAGCTGACGACGGTGGCACCCCACCGCTAGCCAGGATGATCCAGGGCGGTCGCGGCGGTAAGGTCCGACTCAAGCTCTACCTGTGCATCACCATGCTGGCCACGCGCGCGCCATACGACCTCAGGCAGTCGTCGCCCACTCCGCAGAGCTGGTCCCGGCTGCTGGGCCTCCCGCCGGACACCGGCCCAAGGCAGGTCAGCAGCAATCTGCGGTGGTTGAAGGAGCAGCAGTTCGTCTCGCTGGAGCCACGCATCGGCCAACCGCCAGCGATCACCCTTCTTAATGTGACCGGCGATGGGAGCACCTACACCGACCCGCGCAAAGCCCGGTATGTAGGAGTCCCGATCGAGCTATGGACTCAGGGCTGGTTGCTTGATCTGACCGCCACCGGCTTGGCGCTCCTGCTCGTGCTCCTGGACGCGCTGGGCGGCAAGGACGAGCCTCGATACGTGACGAATTACGCGCGCAGGTCATATGGCCTTTCCCCGGACACCTGGACCCGCGCTCGGAAGGAACTGGAAGGACACGGGCTGCTGACCGTCGGCCGTACGCCACAGGGCAGCGACTACGATTACTACCGCCTGCGGAACACTTACTGGATCAATAAGTCGCGGTTGAACTCACCGCCCGAGCGCTAGATCGAGCGTTGACGGAACCATCGTCGCCTAGTGGAACTGGACGGCGACACGGTCGTACATGGGTTCGCGCTGGCTGACGCCACGCCGGATCGTGACGCGGACGACGACGCGCCGGAGCATCATGTTGCGCTCGGCGGGCAAGGCGTCGGGCCAGAGACGGAGCAAAGTCTCAATGGCCTGTTCCTTCTTGCGCCCAGCCGGGGAGCGGACGACGGCCTGATTCGCGTCGAGGCTTTCGGTGAGGCGCTGAACCTTCTCTTCGAGGCGTGCAGCTGCTACGTCGTAGGCGGTCTGCGAGATCTTCTCTTCGGCGAGGCGGATGGTGAGGCTGGCCAGTGCGTCATTGGTCTTGCGGAGTTCCTGCTTGAGCCGCTCGACGTCGACCACGGCGCGGTCGCGGCGGGCGATGGTCTCGGCGCGCGTGACGTGATCGGTCTTGAGCTTGCCGAGGAACTCCTCGGTCTTGTCGAGCAGTGCCTTCTCGACCTTCGCGAGGTTCGGGAGGCCCACGCCCTTGCAGCGGCCGGCGCCTTTGGCACGGCTAATCTGCTTTCCGCATTTGAGCCTGGAGATTACGGGCTCGCCGCGTCCCTGGGCCTTGCCACGTGAGTCGTTCCACTTGTGCATGGGGCTCTTGCAGACGCAGCGGGCGAGGCCGACCAGTGAGTGCGACGGTTCGAGCAGACGCGCAGGCGTCTTGCTGTCGCGCTCTGCCCGTTCGGATGCACGCGCCCACGTGTCCTCGTCCACAAGCGGCGGGTGACTGAACGTGCCGTCCGGCTGCTCGAAGACCTTGCCGTGGAGCGTTACGTGGCCGAGGTACACCGGGTTCCGCAGGATCCTCCAAAGCGTCGCGTAAGGGGTGGACTTCCCGCGGCCCTCGCAGAACCGGCGAACGATCTCCGACGCCGGCACATCAGCCGCGTACTGTTCGAACGCCCTCGTCACGAGCGGTCCCACGACGGGATCGACCTTCAGCGGACTGGCCGGTGGCCGGGAGCCGTCGGCGCCCCGTTCCCGCTTGACCTTGTAGTAGCCGAGCGGAGCGACACCGTGGTGCAGTGCCATCGCTGCCTGCTTTGCCGCCAGTTCGGCCCACCGCTGACCGATCTGCTTGCCGAACAGCTCGGCGAGGTGAAGGAAGACACCGAGCATGAACTGACCCTGCGGGCTGTCGTCGATCCGTTCCTTCGCAGACATGACGATGATGCCGAGGTCACGCAGCTTCTTGATGAACTGGAGCGATTCCAGCGCGTTCCGGCCGAGACGGGACAGGTCGGGTAATCCGACGGCGTCGATGGCGCGTGCATCGGCCAGTTCGAGGATGCGGTCAGTGCCTACGCGGTCGAAGGTCTGGCCGCTGACGTCGACGTCGAGAATCGGTTCATGGACCTCGCGCATGCCCAGCGGCGCGAACGCGTGGCGCATGCTGCTGACCTGCAGCTCGGTCGAGTGGAACTCGTCGCTCTCGGGATCACGTCCCATGAGCGCGGAGACGCGCCCGTACAGAACGATGCGCAGGGGGCGGTCGGGAACGGCGTTGAACTTACGTCTTGCCGTGGTCATTAGTCGTTACCTCCGAAGTAGTGCGGCGGGATCGGAACCGGTGCCGAAGGCCGCGCTGATTCAGGAGGGTGGGGACCATCGGCGCGACGCCTCGGTACTCGGGTCGCGCGTAGAGCGCGGCGGTGTCCTCGGCGCCGTGCCGGTATGCCATGCGGTAGAGCCCTGCGGCCATGCGGGGGAGGCCGCACCGGACAAGGCCGACGGTGCCGAGCATGGCGGCGAGCCAGAGCACGTCCTGGTGCAGGCCGGGCGTGATCCAGTGCCCGTCTTCGCCGAACCGCTCGGGCTGGGCTGCGCTCAGAAGGTCCATCGCGGTCGTGCCGGCGAAGAGGACCGCCGAACTGACGACCAGGACCCGATTACTGAACGCTGACGCGCGCATCTGATGTCATCTCCCCATAGAGGTGGCCTAATTTTGCCTACGTTCCCCCGAACGAGTCTGAAGCGACCATAGTGCCGCATCGTGACAAGAGTTATCCGTGTGGTGAGGAATGAGCGTAGGTAGGCACTGTTTGTCCGTTTGGGAACTGACGGGAATCTGACAGTGATTCACGTCCGACGATCAGCCCGATGTGCCGGTGCGCCGGGCCCGGCCCGTGCGCCTCGGACTCTTCGGTCGCATCGCTTGGAGCGTTGCGCGCAGGTTGTCGAGTTCGCGTCGGCGCTGCTCGATCAGCGCTTCCTCGATCTCGGGCGGCAGGCCGGCGTCACGGATCTCCTGCTCCGCCGTGTCGAGAACGAGTGGCGCGGGCGCGGCCGGCAGTTCGTCGAGCCCCGCCTCTTCGGCGGTCATATGCCCAGCCGCGACCGCGAGTTCGCGGAGGTTGCGCCCCAGCGGCTCCTGCAGCGGGCGAAGGCTGGCGAGGTCGGGCACGGTCGTGGCACGAAGCCAGCGGGAGATCAGCGACTCCGCGATTCCTGACTTGCTCGCAAGTTCACTGGCTCTCCGGATACGCGCCGACTCCATCGCTGAGCGGAGGTAGCGCGGGAAATCGGTGTCAGCCACGCAAAGAAGTTACCCGACATCCATGCAAGAAGGCCAGTGCTAGTGCAGTCACCGCTGCGCAGGTCAGAGGGTAGTTCCGGCACAAACAGGCACGCTGACCTTTGCATACATGCAGACTGACGCGTCCGAAACTCGTGGCCTATCTTCCTTGCACGGCAGTCAGAAACGTAACTAACGTGCCTTACGAGCAAGTCAGTTACGGGTGTTCACGGGGAGGCTTCGATGGCGGTTCGTATCCGTCTGAACGTGCGGCAGCACAACAGGTACGCCAGGCACAAAGGTTGGAGGACGCTCACCGACGAGGCGCAGGCGCTCGACCTCGACCCGGCCACCATCAGCCGAGTGGTCGCCGGCACCCACGGGCCCGGCGAGCGATTCATCGCGGCCCTGCTGCACGCCGCCCGCGACGACGAGATCGCCTTCGAGGATCTGTTCATCGTCCGCGAGGAGCGCCGATGAGCCGCCCCGACGCCGCCGCCGAGCGGCTCGACCTCGACAGCGACCGGGCACGCCGCCTCGCCGACCAGCTCGCGGAGGTCTTCGCGGAAGTCGAACTCGCCATCGAGCGCCGACGCCGCGCCGCCGGCTGCAACGCCGCCTGACCTCGCGGAGAACCTGTGAGAACTCGACTCGACCCGGCCGGGGTCTACCACCGCCTCGCCGTCCGACCCGGCGGCACCTGCACCGGCTGCCACGGGGCCCGCACGGTCACCGTCCGCACCTACGACCTTGACCCGCGCGGCCGGGTCACCACCGACACCGTCAACGAGCTGTGCGTGCGCTGCCTCGGAACCGGGTCCGAACCCGACACCGGCCACCTCCTGCCCGCCGACGAGCCGCTGCCGCCCGGCTGGCGATGGGCCTCACCCAACGACCGCACCGCGTTCCTGCTCCCCGAGCTGGACCTGCTCGGCGCACCCCCGCTGGCGGCGCCGTGGGACTGACTGTCAACGACGCCCTGACCCTCGCGAGGGGACCGGCGGCGGCCATCGCTGACCTCATCGCCGCCGCGACCACCGAGGACCAGCTCGCGGAGGTACGCCTCGCGATCTGCGCCCACCCCGACACCTTCTCGCTCGGTCGGCAGTTCGCCGCCCAGCGTTCGCAAATCCGCCACGCCGCGGCGAAGGCCGCACTCGACGCCCTCCCGGCGGTCCGCTCATGACCACGCACGCCGGCCTTGGCTGGACCGACCGCGCCGAGGCTGCGTGGTCCAACCGGACCATCTCCCGTCCGCCGGTCGACGACTCGCCCGAAGCCTCGGGCAGCTGGCCGAGTCGACGCCGCCCGACATCCGCGTAACCGCAGCACCAAGACAACAACCACTCGAGTCCTCGACCGGCCCCGGCGCTGGCGAGAGAGGGGGACGCCGCATGCCGTGGCTGAAGATCGACGACAACTTCTGGGCGCACCCCAAGGTGGCGCTCGCCGGCAACGCTGCGGTCGGCGTGTTCGTGCGGCTGCTGGCCCACGCGGCGCAGTACCGCACGGACGGGTTCATCACTGCCGCCCCGGTGACGGCGGTGAGCGCCACCCCGCAGGATCTCACCCGGCTCGTCAAGGCCAAGCTGTTGCACGGCCGGCTGAATCGGTGCGCGTGCCGCGCCGGCCGACCGTGGCCACCAGAGGCTATCTACCTCGCACACGACTTCCTGGTCTACAACCCGAGCCGGTTCGAGAACGACGTCGCCCGCGCCCAGCGGCGCGAGCTGCGCGACCCCGCGCTGCGCCAGGCGGTGTACGAGCGGGACCGGAGCATGTGCCGCTACTGCGGGGTCGCGGTCAACCGCAACGACCGCAAGTCAGTGTCCGGCGGCCTGCTGGATCACGTCGACCCGACGATGGCCGGCGGCGCGGACAACCTCGTCGTGGCCTGCCGAGGCTGCAACAGCCGCAAGCAGAAGCGCACCCCGAGCCAGGCGGCGATGACGCTGCTGCCGCCGCCGGGCACCATCGCCCTGCCCGTCGCCGAGCGCGAGGCGACCAGGAACCGATCCGCAACCGGATCTAGATCCGATCCGGCTCACGATCCAGAACACGACACGGATCAGAGCACAGGTCTGACGAAGACCGGGATCAGCGACCAGACCCACAGCGGCACCACTGACGTGCCGGGTCGGGGCGGGCGGGGACGGGTCCCCTCTGCCGGTGATGCCGGACCCGCCGGACGACGACCACACCTCGGCCCCGCCCCGGACCCTCGACGCTCGGCAGGACCCAACCCCTACCTCCGCAGAGGCCACCGCGACAACCACCCACCGATCACCGGGACCGACTCATGAGCGACCGCAGCCTCCGCACCTGCCGCTACTGCGCGCACCCGATCCGCTTCGTCCCCACCGCGACCGGGCGGGCCCTGCCCGTCGACCCCGACCCGCGACCGGGCGGGACCGTGCTGCTCTCGGCGACCCGCACAGGAATCCTCGCCCGCGAGCTGGACCGCGCCGAGGCCCGCCGCGTCGGCGGGGCGCTGCACGTCAAGCACCGCACGACCTGCCCCGCCCGACTGCGGACCGCGTGAGCGCCCGACCGCCCGCGACCGGTCGCCGCAGCAACGCGCGCGCGAGGCACGCCGCCGGACGTGGCTCCCGAACCCCTGCTCGCACCCGCCTTTCCCGCCTCCCCGTTCCCGTCAGGAGGAACCGTTGAGCGAGTACCGCACGGACGAGGTGTGCCGGCGCGGCCCGCACTGCGCCGGCCGCGACCCGGCCGGAGCCCCCGCGCCCACTCCGCGACCGGTGTGCGACCGCGACGCCGACGAGCTGGTCCGCGTCCTCGGCGAGCTGCCCGAGCTGTTCGTCCACCTGCGCCTCGCGCTCCCGCCATGCGGCGGCGTCGGCGAGCGCGTATCCGGCACCCGTACCCCACCGCCGCCGCTGCGCCTAGACGTGGACGCGCTCATGGGCGAGCTGGTCGGCATCACCGCCTACTGGGCGGCCGAGGTCGCCGCCGTCGTCGGGCTCACCACCCCACCGAGGCGCATCGACGGCGTCCAGCGGGCCCGCGACGGATGGGCGCTGACCCTCGCGTGCGCGATGCTGCGCCCACGCATCACCGTCCTGCTCGCGCTCGCGCCCCGCTGGGTCGACGGTGACCCGGAACCGGTCGAGCTGGACGGCGGCGACGCCGCGTTGGAGCTGTTCACACTCCACCACCGCACCCGGTCCGTCCTCGGCCGGACCCGCCTCGTTCACCGATTCCGCGAGCCCTGTCCGCATTGCGCGGTGAAGACGCTGACCCGCGCGGACGGCGCCGACGCGGTCTTGTGCGACTCGTGCGGACAATCCCTGACGCTCGACGAATACGAGGCGCTCGCCGACGCCTACAGTCCTGCCACCGCGCGGAGGCCCGCGTGAGCGACGTTCTCACGATCGATCTACAGCGGGATCTGCTGACCGTGCGCGCCGGTGCCGAGCTGGCCGGCGTGTCGGTGTCGGCCGTACGGAAATGGATGACCCGCGGCTACACCGCCGCCGATGGCGTGCACGTCAGGCTGCGCGACCACGGCGTACCAGGCTGCCCGCGTGTGCTGGGCATCGAAGTGCTGCGCGCCGAGGCCGCGACGCGGGCGCGGGCCGGCCGTGTGCCGTTCCCCCCTCGCGCGCCAGGTGCACGCCGACGAGGCGCTGTCGATCGCTCGCACGCGGATGGCGCGACACTAAGCCCAAGGAAGACCTAGCCTCGCTGTCCACCGAGAAATGGAAGGCATTTCGATGAACGAGTCGGTCGTATTGCTCGACATAGCGGCCACTGAAGAGGAGATCGCCGGGGTCCGTGAGCTCTTCCGCGAGGTGAACCTCGATCTTCCGGTCGAAGCCACCCATGTGCGGATGAGCGCCCAGGATTTGCCCTCGTTCTTGATGATCGTCTCCCCACTGAAGCTCTTCTTGGCGGCGTTCGCTACGAGCTACGGGACGGTTCTAGGCACGAAGGCGGCGGGAGCCACGCCCGCGGCGGCCGGGCGTCTGTGCGCCTGGGTTTCGAAGCTGTACGCGGCACGTCGCGACCGGGATCGCACCACTGTCCATGCGCAGGATGTCGACAGCGGCTTGGACATCCTGCTACGGCCCGGGCTGCGCGAAGAGGCGTTCCGCCAGCTCTTGGAGCTCGACCTGGATGAAGTTGGCGGGGTCCTCGGGCAGATCTACTGGTCCGAGGAGGAGGGCCGTTGGGTGTCCCCCGAATAGCGGCTGGCGCGGACATGTACAGTGGATGACAGCAGGCGAAGTATGCCTACGAACAGGCCCGGCGAGTGATGCTCGCGGGCCTGTTCGCGTTCTGGCCTCGTTTGCTCACCAACCCGCATCGTCGCCCGCGTTCCGCTGAAGCGCGGGCGACGGCGGCGGCTCAGCTCGCGGCCGGCTTCGGGGGTCGGCCGCGGCGCCGTTCCCCCTTTGCCGTGAACCACTGCTCGACGGCGGCCTTGACCCGCTGCGGCCCCGGCTTCGTGCACACCACGACGGGCGGGAAGTCCTCGTGCTCTTCCGCGAGCTGCGCGGCGCGCTGCCTCGACACGCCCGCGATTTCGGCGATCTCGGCGTAGCCCACCAGTTCGGGAATCGTCGGCCGCGTCAGCCGCTCGGTGAACGTTGCCTCGTCCAGCACCTCGACCCCGCGCGGTTCGGCCAACACCTCCGCTGCCCCGAGCGCTGCCACTGTGTGGCTGATCGCCTGGTCGCAAGCCGAGCGCAACGTGCGCGCGGTCACGAAGAACTGCGTCGAGGCCCGGCCCTGCTCACGCTCGACCCCGACGCTCGCCGCAGGGTCGACCTCCGCGAGTGCCTCGGTAATCGCGATGGCCTCCTCGCCGGTCAGGTCGTGGTCGAGCGTGAACTCGACGCGTGCGGCCCAGATTGCCATGATGATCCTGCCTTCCTTGCTGTTGACACTCTTGGGAGGTGGAGGGCCAGACACCGGGGGGCACCCGAGGTCTGGCCCTCCTTCACGTCTACCGCCTGCGGTGTGGCCAGACGAACCCGACCTGCCGGAGCCGGGCGAGGCTGTTGAGCCACGCCCGGTGGTCCGACGCAGTGCCGGCGATCGTCGCGACCGCCCGCCCTTCGGCGTTGCGGACGAGCCAATGCCCTCCGCGCGTGCGCTCGACCGTGAAGCCCTGCGCCCGCGCGGCCTTGATCAGCGCGCGCAACTCCTTACTCATCCTTGCCCCTTTCCCTTGCTGTTGACAAGGAAAAACCTAACAAGAAACCTTGTCGTTGACAAGGTTTTCTTGCTACGGTTCTCCCGTCAACAGCAAGGAACGGGAGGACCAGCAATGCCTGAAGTCCACATCGGCTCGCGCTACGAGGAGACCGCGCACTTCACGATTCACGAGGTCGCGCAGTTCATCGAGCACGAGGCCATCGCAGCGTTCGCCGCTGCCCAGTCCGAGGGCTGGGTGCCCGCGGCGGCGACGCTGACCGTCGAGTGCGCGCCGAGCCTGCTCGGCTACCGCATCGACATCCACGTGGATGCCCCGTCCGCGTGGGTACACGAGGTCGACCTGTTCGGCGACGGCGTCCAGAGTTCCGACGCCGCGCGGCTGCGCGACCAGCTCGCAGCGGTCCGTGACCAGTACCAGCGCGACGCCAGCGACCCCGACACCGGCCACTACGACCGCCGCTTCTACGGCGGCGTCGCGATCTGGGACGGCATCCGGACCAAGACCGCGCCGCCGCCCGTGTCCGCCGCGAGGCAGGAAGGAAAGACCCACGACACCAAGGCCCGCGCCGCGATGATCGCCATGATCGCGAGCGCGAGCACGCTGCGCCTGATGGATGCGCACGCCCACGGGCTCGCCGCCCTCGACACCGCCACTGACGCCGAGCACACCGCGATCAACTTCATGCTCACCCTCGTCGAGGGCGCGCTCGTCGACCGTGGCATCCGGGTCTGCGTCGAGTGCGGTCTGCTGCGCGGACTGCACACCGAGGAGTGCCCGCGCCGCTGACCCACACCGCTCGCGGCCCCCGCCCCAACCGGCGGGGGCCGCGCCGTGTCCGGCAAAGACCGGCCGCAGATTCGCCACGTCCACCCCGCGACCGGCGAGGTGAGTGAATGGCTGCCCGTCCCGTCACCGACGCCGACCGCGCGAAGGTCCGCGAGCTGCACGCCGCCGGCAAGTCCCGCAACGCCATCGGCCGCGCCATCGGCCGCTCCGGCTCCACCGTCTCCTCAATCGCCGCCGACCTCGGGCTCAGCTTCGAGCGCGCCACCACCGCCGAGGCCACCCGAGCCCAGCAGCTCGACAACGCCGCGCGCCGCGCCCAGTTCGCCGCGCTCCTGCTCGATGACCTGTTCCGGCTCCGTGAGCGGATCTGGTCCCCGTACACCGCCCTGATCGGCAGCAAGGACGGCCCGCAACTCATCGAGGTCGAACTCCCCGACGCCGGCGCGGTCCGCAACTTCATGGCCGCTATCGGCGTCGCCGTCGACAAGCACACCGCGCTCCTACGCGCCGACGACACCAGCGCGGACGCGGCGCGCAGCATGCTCGGCAATCTCATGGACGGCCTGCGGCAGCTCCACCACGCCGACCAGGCCGCCGAGCCGGAGAGCGACGGTGACTGACCTCGCGGCGCTGCCCTTGTCCCGCAAGCAGGTCGGCTCCATCGTGGAGGCCGACGCGCGCATCAACATCTGGCAGGGCTCGGTCCGCTCTGGCAAGACCATCGCGTCGCTGCTGCGCTGGCTTGCCTACGTCGCGGACCCGCCGGCCGGCGGCGGCGAGCTGGCCATGTGCGGCAAGACCCGCGAGACCGTCGCCCGGAACCTGTTCGCCCCGCTGCAAGACCCCCGTCTGTTCGGCGAGCTAGCGCACCAGGTCGCCTACACCCCCGGCGCGCCCACCGCCACGATCCTCGGCCGCACCGTGCATGTCCTCGGCGCCAACGACGCCAAGGCCGAGCCCAAGGTCCGCGGCATGACCCTCGGCGGCGCCTACGTCGACGAGGCGACCCTCGTGCCGCAGGACTTCTGGAAGCAGCTCCTCGCCCGACTCTCCGTTCCCCGCGCGCGACTGTTCGCCACGACCAACCCCGACAACCCGGCGCACTGGCTCCGCAAGGACTTCCTGCTCCGCGCCGACACGCTGGACCTGCGCTCCTGGCACTTCACGCTCGACGACAACCCCGCGCTCGACCCGACCTACGTCGCGAACCTCAAGCGTGAGTACGTCGGGCTCTGGTACCGGAGGTTCATCCTCGGCGCCTGGGTCCAGGCCGAGGGCGCGGTCTACGACCAGTTCGACCCCGAACGGCACGTCGTCACCGACCTGCCCCACGTCGTCCGGTGGCTCTCGCTCGGCGTGGACTACGGCACAGCCAATCCGTTCGCCGCGCTGCTGCTGGGCCTCGGCGAGGACGGCCGGCTCTACCTCGTCGCCGAGTACCGGCACGACAGCCGTGCCGCCCGCAGGCAAAAGACCGACGCCGAGTACAGCGCCGACCTGCGCACCTTCCTCGCGAACGTCCGCCGGCCCGGCGAGGACTACCGCGGCGTCACTCCCGAGTGGATCTGCGTCGACCCCTCGGCCGCCTCGTTCATCACCCAACTGCGACACGACGCCGTCCCGGGCGTCATGGGCGCGAACAACTCCGTCCTCGACGGCATCCGCACCTTCTCCAGCCTGCTCGCCGCCGATCTGCTGAAGATCCACGAGTCCTGCACCGGGCTCCTTGACGAGCTGCCCGGCTACAGCTGGGACGACACCGCCGCCGAACAGGGCGAGGACAAGCCCATCAAGGGCGACGACCACAGCCTCGACGGCGCCCGCTACGCGATCAAGACCACCGAACCGCTCTGGCGCCCGGAACTCCACCTCGGACAGGAGGCCGCCTGATGACTCTGCCCGAGAACGGTCTCCCCTGGCCGCCACCGGCACACGCCGCGGCGGCGGCCCGGATGCGTATGCATTCGGCGTGGTACGCCGGTGACACCGACCAGCTCACCCGGATCTACCAGCGCGAGCGCAAGGGCGCGCCGGTGAACCGGCCGAGTCAGTACCGCGGCGGCCTGGTCGGCATCGCGGCCCGCACCTTCTGGGGACGTCCCACCCCCGAGGGCGAGCCGCCGACGAAGCTGCACATCCCGATCGCCGCCGACATCGCCGCGACCTCGGCCGACCTCCTGTTCAGCGAGCCGCCAGCCCTGACCGTGAAGCACCTAGGCACGCAGGACCGGCTCACCGAGCTGCTGCTCGGCGGCGGCTCCGACGCGACCCTACTGGAGGCCGCCGAG
>Ga0210378_10000805_pt1 | contig 16294 bp, 14 predicted proteins | sample PLM1_60_b1redo_FD_155465 | JGI IMG/M metagenome (GOLD analysis project Ga0210378, IMG submission 155465) | Groundwater sediment microbial communities from an aquifer in East River, Colorado, USA - PLM1_60_b1 redo | ecosystem: Environmental > Terrestrial > Soil > Riparian zone | place: USA: East...
GGGCGTGTTCAACTCGCTGCTGGTCTCGCTCCACCTCCGCCCAGCGAACGATCCGATCGAGTGGCTGCTCTACAGCCAGTTCACCGTGATGCTGGTCCTCGCCTACGTGTGGATCCCGTTCGTCGCGCTGCCGATCTTCGTGAGCCTGGACAACCTGGATCGCAGCTTGCTCGAGGCGGCGAGCGACCTCGGGGCCAGCCGCGTGCGGACGTTCCTGCGGGTCACGCTGCCGCTCAGCCTCCCCGGGCTCATCGCGGCGTTCGTGTTCGTGTTCGTCCCGACGATCGGTGAGTTCGTGACCCCGCTGCTCGTCGGGGGCACGAGCGGCTACATGTACGGCAACGCGATCCAGGACCTGTTCACCCGCGGCCTCGACTGGCAGAGCGGTTCGGTCCTGGCGATGTTCCTGCTCCTGGTCGTGGCCGGTCTGATGGCGCTGTTCGGACGGTACGTCCAGGTCCGAACCGTGGCGGCCGACTGATGGAGATCGCGACCTCGAGGGGCGGGCGGGTCTCGCTCACCGTCTTCTTCTGGCTCCTGGTGATCTTCCTCTACCTGCCGATCGCGGTCCTCGCGCTGTTCTCGTTCAACGACGGCGACCCGTCGTTCCCACTTGCGGGCTTCACGACGCATTGGTACGGGGACGTCCTGTCGAACCACATCCTGGTGACCGCCCTCGGCCGGAGCGCGGTCGTCGCCACGATCTCGAGCCTGATCGCGGTCACGCTCGGCGTCCTGACCTCGTTCGCGCTCCTGCGACGGCGGTTCTTCGGCAAGCCCGTGGTCTCGGCGCTGGTCTTCTCGCCGCTGGTGATCCCGTACCTGGTCTTCGGGATCTCGCTGCTCCTGCTGTTCACGCTGCTCGACAAGGTCCTGACCCAGTCGTTCGGCTTCTACTTCGGTCTGGGGCTGCACTCGGTCGTGATCGGTCACGTGGTGGTCGCCCTGCCCTACACGATCCTCACGATCATGCCGCTGCTCGAACGTCTCAGCGTGTCGCTCGACGAGGCCGCCAAGGACCTCGGCGCGAGCCCGCGCGAGACGTTCCGCCGCGTCACCTTGCCGCTGCTGACGCCCGCACTGATCTCGGCGTTCCTCGTCGCGTTCACCCTGTCGTTCGACGAGTTCGCGATCGCCTCGTTCCTGGCCGGCACGCAGCAGACCTGGCCCGTCTACCTGTTCGCCCAGCTGCGGGTGCCGAGCCTCCTCCCCCAGTTGATCGCCGTGTCCTCGGTGGTGTTCATCGCGTCGATGCTGCTCGTGCTCTCGGCGGAGATCGGCCGCCGCCTGGCCGAACGCCGGTATGGGCGCGAGTACACGGCGCGCGGCCTGGTCTGATCGGCCTATCCCACGGAGCCGCTAGGCTGGGCCTCGTGACGCAGCCCGCGACGATCGCCGAGCTCCGAGCGACCGGGTTCCCGGATCGGAGCGTGAAGGAGGAGCTCCGCGCGAACCTGCTCGAGCGGCTCGGCTCGGGCGTCCCCCTGTTCCCGCAGGTCGTGGGGTTCGAGGACTCCGTGTTGCCGGTGCTCGAACGCGGCCTCCTCGCCGGCCACGACCTCGTGATGCTCGGCGAACGGGGGCAGGCCAAGACCCGCCTGATCCGCCAGATCGTGGACCTCCTGGACGAGCAGACGCCGGCGATCGCCGGGTGCGAGGTGAACGACCACCCGTACCACCCGATCTGCGCGGCCTGCCGTGCCCTCCTCGCCGAGGACGGGGACGCGGCGCCGATCCGCTGGATCGGCCGCGAGGACCGATACGCCGAGAAGCTCGCGACGCCGGACACGAGCGTGGCCGATCTGATCGGCGACGTCGACCCGATCCGGGTCGCCGAGGGCAGGTACCTTGCGGACGAGCTGACGATCCACTACGGCATGATCCCGCGGACCAACCGAGGGATCGTCGCGATCAACGAGCTCCCCGACCTGCCCGAACGCATCCAGGTCGCCCTGTTCAACATCCTGGAGGAACGCGACGTCCAGATCCGCGGCTACCGGATCCGGCTCCCGCTCGACCTCCTGCTCGTGGCCACGGCCAACCCCGACGACTACACGCACCGCGGTCGGATCGTTTCGCCGCTCAAGGACCGGTTCGGGACTCAGGTACGGACGCACTACCCGGAGTCGCTCGAGGACGAGATCGCGATCATGGAGCAGGAGTCGCGCGCCTGGGAGAGTGACGTCCCCGTCCGGGTCCCGGTCTACCTCGAGGAGATCCTCGCAGCGTTCACGGCGGAGCTCCGGCGTTCGCCCCACGTCAACCACCGCAGCGGCGTGAGCGTCCGGTACTCGATCGGCAACCTCGAGACGCTCTCGGCGGCCGCGATCCGGCGGGCGGCGCGGACCGGCGAGCCCGAGGCCGTCCCGCGGGTGTGCGACCTCCCGGCCGTCGTGGAGGCCGGTCTCGGGCGGGTCGAGTTCGACACGATCGAGGAGGGCCGCGAGGAGGAGATCCTGTCCCGGGCCCTCAAGACGGCCGAGCTCCAGGTGTTCCGCCGGCGGTTGTCGGGCTTCGACTTCCAGCCGATCCTGTCGCGGTTCGCGCAGGGGTTCGAGGCGGAGACCTCGGACCTGCTTCCGGCGAGCGAGCTGCTGGCGCAGTTCGGCGAGCTCCCCGGCTTGTCCAAGCTGCTGCAGCGGCTCGGCGTCGAGGAGGAGTCGCCCGGCGTCGCGGCCTCCGCGCTGGAGTTCGCGCTCGAGGGCCTGCACCTGTCACGCCGGCTCAACAAGGACCTGGAAGCGCGGGCGGGCGGCAGCCGGTACCGGTCGGCCGAACCCGACGCGTAGCGACGCCCGGCGGCTCGCAGCCCGTAGGATTCGGCCGCCGTGACCGAGATCCACCGCTACGTCGGTTTCCTCGTCGTCGCGATCTTCACGATCGGGTGGCTCTTCGGACTGGTCGTGTGGATCTCGCGCAGGGAGGCGGGGGACTGGTTCTGGCGATGGCTCGTCGCGGCGCAGACCGTGGCCATCGCGCAGGCGCTGATCGGCGTGATCCTGCTGCTCGCCGGCCGCCGGCCAACCACGGCGCTGCACTACGTCTACGGGTTCGGGCCGCTCGTGATCTTCGCGATCGGCCATCTCCTGGCGCGGGAGGAGGCGTTCCGCACCAAGCCGTGGGCGCCGTTCGCCCTGGCCTCGTTCATCTCGTTCGGACTGTCCCTGCGGGCACTCACCACCGGGCTCGGGATCGGCTGACCGGCACCGTTCCCGCAGCTCCGGCGTAGGCTGGTCGGGTGCAGGCCCGCTACACGCGCTGGGACGACACGCAGGATCCGTTCGGCCCCGAGCTGTCCGCGGGCGAGCTGCTCGAGGAGCTGTCCGACGACGCACTGTCGGGTCTGGGGATCGAGGGCGCGCTCTCGCGGCTGATGCGCCGCGGGATGCGGGGGAGCTTCGACGGGCTGGACGCGCTCCGCGCGCGGCTCCGCGAACGGCGCGCCCGGGAGCAGGGGAACCTCGACCTTGCCGGCCCGCTCGAGGAGCTCCGCGATCGGCTCGACGACATCGTCGATCGCGAGCGCTCGACGCTCTCGTTCAGGGCCGAGGACGACGCGCGGATGCGCGAGGCGTTCCTCGACGCGCTCCCGCCCGACGTCCCGGGCCGGATCGGGGAGCTGAGCGACTACCGGTTCGCCGACGCCGAGGCGCAGGCGGCCTTCGACGAGCTGGTGGAGCACATCCGGGATCAGGTGATGGGCGCGTACTTCCGCAGCATGGCCGAGGGGCTGCGCTCGATGTCGCCGGACGACCTCGCGCGCTTCCGCGACATGCTCGCCGATCTGAACCGGATGATCGAACAGCGCGAGCGGGGCGAGCCCTACGACTTCGAGGGGTTCATGCAGCGCCACGGCGACTTCTTCCCCGGCAACCCGAAGACGCTGGACGAGCTGCTCGAGCAGATGGCCGCCCGGATGGCGGCGATGTCCCGGCTGCTCGCGTCGCTGTCGCCGGAGGAGCGCGCCGAGCTCCGGGCGCTCGCCGAGCAGGTCCTGCAGGACATGGATCTCGCGTTCGAGGTCGACCGGCTCGGTTCGAACCTGGCCTCGGCCTTCCCGGACCTGGGGTGGGGAGAGCCGACGCTCGCCGGCGGCGACGAACCGCTGCCGCTCTCGGCGACCATCGACGCGATGGAACGGCTGCACGACCTCGAGGAGCTCGACCGCTCGCTGCGGGGCGACTATCCGGGCGCCTCGATCGACGACGTGGACGAGGAGGCGTTGCGCCAGGCCCTCGGCGAGGCCGCCGTCCGCGATCTCCGGCGGCTGAAGGAGATCGAGCGGGCGCTGGAACGCGCCGGGCTCGTCTCGCGCGAACGGGGGCGGCTCGAGGTCACCCCGAAGGGGGCGCGCTCGATGGGGGAGCGGGCGCTGGTCCGGGTGTTCGAGGAGCTCCGGCAGGACCGGGAGGGCGTGCACGAGGCCCGCGAGGCCGGCGGTCTCGCCGAGCCCACGGGCGCGACCCGCCCGTGGCGGTTCGGCGATGCCGGTCAGATCGCGGTCCAGCGGAGCGTGTTCAACGCCGTGGTCCGAGGCGGTCCCGGGGCCCGGGTGCGGATCGAACCCGAGGATCTGGAGCTACTCGAGGCCGAGCAGCGTACCGAGGCCGCGACCGCGCTGTTGCTGGACCTCTCGTTCTCGATGCCGCTGCGAGGTCACGACGTCCACGCGAAGCGGATGGCCCTCGCTCTGCACGCCTTGATCGAGGGGCGCTACCCGCACGACACGCTGTACCTGATCGGCTTCAGCGACTACGCGCGCCGGATGCAGCCGAGGGAGCTCGCGGGAGCGGGCTGGGAGCGCGTGTACGGGACCAACATGCACCACGCGTTCCACCTCGCCGGCCGGCTGCTCGCGCAGCACCCGCGCGCGACGCGGCAGGTGATCATGGTGACCGACGGCGAGCCGACCGCCCACCTCGAGGGGGAGCGCGCGCATTTCGCGTGGCCGCCGATCCCCAAGACGATCCGCCTCACGCTCGCGGAGGCGACCAAGCTCTCGAGATCCGGCGTGACCCTCAACGTGTTCATGCTCGAGGACTCGCCGGGGTTGATCCGCTTCATGGAACGGCTGGCCGAGCTCACGGCGGGACGGGTCTTCCTGATGGACGACCGGGAGCTCGGGTCGTTCGTGCTCCGGGACTTCGTCCGCCGGCGAGCGTCCTAGGCGATTCCGGCGGGCGGCCCGTCACGTCGCGCGGCGGTCCCACCACATCGTGACGATCGGGTGGTCGAGGGGTCCCGCCGCCCAGAGCCCGTCCCGTTCCACCAGCCGCCCGCCGAGCGCCTCCCCGAGCTCGCCGTCGCGATCCGCCGGGAGGCAGAGGCGGCGCCGGATGAAGGCGATCGCATCGCCTCGGCGTTCGAACCCGCCGGAGCGAGGGACGCGCACCTCGTCTTTGCGATGGACCTCGATGCCGAGCTCGCGGATCGCTTCGACCGCGAGGTCCGCGCTCGGACCGGCCGGCCGTTCGAGCCCGTGGAAGCGCCGCCACAGGTCCCCCATCCACGCGAGCGGGTGCGTCGAGGTGATCTCGACGACGACGCGGTGGCGGGCGTGGGCGTCGAGCGCACGCACGAACGGCTCGAGCTCGCCGGTGTTGTACAGGACGTGGCCGCACAGCACGACCTCGGCCGTCGGCGCGTCGAGGCCCGCGTCCGGCCATCGGCCCTCGACGGTGCGGGCCTGGACGCCCGCCTCGCGAGCGGACGCGAGGAACTCGGCCAACATCTCGGCCGACTCGTCGACCCCGGTGATCCGGGTGGCGACCGCCGCGAGAGGCAGGGACGTCGCTCCGCCTCCGACCCCCACATCCAACACCTCGCCCCCCGTCCCGAGCGCGTCGAGCGCGGCCCGGGTCGTCGCGCTCGGTTCGGCGGGCGTCCGTTCGGCCCGGCTCCGGAACAGCTCGCGCGGGAAGCCCCAGGGCGACTCGGGCGCCGCGGCCAGGATCTCGTCGGGGATCGCCCAGCCGGCGAGCTCGCGTCGCCAGCGCGCGAGCGCGTTCACCCCTCGAGCTCGGACCGCACGTCGTCCGTGTGCTCGCCGAGGCGGGGTGGGGGCATCCGGGCGGGCGGGACGCGGCCGTCGACGCGGATCGGATCGGCGACCAGCCGGAGCGACCCGCGCTCGGGGTCGTCGATCGCCTGGATCGTGGCCGCGCCCTCGGGGGATGCGAAGACCTCGTCGAGCGTTCGGACCGGCGCGCAAGGGACCGACGCGGCTTCGAGCGCCGTGACCCACTCGGCCGCGGGGCGTCGCGCGAGCTCCTCCGACACGATGGCGATCAGCTGCTCCCGGTTGCGCACGCGGTCCGCGTTGGACGCGAACCGCTCGTCGGACGCGAGCTCGGGCCGCCCGATCACGACGCAGGTCCGCTCGAAGAGCCGGTCGTTCCCCGCGGCCAGGATCAACGGCCGGTCGGCGGTCTCGAACAGCTGATACGGCACGATGTTCGGGTGCGCGTTGCCGAGCGGCTGCGGCACGAGACCGCCGAGCAGGTAGTTCGCGGCCTGGTTGACGAGCGCGGCGATGCTCGCGTCGAACAGCGAGACGCTCACGCGTGACCCACGTCCGGTCGCGTTCCGGCCGAGGAGCGCCGCCTGGATCGCGTTGCACGCGTAGAGGCCGCAGATCACGTCGAGGAGCGCGACCCCGACCTTCGTCGGTTCGCCACCGGGGTGCCCGGTGAAGCTCATCAGCCCCGAGAGGGCCTGCACGATGATGTCGTAGCCCGGGCGAGCGGTCTCGTCGCCCTCGCCGAACGCCGTCAGCGAGCAGTACACGAGGCCGGGGTGCTCCGCCGACAGCGAGGCGTGATCGAGCCCGAAGCGATCCATCAGCCCGGGGCGGAAGTTCTCGACGACGACGTCCGATGCGAGGGCGAGCCGGCGAGCGGCCGATCGCCCGTCGTCGGTCCCGAGGTCGAGCGTGACCGAACGCTTGTTGCGGTTCAGCGAGAGGAAGTAGGCGGCGTCCTCGCCGACGAACGGCGGCCCCCACCCGCGCGTGTCGTCGCCGGTCACGGGGCGCTCGACCTTGACCACGTCCGCGCCGAGGTCGCCGAGCAGCATCGTCGCCAGTGGACCCGCCAGCACCCGGGAGAAGTCCGCCACCCGGATCCCGGCGAGCGGGAGTCCGGTCGGGACATCGTCGTCGGGTGGCAAGGAGCTCCTCGCGATGGGGGCAAACGAGCGGCGCCGCCGGAGCCCGAAGGCTCCAGCGGCACCGAGGGATTTGTACACCGATGGCGGCTCGACGGTCAAATCGTCCGTGCGGTTTTGTCACTCTTTGTCGATCGGTCCCAGGCCGATGGTCGAGCGATCGGATCGATCCGTGCGCTACCCGATGGCCGGGGGTGGCGAACGGACGCGGAATCCGACACGATGGCCTGCGTGAACGAGGAGAGCCTCCAGCGGGCCAACGCGTTCCTCGCCGCCGTCGCGGCCCGGGCGACGCCGGGCGAGTTCGTCGACCTCTCGCCGGCCGAGCTCGGCAAGGAGATCGGCGTGGTCGAGCCGCTCGCGGCCGCCAGGGCGGTCCGCGCCCTGCTCGCGCGGCGACGGCTCGAGGCCGTCGACGGCCGGTACCGCCTGCTGGACGTGACCCCGATCGAGGCGGGCGAACGCGAGCAGGTCCCGAGGCCCCGCCGGGCAGCCCGGCGCCAGCCGCGGCCGAGCCGGCAGGAGCAGGGCGGCCGCCCGACCTACTCCGAGATCGGGCGCGAGGTCGTCGAGCGCACGATCGAGCTCGGGCGCGAGGTGGGAACCCTGCGCGGCGCGCTGCGGGCGGCGCGTGAGGAGGCTCGGGAGTCGAGGGAGGCCCGGGAGGAGGCCGATCGCTGGGCGCAGCGGCTCTCGGTCAAGGTGAAGGAGCTCGAGGCGCGCGCCGAGATGGCCGAGACGAACCTGCGCACCCTGCTTGCGTCGGCCAGGGGCACGGGGCGCGACGCGACCCTGGGGGACACCGAGATGGAGGCGATCCTCGGCGTCCTCAAGGGCGAACCCGACGAACCGGGCGCGGCCGACGGCCCCACGGACGCCGTCGAGCGCGAGACCGCGGACGCGACGGGAGCGAGCGAGACCGTCTAGCACGCGTGGGTCAGTGCGTCCCGGCCGAGGCGGCGTCGGGCACCATCCGATCCTGGCGGAACCGCGTCGCGGCGAACGGCGCGATCAGCTCGGGCGTACGACCCGTCGCGATCAGCTCGGCCATCGTCTTCCCGAAGATCGGCGCCCCCTTGAAGCCCCACGTGCCCATGCCGGCCATCAGCCAGAACCGCTCCACCTCGGTGGCGCCGAGGATCGGGGAGGAGTCCGGGGTCATGTCGCACAGGCCCGTCCACTGGCGCATCGCGCGCGCGGTCCTCGCGAACGGGAGGATCTGGATCGTGCGTTTGGCCGCCTCGCACAGGAACCCGAACGTGGATCGGGTCGAGTACGTCGGGTACGGCAGGACCTCGGCCCCCACCAGGAGCTCGCCGCGCGCGGTCTGCGAGACGTAGACGTACAGGTCCATCGAGGAGACCAGGCCGCGGAGCACCGGACGGTACGGCTCGGTCACGAACGCCTGCAGCGCGTAGGTCGAGATCGGGACGCGCACGCCGGCCATGGCCGCGACGACGCTCGTGTGCCCGGCGACCGCCGAGACGACGTGGCCGGCCGTGACCGGCCCGGCGTCCGTCCGCACGCCGACGCATCGGCCGTCGCGGACGTCGACCCCTGTGACGTTGACGCCCTCGTGCACCGCCACCCCTCGTCGCTGCGCCGCGGCCGCGTACCCCCACACGACAGCATCGTGCCGCGCGATCGCGCCCGGCGGGTGGTAGGACGCCCCGACGACGGGCAGCTCGCCACCCCCGGTGAGGTCGACGAGCGGGCACACCTTCAGGGCCTCCTCGGGGGTGAGGATGTCGGTCTGGACGCCGAGCGCCCGGTTGAGCAGTGACTTCTCGCGCTCGACCTGGAGCGAATCCGGCGTGTGGCACAGGTCGAGCTCTCCCTGGTCGGTGAACAGGACGTTGAAGTCGAGCTCCTGGGAGAGCGTCCGGTACATCCGCAGGCTCGCCTCGTACAGGGGGACGGTCTCGGGCGTGTTGTAGTTGGCGCGGAGCACCTGGGTGTTGCGGCCCGATGCGCCCGAGCCAAGGTAGGAGCGTTCGAGGACGGCGACGTCGCGGATGCCGTGGACCTCGGCAAGGTGGTAGGCGAGCGAGAGGCCGTTCACGCCGCCGCCGACGATCACCACGTCGTAGCCGGGCCTGAGCTCGTGCTGCTCGAGGAACCGGACCTTCCGCAGCAGACCGGTCATCGCAGGAGCTCCGCGCAATCGGTCTCGATGCGATCGCGTACGTGCGCCGACACCATCGCGGGCACGAGCAGATCGATCCGGTCCCCGTCGACGAGGATCCGCACGCCCACGCCGGCAACCTCCCCGACGAGGGAGCCGGCCGTCGGGAGCTCGAGCTCGGACAGGCGCGCGAAGGCCTCGCGCGACCCCGGCCCGTCGAGCGAGTGCGCGCCCCAGCCGTCCGAGACGTCGAGCACGACCGCGTCCGGATCCAGCCGCACGACCGCGGCAGCCACGGCCGCCTCCGAGACGTCGCCGACCAGCGCGACCTCGCCGGGCGAGACGCGGCACGCACCCGGGAGGTCGCCCACCCGATCGCACGCCTCGGCCGAGGCGAGCACGCTCGTCACCGTGGGGTCCCAGGTCCGGAGCTCAGCCACGGATCCTCGTGCCCTCGGGGTCGTAGAACGGGGTCGGCACGACCCGGGCGACCGCGTTCCCCGCTCGGAGCTCGCTCGGGAACCCGTCCCGACCTCCCCGGATCCACCCGAGACCGATCGCTCGATCCAGCACGGGCGAGCGTTCGGCCGAGGTGACGCGACCGACGACGGCGGCGCCGATGGTGAGCGGCGCGCCCCGGAGCCCGGCGCCGTCCGCTGCGCCTTCGAAGACCAGCCCGGCGAGCCTCCGGGTCGACGGCAGCACGGCCAAGCGTTCGAGCGCGGCCTTGCCGACGAACCACGGCTTGGTCATGTCGACGGCCCGGGCGAGACCGAGCTTGGCCGGCGTGTCGTCGGGGAGGGTGTCCTGCCCGAGGTAGACGTGACCCTTCTCCATACGGAGCAGCTCGAGCGCCGCGAGCCCGAACGGCGCGATCCCCAGGTCCAGTCCCGCCCTCCGCAGTGATGTCCACAGCCTCGGGCCGTTCGAACGCGGGTGGTGAAGCTCGAACGCCAGCTCGCCGACGAAGCCGTTCCGGATCGCCCGGCACGGGACGCCGGCGACCGTCAACTCGCGATGGCCCGGGTACGGGAGCGACGCCGCGTCGATCGGATCGTCGGTCAGACCGCCCACCAGGTCACGTGCGCGGGGACCGGCCACCAGGATCGCCCCGAGCTCCGAGGTCCGGTCGAGCACGTGGACGTGGAGTCCGAGCCGTTCCGCCCACTCGCGGAGGCGGGCGTCCATGCGTTCGGCGCCGCCGGTGGTCGACGTGAGCAGGTACGAGCCGTTCTCGAGCGCGCACAGCAGTCCGTCGTCGACCACGTACCCGCCGTCGTCGAGCGCGAGCACGTAGCGCGAGCGTCCCGGCTCGAGATCCTCGACCCGCCCCGCGAACACGGCGCCGGCGAGCGTCGTCGCGTCGCGTCCGGCGATCAGGAACCGGCCCAGCGTCCCGACGTCCATCAGGCCGACCCGTTCGCGGACTGCGCGGTACTCGTCGGCCGGGTCGCCGTAGGAGATCGGGCGCTTCCAGCCGCTCGACCACCCGAGCGTGGCGCCCGCCGCGACGTGCGTGTCGTGCAGGCCGGTCCGTTTCTCGATCACCTCGTGGACCGGCGCCGCGAGCGTCTGGAGGGCGACCGGCCGCAGGGGTGGCCGGGCGGTCGTGCGCGCGCCCGAACCCGCGTCGGCCGCTTCGGCGCGACCGCGAGCGAAGCACGCCAGCGCGCGGCCGCACATCGCGCCCTGGCACGGCCCCATCGTCGCGGTCGTGTAGCGCTTGAGGATCTCGGCCGAGCGGAACCCCTCGGCCCAGGCCTGCTCGGCGTCGTGCAGCGCGACGTCCTCGCACAGGCACAGGTAGCCGCCACCGAGCGCGGGTTCGTCGGCCTCGAGCGCCACGTCCCCCATGAGCCGCACCGGTTCGTTCACCGCCATCCGAGCGAGCTCGTCGCGCGGACCGAGACCCGTCGACAGCACCAGCGCGTCGCACGCGATCCGCCGCCGCTCGCCGAGCTCGCGCACGATCACCGAGCGCAGGCGTCCGTGCCCGCGCGCCTCGACGAGCTCGCCGTCCACGATCGCCTCGGCCTCGTGCGGCACCTCGTCCACGAACGCCGCCGGCACCAGCGCGGCGACGACCCGGGCCCCCGCCGCGACGAGCGCCTGCAGATGCTCCACGCCCTCGGTCGTCGACGCGACGACGACCACGCGCCGGCCGGGAGCAACGCCGTGCAGCGCCGCCATCGCCGAGGCGGCGCGACCGAGCCACACCCCGGGGAGGTCGTTGCCGGGGAAGAGCTGGTGGGACTCGGTGGCCCCGGTCGCGACCACGACGCGGTCGGCGCGCACCTGCACGAGCTCGTCCGGGCCCGCGAGGGGCACCGTCGGCCCGTCGAACAGGCCGAGCGCGGCGTACCGCTCGAGGATCTCGATCGCCGGGGTCGCCCGCGCGTGTGTCTCGAGCGCCCGGACCGCGTCGAGCGTCGGACCCGGCGCGAGCCGGGAGCCGATCGCGAACTCGTCGCACAGGAGCACGCGCTCGCCACCCGCGGCGGCTTCGAGCGCGGCGGTCAGGCCGGCGATGCCCGCGCCGACGACGATCGTCTCGCATCGGACGTGCCTCGAGGTCGTGCGCGTCGCCGGCGCGTCCGCAGGCAGCGGCCCCGAACCCGTCGCGCGCCGGATCACGCGCTCGGCCATCCGCCACGCGAACCGGGGTCGGATGAACGTCTTCAGGTAGAACCCGACCGGCATCAGCGGATGCGCGAGGTCCGCGACGTGGAGGAGGTCGTGCTCGGCGGAGGGCCAGCCCCTGGCGCGTTCGACGCGCATGCCGCCCGCGGCGGGGGTGATGCACGAACGCACGCCCGGGACGCCGTCGACCGTGACGGTGCAGTTCGGGCACTCGCCCGTCCCGCAGTACAGACCGCGGCGCCGGTGGCCCTTCAGCGAGCGCGAGAACGTCCGCACCCCGGAGCGGAACAGCGCCGAGGCGACCGTGTCTCCGTCGAGCACCGGGACCTCGCGCCCCTCGAACCGCAACGGGCCAGGCGTCATCCGATCCGGTTGGTCCGCGTGTCGCGGGTGACGACGAACCAGCTCCGGCAGCCGAGCACGTGGTACCAGCGCTCGCGCTGCGGACCCTCGGCGTTGCTCGGGTAGAAGACCCGCTCGAAGTCGGTCGCCACGTCGGGTGACACGTGCGGACGCTCCTCCCCGCCGAACGCGAACTCGGTGTGCGGGCGCGCGCCGCAGTTCGGGCAGGCGATCTCGAGCGTCACGAGCGGCGCCGCCTCAGGTCCTTCAGGACCGCGCGCGAGGAGACGTAGCCGGGCGCGCCCGTCACGCCGCCGCCCGGGTGCGTGCCGGCCCCGCACAGGTATAGCCCGTCGATCGGGGTCCGGTACCGCGACCACGCGGGCAGCGGGCGCATGAAGAAGAGCTGCTCCACGTTCAGGTCGCCGTGGAAGATGTTGCCCTCGGTGAGGCCGTAGGTGCGTTCCAGGTCGAGTGGGGTGACGACCTGCATCGCGCGGATCGACGTCGCCACGTTGCCGGAGTATCGGGAGATCGTCTCGACGACCTTGCGCCCGAGCTCGTCCCGTCGTTCGTCCCAGGTGCCCGACCGAAGCGCGAACGGCACGTACTGGACGAACGCCGTCATCACATGCGTGCCCGGCGGCGCGAGCGTCTCGTCCACGTTCGAGGAGGTGACGCAGTCCACCCAGAGCTCGTCGGGGATCTCGCCCCACCGGTGCCGGTCGTACATCCGCTGCGCGCCCTCGAGCGTCGGCACGAGCGTCGCGAGCGAGCGCTGGTTCGGGCCGGCGTCCTCGGGCATCCCGTTCCAGCGGGGCTCCTCGTCCAGGGCGAAGTTCACCTTCGCGCACGGACCGGCCATCGCGATCTTCTCGATGTCGGCACGGAAGTCCTCCGAGAGCTGCGACTTCTCGACAAGGCCGAGGAAGGTGCGTTTCGGGTCCGCGTTCGAGAGCACGGTCCGGGCCGGGATCTCGGTTCCGTCCTCGAGCGTCACCCCCGTCGCCCGGCCGTCGCGGACGTCGATCCGCGCGACCCCGGAGCCCGTGCGGATCTCGCCGCCGGCATCGCGGACGGCAGAGGCCATCGCCTGCGTGATCGAACCCATCCCGCCGATCACGTGGCCGTTGAAACCCTGGATGTGGTGCTCGCCGCCGGAGAGCATGTGGAACAGCAGCCCGATCGCCGTCCCCGGTCGGTAGGGCGGCGCGTGCATCCCGTAGACGTTGTTCGCGAGGTACAGGCGCCGCACCTCGTCTGACTCGAAGTGCCGTTCGACGAACTCGCCGAGCGAGCCGGTCGCGAACCGCACCAGATCCGAGAGCTGATCGCCCGACAGGTGCCGGAACCGGCGGAACAGTCGCCGCCCCTCGCGCAGCTTGCTCCAGCCGGTCGCGTACATGTTCGGCGGCTCCTCGAGGAAGAACGGCTGGAGCGAGCGGGCGAGCTCATGGAGCCGTTCCGTCACGCGGCCGAACGCGTCCGCATCGTGGGCCGAGATCCGCCGGATCTCCTCCGCCGTGCGTTCGTGAGTCGACCACCACGGCAGCACCCGGGCGTCCTCGAACACGACCTGGAGCCCGGGCTCGCACGGGACCATCCGCAGACCGCGTTCGGCCAGGCCGAGGTCGGCGACGATCTCGGGCCGCAGCATGCTCGCGATGTAGGAGGTCGTCGAGGCGCGAACGCTCGGCGCGATCTCCTCGGTCACGCAGGCGCCTCCGACGATCTCGCGACGCTCGAGCACGATCGTCCGCAGGCCGGCGCGCGCGAGGTAGAACGCGGCGGTCAGCCCGTTGTGGCCCCCACCCACGATCGCGACGTCGTATCCCAAGGCTCAGGTCGTCGAGGGCACCACGTCGCCGCGCCGGGCGGCCGCCAGGTGGCATGCGGCGAGGTGTCCGGGCCGGAGCTCGATCAGCCCGAGGTCCTCGCCACGGCACCGGGGTTCGACGCCGGCACGTCCCGCCGCGCCCGAGACGACCTCTGGACACCGGGGATGGAAGCGGCAGCCCTCGGGGATGCGGGTCGGGTCGGGCGCCTCGCCGGACAGGATCGGCCGCGCGAGCCCACCGGCTTCGGGGACCACCTCGAGCAGCGCCTTGGTGTACGGGTGCAGGGGCTTGGTGAGGACGTCCTCGGCGGGGCCGATCTCCACGATCCGGCCGAGGTACATGACCGCCACCCGATCGGCGATCGTCCAGGCCAGGCCGAGGTCGTGCGTCACGACCAGCATCGCGATCCCGAAGTCGTCCCGAAGTCCCAGCAGCAGCTTGAGGATCTCGCCGCGGACCGAGGCGTCGAGGCTCGAAACCGGCTCGTCGGCCACGATGATCTCCGGTTCGAGCACGAGGGCACCGGCGATCACGACCCGCTGGCGCTGCCCGCCCGAGAGCTCGTGCGGATAGACGAGGTAGAAGCGCTCCGGCGGCCGGAGGCCGGAGCGTGCCAGCGCCCGAGCCACGAGCTGCTCCTCGGTCAGCCCGTCATGGTCGGTGATCCCGTGGATCCGCAGCCCCTCGGCGACCGACTCGTAGATCGTCTGCCGAGGGTTCAAGGCCGCCGTCGGATCCTGGAACACGATCTGGACGCGCCGCCGGTACTCACGGAGGATCTTCGTGCTCTTGCCCAGGGGCTCGCCCTCGAAACGGATCTCGCCCTGCTTCGGTCGTTCGAGTCCCATTATGGTGCGCGCCAGCGTCGTCTTCCCGCACCCGGACTCGCCCGCCAGCACGACCACCTCGCCGCGCCGAAGGGTCAGGTCGACACCGTCGACCGCGCGTGAGATGGCCGCCTTCTTGCCGGCCACGCCGGCGCCGAGGCCGACGCGGCCCTCGAAGGACACGTGGAGGCCGTGGACCTCCAGGACCGGATCGTCCTCCGCGGACGGAGGGGCCTGGGCGAGGGCGGCCTCGCTCACGTCGAGACCCGTGCCTGGTCCCTGACGAGCAGGCAGGCGGCCTTTCTCCCGTCTCCAGCCTCGTACAGGTCGGGGATGACGGTGGGGCATTCGTCGAACGCGACGGGGCAGCGCGGGTGGAACGAACAGCCCGAAGGGATCGAATCCGGCTGCGGGGGATCCCCGCCCAGCCCGGACGGCGCCCTGCGGAAGCGTAGGTCCCCGATCGACGGGAAGGCGGCGGCGAGCGCTTCGGTGTACGGATGCGCCGGCTTCGCGAACACCGGCGCCGACGGGCCCTCCTCGACGATCTTGCCGGCGTACATGATCGCAAGGCGATCGCAGACCTCCACCAGGACGGACAGGTCGTGGGTGATGAACAGCATCGCCAGGCCCATCTCGTGCTGGAGCTCGTTCAGCAGGGTGAGAACCTGTGCTTGCACCATCACGTCGAGCGCCGTGGTGGGTTCGTCGGCGATGATGAGGCTCGGGGTGCACGCGAGTGCCATCGCGATCATCACCCGCTGCTTCTGACCGCCCGAAAGCTCATGCGGGTAGTCGCGCGCACGCCGGGGCGGCAACCCGACCTTCTCGAGCAGGTCCCCGGCCCGCACCAGCGCCTCTCGTTGGGCCGAGAGCCGGTGGAGCACGATCGCCTCTGCGAGTTGGTCCCCGATCCGTTGCACCGGGTTGAGGGCATGCATGGCGCCCTGGAACACCACGGCTGCGCCCGTCCATCGCACCGCGCGAAGGCGTCCGGCCTTCATCGTGAGCACGTCCTCGTCGTTCAGGAGCACCTGTCCGGTCGTCGTCGCTCCGGGAGGCAGCAGACGAAGGATCGCGTTGACGATCGTCGACTTGCCGCATCCCGACTCGCCGGCCAGGCCGAGGACCTCGCCCTTCTCGATGTCGAACGAGACGCCGCGCACGGCCGTGATCGGCCCCCTCTGCGATGCGTAGGTCACCTCGAGGTCGCGGACCGAGAGGACGCTCATCGCGCGCGCAGCTTCGGGTTGAGGATCTCGTCCAGGGCGAACCCGCACAGCGTGAACGCAAGTACGACGAACACGATGGCCAGTCCCGGCGGCACGATCCACCACCACTGTCCCGTGTACGCGGCC
>Ga0210378_10000807_pt1 | contig 16277 bp, 15 predicted proteins | sample PLM1_60_b1redo_FD_155465 | JGI IMG/M metagenome (GOLD analysis project Ga0210378, IMG submission 155465) | Groundwater sediment microbial communities from an aquifer in East River, Colorado, USA - PLM1_60_b1 redo | ecosystem: Environmental > Terrestrial > Soil > Riparian zone | place: USA: East...
GGCCGGGTTCGGCACGCTCCACCGGTGCACCACTGGCGCGCCGTGCTCGAGGTCGAGCAGGCACGGGGCCGCCGCGTCCAGCGCGAACAGGCGGCCACCGGCCGGCTCCAGCCCAAGCCATCGCGCGGCGAGCACCCGCCCGAAGTGCCCGTGCCCGACGACGACCACGTCCCCGTGCGGCGGCGCGGACCGTACCCGGGCCAGCACCCGGTCGGCTCGGGCGCCGACCTGAGCGGCGGTCTCGCCGCCCGGTGGGTCTCCGGTCCAGATGGTCCAGCCCGGACGCTGCTGCCGGATCTCCTGCGTGGTCAGCCCCTCGTACTCCCCGTAGTCCCATTCGGCGACGTCCGGGTCGACCGTGCACGGCACCAGTCCGGCCAGCTCGGCGGTGCGCTGGGCGCGCAGGCGCGGGCTGACCAGGACCAGCGCCGGCGGCCGCGGGCCGAGCAGCGAGCCCAGCGCGCGGGCCTGCTGCTCACCGTGCGGGGTGAGCGGGATGTCCGTGCGACCGGTGTGCTTGCGGTCCCGCGACCACTCGGTCTCCCCGTGCCGCACCAGCCACAGCCCGCCCACCCCGGAGCTCATCTCCCGCTCCTCGGCCTGCCCGGCCGTCGTCCCTCCGGCCGGGCAGGCCTCGTCGCTGGGCCCAACGAAGACGCTTCGCGTTTCCGCCGGGGACCCACGCCCCGCTCGCGCTGCGAGCCCTCGCGCTCGCTCATGTGGCCTGTTTGGTCTCCCAGAAGATCTTGGCGATCTCGTCGACCAGGTCGAGCAGCTCCTGGCCCTGCTTCGGGTCCACCGAGCTCTTCCCGCCCGCGGCGCCGGCGGCCTTGGTGGCGCGGTTGAACAGGTCGTGCAGCTGCGGGTACTTCTCGAAGTGCGGCGGCTTGAAGTAGTCGGTCCACAGCACCCACAAGTGGTGCTTGACCAGCTCGGCCCGCTGCTCCTTGATGATCAGCGCCCGGGTGCGGAACACCGGGTCCTCGTTCGCCTGGTACTTCTCCTGTATCGCCTTGACCGACTCGGCCTCGATCCGAGCCTGCGCCGGGTCGTACACGCCGCACGGCAGGTCGCAGTGGGCGTGGGCGACGGTGCGGGGCGCGAGCAGTCGATGCAGCCGCATGGACAGAACCTCCGTCTCCCGGTCATGATCGGTTACAGACCGACCCTACCGCTCTGCGGGCCGGTCCGCTTCCGGCACACTCGGCGCATGCGCTGGCCGTTCGTGCGGGTGCTGGTCGCCGGGCCGTCGATGGTGCCCACCCTGCGGTCCGGCGACGCGGTCCTGGTCCGGCGCCGGGCTCGGGTCCGCTCCGGCGACGTGGTGCTGGGCCGGTTCCGGGGCTCGCCGGAGCGGCTGGTGGTCAAGCGCGCGGTCCGGCCGTACGACGGCGGCTGGTGGGTGCAGGGCGACAACCCGTACGGGACCGACGACAGCCGCCGGTACGGCGCCGTCGACGTGGAGGGCCGGGTGGTCTGGCGCTACTGGCCGCTGCGCCGCTCCCGCCGGGCGGCGACCACGCCGTCGAGTTCGGCGTAGTAGGCCAGGCACGTCCGGTAGGAGGGGAGCAGGCCCTGCTCCCGGGCGACCGCGAGGGTGGGCGCCGCGATGTCCTTCGGCGAGAGCAACAGGTCGAGATCGTCCGGCCAGGGCAGCTCCAGGGCGACGTCGAGCGGGGTGATCCCGTGCTCCCGGGTCGGTGCGTAGCCGGTCGAGCACAGGTAGGTCAGCGTCGAGCCCTCCTCCAGCGCGACGAACGCGTGGCCCAGCCCCTCGGCCAGGTACACCGAGCGGCGGTCGACCTCGTCCAGCCGTACTGCGTCGTGCCGCCCGAACGTGGGCGAGCCGACCCGGATGTCCACCACCAGGTCGAGCACCGCGCCGCGCGGGCAGTAGACGTACTTCGCCTGGCTAGGCGGCACGTCGGCGAAGTGCACCCCGCGCACGGTGCCGCGGGCGGAGACCGACGAGTTGGCCTGCACCAGCGACAGCGGGTGGCCTACGGCGGCGGCCACCTCGTCGGCCTGGTACCACTCCAGGAACACGCCGCGGTCGTCCCGGTGCTGGACCGGCGTGAACTCCCAGGCTCCGGCGATGGCGAGCGGGCGCACCTGCATGGTCGGGCAAGCTACCCGGCCGCGCCGCACGGGCGGCTTGCGGGCGGCTCGCGGGCGGGTCGCAGGCGGCCGGCATGGGCCGCGGGCTCGCCGAGCGCGGGCCGAGCCGGCTGGCTGGGCACGGTGGCCCGGGTCACGGTGCCACCGGCACCGGTGTGGGAGACTCGGTGCACCTCGGGCGATCCCCGTGCCGCACTGGCCGTCCGCCGGGACGCCGCGATATTGGTCCGCAGCCCCGGTAGCACGGCCACCAACGACGGAGGACCGCAGTGACCGCGACCATGGACCCCGGGTATCCGGCCGGCCTCGACCCGGCCGACCCGGTGTTCGCCCTGCATGAGGGTGGCAAGCTGGAGATGCGCAGCACGGCGCCGCTGCGCGACCGGGCCGACCTGTCGCTGGCCTACACGCCGGGCGTCGCCGCGGTCTGCACCGCGATCGCCGCCGACCCCGACCTCGCCGACCGGTACACCTGGACCAGCCGGCTGGTCGCCGTGGTCACCGACGGGACCGCGGTGCTGGGTCTCGGGGACATCGGCCCCCGCGCCTCGCTGCCGGTGATGGAGGGCAAGGCCTGCCTGTTCAAGCGGTTCGGCGGGCTGGATGCGGTGCCGATCGCGCTGGACACGACCGAGCCGGACGAGATCGTCGAGACCGTGGCGCGGCTGGCGCCCTCCTTCGGCGGGATCAACCTGGAGGACATCAGCGCGCCGCGCTGCTTCGAGGTCGAGGACCGGCTGCGGCGGCGGCTGTCGATCCCGGTCTTCCACGACGACCAGCACGGCACCGCGATCGTCGTGCTCGCCGCGCTGCGCAACGCGGCCCGGCTGACCGGCCGTGGGCTCGGCGACCTCCGGGTGGTCATCTCCGGCTCCGGCGCGGCCGGGGTGGCCTGCGCGCGGATCCTGCTCGCCGCCGGCAGCGGAGACGTCGTCGTCGCCGACTCCCGTGGCGTCGTGCACGCCGACCGGGCCGGCCTGACCCCGGTCAAGGAGGAGATCGCGGCGTCCACCAACCGGCTCGGCCTACGCGGCACGCTGGCGGAGGCGCTCGCCGGCGCCGACGTCTTCCTCGGCGTCTCGGCCGGCCGGCTCGGCGAGGAGGCGGTGGCGGCGATGGCCCCGGACGCGATCATCTTCGCGCTGGCGAACCCGGATCCGGAGATCCATCCCGAGGTCGCCCTCCGGCACGCCCGGATCGTCGCGACCGGGCGCAGCGACTTCCCGAACCAGATCAACAACGTGCTGGCGTTCCCCGGCGTGTTCCGCGGTGCGTTCGACGTCCGGGCGACCGCGATCACCGAGGGCATGAAGCTCGCCGCCGCGGACGCCCTGGCCGCCGTGGTGGCCGACGACCTGCGCGAGGACTACGTGGTGCCGAGCGTCTTCGACGAGCGGGTCGCGCCGGCGGTGGCCGCCGCGGTCGCCGCCGCCGCCCGGACGGAGGGCGTCGCGCGGAACTGACCGTCACCGAACGTATGCACTCGATGCTTCTCCGTTACGGAACCAATACAATTCGTCGCGAGGCGTTCGGGGCGTCGGGGTGGATCATTGGTGCCGGGGCCGAAACGGGGAAGGGCGCGGCGGCACGGGCCGGGCTCGGGAAGGTACGGCGCGATGCGGGGCGTGCTGGAGACACTGCGCGCGACCTGCCTGGTGGTGGGGGCGGTCGTGCTGTACTGCGCGATGATGGCGGTGCTCTGGGTGGCGGCGGTCGGCGTGGTCCGCCGCGCCGGGCGGGCCCGGCTGCACCGGCGCGTCCCGGGCGGCTCGCCGCTGCCGAGGGGCGCCGACCAGCGGGCGCTGTCCTGGGAGGAACTGCCCGGCTGGCTGTTTCGGGACCGGCCCTGGGCGGTGGCAGTGGTGCTGCTCGGCGCGCCGGCGATCCGGGAAAGAACTGCGGAGTTCGTTGACTTCGCCGCCCGCCGGATCGACTGGGCGGGTCTGCTCGCGGCCTCCGCGGCCTGGCCCGCCGACCAGCGGCTGCTCGTGCTGACCGCCTACGAGCTGGCGTTCGACACCGCCACCGAGGTCGAACGGGCGCTGTCCGAGCCGGTCACCCTGAACGACATGGTCCGCCTGCTCGACGACGACCAGGTGGAGCGGGTCCACGTCGCGGTCGACGTCCGGCGCGGCACCGTGCGGCTGGACGAGGCACTGACCCGGCTGGCCGGTTGATCCCGGTCACGTGACCGGTGCTGGAGCAAGATAGCCGGTCAGGTGGCCGTGCTGGAGCAAGATAGCCGGCCAGGTGGCCGTGCTGGAGCAAGATAGCCCGGTGCTGACCGCCGGGCCACCGTGCTGGAGCAAGATAGCCCGTTACTGACCGCCGGGGCGGTCAGTAACGGTCAGGCCACGACGAGCGGCGCGCCGGTGCCGGCCGGGTCCAGCCGGGCATGTGCCGCGGCGATCCGGGTCACCGCCTCGTCGAGTTCGGCCGCGGGCAGCACGAACGGCAGCCGCAGGTAGCGCTCCAGCGTGCCCTCCACTCCGAACCGCGGCCCGGCGGCCAGCCGCACCCCGCGCTGCGCGGCGGCGACCGCCAGCGCCGTGCTCACCGGGGCGTCCAGCTCGACCCAGATCGCCAGCCCACCGCCCGGCACCGCGAACCGCCATTCGGGCAGCTCCCGGCGCAGCGCCGCGGCCAGCGCGTCGCGACGCTCGGCGAACATCCGCCGGCGCGCCGGCAGCACCTCGCCGGCCCGCTCCAGCAGCCGGCGGGCCACCAGCTGTTCCAGCATCGGGCTGGCCATGTCGGCGATCGCGCGCACCGCCGCCAGCCGGGTCAGCAGCTCCGGGTCCGCCCGGATCCAGCCCACCCGCAGGCCACCCCAGAACGGTTTGCTCAGCGACCCGACCGACAGCACGTGGCCGTCCGGGTCGTGCGCGGCCACCGGCGCCACTGCCGGCGGGGGATCGTCGTAGGCCAGGTCGACGAAGGACTCGTCCACGAGCAGGTACGCGCCGGCCCGCGCCGCGGCCGCGGCGGCGGCTGCCCGGGCCTCGTCCGGCATGACCAGCCCGGTCGGGTTGTGGAAGTCGGCGACCAGGTAGCCCAGCCGGGGCGCGGACTGCCGGTACGACGTGGTCAGCAGCTCCACGTTCCAGCCGTGCCGGCCGAGGCCGACCGGGACCAGCCGGGCACCGGAGGCCCGCATCGTGTCCACCGCGGTCGGGTAGCTGGGGGTGTCGGTGACGACCCGGTCGCCCGGGCGGACCAGCAACCGCACGGCCAGGTCCAGCCCGTGCAGGGCACCGTTGGTGATCAGGATCTGGTCCGGCGTCGTCGGCACCCCGCGGCGGCGGTAGTGCTCGGCGACGGCGGCGCGCAGTGCGGGCAGGCCCACCGGGTCGTACCCGTGCTCCTCCACGTGCCGGGGCAGCTCCTCGACCGCGTCCTGGGCCGCGGCCACCAGCACGTCCGCGGGACCGGCCGGCGCGGCACTGGCCAGGTCGTACACCGGGTCGTCCGAGCGGGCGACCTCCGCGGCCGCCCAACCCGGCGCGCGCCCCCGCGCCCCGGCCGGCAGCGCCGTCCAGCTGCCCGAGCCGCGCCGGCTCAGCAGATGCCCGCTGGCCCGCAGCGCATCGTAGGCGGCGGTGACGGTGGTCCGGCTCACCTCCAGCGCCGCGGCCAGGTCGCGCTCCGAGGGCAGCCGGCAGTGCAGCGGCAGCCGGCCGTCCAGCAGCGCCACCACGACAGCACGGGCGAGGGCGGCGTACGCCGGAGAGCCGGTCCGCCACTCGGCGAGCAAGCCGGCGAGCGAGTGGGAGTTGATCGACCTAGTGGTCTGGGTCGTCATAACCACTTTCCCTCTATTGGCTATGGATGAACGGGCCACTTGTCTGCCAGAGTGGCACGTGGTCGCCGGATCAACAAGGCCACTGGAGGAAATGGAGGTGTCATGGTCGCTGCAGAGCTTCCGGTCGCGCCGATGGCCCTGCGGGTGCGCCTGCCGCGCCGGCTGGTCCAGCTGCACGCCGGGCTCGTGCTCTACGGGGTGGGCATGGCACTGCAGCTGCGGGCCGGGCTCGGCCTGGACCCGTGGGACGTGCTGCACCAGGGCATCTCGCGGCGCGTCGGCCTCTCGTTCGGCACCACCGTGATCGTGGTCGGCGCAGTGGTGCTGCTGCTGTGGGTGCCGCTACGGCAGCGGCCGGGCATCGGCACGGTGAGCAACGCGATCGTCATCGGCCTGGTGGTGGACGGGACGCTGGCCGTCGTGCCCGAGCCCTCGGCCGTCGCCGTCCGGTGGGCGTTGCTGCTCGGCGGGGTGCTGGCGGGCGGCGTGGCCACCGGCTGCTACATCGGCGCCGGGCTCGGCCCCGGACCGCGAGACGGCCTGATGACCGGCCTCACGGCCCGCACCGGCCGGTCCATCCGGCTCGTCCGCAGCTGCCTCGAACTCACCGTGCTGGGCGCCGGCTACCTGCTCGGCGGCACGGTGGGCATCGGCACCGCCGTCTACGCGGTCGCCATCGGCCCCCTCGCCCACGTCTTCATCCCCCTGTTCAGCCGCTGGTCGATGACCACTTCCGGTCGCCGGCGGCCGACGTTGCGGTTCCTCCGTCGCCTCGCTGTGGCGGTGAGGGCTTCGATCTCCCCAGGTGGCCGGACCGGGTCAAGGGTCGCACTTGCGCGATCGCGTCAGCGACGCCGTAGGCGCCCTTGACGCGGCTCGGCCACCCGTTCGGGACAATCCTCGCCTCCGGGAGCCGGCCCTCCGGAAGATGACGACGGGCAAGGACCACAGGGGGGCGACAGTCGATCGGCAGGTTCTGGCACCTACCGATCGATCGGGGTCTGACAGGTGGCCGGGCGGCTCGGCGTCACCCGAAGGTGCGTGTCATGGTGCAGACTGAGCGGTTCTCTCGGACGAACCAGTGCGAGACGGCCGATCCAGGGGTTAAGTTGTGACTGAAGGAGGGCACGTCGTGCTGTGGCAGCACGGCGCGCGGCGGATCTTGGGCGTGAGACGGCGTGACGGTGTATGCGAGGTGGAGGTGTTCATGGCAAGCCTGCCGGCCAAGGCGAGGCTTGACTTCGAGAAGATCATGAGCCGCTTGGCCGAGTTTGGCCGTATCACCAACACAGAGATGTTTCGGCGCCTCCAGGCGCCGGGCCAACCCACTGTCTGGGAGATGAAGTCACACGAGGGGCGCGGCTACCGGCTGTTCTGCATCCAGGAACGCTCGGACTGGTGGGCCACGCATGGTCGCAAGAAGCCGAAGCCCAAGCAGGTCCTCGACGAGGTCAAGAGGGCGCGGGAGATCTTCGCCGAGAGGAGTTGGACATGAACCTGTGGGGGGGCCCGGCCGAGGAACGGCGTCTCTACGCACAGAAGAGTCTGATCTTCGATGCTGCGGAGCTCGTGACGGAAGCCATGGAGGAGCGTGGTTGGACGCGGAAGCAGCTCGCCGATGCGCTCAAGGTGCGTGCCTCGGAGATCACCCAGCGGCTTCGAGGCAAGCGGAACCTTACGCTGCGGAGCCTAGCTGACATGCTCCACGTCATGGGCTACGAGGTGCGACTTAGCAAGATCGACCGTAGGTCCTCCGCTGTGTCGTCAGCGCGGACAGTCACCACGGGGGCCCACGTGACGATCGTTCACCCTGCTGAGACCCCTCATTCGACTCGGTGGATCTTTATCGGGCCTATGTCCGACGCCGGCCAGACCGCTGGGGCCGGCTTGCAGGCCGAGGTTACGACTGGAAACAGGCTGGCGTCAGCGGGGCGACCGTGAGAGTCACGTTGCTACTTGCCGACGCAGCGCAGGCCGCCGGTTCTGCGAAGATCAGCGCTCTTGGCCTCGGTTGGTCAGTCACGTCGTCGCCGACCACCCCGATGGCGTTGGTGGTGTTCATCGATCTTGAGCCAGGCGAGTCCGGTCGGCATGAGTTCCGCGTGTGGCTCTCGCCGCGTGGGCAGGACGCACCGGTGAAGGTAGAGGGGCAAGACGGCGAGGCTGCCGTGGAGTTCGGCGGTGCGTTCGAGGTGCAGGGGCAGGAGCCGGTCGTGGAGGGCATGCCGTTGAGGGTGAACCTCACTCTCAACGTCGCGCCGTCCCTTCCGGTGTCACCAGCCCGCGTGTATGAGTGGCGGGCCGAGATAGACGGCGTAGTGGACGAGACCTGGAGCGTGCCGTTCTATGTACGACCGGTTGAACCCTCGGATGCGGCTGTCACCGGAGCCGAAGAACGGCGGCCCAGCCTGACCTGACTCCGATTAGCGGCGGACTTGCCCGGCCGCGTGGCCGAGGACGGCGCGAAACGCCGCCCGCAAGGCCGTAGGCGGCTGGGCGTGTGCCGCCGGAGGTGGGCGTCTTGATCCAGTAGAGCCACATTCGGCAGTGCGAACGTGCATTCGTGATTGCCGCGGTCGTACCGGCCGGCTTCGTGTCGGATCAAGCGCCGGCCTTGGCGGCGACCACGCGGTCTGCGAGCTGCAGCGTAAGATCTCGGAACGGGGGGGGCGACTTAGGATCGCGGCAATTGCTGCGGATCCACCGGGCGGCCGAGGCCGTGCACCCGCCATCCGCCAAGCTCTGGCCGAAGTACGAGGCTAATGATCGTTGCGTCCACGGGGATCGGATCCCTAAGCACCTGGAGCGGTTCCTCGCCCTCGCCCACGTCTGCCAGAAGCTTCACGTACGCCACATCGTACCAGGGCTTGTAGACGCCAGTGGCGATTCCGCTGTTCTCGGTGACGCGCTTCAGTTCCCGGGAGGATCTACTCTGAAAACGAGAAGCTTGCGTAGCGCGCCGGTTGGATCTGCCCTCCACGCTTCCTGCCACTCCGCGTCCGCGTATGAGGACGTTAGATACTGCCTCGACAGCACGGCAATCGTTCGCTTCGCTACCTGGGTAGCGCTGTGCATCTCTGTGACGAAATGTGAGCCTGCGCCGAAGTCCCACACCTGCAGGACTGTTGTGTGGCCGGCCTGTTCGAGTTCCCAGGCGATCCATTCCGCCCATTGTTCGTCCGGCGCCGTGTAGCTGATGAAGAAGTCGCGGATTGCCTCGCTAAACATCATCGCCACTTCGGCCGGAGAGTGGCCGCTAGAAATGGCCAATTCATCGATTACGGCGATTGCAATGCTGAACGTGGACGCCATAGCAGATGGGAAATCCAACCTTGCGGAAATGTGGTCGACGTCGGGAGAGTTCCGATACACGGCCCTAAAGAGGTCGAGAGCCTGTTGCCAAGCCGTCGGTATGCCGGGCAACAGAAGGGCGTCACGTGGGGGCACCCGGCCAAGCACCTGGTCCACGGACTCGTTCGAGACTCTGCTCAGTAGTTCGGTCGCGGCGAGTCCTAAGAAGGTGAAGGCTTTGGGCGCAAGCTGCGCAGACTTCTCCTCGTTACTCCCGAGCACGTAGATTAGGCCGTCTCTGCCTGAGATGTCGCCGCTCAAGTGGGCAGCCGCAATCTTCGCTGCCTGCTGGACCAATCGTCCCTGCTCCGGGTCCATAGAGCCCATTATCGCTCGGCTGGACTACTGCTTGTCACGGGAGTTGGCCAGGACCGCATCAGCGCGGCGGCTTCCTCAGCTCTGGGGTCCAAGGAGTCCGGGGCTGTCCCCTATGACGGTCGGTCCTGACCACGTGCCGTCTCCCGGTCCCGTGCCGCGGGTGGCCCGAGGGGTGCGCTGGCGTAGGTCTGCCACTGGTACCTGCAGTGGTCGCGGTTGAGGATGATGAGGGGAGGCTTCGCGGACCGCGACCGTGACGGGTGCGGGCTGGACCTGGTTGAGCGCGGCGACGATCGGTCCAGCGGGGCCGGCGGCGCTGCTGTAGGCGATGCTGAGGTGGGCGCGGAAGCCTTCGGCGCGCCCGGGAACGCGCGCCGATTGCCGGGCAGGACGGCTTCGGCGACTTGGAGGACGGCGCCGGCCGAGTCGTGGGCGGTAACGAGCACGCCGAGGACCGGTGTGCGGCGGGCAACCGTCCCCGCACGAGTCTCGATTCCGGCCGCCTACGAGCTTGACGACCTTACCGCGGGCATCCTCTGGGCGATCGCGAACCTGGAGGACTCGCTGCTCGCCGACGACGCGGAGCTTGCGGAGGCACGAGGATTTGGCCGCCTACAGCATGCTTCCCGGCTTCGCCGTCAGCCGCGACGCTGCAGGCGGGTTGAGTGCCGTCTCGCAGGTGTGGCTCGGGTCGGACTTCTGCGCCCTGCACATCCTGCCCCACCCGCCGTGACCCGTCCCCGCAACCCTGTCCTCTACGACGTTCCCCTTCTGACCTTCACCTGACCGGCTGCCCGGGACGGCGCGGCTCGTAGGCTGCGGCGGTGGGGTTGCGGGTGGCGGTGGTGGCCGGGCCGGATCCGGGGCACGCGTTCCCGGCGATCGGGTAGTGCCTGCGGCTGCGGGCGGCCGGGCACGCTCCGGTGCTGTTCACCGGCCCGCGGTGGCTGGACCGGGTGGGCGCGGAGGGGTTGGAGGCGGCGGAGCTGCCCGGCGTGGTGGCGGCGGAGTCGGACCCGGACACCGACCCGGGCTACCGGCTGCACGGCCGGGCGGCCCGGATGGCGCCGGCGCTGGCCGCGCTGTTCGACCGGGACCGGCCCGACGCGGTGGTCGCCGACACGCTGACCGTTGCCGGCGGGCTCGCCGCGGAGCTGGTCGGCGTGCCGTGGCTGGAGCTGGTGCCGCACCCGCTGCATCTCGCCTCGGTCGCGCTCCCCCCGCCGGGCAGCGGGCTGGCGCGGGGCCGGACCTCGCTCGGCCGGGCTCGGGACGCGCTGCTGCGCCGGCTGCACGCCCGGTCGGTCGCCCTGGGCCGGCGGCAGCGGGCGCAGGCGCGCTCCTCGATCGGCCTGCCGGCGGACGGCCCCGGCCCGGCCCACCGCCTGGTCGCCACCCTCTGGCCGCTGGAGCCGGCCCGGCCCGACTGGCCACCGCGGACCGACGTGGTCGGGCCGCTGCACTGGGAGCCGGCCCGGGCCGACCTGCTGCCGCCACCCGGCACCGGCCCGCTCGTGCTCGTCTCGCCGTCCACCGCCGCGGGGGGCCGGGCCGGGCTGCTGCCGACCGCGCTGGCCGCGGTGCACCGGCTGCGGGCGGCCGGCGCCGCCGACCTCCGGCTCGCCGGCACCGTGCTCACGGTCCCGGCCGGCCCGCGCAACCCGGCCGGTTTCGACGACCCGGCCGGTCCCGGTGGTTCGACCGCAGCCGACCCGCCCAGCGCGTCGGCCGTGCCGCCGTCGGCGGGCCGGGACGAGCCGCTGCCGGCGTGGGCGGTCGTCGGCGCCGGCCGGCAGGGCCCGCTGCTGGCGGAGGCGGCGGTGGTGGTGGCCGGTGGCGGGCACGGCATGCTGGCCAAGGCGCTGGCGGTCGGCGTGCCGCTGGTGCTCGTCCCGGGCGCCGGCGACCAGCGCGACCTGGCCCGGCGGGTGGCCCGGCTCGGCGCCGCGGTCGTCGTCGAGCGTCCGCTCACCGCCGAGCGGCTGGCCCGGGCGATCGGCCGCGCACTGGTCGACCCGGGCCTCCGGGCGGGCGCCCGGGCGGTCCAGCGTGGCGCCGGACCGTACGCTGATCCGGTCCGACTGTGTGAGACCGCCGCGAACAGGGCAGAGTGATCCTTTGGTTATCCCGATTTACGACGAGAACCCCACTCGGCGGCGGCCGTACGTCACTTGGGCTCTCATCGCCGTAAACGTCGTGGTCTTCCTGCTCTCGCCGATCGCCCGCGGCCCGGTCGTCGGCTCACCGTCGACGGCGGAGCTGTGCCGGCAGCAGGCCTACTTCCTGAAGTGGGGCGCGGTGCCGGTGGAGCTGACCCACAACAGACAGCTGCCGTTCACGTTCGGCGCCTCGGCCGGGCCGCAGCAGTGCTTCCGGGCCCGGCCCGACTACGTCAAGCGGCCCTGGCTGTCGTCGGTGACCTCGATCTTCGTGCACGGCGGCTGGCTGCACCTGCTCGGCAACATGCTGTTCCTGTACGTCTTCGGCAACAACGTCGAGGACCGGTTCGGCCCGTTCCAGTTCCTGCTGTTCTACCTGCTCGTCGGCGTGATCGCGACGTACGGCTTCGCGTTCACCCGGCCCGACTCGACCGAGCCGCTGGTCGGCGCCTCCGGGGCGATCTCCGGCGTGCTGGGCGCGTACCTGGTGCTCTTCCCCCGGGCCCGGGTGCTGAGCCTGGTCAGCTTCCTGTTCTTCCTGCCGCTGCGGCTGCCGGCCTGGATCGTGCTCGGCGTGTGGTTCCTGCTGCAGGCGGTGTACGCGCAGGGTGCCGGGGTGGGCGGCGGCAGCGAGGTGGCCTATCTGGTGCACGTCATCGGGTTCGCGCTCGGGGTGTTGTACGTCGCGCTGCTCGGGCAGCGGCTGCGGCCGCCGCCGGCCCGACCACCGGAGTGGGTCTACCGGCCGTAGGCTGTCAGCGCGGGGATCAGTCGTCGTCGGTGCGGGCCAGCCAGGTGGCCAGGCGCTCGACGGGGACCTCGAAGTCGGGGTTGGCATCGACGAACGCGCGCAGCCGGTCGGCCAGCCAGGCCAGCGTCACGGTCTCCTCGCCGCGCCGGTCGGCCAGCTCCTCGATGCCCCTGTCAGTGAAGTACATGGTCGGTGAATTCACCCGGCGCCGGTCAGGCGCCGAACGCCGACTCGACGAGCTTGCGCTGCTGCGCCTCGTGCACGGCGTGGGACCCAACCGCCGGCGCCGCCATGGGCGGCCGCGACCGCAGCCCGAGCCGGGCGTCGGGCAGCAGCGCCGGCAGCCGCAGCGCCATGAAGGCCCAGGCGCCCATGTTCTCCGGCTCCTCCTGCACCCACAGGTGCTCGGTGGCCTGCGGGTAGGCGGCGACCGCGGCCCGGATCGCCTCGGCCGGCAGCGGGTAGAGCTGCTCGACCCGGATGACCGCGGTGTCCCGGATGCGCTGCTCGGAGCGCCAGGCGTGCAGGTCGTAGTACACCTTGCCGGAGCACAGCAGCACCCGCCGCACGCCGGCCGGGTCCAGCGGCTCGCCGGCCACCCCGGGGTCGGCCAGCGCCGGCTCGAACCCGGCTTCGGTGATCTCCTCCACCGCCGACGTGGCCGCCTTCAGCCGGAGCAGCGACTTCGGGGTGAACACCACCAGCGGCCGCTGCACGACCGACAGCGCCTGCCGTCTCAGCAGGTGGAAGTAGTTCGCCGGCGTGGTGCACAGCGCCACGGTCATGTTGTCCTCGGCGCACAGCTGCAGGAACCGCTCCGGGCGCGCGCTGGAGTGGTCCGGCCCCTGGCCCTCGTACCCGTGCGGCAGCAGCAGCGCCAGCCGGGACCGCTGCGCCCACTTCGCCTCGCCGGAGGAGATGAACTCGTCCACGATCGTCTGGGCGCCGTTGCCGAAGTCGCCGAACTGCGCCTCCCAGCAGACCAGCGCGCCCAGGTTCGCCACCGAATAGCCGTACTCGAAGCCCATCGCCGCGAACTCGCTCAGCAGCGAGTCGTACACCCAGAACGGCGCCTGCCGCGGGTCGAGGTTCTTCAGCGGGGTGTACTCCTGGCCGGTGCGCCGGTCGACCAGCACCGCGTGCCGGGACGCGAACGTCCCGCGCCGGCTGTCCTGCCCGGTCAGCCGCACCGGCACCCCGTCCAGCACCAGCGCGCCGAACGCGAGCAGTTCGGCGAAGCCCCAGTCGATGCCGCCCTCGGTGGCCATCGCGACCCGGCGGTCGATCTGCGGCTTGAGCCGGGGGTGCACGGTGAACCCCGCCGGCAGGGCGGCGTAGGCGTCCGCGATCCGCTTGACCACCTCGAGGCTGGCCGCGGTGCGCACCGGGGTGGTCGGCGGCGCGGCCATCACCGGCTGCCGGGTCGGCTGGTTGGAGGCGTCCCGGGTCTCCACGAACACCCGCTCGAGCTGCTCCTGGTAGTCCCGCAGCGCCTCCTCGGCCTCGGCCACCGTGATGTCGCCGCGGCCGATCAGCGCCTCGGTGTACAGCTTCCGCACCGACCGTTTCGCGTCGATGATGTCGTACATCAGCGGCTGGGTGAACGAGGGGTTGTCGTTCTCGTTGTGGCCGCGCCGCCGGTAGCACAGCATGTCGATGACGACGTCCTTCTTGAACGTCCGGCGGTAGTCCACGGCCAGCTTGGCGACCCGCACGCAGGCCTCCGGGTCGTCGCCGTTGACGTGGAAGATCGGCGCCTGGATCATCCGGGCCACGTCGGTCGAATACAGCGAAGACCTCGCAGCGGCCGGTGAGGTGGTGAACCCGACCTGGTTGTTCACCACCACGTGCACGGTGCCGCCGGTGCGGTAGCCGCGCAGCTGGGAGAGGTTCAGCGTCTCGGCGACCACACCCTGGCCGGCGAACGCCGCGTCGCCGTGCAGCAGCACCGGCAGCACGGTGAACCCGGTCTCGCCCTTGTTGATCAGGTCCTGCTTGGCCCGGACGATGCCCTCGACGACGGGGTCGACCGCCTCCAGGTGGCTCGGGTTCGCGGTCAGCGTGACCTTGACGCTGCCGCCGGTGTACGCCCGGAACGTGCCGCCGGCGCCGAGGTGGTATTTCACGTCGCCGGAGCCGTGCGAGGTGGCCGGGTCGATGTTCCCCTCGAACTCGCGGAAGATCTTGGCGTAGCTCTTGCCGACGATGTTGGCCAGCACGTTGAGCCGGCCGCGGTGCGGCATGCCGATGACCACCTCGTCCAGCTCCTGCTCGGCGGCCTTGGCCAGCACCGCATCCAGCAGCGGGATGACGCTCTCGGCGCCCTCCAGCGAGAACCGCCGCTGCCCGACGTACTTCGTCTGCAGGAACGTCTCGAACGCCTCCGCGGCGTTCAGCCTGCCCAGGACATGCTTCTGCTCGCTGCGGTCAACCTTGTCGTGCTTGACCTCGATCCGCTCCTGCAGCCAGCCACGCTCCTCCGGGTCGGTGATATGCATGTACTCGATGCCGACCCGGCGGCAGTACGCGTCGCGCAGCACGCCGAGGATGTCCCGCAGCCGCATCATCCGCTCGCCGGCGAACCCGCCGACCGGGAACTCGCGGGCAAGGTCCCACAGGGTCAGGCCGTGCTTGATGATGTCCAGGTCCGGGTGGCTGCGGATCTTGAACTCGAGCGGGTCGGTGTCGGCCATCAGGTGGCCGTTGCTCCGGTAGGCGTTGATCAGCTCGATGACCCGGGCGGCCTTGTCGATCTGCCCCTCGTGGCTGAACGTCCGGTCCTGCACCCAGCGCACCGGCTCGTACGGGATCCGCAGCGACCGGAACAGCCCCACGTAGAAGTCGTCCTCGCCGAGCAGCAACTCGTGGATGCGCTTGAGGAACTCGCCGGACTGCGCGCCCTGGATGATCCGGTGGTCGTAGGTGGAGGTCAGCGTGATGGTCTTGCTCACCGCCTGCTCGGCCAGCGCCTCCTCGCTCATCCCGGCGAACGCCGCCGGATACTCCATCGCGCCGACACCGAGGATGCACCCCTGCCCGGGCATCAGCCGGGGAACCGAGTGCACGGTGCCGATCGTGCCCGGGTTGGTGAGGCTGGCCGTGGTGCCGGCGAAGTCGTCGGTGGTCAGCTTGCCCTGCCTGGCCCGCCGGATGATGTCCTCGTACGCGGTCCAGAACTGGGCGAAGTCCATCGTCTCCGCCGCCTTGATCGACGCGACCACCAGCGTGCGGGCGCCGTCCCTGCCCTGCAGGTCGATCGCCAGGCCCAGGTTGACGTGCTCGGGGACCACCACCGACGGCCGGCCGTCGACGACGGCGAAGGAGTGGTTCATCTCCGGGTGCGACCGCAGCGCCTGCACCATTGCGTAACCGATGATGTGGGTGAACGAGACCTTGCCGCCGCGCGCCCGGCGCAGGTGGTTGTTGATGACGATCCGGTTGTCGGCGACCAGCTTCGCCGGCACCGACCGGACGCTGGTCGCGGTCGGGACCCCGAGCGAGGCCTCCATGTTCGCGACGACCCGGGCGGACGCGCCGCGCAGCGGCACCGTCTCCGCCCCCGGCGGCACGGTGACCGGGCGAGCGCCAGGGTGGGCGGCCGGGGAGGTCTGCCCGCCGGTCGCCGGCGCGGCTGGCCTGGACGGGCCCGGTGCGGTCTGGGCGGGTCCAGCCTGGGCGGGTCCAGCCTGGGCGGGTCGAGCCTGGGCGGGTCCAGCCTGGGCGGGTCGAGCCTGGGCGGGTCGAGCCTGGGCGGGTCCAGCCTGGGCCGGCGCGGTCT
>Ga0210378_10000808_pt1 | contig 16261 bp, 13 predicted proteins | sample PLM1_60_b1redo_FD_155465 | JGI IMG/M metagenome (GOLD analysis project Ga0210378, IMG submission 155465) | Groundwater sediment microbial communities from an aquifer in East River, Colorado, USA - PLM1_60_b1 redo | ecosystem: Environmental > Terrestrial > Soil > Riparian zone | place: USA: East...
CCGACCATCCCGACCACCACCGTTGGCGGCGCCTCGAGCAACGAGGTCACCGTCCAGCAGCGCGGCTTCATGGCGGGCGGCGGCTCCGGGATCGTGGCCAGCAAACGCGAGCCGGGCGTGTTCTGGGCGGTCAGGGACCGGGGCGCGATGGCGCGGCCAGGCCGGCCGCAGAACGCCCTGTACGCCTTCGAGGTGGCCGACGGGCGGGTCGGGAGCGCCCCCGGCTCGCTCCACCAGCCGGTCGAGCTGCCCGTGCCGGCACACGACTGGGAGGCCGTCGGCCGCGACGACGACGGCAACCTCTGGGTCGGCGACATCGGCAACAACGAGTGCGACCGCAGCGACACCGCCCTGCTCAAGGTGCGCGAACCGGATCCCGCCGCCGAGGGGCCGGCCACGGTGCTGGCGACCTACCGCTACCGCTTCCCCGACCCGCCGGCCGGCTGCGCGGGCCGCAACGCCGAGGCGATGTTCCTGCTCGGGAACGTGCCGTACATCATCGACAAGGCCGCGCCGTCCACCCTCTACCGCTTCCCCGAGCTGGACCCCGCCGGCACGGTCACCCTCGAGCGGGTCGGCACCCTGGCCGGCAGGGTCGCGAAGCTCTCAGGGGCCGACCTCTCCACCGACGGGACCCTGCTCGCGGTCGACACCCACACGACGCTGTACATCTACCAGTCGAGCAACCCCAAGCTCGGCGGCAAGGCGCTCGCGGCCGACCTGATCGCGCGTCCGCCCAGATGGACGGTCCCGCTCGAGCGCCCCGGCGCCTCCACGCCGGTCAACGTGGAGGGCGTGGCCTTCGCCTACGGCGGCCACGACCTCGTCCTCCTGGCCGAGAACCGGGACGTCTTCTTCGTCCCCGCCGGCGCCTACATGGGGTAGGGGGAACCCTACCCGGGCTGGGCGGTCACGCGGCGCACGAACGCGAGCGAGCCGTCGAAGATCTGGTCCCGCTCGCAGTCGAGCGTGGCGACGTGGTAGGAGCGTTCCAGCCAGACCACCTCCACGTCGGTGGAGGCGGCCCGCTCGGCGATGAAGGTCGAGTTGCCCGGCGGGACCACATGGTCCTGCCGCGACACGTAGATGAGCAGCGGCTGGTCGACCTGACCGAGCTCCGCGGTGACGACCGCCTGCAACGCCCGGGCGGCTGCGAGCGCCTTCAGCGGCACCCGCTCGTACGCCAGCTCCTCGAGCGGGGAGTCCGCGATGTCGCTGCCGATCCCCGGTGTCGTGGGGAGCACATGCTTGAGCACCGGCAGCAGCGCCAGCCGGCGGTCGTCGAGATACAGCCAGGGGTTCACGGCGACGACGCCCCGAACCTCGTCCGGCCGCCGGGCGGCCAGGTGCAGGGCGAGCGCGCCACCGAACGACAGGGAGCAGACCACGACCTGCTCGCAGCGCCCGGTCAGCAGCGACAGCCCCGCGAGGGTCGCCTCCTCCCAGGCGGAGTACCTCGTGACGGCCAGGTCCCGCCAGTGGGTGCCATGACCGGGCAGCAGCGGGCAGTGCACCGTGAGCCCCCCACGGTGCAGGGCCTCCCCCCACAGCCGCAGCCCCTGCGGCGAGCCGGTGAACCCGTGCAGGAGCAGCACGCCCACCTCGCCGCCCTGGAACGTGAACGGCTCGGCGTCGGTCAGGATCGGGTAGGGCATGGTGGCGACCACGTTACCGCGCGACGCGCCGGGGAGCCGCTATCGTCGGCGCCATGGTGCCGATCCGTGCCACCTACCGGGTGCAGCTCTCCGGCCGCTTCCCGTTCGCGGCCGCCAGGGGGATCGTGCCCTACCTGGCCGACCTGGGCGTCTCCCACCTGTACGTCTCGCCGGTCCTGCGGGCCCGCTCCGGCTCGGCCCACGGCTACGACGTGGTCGACCCCACCGAGGTCTCCCCGGAGCTGGGCGGCGAGGCCGGCCTGCGCGAGCTGGTCGCCGCGCTCCGCGCCCACGGCATGGGCCTGGTGGTGGACATCGTCCCCAACCACATGGCGGCCTCCCACGAGAACCCCTGGTGGGTGGAGACCCTGCGGCATGGTCCGGCCTCCCCGTTCGCGCGGGTGTTCGACGTCGACTGGGCGGCCGGCGGCGGCCGGGTGCGGCTGCCGGTCCTCGCCGGGCCGGAAGGCAGGGTCGCCGGCGACCTGCGCATCGACGGCGGCTGGGTGCGGTACCACCAGCACCGCTTCCCCCTCGCCCCCGGTACCGACCGGCTCGACCAGCAGCACTACGAGCTGGTCGAGTGGCGGCGCGCCGCCGTCGACGGCAACTACCGCCGCTTCTTCACGGTCAACGACCTCGTCGGGGTCCGCCAGGAGGACCCGGAGGTGTTCCGGCTGACCCACGCGACCACCCTGCGGCTGGTCGCCGACGGCCTCGTGGACGGCGTCCGGGTCGACCACGTCGACGGGCTCGCCGACCCGGCCGCGTACCTGGAGCGCCTGGACCTCGCGCTCCGAAGCTTGCCTGGCGGAGCGCGAGGCCAGGAGAGCGGCGACGCCGTGCCATGGGTGGTGGTCGAGAAGATCCTCGAGCCGGGCGAGCGCCTGCCGGCCTGGCCGGTCGCCGGCACCACCGGCTACGAGTTCCTGGCCGTCGCGGACGGGGTGCTGGTCGACCCGGCCGCCGCCCGGACGTTCGCCGAGCGCTACCGGCGGCTCACCGGCACCGACCCCGACCCGGCGGAGCTGGCCGTCGCCTGCAAGCGGGAGTGGCTGCTGCGGGACTTCCACGCCGAGGTGGCCGGGGTCGCCGGCCAGCTTCCCGGCGACCCGGCCGCCAACCGGGACGCGGTCGTCGAGCTGGCCGCCCAGCTTCCCGTCTACCGGACCTACGTGACCGACCGGGTGACCGACGCCGACCGGGCGGTGGTCGTCACGGCCGCCGACGCCGCCGCGCGCCGGCTGGACCCCGCCGGGCGGCAGGCGCTGGCCCGGATGGCCGCCGCCCTGCTGCTGGCATCGCCGGCGCCTGCGGCGGTCCGCCGCTTCCAGCAGCTCAGCGGCCCGGCCATGGCCAAGGGGGTGGAGGACACCGCCTTGTACCGCGACACCCGCCTGCTCGCCCGCAACGAGGTCGGCGGCGACCTCGGCCGCTTCGGCCGCCACGTGGCCGAGCTGCACGCGGCCAACGCCGAGCGGGAGGCACGCTGGCCGGCGAGCATGCTCGCCACCTCCACCCACGACAGCAAGCGAGGCGAGGACGTCCGCGCCCGCCTAGCCGTGCTCAGCGAGCACCCGCAGCGCTGGTGGGCCCTTGCCGAGCGCTGGACCGGGCGGCTGGCCGGGCCTGGCGGCGTCGACCCGGCCGACGCTCTGCTCCTGTGGCAGACGATGGCGGGAGCCTGGCCGCTGGAGCAGGAGCGTTGCCTGGCCTACATGGAGAAGGCGGTGCGCGAGGCCGGGCGCCGCACCACCTGGACCGACCCCGACCCGGCCTACGAGTGGGCGGTCCGCGAGCTGGTCGAGCGGGCCTACGCCGACCCGCGGCTCCCCGACGAGCTGGGGGAGCTGGTCGCCGAGATCGCCCCCGCGGGCCGCGTCAAGGCCGCCGGGCTGGCGCTGCTCCGCCTCACCAGCCCCGGGGTGCCCGATACCTACCAGGGCACCGAGACCGAGCAGCTCGTGCTCGTGGACCCCGACAACCGGCGCCCGGTCGCGTTCGAGGGCGACGGCTCGCTCAAGCTCCGGGTCACCCGCGCCGCCCTGCGCCTGCGCCGCCAGCGGCCCGAGCTGTTCGCCGGCTACCGACCCCTGGCCGCCCCCGACCACCTGGTCGCCTTCGCCCGCGGCGGCGACCGCCTGGTCGTGGTGGTCACCCGCCTCACCGGCGGTTCCCCGGACCCCTCCCGATCCACCGGGCCGGTCGACCTGCCGCCGGGCCCCTGGCACGACCTGCTCTCCGGCTCCGAGTCGCCCGGAGGGCCGACACCGGCCGGTGAGCTGCTCGCCGCCCACCCGCACGCCCTGCTCGCCTTCGCTGGCACCATGGTTGGCCGCGCCTGACGACAAGGAGATCCGGATGAGCAAGGGGCAGGACCTTGGCGCCGTCGCGAGGAGCATCATCGACGCCAACCTGTACATGGTGCTCGGCACCGCCGACGAGCAGGGGCGGCCCTGGGCGTCGCCCGTCTACTACGCGGTGACGGGGTACCGGACCTTCTACTGGGTCTCGTCGCCGGACGCGACGCACTCGCGCAACATCGCCGTGCGGTCCCAGGTCGGCATCGTCGTGTTCGACTCGCAGGCGCCCATCGGCACCGGTCAGGGCGTGTACATGCCGGCGGTGGCCGAGGAGGTGACGGGAACGGACCTCGAGCACGGGATCGACGTGTTCTCCCGCCGATCCCTGGCGCATGGTGGAGCTCCATGGATCTCGGACGACGTGCGGGGACCGGCACTCCTCCGCCTGTTCCGGGCGACGGCGTCCGAGCACTCGGTCCTCGCCAAGGACGGGCGCCCGGACCACCGGATCGTGGTGGACCTGGCCACCCATATGTCCGCCCGCGAATGACACCGCCTCTACCGCGCGCATGCTAGTTGCATGCTCTACATATGAATGCATATCATTGGGCCATGGCACTCGTCCAGGTTCGCGACCTCTCCGATGCGACCGTCAGGGCGCTCAAGGCGCAGGCCGCCGAGCGCGGCCTCACGCTGACCGCTTACCTCCGCGCCGAGCTCGACCGGCTCGCCGCCCGCCCCACCAACGCCGAGATCGTCGAGCGACTGGCCCGCCGCAACCGGCGAGGAGGCCCAACCACCGCCGACACCGTGGCGGAGATCCGCAGGACCCGCGAGGCTTCGTGATCGTCATCGAGTCGTCGGCGATGGTGGACGCCCTCGTCGACGAGCCCGCCAACCCCCAACTGCTCGCTCTGCTCGCCGACGAGGAGCTGCACGCTCCGGCGCTGCTGGACTTCGAGGTTGCCAGCGCGCTGCGCGGCCATGCTCTGGCCGGCAAGCTCGACCAGCTACGACTCGACGAGGCGATCGAGGACTTCAGCGCCCTCCGGATCGAACGGCACCAGATGACCGACCTGCTGGGCCACATCCTCGACCTGCGCGACAACTTCACCGTCTACGACGCCACCTACGTGATCCTCGCTCAGGCGCTGGAAGCCCCGCTGGTCACCGCCGACGGCAAGATGAACGCGGCCAAGCGGGTCGGGGTCGACGTGCGGGTCCTCAGAGTGGAAAGGCATGAGGCGGAAGCCGGGGGCGGGTCAGGCCCAGGCGACCAGGCCGAGCTCTGAGGCGGCGGCCAGGCCGGCGTGGCGGGGTACGACCCGGACGGTGTAGCCGAAGGCGCCGGGCGTGGCCAGGGGCACCTCGCCCTCGAAGACCCAGCCTCCCTCGGTCCGCTGACCGTTCTGCTTCAGGGTCGCAAGCTCGACCGCTGTCAGCTCGTCGGCGTCGTCCACGCGCCCGTACGCGACCTGGACCTCGACCTCGCCGGGGTCCAGCTCCCCCAGCTCCACCACCGCGCGCACGGTGAACCTGGCGCCGAGCAGGCGCTCCCTGGCGCCGTTCTCGACCCGGCGCACGGCCACCGCCGGCCAGGCGGCGGCGGCGCGCTGCTTCCAGGCGGCCAGCTCGCGGGAGGCGGCGAAGCCGTCGCCGGCCAGCTTCCGCGAGGTCGCCGTCGCCGGCAGGTAGTAGGCCTCGGTGTAGTCGCGGACCATGCGGCTGGCGAGCACCGCCGGTCCGAGCGAGACCAGGTTGTGCTTGACCAGCGCGATCCAGCGGTGCGGCAGGCCGTCGGGCCGGTCGTAGAAGAGCGGCAGGACCTCGTGCTCGAGCAGGTCGTAGATGGCGGCCGCCTCGAGCTGGTCGCGGCGCTGCGGCTCGATGGTGGGGTCGTCGGCCGAGGGGATCGCCCAACCGTTGTGGCCGTCGTACAGCTCGTCCCACCAGCCGTCGCGGATCGACAGGTTGAGGCAGCCGTTGAGGGCCGCCTTCATGCCGCTGGTCCCGCACGCCTCGTAGGGCCGCAGCGGGTTGTTGAGCCAGACGTCGGACCCGGCCACCAGCGTTCTCGCCATGGCCATGTCGTAGTCGGGCAGGAACGCCACCCGGTGCCGCACCTTGGCGTCGGCGGCGAAGCGGGCGAAGTCGGCGATCAGCTGCTTGCCGCCCTCGTCGGCCGGGTGGGCCTTGCCGGCGATCAGGAGCTGGATCGGCCGGTCCTCGTCGAGCAGCAGGCGGGTGAGCCGCTCGCTGTCCTCCAGCAGGAGCGTGAGCCGCTTGTAGGAGGGCACCCGGCGGGCGAAGCCGAGGGTCAGCACGTCGGCGCTGAAGGCCCGGTCGATCCAGCCGAGCTGGCCCTCGCTGGCGCCCCTTGCCCGCCACGCCCGCTTCAGCCTGGCCCGAACGTCCTCGACCAGGCGCTCGCGGGCCACCCGCCGCACCTCCCAGACGTCCTGGTCGGGGACGTCGAGCAGCGGGGTCCACGGCTGGTCGGAGAGGCGGTAGTCGGGGCCGAGGTGGCGCTCGAACAGCTCGGTCCACTCGTGGTTGACCCAGGTGCCGGCGTGGACGCCGTTGGTGACGTGCCCGATCGGCACCTCGGCGGTCTCGAAGCCGGGCCACAGGCCGCGGAACATGTCCCGGGAGACGTGGCCGTGCAGGCGGCTCACGCCGTTGGCGCGCTGGGCCAGGCGCAGGCCCATCACCGCCATGTTGAACAGCGAGCCGTCGCCGTCGGGCTCGGCCCCGAGCTCGATGATCTGCCGGACGTCGAGGCCGGTCTCGACGCCGTCCGGCCCGAAGTAGCGCTCGATGAACGAGTGCGGGAAGCGGTCGATGCCGGCCGAGACCGGCGTGTGGGTGGTGAAGACCGTGCCCGCACGGACCGTCTCGATGGCGGTGGCGGCGTCCAGCCCCTGCTCCTGCATGAGACGGCGGATGCGCTCGAGGCCGAGGAAGCCGGCGTGGCCCTCGTTGGTGTGGAACACCTCCGGCTCGACGCCGAGGGCGTGCAGGGCGCGCACCCCACCGATGCCGAGCAGGATCTCCTGTCGCAGCCGGTGCTCGCCGCCGCCGCCGTACAGCCGGTCGGTGACCGCCCGCTCGGCCGGGGCGTTCTCGTCGACGTCGGAGTCGAGCAGCAGCAGCGGCGCCCGGCCGATCTCCGCGCGCCACACCTGGGCGTGCAGCACGGCGTCGGGCAGCCGCACCGAGACCAGCAGCGGCCGGCCGTCGCCGCCCATGACCAGCTCGAACGGCAGCTCGTGCGGGTTGAACGCCGGGTAGGACTCCTGCTGGCGGCCGTCGGCGGTGAGGGACTGGCGGAAGTACCCGGAGCGGTAGAACAGGCCGACGCCGACCACGGGCACGCCGAGGTCGCTGGCGGCCTTGAGGTGGTCGCCGGCGAGCACCCCCAGCCCGCCCGAGTACTGCGGCAGGACCTCGCTGACTCCGAACTCGGGAGAGAAGTAGGCGATCCGCGTGGGGGCGCCCGCCAGGGTCTGGTACCAGCGTGGCTCGGCCAGGTAGCGCTCCAGGTCCTCGACCAGCGCCTGCTGGCTGATGAGGAAGTCCGGGTCGGCGGCGGCCTGCTCCAGCACCCGGGCGTCGGTCTCGTTGAGCATCCGCAGCGGGTTGTGGCCAGAGGCGTCCCAGCCGTCGGGGTCGATGGCCCGGAACAGCTCCTGGGTGGCCGGATGCCAGCTCCAGCGCAGGTTGTGCGCCAGGACGCGCAGCGGGGCCAGCGCCTCTGGCACGGTGGGAAGCACCGTGAATCGGTGGAGTGGTCTCATGGTCGAACGACTATACAAGTGCTCTCCGCCCGCCGGACGTGGCGGGTCGCGCGGAACCAGACACTGCGTCAGGAACCGGACGGTAACGAATCGTGGCGGGCCGCGATGACGAGGGAGATGGCCGAGCTGACCGAGGTGGATCTCGAGGCGCTGGTCCGGCGTGCCCGAGCCGGGGACCACGACGCCCTCGGCGAGCTGTACGACCGGTTCCGCGACCGGGTGGCGCGGTTCGCCACCGGCCGCCTCGGCGATGCGGAGAAGGCGGAGGACGTGACCAGCGAGACGTTCGAGGGGGTTCTCCGCGGCCTGTCCGCCTACCGGCCGGGCACCGACTTCGAGGCGTGGCTGTTCACGATCGCCCGCCGCCGCGTCGCCGACCACTTCCGGCGGCGCGCCCGGCGGCGCGAGGTGGAGCTGGACGAGCTGGGGCGAGCCGCCTCGGCCGGAGGTCCCGAGGACGCGATGGGGGTGACGGTCCGGTGACCGACGACCTCGACGTCCTGGTCCAGCTCGACCGCGCCCTGGACGAGCCGGCCGCCGCGAGGGCGCCCGGGGAGGCGGCCGCCCTCGCGGCGCTCGCCGCCGAGCTGCGCGCCGTGGTCCCGGCGGCGCCCCAGGGGGCCGCCGCTCGCGGCCGGGCGGCCCTGCTCGCCAGCGCGGCCACGCCCACGACCGGCACGCCCCGCCGGAGCCGGTTCGCCCGCGTCCGCGTCCTCGCCGCCGCGCTGGTGCTGGCGGTCGCGGTGCCGGCCGCGCTGGCCGGGCAGGCACCGCCGGGCACGCCGCTGTGGCCGCTCCGCGCCGCCGGTCAGCAGCTGCGGCTCGGCCTGACCACCGACCCGGTGGATCGGGCACACCTCCGGCTGAACACCGCGACCATGCTGCTGAACGCCGCCCGTGACGCCGGCGGGTACCGGCAGGGGGGCCTGGCGGCGGGCTGCCGGGAGCAGATCCAGGCCGCCCTGGCGCAGCTCCGCGGGCGCTCGGGGTCTGGGGTTGCCGCCGAGCGGGCACGGGCCGAGGGCCTCCTCGCCGACCTGGACTCGCTGGAGCGATCCGCCGGGGAGGACGAGGGGCGGCACGGCCCCGGCCCTGGCCAGGACGACGGCCGCTCCGGCCCGGGTGGGGGCGGCTCCAGCGGTTCCGGCGGCCCCGGCGATGGCTGAGGCGGGCCTCGCGGGCCGGGTCCTCGGCGGCCGTTACCGGCTGCGGAGGCTGCTGGCGGTCGGGGGGATGGGCGCGGTCTGGGCCGCCGAGGACGCCGTGCTCGGCCGCGAGGTCGCGGTCAAGGTCCTCGGGGAGGCCCTGGCCGGCGACCGTCGGGCCGCCCTGCGGCTGCGCCGAGAGGCCAGGGCGGCGGGACGGCTGGTGCATCCCGCCATCGCCCGCGTCCTGGACCTCGGCGAGGACTGCGGCCGGCCCTACCTGGTCATGGAGCTGCTGCACGGCGAGAGCCTGGCCGCCCGGCTCGAGCGCGCCGGCCCCCTGGCGCCGGCCGAGGCGGTCCGCGTCGTGGCGGCGGCCGCCGACGCGCTCGAGGTCGCCCACCGGGCCGGGATCGTGCATCGCGACGTCAAGCCGGGCAACGTCTTCGTGACCAGCGGTGGCGACGTGAAGCTGCTCGACTTCGGCATCGCCAGCACGGCCGGCGATGCGGCCCTGACCGGCGGCGACCTCATCGGGACGGCCGCCTACCTGGCCCCGGAGCGGGTGCTGGGCCACGACGCCACCCCCGCCGCCGACGTCTACGCCCTGGGGGTGCTGCTGTACGAGCTGCTGGCCGGGCGGCCGCCGTTCGCCGGCGACACCGGGACGGCGCTGGCGATGGCCCAGGTCCACGCACGACCGGCGCCGCTGGGTGCCGTCGTCCCCCTGGTCCCGCCGTCGCTGGCCGCGGCCTGCGAGCGTGCCCTGGCCAAGGACCCGGCGGCCCGCCCGCCCTCGGCCGCGGCCCTGGCCGCGCTGCTGCGGTCCACGGTCGGCTCCACCCCCGCGGCCCTCACCCCGGTCGAACCGTTGCCGGTCGTCGGTGCGCGGCTCGCGGCGGTCAAGGTGCGGCGAGGCGCATGGGTGGCGGCCCTCCTGCTCCTGGTGGCGCTGCTCGCGGCCGTGCCGAGCCTCGGCATCCTGCCCCTCGACGGGCCGGAGCCGTCCCGGCCGGGCGAGCGGGTGCCGGCGGACGTCCAGGCGCCGGCCGGCGGCGGTCTCAGGGCGACGGAGGCAGGCCAGGGGGAGACGCCGGCCGCGGTCCCCGGCCCGCGGGGGCGCGACCCGGGCGACCAGGACGACCAGGACGACCGCGGCGAGGGGTCCGGCGGGCACGGCGGCGGCGGCGACGGAGGGTCGAGCGGCACCGGCTGAGACCAGCGTGGATCCCCGACGCCCAGGCGCAATCTCGATTGACACGAGCTGCGCGAACGCGATCATGGTCCCGTCCCTCCAGGGCGTCCCGGGGAGGTGGTCGTGCGCGCCATGGCGGCCGGCCTGCTGTGCCTGCTCCTGGCCGCCTGCGGCGGGCGGGCCGACCGGCAGGGAGCGGCGGCTGGACGCGAGGCGGGACCGTCGCTCACGCTCACCGTCGTCAGCGTCCCGCTGGACTGCCAGCCGACCCCGGACATCCAGGGCGGCTGCCGGGCGGGCGGCAGCGGCACCGGCAGCGGCCTCGGCAAGGTCCGCGTCTACCAGGATGTCCGGCTCGGCCAGCCACGAGCCGGCGGCTGCACGGCCGCCACCATCTCCGGCTCGTTGAGCGGCGCCAGGTGGTCGGCGCTCTTCACCGGCGACGGCGAGTGGTGCGGGCACACCGCCCGGTTCAGCTACCGGCTCGCCGGCTCGCCGGGCGGGCAGGGACGCCTCCAGTACGAGCACCAGCCGCCGGCGCCCGCCACCGAGACGTTCAGCGGGGCGCTCCCGGCGCCGCCGGCGGCTGGTGCCCGCGACCCGGGCCGCCCGCTGGCCAGCGCCGGCTGTGGCAAGCGTCCACCCGTATCCCCAGGGCGGTCGGTGGATCTCGAGGTCCGCGCCGACCCGGTGCTTGCCGTCGGCGCCACCCGCCGCGGCTACCGGGTCCACGTCCCCGCCGGCTACCGTCCGGCCAGGCCGGTCCCGGCCGTGCTGCTCTTCCACGGCAACGGTGGCAGCGCCGCCGACATGGACGCCGACTCCGGCCTGTCCGAGCTCGCCGACCGGCGCGGCTTCCTCGTGGTCTACCCGCAGGGGCTGTCGGTCGGTGCCGGCAGGTCGTTCTGGGCCGGGTCCGGCAGGGTCGACCTCGGCGTCGACGACCTCCGCTTCACCGCCGACCTGCTCGACGACCTCCAGCGCCGGCTGTGCGTCGACCCGGCCCGGGTGCACGCCGGCGGGCACTCCGCCGGCGGTAGCGTGACCGCCTGGCTGGCCTGCGAGCTGGCCGGCCGCGTCGCCGCGTTCGGCACCGTCGCGGGCGCCCACTTCGCCGAGCCCGGCGGCTGCCGGCCGTCACGGCCGGTGCCGGTGCTCGCCGTCCACGGCACCAACGACGAGGTGGTCCCCTACGGCGGCGTCAGGGCCACCGTGCAGTGGCCGCTCGAGCTGCCGTCGCTGCCCGCCTGGCTGGGCGGCTGGGCGGCGCGCGACGGCTGCGCCGGCGACCCCGCCGTCTTCCTGGACACCGGCGAGGTGACCGGCGTGCGCTGGAGCGGCTGCCGCGGCGGCAGCGAGGTCGTCCACTACCGCATCAACGGCGGCGGCCACGATGCGCCGCAGACGCTCGCCGGACGCTCCCTCGTCGAGGTCCTCTGGGACTTCTTCGCCGCCCACCCGCTGCCGGCCTGACGGCCGTGGGTCGGGGTAGTCTCAGCCGGTCACCTCCTGGAGCGCGCCGGTGCGGACGTCGAAGACGAAGCCGCGCACGGCGTCGGTGCGGGGGACGAACGGGCTCGCCTTGATGCGGGCGATCGACTGGCGCACGTCCTGCTCCACGTCGGGGAACGCCTCCAACGCGAACGGCGGGCGCAGGCCCGTCTCGGCCTCGATGTCCGCCTTGAGGGCGTCGTCCTTGAAGGTCAGCATGCCGCAGTCGGTGTGGTGGACCAGGATCACCTCGCGCGTGCCGAGCAGGCGCTGGGAGATGGTCAGGGAGCGGATCACGTCGTCGGTCACCACCCCGCCGGCGTTGCGGATGACGTGGGCGTCGCCCTCGCGCAACCCGAGCGCGCCGTACACGTTCAGCCGGGCGTCCATGCAGGCGACCACGGCGACCTGCTTGCCGGGAGGCATGGGCAGGTCGCCGCTCGCGAAGGACGCGGCGTAGTCCTGGTTGTTGCGCAGCAGCTCGTCGGTGGTCGACATGGGTGCCTCCTCGAGGGCGTCGTACGCGGGCGCCGGGCTGTCAACCGATCCGGGGGCTTCGCCTCGGCGACCGCGGCCCCCGAACCCCGGGACAGCCGCAGGTGACCACGCGCCCGAAGTCCAGGGCGCGGTTGCAGACGAGCAGGAAGTGGACCATGCCGGCATCAGGGTGCCCACGGTGGCGCCGGCGACGCAAGCCCCAGTGTCGCGCTCACGCGCGCACGACCTCCACCAGCGTGAGCACGGCCAGGACCGCCAGGACCAGCCCGGTGACCCGGCGCAGCAGGCGGGCCGGGACGCGCCGCAACAGGCCGCGCCCGACGGTGAGGGCAAGGGCCGCGGCCGTCCACAGGGCGAGCACGGCGCCGACGCCGACGCTGAGCGGGTCGGCGTACCTGGCGGCGAGGTTGGCGGTGGTGACCTGCGTGATGTCGCCCCACTCGCCGAGGAAGACGACGCCGAACGCGGTCAGGGCGACCCGGAGCGGCGCCGCGCCGGCGCCGGTCGCCGCCGACGCCGACCCGTCGGTTTCCTCCTCGTGGCCGAGCAGCAGCACGGCCGCCCCGGCGGCGAACAGCGCGGCGACCACCAGCAGGACCAGCCGCGTGGGCAGGAGCGAGAAGACGCCGCCGATGGCCACCGCGACGGTGACGTGGACGGCGAACGCGGCCGCGACGCCCGCGAACACCGGAAGCGGCCGGTAGCGGGTGCCGAGCACCAGGGAGGCGGCCAGGGACTTGTCGGGCAGCTCGGCGGGCAGGACGACGGCGAAGGTGGTGAGGACCAGGGTGAGGTTCACGCGGGCGAGTCCCCTCCCGGCTCCACGACTGCGTAGGCATTGTAGGTGGCTCGTAGATACTCCTTGCAAGCAAACTTGCAACACGAAACACTGCTAGTTGCGACGGGAAGCGATTCCCGGAGCTGGCCCTCGTGGGGGCCAGAGGGGGGGCCGTGGGGCGGTGCGCCGCGCCTGCCCCACGCAGGGCTCCCACGAGGGTTTTGCGCAGCCAGATGCCGGGACGGCTGGGTTATGCCTTGTCTCCGGGTGGTAGCGTGCAAGGCATGATCGGACGCATCGTCATCGAGGGCATCCGGCCCCAGGTGGACTGCGGGCGCTGGCCGGCGCGGGCGGTCGCCGGGGAGACGATCCCGGTCGAGGCGACCGTCTTCCGCGACGGTCACAACGAGGTCATCGCCGCCGCCGTGCGGCTCACCGGGCCGGGTGAGCGCCGCTCCCAGCTCGTCCCCATGGTCGCGGTCGACCATGGCCTGGACCGCTGGCGGGCCGAGGTCACCCTGCCCCGCACCGGCTTCTGGTCGTTTGTGGTCGAGGCCTGGACCGACCAGATCGCCACCTGGCGCCAGGGCACCCACAAGAAGCTCGACGCCGGCCGCGACATCGCCCTGGAGCTGGAGGAGGGCGCCCGGCTGTTCGAGGCGGCGACCGCCTGGGTGCCCGCGGCCAGCCGCGACCTGCTCAGGGAGGCCGCGGCCGGGTTGCGCCGGGCCGAGGCGGACCCGGCCGAGCGGCTGGCCGCGGCCAGCGACTCCGCCGTGGTCGAGCTGCTCGACCATCACCCGCCGAAGGACGTGACCCGCTCCGGGCGGCTGGCGATCTGGGTCGACCGGCCGCGCGCCCTGTACGGCGCCTGGTACGAGCTCTTCCCACGTTCCGAGGGGGCCACCGCCACCACCAGCGGCACCTTCAAGCAGGCGGCCGAGCGGCTGCCCGCCGTCGCCGCCATGGGTTTCGACGTGGTCTACCTGCCGCCCATCCATCCCATCGGGCACACGCACCGCAAGGGGCCGAACAACACCCTGGACCCCGGCCCCGACGACCCGGGCAGCCCATGGGCGATCGGTTCGGAGGCAGGCGGCCACGACGCCGTCCACCCGGACCTCGGCACCATCGAGGACTTCGACGCCTTCGTGGCCAGGACGAACGAGCTCGGCATGGAGGTCGCCCTCGACTACGCCCTGCAGTGCTCGCCCGACCACCCGTGGGTCAAGGAGCACCCGGACTGGTTCCGCATCCGGCCCGACGGGTCGATCGCCTACGCCGAGAACCCGCCCAAGGTCTACCAGGACATCCTCCCGCTGAACTTCGACAGCCCGGACGCCCCCGCGCTGCACGCCGCCTGCAAGGCGGTCCTGGACCACTGGATCGCGCACGGCGTGCGGATCTTCCGGGTCGACAACCCCCACACCAAGCCGGTGCAGTTCTGGGAGTGGCTGATCGCCGCCGTCAAGGCGGAGCACCCCGACGTGATCTTCCTGGCCGAGGCGTTCACCCGCCCGCCGATGATGAAGGTGCTGGCCAAGGTCGGCTTCACCCAGTCCTACACGTACTTCACCTGGCGCAACGGCAAGGCCGAGCTGGAGGAGTACGCGGGCGAGCTGGCCCACTCGGAGTCGGCCGAGTACATGCGGCCCAACTTCTTCGTCAACACCCCCGACATCCTCCACGCGTATCTCCAGACCGGCGGCCCGGCGGCCTTCAAGGTGCGGGCGGTGCTGGCCGCCATGCTGTCGCCGTCGTGGGGCGTGTACTCCGGCTACGAGCTGATGGAGCACCAGGCGCTGCGGCCCGGCTCGGAGGAGTACCTCGACTCGGAGAAGTACCAGTACAAGCCCAGGAACTGGTCGCAGCCGTCGCTTGCCCCCTACCTGACCCGGCTGAACGAGATCCGGCATGCCCACCCGGCGCTCCACTGGCTCCGCAACCTGCGCTTCCACCTGGTCGACTCGCCCGACGTCCTGGCCTTCTCCAAGCGGGCCGGCGACGACGTGGTGCTGGTTGTGGTCAACCTCAACCCGCACGAGGCGCGCGACACCTTCCTGCACCTGTGGATGCCCGCCCTCGGCCTTGCCTGGGACGCCGGTGCCTTCGACGCCTTCGACGAGCTGACCGGCCAGGCCTGGACCTGGCACGGGCCCTCCAACTGGACCCGCCTCGACCCTCAGGTGGAGCCGGCCCACGTGCTCCACGTCCGTCCCAGGTAGCGCAATGACCGAGCTGGAGGCGGCACTCGCCGAGTTCCTCCCGGGCCAGCGCTGGTTCGCCGGCAAGGGGAGGCCGGTGGGCGAGGTCCGCGTCGAGGCGTCGGTGCCGCTGCGTACCGCCCATCCGAGCCTGCACGCGGTGGTGGCCGCCGTCGCCTACGCCGACGGCGGCGTCGAGCGCTACCACGTGCCCATGGGCCACGACCGCGGCATCGAGGCCAGGCAGCTCACCGACCGCCACCCGGACGCGGTGATCCTCCAGACCAAGGGGCCGACGGGCGGGGTGTTCTACGACGCGGTCCGCGACGAGCGGCTCGGCTCGGTCTACCTCGACCTGCTCTCGCGCGCGGCCAACGTCGACGAGCTGCGCTTCTACCGCGCGCCCGAGTGGACCGAGACGCTGCGCGGCCCCGGCAAGCTGGCCGGCGGGGAGCAGTCCAACTCCTCGCTGGTGTTCGGCAACCGGCTGATCCTCAAGCTGTTCCGCCGGCTGGAGCCCGGCGAGAACCCGGAGCTCGAGGTCACCAGGGCGCTTTCGGCAGCGGGATTCGACGCCTGCGTGGCGCCGCTCGGCTGGGTCGAGGGGCTCGGCTCGACGCTCGGCATCCTGCAGCGGTTCTACCCCGGCAGCGTGGAGGGCTGGCGGCTGGCCACCGAGCGGGTGGCCGACCACTACGGGTCCGCGCGGGGCGACCCGGGCAACTTCGCCGGCGAGGCCCGGGCACTCGGCCGGCTCACCGCCGAGCTGCACGCGGCCATGGCCGGCGCGCTGCCCAAGGTCGCCGAGGGCCAGCCTGACCTGGGCCGGCTCAGCGCCCGCCTGCTCGGCCAGCTCACCCAGGTGGCCGCCCTCGTACCCGAGCTGGCCGGGCACCGCGAGGCCATCCAGGAGGTGTACTCCAAGGCCGAGGCGGCCGGTGGCGGCAGCCGCTACCTGCAGCGCATCCACGGCGACTACCACCTCGGCCAGGTGCTGCGGGTGTCGGACGCCTGGATGGTGATCGACTTCGAGGGTGAGCCGACCCGCAGCCTCGAGGAGCGGCGGCGGCTGGCCAGCCCGTTGCAGGACGTCGCCGGGATGCTCCGCTCCTTCGACTATGCCGCCTTCCAGCCGCTGGTGGTCTGGCCGGAGGGGTCCGGGGAACCCCAGGGGGGTGCCCCGGTGGACGGGTCC
>Ga0210378_10000809_pt1 | contig 16237 bp, 17 predicted proteins | sample PLM1_60_b1redo_FD_155465 | JGI IMG/M metagenome (GOLD analysis project Ga0210378, IMG submission 155465) | Groundwater sediment microbial communities from an aquifer in East River, Colorado, USA - PLM1_60_b1 redo | ecosystem: Environmental > Terrestrial > Soil > Riparian zone | place: USA: East...
GTGCGCCAGGACGACCCCGAGGTGGCGACCAGGACGTTGGTGATCGCGGTCGGCTGGTCGCTGTTGCGGCGAAGCCGCCCGGGTTGGTAGTGGATCACCATGGCGAGGGCTCCGGGACGCGGCGGGCCGGCGTCCGATGGGGGCGGGCATGGGGTGGCGTGGTGGCCGGCGCTGGCCAGCGGGCTGGTCCTGGGCTATCGGGCCGAGGCCAGGAGTGCGGGTTGGTGGGACCCTTCTTGACCGCCCCCTGCTCGCTGCCGTCCTGGATCCAGCGCGCGCCGCAGCTTGAGCAGAAGGCGTGCGGGTGCAGGCTGACGACGATGGTGATGTGGGCCGATTCGCACAACGGGCAGCGTGGCATGGGAACCTCTCTTGTCCTCACCGGCGAGTGGCGGGTGCTCGTTGTAGCCGGTGTTGAAGCCGGGTCAGGCCGGGCTGGCGGGTGCCGATGACCCGGCCCAGCCGGAACAGCACCCCCTGCTCGTACTGCTTGACGATCCGCAGCGACAGCGCCAGCCCGAGCGCCACCAGCGCCACCACGACGGTCAGCAACCCGCGCATTCCTCTTCCCTTCTTGCCGGCCTCGCCGCCCGCGGGGACCAGCCCGTCCCTTGCCGTTGGTGAGTTCGGTGCTGTGGCCGATGGCTCGTTCCTTACCCTTGGAGAGCAGCGGGGGCGTAGCCGGCCCGGCTACGCCCCGCTCGACTCAACTGGGCGTCGTGTCCTCACTGCTTGCCGCAAGGATCTCCGCTCGACCGGGGCGCACCTGGATGCGCTTGGGCTTGGCCTCCTCGGCCTTGGGCACCACGATCTGGAGCACGCCGTCCTCGACCGTGGCCTGGACCGCGTCGGCCTGCACATGGGCGGGCAGGGTGATCGAGCGGCGGAACGCGCCGTAGCAGCGCTCGACCCGGTGGAACTGCTGCTCGGAGGAGTCGTGGGCGACGTGGCGCTCGCCCTGGATGGTGAGCAGGCCGTCCTCCAGGGTGATCTGGAGGTCGTCGAGCTTGACCCCGGGCAGCTCGACGGTCACCAGGTAGGCGTCCTTGCGCTCGGAGATGTCCAGCGCGGGCGCCCAGGCCGGAGCACTGCTGGCAGCGGCGGCCTGCCGCCGGCCGAGCGCCTGGGCAAACAGGCTGTTCATCTGGTGGTTGATCGGGTTCAGCTCGTCCTGCGCGTTGCGCAGGTCCTGGAACGGGTCCCATCGCATCATGGTGGTCATACGGTCTCCCTCGTTGGTGGGCCGTCTCGGCCCGGCGGCTCGGGGAGCACGCAGATCCCAGGTGGGTGATCGGCGTTCACTTGCCGAGGTACTGCGTTCACAGTATGATAAACAGTGTTCACTGTCAAGGCGACCGTCCCCGGGGAGATGCCGGTGGAAAAGCGAGCGACCACACCACCCAACCAGCGCACCACCGACTGGGCGTCGCGCCCGCTCTGGTTCACCGCCCCCGACGGCGACCACCGCGCCCCCACCGACGACCCCGACCGCCGCCCCCCACTCACCCGCCAGCGCGTGGTCACCCAGGCGCTCACCCTCATCGCCCACCACGGCGCCCAGGCACTCACCATGCGCACCCTGGCCGCCCGCCTCGGGGTCGTCCCCGGCGCGCTCTACCGCCACGTCCGCAACAAAGAGCAGCTCCACGACCTGGTCCTTGACGGCGTCCTCGCCGAGGTCGACACCCACCTCGACCCCACCATGGCCTGGACCCAGCAGCTCAAGACCCTCGCCCACCGGCTGCGGGCGGTCCTCGACGACCACCCCGGGGTCGCCGCGCTCCTGAAGACCCGCGACCCGCTCGGGCCCCACTCCCTGGCCCTGGCCGAGGCGTTCCTGGCCCCCCTGCGCACCGCCGGGTTCCCCGACCGCGACGCCGGCCTGGCGTTCTTCCTCGTCGTCGACTACACCATCGGCTTCGCGGTCGGCAGCACCCGCACCTCGGTCAACGAGCAGCGCGTCCAAGACGCGGCGACCAGAGCCCAGCTCCACGAGTTCTTCCGCACCCTGCCTGCCGACCGGTTCCCCGCCCTGGTCGCCCTCGGCGAGCACGTCTGGGTCGACAACCGCGACGAGCGCTTCGCGACCGGCCTGGACGTCCTTGTTGACGGACTCGAGCGCGCGCGCCACGCGGCGGGCCGCCGGGCACTCGGAGGGCGCCCGACCACGACCACCCCACGACCACCAGCCGCCCAGCACGATGCGCCGCACGAAGCCCAGCACGTCGTTGGCCAACGCAGTTGAGACCAACGTTCACGCCTCCTCACTCACGTCGAACGGTCCCGCGTGAACTGTGAAGGCGCAGGTTCGCATGACGCTCAGCCCAAACCCGCTCGCACGGAGGAAGCCAGCTCAGGTCCAGCCCCTCCTAGCCCGGATCGCCGCGGTCGCCGTCGCCCTCATCAAGTCGCTTGACGCGAGCCTGCGCAGGCTGCGGACCGACCGCATCGACCTGCTGTGGGTGCACCTGCGCGACACGCTCACCCCGGTCGGCGAGGTCATGCGGGCACTCGATGACCAGGTGCGCGCCGGCAAGGTGCTCTACGGTGGTAGCCGACCATGAGCTCGTAGGTCGCCAGGTCGGCGGCTGGCGGCACGCTCACCAGGATCGACCGCACGCCCGCCTCGAGGAACGCCGCGGCCAGGCCCAGCATGTCGTCGCCGGACAGCTCGACCCCGACGACCTGGCTTGGACGCCAGCCGGTCGAGCAGCCGCTCAGCACCGCCTCGCGGAACGGCAGCGACGCCCCGGGCGACCTCGGCACCGTCGACCTTGGCGTCGCTGAGCAGCAACCCCGAGCTCATCGGCTCGACTAGGTCGAGGTTGGCGTGACAGGAGACGTGCAGCACCGCCCCTGCGGCGGCGGGGTCGCCGGCGAGCCGCCAGAACCCCGCTCCCGCCGCGGCCGGGCCCAGCAGCGGCGGCCCGACCAGCCCAGGTAGGTCTCCGAGAGCTGCAAGGCCTCGGCCTGCAGCTCGTCGGCGCGGGCATCCTCGCCCAGGGACTGCAGCGCCGAACGCGGTTGTAGCGGTGGATCCAGGCGGAGATCGAGGTGCGCGCCTCAGTGCGTGAGGCGGCGCAGCTCCTCCGCATACCGGTCGCGGTTGGCTGGATCCATTGTGGCAGCCTGCTGGTAGGCGTCGTGGGCCTGCTGCCGCTGGCCGAGCCTGCCGTGGACGTAGCCGAGCAGCCCGTACAGGACGCCCTTGCGCTGCGGGTCGTCGCTCAGCTCGATGGCGTGCCGGTAGGCCTCGGCTGCCCGTTCGTAGCGGGTGCGGTCGAAGACGCCCGCGGGCGGCAGGTAGACGACGCCGAGGTTCGCCCACGCCTCGGCGGCGAGCTGCTTGACGCGCCGGTTGCCCCGCTTGTAGGCGCCCAAGACGGCGGCGAGCTGCTGTTCGGCGTCCTTCCAGTGGTCGGCGACTCCCGCCTGGCTCATGCAGACATAGGCCCGGCCGAGGCCGAAGGCGACCTTGGCGTCGACGTCGGCGAGCGCGGGCCGGTCCCTCGCCACCCCCGCTCGCCGGTAGTCCGCGACCGCCCGGTTCAGGCCGGCCGCATCGACCCTCCCGCGCTCGCAGCTTCCCCGCGCCTGGTGGAAGCGGGTCTCGGCCAGGCCGACCAGGCCGCGGGCGTACTGCCGGTCGATCCGGAGCGCCTGCCCGTAGTAGCTCCTGGCGGCGTCGTAGCGTTCGAGCTTGCCGGCGACGTTGCCAAGGAACAGGTACAGGACCTCCTTGCCGTCCTGCCGCTCCCAGCCGGCGAGGTTCTCGGCCCGGCGGAACGCGCGCTCGGCCTCGGCGAGCTGGCCGAGGTCGTAGTAGCCGAGACCGACCACGAACTGCACCAGCACCTGGGTCCGCGCGATCACCCCGCTGGCGGAGCTGCGAGCGGAGCACGGAGTTGCGCGGGTCGCCGCGTGCGTCGAGGCTGGACCCGAGCTGGTGGTCGCCGGCGAGTTCCTCGGCGTTGGGGACCAGGGACGCGTCGACTATAGAACTCTGGGGTGAAGCTGGTCCTGTCCGCGCCAGGCGCCAGGATGCCGTAGACGACCACGTTGGCGTTTTGGACGCTGGCGAGCCGCGCTGCCTGCCTGGCCCGCTCGACCGGGGTGGGACCGTCGACCCGACCGGTGCGGGCGGGCGCGCGGACCTGGATGTCCAACGTCCTGGCGAGCTGCCCGAGCTCGCCTTGCATCCGCTCCGCGACCGAGGTGGCCAGCTCGCTGGCCCTGTCCGAGCGGACCACGCGACCGCGGCCGTCGAGCTCCCCGAACTGGGCCACCGCGATGTTCAGGTCGCCGGTCATCCTGGGCGGTGGGCTGAGGTGGTCGCGGCGATACTGGTCCAGGGCGGTCACACCGGTGACCAGGCTGAGCAGCGCCAGCAGGGCGGCCAGGAGGGGCCGCGGTCGCGCCCGCTGGCGCAGCCACGGCCAGGCGGTCGCCGGCGTGAGCCGGACCGGCTCGGCAGGGGCGAGCTCGAACAGCCGGCCGGTCTCGCTGCGCAGGTAGCAGACGGGGATGCCCAGGTCGGCGTCGCGGCCCGGTCCGGCACCCCGAGCCAGGCGGCGGGCCTCGGTCAGGGCAACGTCGACCGGCCGGCCGTCGGCCAGGGCCGCATACAGGGCCGCATAGAGGTTCCGCGAGAAGGCCACGGCCGTCTCGTCCAGGACGGTGGCCTGCATGCCGACCACGGCCGGGACGCCGCTGCGCAGCAGTGCCGGGGCGAGGCCCTGGGTCAGGTCCAGGGCGGTGGCCCGAGCCGTCTGGCAGGCGTTGAGGACGACCAGCCGCAGCCGGTAGGGGCCGACCACGCTGACCAGCTCGTCGGCGCCGACGGCATCGGGGCCGCCCTGGCCGTCGTCGAACAGCAGGCGGGTGGTCCCGCCGGCCGCGTCGTGGCGGCCGTGGCCGATGAAGTGCAGCAGGTGGAAGGGCCGGCCGGCCGCGTCGGCCGCGCGCAGCGTCTCCTGCAGCGTGGCCAGGGACACGCCGGGCAGGGCCACGAGGTGGTCGTCTGCGTCGCGGCCGCGCGGCCAGGTCCACCGCGCTGCCTAGCCGCCACGTACCCGCCCGCTCCGCCGACCACGAGGGCGACCACGAGACCGAGCACGAGTGGTGCCCGTCCCGCCAGCCGAGCCCGGGTGAGCGGCCAGCGTCGCCACCGATGGGCTGCCATGACCACCCTCCTGCGTATTCCCTTTAACCATTATGGATAGGATGACAGCATTGGCTGATACAGCCAGTCTTTTCCGCCCATTGCCGACGGCTGCGCAGGGTCGGGCGGGTCAGAGCAGGGGGCACCTCAGTCGCTCATGGTCAGCACCAGGTCGGGGTGCCCGTAGAACGCGTAGGCGAGCCAGGACGCGGGCGGCGCGTCGGCCCGCACGTCGAAGCGGGCGCGGATCTCGCGCAACGCCTCCGACACGGGCACGCCGTCGTCGAGCACCCGCTCGTAGAACTGCAGCGCTACGTCGTGGGCGGTCTGGTCGTCGACCGACCACAGCGGGGCGAGGAACGCCCGGCAGCCCGGCGGCTCAACCGGGCATTGCACACGATCGTGGTGGCGTTCAGGGCACGTCAGCGGCGTCGACCCTGGCGGCCAGCTACTCTCGTGGGTGACCGTTCACCTATCTCAGGCGCCCCCACCTCAGAGTCGAGCCCAGGAGGTCGCATGATCACTCCGTTCTCGCCGCTGGAGTCGTCCGCCTGGGGCGGCTTCCTTTCCGCGTATGCGAGGCTAGACCGCGCGATCGACGCCGACCTGTTGGCGCATGACGGGATCCGTCACGTCGAGTTCGAGGTGCTGCTCCGGCTGTGGCGCCAGCCCGACCGCCGGCTGCGCATCCAGGAGCTGGCTGCGCAGAGCCTGCTCACCCGCTCGGGTGTGAGCAGGCTCTGCGACCGCCTCGTCCGGATGGGACACGTCACCCGTGAGGCCGCCCCCGAGGATCGGCGTGGCGCGTACGTGGTGCTGACGTCCCAGGGAGGCCGGGTGTTCGAAACCGCCGCCAAACGACACATGGCCCTGGTGCGTGAGCAGTTCCTCGGACGCCTGACCGAGTCCGAGCTTGAGCAGCTTGGCGCCCTCTGGCCCCGGCTCGGATGAGCGCAGGGCTTGGAGCCGCATGCTGGACTCACCCATCACCGACTGCTCTTCGCGGGTTGGCAGAGTGACTGTCCGGGTCTGCCCACCTGTTGAAACTATGTGACTCATCACCTATCCTCCGAGATGCGTGACTGGTCACGCACCTTGGGATGGGGTCACAGGGAAAGGGATGAGATGAACGAGGATGCTAGCAACCCGACGGCTGCGGACGGGCGGCCGCGGCTCATCATCATCGGGCTCATCGTGTGGGTCATGCTCCAGGTGCCCCGACTGATCGCCATCCCGCTGATCCAGGGTGTCCTCGACGACACGGAGTCCGACGCGTGGATGTTCCCGGCCATCCTCGACATCGTGGTGGCAGTGGCGGCGCCCTTCATGGCCGTCGCACTCTGGCGGGCCCGTGGCCTGTGGGTATGGGTCACCGCCATTGTCTTCTTCAGCGTCTCCATCGTTGACCACCTGGACGCGATCATCGCCGGCCTCCTGGCGCCACCGCCCCAGGTCTTCGGTGGAGGGTCCGGGCCCAGCCCGGCGGTCGTCCCCGGCCTGCAAATGCTGATCGACATCCTGGCCCTCTCGTTGCTGATGCGCCGGAACGTGAAGAGCTACTACCTTGACACCACATCTCTGGCGCGACGGTGAGCTGAGCCCGCGCTGAGCCTCCCGCGTGTTGGCGGAGTTCCACGTTGATCGGCCAAGGCGAGCCGATGGAGCTGGACAACCACGCCGGCGGCGATCCATTCGTCACGGCGGCGGCGCAGGGTGCGCTCTGAGCAGCGGCGACTCGATGAACGTGACGCCTGATCGTCGGTTACCGCATGCCCGAAACCCTCGTACTGCCGCGATCGTTGCCTAAATAGTTAGGGGAGACGTCACGGGCTTGTGAAGGCAGTGACGAGGTCGTCGAAGGCCGCATGAAAGGCGGCGGCTCCAGAGGCTTCCACGATCACCCCGATGGTTCCTGACCGCAACCTGCTCTTGGAGCCGTCCTCTGCCGTGGCGAGCAACTGTTTCCCGGCCCAAAGAGCAAGCCTGACGGGCTTGCCACCCTCGCCCCCGTGGCAGGACGCGCGGAGACGAATCGGCTCGGCGGGGCGGAGCTTCACCGCGCCTTTGCCCTCCCTGAGCCTGATCCATTTACCATTCCGGACCTTCGCAATCCGATAGCGGCCGTTTCCATCGACACCCAACGCGTAGAGTTCCCGGTCGCTCACCCAGCGGCAGACGAGTCCGACACGCCCGTTTGTCGGGACATCCGCGTCTGTCGTGACGTCGAGTGCCAACAGGGTGACGGCGGGCAGCGTCGTCATTACGTACACCAGAAAGTCGGGGAGCAGGGCGCCGACCACGCCGCCGCTTCGCTGCAACTCGAACGCAGCGTCGACCGGTGGGGGTGATGATGTGCCGCGGACGACGTGCAGGAGTCCGAGGCTGCCGAGGAGCACGGCCGGTGGTCCTGCCCGGACCGAGCGGACCAGTGCGGCGGTGGTGCTCCAGAGCGCGCGCAGCACCACCCCGCGGCTCGGGTCCCGCACAACGGCTTTCGCGACCAGCCAGAGCGGCGGCGTGCTGCGCCGTTGAAGCAGCCCAAAGGCCCAGACGGCAGCGACCACGGGCACGAGGTAGGCCCCGTAGCCGAAGAAATAGCGCGTTACGTTGTTGACGACTGGACCGAGGCGGCCGGGTTGGTGAAACCATACGCCTGCCGTGAAGAGCACAAGCCCTAGGACGGTAATCGCAGTGGGCACGATCGGAAAGCTGCGGGGGTGCGGCTCTTCCGGCCATCTGTGGGCTGGTGTGAACAGCGGCGGGTCCGAATGCTCCCTGGCGGTGCGGAGCACGTCGCGTACGACCAGGGTGCGTCGCTCGGCGCGGTCGGCGGTTCGGGCGGCCGCCGTGAGCCGCTCTCGCAACGTCGCTGCCGACGGCCGGTCAGCAGGGTCCTTTTGCATCGCGGCGTCGACGATCTCGCGCAGGATGGGATCCAGCCCTTCCAAGTTCGGCCGTTGCTCGACAATCTGGCGGCCCACCGCCATGGGCGGTCCGTCACCGAACGGCTTACGGCCGGTTCCAGCGAACGCCATCACGCTGCCCCAGGCGAACACGTCCGCGGCGTCCGTCACTGGAGCGCTGGGATCGAAGTGCTCCGGCGCCATGAAGGCAGGCGTCCCGATGATCTGGTTGGCCGACGAGCCGGCAGCCTGCGTGGGTACTCGGGCGATCCCAAAGTCGATCACGCGCGGACCAGACGGGGAGAGCTGGACGGTCCTTGCGGCCGCAGCCAGATCGACGCCTGGGTCGGCTGCATCGTCCGGACCTGCAGCCGTTGGTGGATGACACCTTGTCGGGGCGCCTGTCCCCCATTGGCTGAAGTGGCTGCCACGGCTGTGTTCGTGGCTTCAGACCAGGCAGGCGCGATGACCGGCGCTGTCGTGGATCTCACCTGCGGCGCAATCGTTGACTAGCACTGGAAGCGAACGGAACGACGTCGAAAGCTGTCGATGAGGTAGCTCCCGAGCATTGAGGTGTGGCTGACGCTTTGACTATGCTGCGGACCGATGGTGTGGTTCCGAGCGGTGTTGGCATGACGGCCGCGGCTGGCCTCGCACGGGGCGAGCGTGCGCCCGACATGGTGCTGCCCTCCAGGGACGGGACGCCGACGCGGTACTACGCCCACGCGGGCGGCCGGCCGGCGCTGCTCGTGCTCGCCGACGAGGCCTGCGTGGCGCGGCTGCACGCGCTCGCCGGGGGGCTGACAGTCATCGACGACGCGCACCTGACCGTGCACGTCGTCGGCCCGCCCGCGCTGGCCGGGCACGACCTGCCGTTCCCGTTGCTCCAGGACGCCGACGGTCGTGCCGCCGCAGCCTACCGCACCGGGGGCGCACCGACCGCGTTCCTGCTCGACCCGAACCTGCGGGTCCGTGCGACGCTGCCGTTCGCAGACGGCGCCCGCATCGCGGCGGACGTCGCCGAGCTGGTCGCCGAGCTGGTCTGGGACGACCGGCGGCCGCGAGAGATCACAACCCAGGCACCACTGCTGGTCGTGCCGGACGTGCTCCACCCGGAGCGGTGCGCCGAGCTCATCGCCGTGTGGGAGCAGGAGGGCCACAGCGAGACCGGCGTGGAGTCCTCGACGGGCGGTCGCCGCGCCGAGCAGCGCAGCGCGCAGCTGAAGCGCCGCCGCGACCACGTCGTGGGGGACCCGCAGCGCAGCCGCGAGCTGGCCACCACCATCGGTCGTTGTGTCATGCCCGAGCTGTCGAAGGCGTTCGCGTACCACGCCAGCCGCTTCGAGGGCTTCAAGATCGCCTGCTACGAGGCGTCCGACCGCGGGTTCTTCCGAGCCCACCGCGACAACCTCAGCCCCGCGACCGCGCATCGTCGGTTCGCGCTCACCCTCAACCTCAACGATGGCTACCAGGGTGGTCAGCTGCGCTTCCCCGAGTACGGGCCCGAGCTGTACCGGCCCGCCCCCGGCGCTGCGCTGCTGTTCAGCTGCTCGCACCTGCACGAGGTCCTCGACGTGACCGCCGGGCGGCGCTTCGTCTTGCTGTCGTTCCTGTTCGGGGACGAGGCACACCGCCCGGAGTAAGGCGGGACCCCGCGCTCGGCCCGCCAACGCTTGGACGCGCTCGGCCAGCGGACCGGCGGGCAGCTTGGAGCGCGGGTCGGCGACCCACCCGGGGCTGGCGAGCCGCTCGCCGGTGACCGGGTCTTGCCCTCGAACATCGCATGGCACTGCTCGTCCAAGGCGATGGCTTCGAGGCCGGCGGCGGCCGCCCGCGCGCCATACCAGCGGCCGGGCGTCTCGCCCTTGCCCGACAGGTACTGGCAGCGGGACTCGGCGATCTGGCGGATCCAGTAGTCCTCCTGGCCCGCCTTCAACCCCGCCCCGCCAGCACCACCCCGCACCCCCCACGCCTGCCCGAGCCCCCGGCCGCCACCGTAGGTGCAGCCGTCTTGTGCTGTGAGGACCGGTGAGCAAATCGTAGGCGGTGCGGCATTGCTAACGGTGGAAAACAGGACGCGATGGTCCCTGGTAGTAAGGCTGGAAATACGGTGAGTAATGCTCGTGATCGAGCTGAGAGAGACGGAGGTCAATGCTTGACGACTCGTGCTCGAGAATCGTGAAGAGGACTGGGCATCCGCTGTGCTCTTGCCGGTAATGGCGGCTGTGGGGTTCAAGCTCGGCAGGACGTCCGGCGTGGCACTGGCCGATGCCGCGTCAAACCACACCTGCAGCTCCCCCCACGACCAGGCGGCCGGCCACGAGGCCTCTGGTCCCGCACTTCGGGTGATCATTTGAACGCCGGTAGCGGATCCCTTACCGGTCACCCGGAACCGTTTGGTGCAGAGCCGTCTTGGGCGGGCTGGGCCAGCATGCGTGGGTCCGCCGAGTCCAGGTGGACGTGACGGCGACGAGAGCCACGCCGTCGCCGCGGGGCGTGTCCGCGGACCTGGCTACTGGGTCGCCAGCGCGAGGCGCTCCCGAAGTCGGCGTGCCACGGCACGGTCGCCGGTTACCTGCAGCAACGACTCCGACCCTCGTCCCCACAGCCAGAGCAGGAGGTCGGAGGGCTCCCCGGTCACCCGCGCCTCGACGTCGCCGCTGGCATCGCCGACGGTCACCCGGTCGGGGGACATCCCGACCTGCCAGACCCTGTCGTCGGCCGCCACCACGATCGTGCCGGTCGATTCCGACTGGACGTCGTCGCTCCAGTCGCCGGCGAGCATCATCACCAGCACCTCCTCGACACCGTCGACGGCCAGCTCGGCGTCGACCGGTGTCACCGCACCGAACGCGCTCTGCACGTCCGCGCGGTGCACGGCCGTCTCCTGGGCCATGCGCCGGACCCAGAAGCCGGCCGTCTGGTCGGGTGGCCACCACGTCCAGGACGGGGCGCCAGGGTCGGTGCTCCCCAGCACCTCCAGGAGCCGGCCGTGCGCGTCGGCGAACCATGCCAGCGGGTCGCGACCGGCCGGCCAGGGTGGTGGCCAGGGATCCGGGCGCTCCCCCCGCAGCCCAATGCAGGCGAGCTTGTGCTCGTAGACAGTCGCGGTGTGCTCCACCGCGTCCCGCACCGTCCACCCCGGGCACGGCGGCACCGCGGCCTGCAACCCCTGCGCGGCGGCCCGGCGCAGCAGCTGCCCGTCGGCGTCCAGGAGTTCCAGGTACCGGGAGCGATCCATGGTGGCAGTCTGGTCGTCGACGCCGCAGGTGTCGAGCCGCCCTGCTGCCGCGACGTCATTCCCTCGTTGTGACCTCTGCGCTCGGCAATCGAGCCTCGGCTCCGAGCATCGCGGTCCGTCACGGATCGGCCCATCGGGATCTGAGTGCACACGGGATGGCGCGTGCCCAGGGGAGCGATAGCCGAGCGGATCGTCGACCACTTCGGCAAGGCCACCCTGCGGGTGATCGAGCAGGAGCCCGGCCGGCTGGTCGAGGTGGCGGGGCTTGGCCCCAAACGTACCGCGATGATCACCACCGCGCCGAGACCCCGCTGGCCGGCGGGCTGCTGCGCCTGCTGCGCGCCCCCGCCGACCGGCTCGCCACGTTCCAGACGGTGGACTGGACAGCCGCGCTCGACTGGCTCGGCAGAAGACCGGCGCAACGCTCGCGCCCGAGCAGGCCGCGGCGGTCCGCCTGGCGCTGACCGAGCAGGTCGCGGTGCTCACCGGCGGGCCCGGCTGCGGCAAGAGCTACACCGTACGCGCCATCGTCACCTTGGCCCGCGCCAAACGGGCCACGGTCGTCCTGGCCGCCCCGACCGGCCGGGCCGCCAAACGCCTCGCCGAGCTCGCCGGCATCCAGGCCGCCACGCTGCACCGGCTCCTGCAGCTCCGCCCCGGCGGGGACGCCGCCTTCGACCGCGACCACCCCCTGGACGCCGACCTGGTCGTGGTTGACGAGGCCTCCATGCTCGACGTGCTGCTGGCCAACAAGCTCGTCAAGGCGGTCCCCCACCCGGCGCCCACCTGCTGCTGGTCGGCGACGTCGACCAACTCCCCAGCGTCGGGGCCGGGGAGGTCCTGCGTGACCTGCTCGCCACCGCCACCCTGCCGCGCGTGCGCCTCACCCAGATCTTCCGACAGGCCCAGCGCAGCGGGGTGGTCACCAACGCCCACCGCATCAACGCCGGCCACCAGCCGATTACGCGGGGCCTCGAGGACAGGTCGTGACCGGTGCCGACACCCACCCAGCCGGCGTCGGCGGCCAGGGCATAGATCCCGTACGAAATGGCCTTACCGACCTGCGGATCGGGGAAATCGTGGGTGTGCACGGCGACCGGTTCGCCCTGCCGACGCCACGGACGTCCGGCATGCTTGTACGCGCCGACCAGCTCCTTGTTCTTGGTGTCCACGCTGACCACCGGGTCGCTGGCAGCCTGGACGTCCTTGGCCTGCTGGTTGCTGGAGCCGAACTGGGCATCCCGGTCCGGATGCTGCCTGCCCTGGATGGTCTTGGCGGTTGCCTGCAGGCTGAAGTCCTCCTCGCGCAGCAGAGCACCGACCGTGTCGGCGCTGACCCGGTGGCCCTGCCGGGTCAGCGCCGCAGCCAGCGCGCGGGTGGGCTTGGTCGTCCACCGCAGCGGCGACACCGGATCCCCGCGTTCCTCCGGCTCCACCAGCGCCAGCAGCGCCGGGCGCAGCCCGGGATCGCGATCAGCCGCACGCTTGCGGCCACCGCCCGGCCCACGCACCCGCCCGGGCAGCGCTTCCGCGCTCTCCAGCTCCCGCAGCCCCCGCGCGACCCTACCCTCCCGTGCTCCGGCCGCCCGCGCCACCGCCCCGATCCCGCCGTGTCCCAGCACCTGCGCCCCGGCCCCAAGCAGCACGCGCCGCTGGCGTTCATCCAAATGCGCCCCCACCGTGTCGAACACCGCCGCCAGCGCAGCCACTGTCCCTCCCGTGTCGCCATAGCACAAGACTGGCAGAACCCGCCTCAACCGGCAGGCTGCTTCCCTGCACGCCCTAACCGACCGGCATTGGGGCTAGCCTGTGTCTCGTGTGGGCGGTGAGCTTGGCGTTGCGGTCTCGCAGGCTGAGGAAGCGGATCCGCAAGGTCACCGCGACAGCTCCAAGGCTGTCTCGCTGGACGATTCAAGAGGGTAGCTGGGGGGCCGATACACCCTGCGAGGGGGGAGGTGCCTGGCAGCACGCCGAATGGTATGGGATCGCCGATCGGACGGAGTCGCGACGTTGGGACGACGCATGGAGAAAGGCGCACCAACGCCACGAGACAAGCCCCGACTGGCGCGACGGAGCATCCAGCTCGGCCTGTTCGCCACGCTGGTGGCCCTGCTCCCCCTCGTGCTGCTCGCGAGATTGACGATAGCGCGCGCGCAGGATGCCGTACGCGACGAGGTCGCAGTGCGCCTGCGCGTGACGACCGCGCTCTCGGCCAGGTTGCTGGCCGAACAACTCAGAGGATTCGTCACCCTGGTCGAGGCCGAGGCCAAGCGTCCGCGGCTGGTGCGGGCCGTCGCGGGCGGCGACCCGACCCGGTTCGACGACGCCGAGATCCAGCGGGAGCTCGCGGCGCTCCTGGCGTCCCGGGGCGGACTTGCCGGCACGGGCCTGGTCGACCTCGACGGCGTCCTGCGCGGCTCGCCGGTGGCGCCGGAGCTCGTCGGCAAGGACTTCAGCACGCGCGACTACTACAGAGGGCTGGTCGCCGCCGGCGATACCTATGTGTCCGAGGCGTTCGAGTCGGCGCAGGCAGGCCATCCCCTGGTCGTGACGATCTCGACCTACGTGCGGGCCCCCAGTGCGGACGGTCGGACGCCCGGCAAGCCCCTCGCGATCCTCCTACTGGGCGTCGAACTCGACGCGGTACAGCCGCTCGCCGACAGCGTCGCCGCGGTGCAGGGGGTGAGCCTGTGGGTCGCCGACCAGCGGGGCAGGCTGCTGGCGGCACCCGGAGGCCGCCCGCCTGGCCTCAAGCCGGTCGCCGGTGAGCCGATCGGGCAGGCAGCGTCGCATCGCGCCGGGCAGCTGGCCGACGTCGACGTTCGCGGTGCGGCCATGCTGGTGGTCCACCGGCGGGTCGACCCGCTCGGCTGGACGGTGTTCGCCGCGGTCCCCCACGCCCAGGCGTACCGCGGCGTGGATGCGACCCGTACCACCATGCTCGCGATCGCAGTCCCGTTGGGCGTGATCGTGTGCTGTGGGATCGTCCTGCTCGTGTGGCTCCAGCGGCGCCAGTGGCGTGTCGAGGCCGCGCTCCAGGTGGCACGGGACCAGGCGCGCGACGCGTCCCGGCTGAAAGACGAGTTCCTCTCCCGCGTCAGCCACGAGCTGCGAACCCCGCTCAACGCCATCCTGGGGTTCGGCCAGTTGCTGCAGCTCGACGACCTCACCGAGGAGCAACACGACAGCGTCAACCAGATGCTGCGCGGCGGCCGGCACCTGCTCGCGCTCATCAACGAGGTGCTCGACATCTCCCGCATCGAGACCGGCAGCCTGGCGCTGTCGCTGGAGGCAGTGAACCTCGTGGAGGTCGTCACCGAGACCGCCGACCTCATCCGGCCCCTGGCCGCCGAACGGGAGATCAGCCTCCAGCCTCTGTCCCGCGAGGACTGTTCCTGGACCGTCCACGCCGACCGCCAGCGCCTCAAGCAGGTGCTGCTGAACCTGGCCTCCAATGCGGTCAAGTACAATCACCACGGCGGCAGCATCCGCCTGGCCTGCCACGCCACCCCCGAAGGGCGGGTCGGGATCATCGTGGCCGACACCGGTCCGGGCATCCCCGCCGACAAGCTGGAGCGGCTGTTCATGCCGTTTGATCGTCTGGGCGCCGAGCAGACCGTCGTGCAGGGCACCGGCTTGGGCCTGGCATTGTCCAAGGGGTTGGTGGAGGCAATGGGCGGCACCCTCACCGCGCACAGCGTCCAGGGCCAGGGGACCACCTTCACCCTCGAGCTGCCCGCTGCCGAAGATCTGCTCCAGCACCGCGACGGGAACCCGCCGACGCCGCCCAGCCTCAGGCAGGACGCCGGCGCCCACCGCCAACATACCGTGCTCTACGTCGAGGACAACCCGTCCAACCTGCGGTTGGTCGAGCGCGTCCTGGGCCAGCGGGGCGGAGTGCAGCTGCTCGCCGCGTCGCGGGGTGAGCTCGTCCAAGACCTGGTCCGCCAGCACCGACCCGATCTGGTCCTGCTCGACCTGCACCTGCCCGGCATCGACGGCGAGGAGGTCCTGCGGCGCCTGCAGGCCGACCCGCACACCGCCGGCCCGCCGGTCGTGGTGGTCAGCGCCGACGCCACCCGATCTGGGAATAGGGAGCGGCTCCTGGCCGCCGGCGCCGCCGAGTACCTGACCAAGCCGCTGGACGTTCCCCACTTCCTGGAAGTTATCGACAGTCTCTTAGCAGTCGCCCACCGCTAAGGGCCTGCGGGCCGACAACCTGGTCGTTCCAGCGCCGGCACACCGAGGTAAGCGGACTCGATCTGGCCAGGTTATTGAGTGGCGAGCCCTAACCAATGAATGAGCGGCGCCTCGCGAGCCCGGCTTGCGCTCACGCGTCCTCGTCACGCGTCTTCGTTCACGGGTCCAGTCGTGCGGCGGCGCGGCGCGGCGGCGGCGATCGCGTTGTCCGGCTCCTTGGTGACCCGCTCACCGGCTTGGCGCACCGGTTCCGTCAGCTCGTCGACCGCCTGCGCTGTCGACCATGACCCCGATCGGACGTGGACCCCCTCACCCCCCGGGCCCCCTTGCCGTCGGCGGCCAGCTCGTCCACCGGGAACACCGCGGGCACCGCGCAGCGCAGCTCGAACGCGGCGGAGTCATCGTTGACGACGCCTTCCGCCCAGCCGAGACGGCCATCGACGTCCCGCAGCCCTGGCAGGTCGCGGACCCGAGGGTGATGACGTTGGCGAGCCGGGTCGAGCTGATGCGCACCAGCGAGCAGGTGAAGCGGCCATCAGCAAGTTCCGCCGGCGGTTCGCAGTCCCTCAGCACTCAAAGGGAGCGAAACGACGTCCTAGTGTCCTGAGTTGTTAATTGGTGTAGTAAGTCGTCGGCAGTAGGCTGCGACGGAGTCGAGGATCTGCTCGGCGGTCTTGACCCACTTGAATGGGCGGGGGTTGGTGTTCCAGTGCTCGGCCCAGTCACCGATGG
>Ga0210378_10000811_pt1 | contig 16209 bp, 18 predicted proteins | sample PLM1_60_b1redo_FD_155465 | JGI IMG/M metagenome (GOLD analysis project Ga0210378, IMG submission 155465) | Groundwater sediment microbial communities from an aquifer in East River, Colorado, USA - PLM1_60_b1 redo | ecosystem: Environmental > Terrestrial > Soil > Riparian zone | place: USA: East...
CTTGTCGCAGGCCAGCACCGTGACGACGCCGCCGACCGAGAGCGAGCGGGAACCGTACGTGTCCCAGCCGCGGGGGGCGGTGCGGGTGTCGCCGTGGAGAACCTCAACATCCTCGAACGGGACGCCGAGCCGGTCGGCGACGAGCTGGCTCCACGCCGTCTCGTGGCCCTGGCCGTGCGGGCTGGTGCCGGTGACGACCTCGACCTTGCCCGTGGGCAGCATGCGGATGCTGGCGTGCTCCCAGCCGCCGCCCGCGTAGAGCAGGCTGCCCAACACCCGGGACGGCGCAAGGCCGCACATCTCCGTGTACGTGGAGATCCCGATGCCGAGCTGGACCTTGTCCTGACGTTCCCGCCGTTCCTCCTGCTCGCGGCGGAGCGCGGCGTAGTCGAACATGTCGACGGCCTGGTCGGTCGCCGCTTCGTAGTTGCCGGAGTCGTAGGTCAGGCCGCAGACGGTCGTGAACGGGAACTCGTCGTGCGTGATCCAGTTCTTGCGGCGCAGTTCCATCGGGTCCATGCCCAGTTCGGCGGCCAGCTCGTCCACCATCCGCTCGATCGCGAACGTGGCCTCGGGGCGGCCCGCGCCGCGGTAGGCGTCGGTCCAGGCGGTGTTGGTGAAGACGCCCGTGCACTCGAACCGGTACGCGGGGAGCTTGTAGATCGCGTTGAACATGAACGCGCCCAGGATCGGGATGCCTGGCGTGACCAACCCGAGGTAGGCGCCCATGTTGGCGAGCAACCGCACGTCGAGGCCGGTCATGGTGCCGTCGCGGTTGGCGCCGAGCCGCAGGTACTGGATCTGGTCGCGGCCGTGGTGCGCCGACATCAGGCTGTCGCTGCGAGTCTCGGTGTACTTCACCGGCTTGCCGACCTGCTGCGCCGCCATAAACGCGATCAGCTCCTCGGGTGTCACCTGGAGCTTGCCGCCGAAGCCGCCGCCCACGTCAGGAGCAACCACCCGGATCTTGTGCTCCGGGACGCCCGTCTGCAGCGCGAGCAGCACTCGCAGGATGTGCGGGATCTGGGTGGCCGACCACATCGTGATCTGGTCGGAGGTGGGATCCACGACCACACTGCGCGGTTCCATGAACGACGGGATCAGCCGCTGCTGGACGAACCGCCGCTCGATCACCACCTCGGACTGCTCCAGCGCCGCGCCGATCGCGTCGCCGGTGCCTGCCTCGCCCGAGTCGAAGACCCAGGTGTAGCTCTTGTTGGTGCCCTTGTCGGCGTGTACCAGGGCGGCGCCGTCGCGCAGCGCCTCCTCCATATCGAGTACGACCGGCAGCGGCTCGTACTCGACCTCGATCGCCTCGATCGCGTCGACGGCGCTGGCAGGGTCGCGGGCGATCACCACGGCGACCGGCTCGCCGGCGTACCGCACCTCGCTGACCGCGAGCGGCGGGTGGTCCGGGTGGACGATGTCGTCCGTGACCGGCCACGCCAGCGGCAGGCTGCCCTGAAGCTCGGCGACGTCGGCGCCGGTCATCGTGCCGACCACGTTGGGCATGGCGAGCGCGTGCGCGACGTCGATGCCCGCGATCCGCGCGTGCGCCATGGGGCTGCGCAGGATCGCCAGGTGCAGCATCCCGGGCAGCGTGATGTTCTCGGTCCACATCGTGCGGCCGGTGATCAGCCGCGCGTCCTCCTTGCGCCGGCGCGCCTTGCCGAACTCGCCTGAGGTGGGCCGTTCCTCCGTAATGGACACGTTCCTCACCTCCTACGGGACCGGCTTGGGGATGATTCCTTCGGGTACTTCCTCGGGCACCTTGGCCGGCGGCTCCTCGGCTGCCGTGGGCGCCTCGGTTGGCGTCGAGGGCATCTCGGCGGGCGCGCCGCGGTCCATCGCATCGGCAGCGGCGAGGGCGGCCTTCACGATGTTCTGGTAGCCGGTGCAGCGGCAGAGGTTGCCCTCCAGGCCCTCGCGCACCTGTGCCTCGGTCGGGTGCGGGACGTCCTGCAGCAGGTCGACCGTGGCCATGATCATGCCCGGCGTGCAGTACCCGCACTGCAGGGCGTGCTGCTCGTGGAACGCCGTCTGGACGGGGTGCCAGCCGCCGTCCATGCCGCTCAGGCCCTCGATCGTGGTGACGTCGTGCCCGTCGGCCTGGACCGCCAGCACCGCGCAACTCTTCACGCCGCGGCGATCGAGCAGGACCGTACAGGCGCCGCAGTTGCTCGTGTCGCAACCGACGACCGTGCCCACCTTGCCCAGCCGCTCGCGCAGGTAATGGACCAGGAGCATGCGAGGTTCGACGTCGTCGCTGTACCGGACGCCGTCGACCATGACGTTGATTCGGGACATGCCGCCTCCGGGCCTCGACGGGACGGTCCGCCGCAGGGCGCGGCGGGACCGCGCGCTGGGATGGCCCGGACGGCTGGACGACTGGACGGCGCCCGCGCGGTGTGACCCAGGTCACCTCCGTTGCGTACCTCCAGCCAAGACCTCCGTGCCGAGGTTCGCAACCCTCGTGGCTTGGGCCTTCGGTGGTGCCCACTTGGGAGCCCGCTTGTTGATGAAGGTGCCCTTCATGGGCCTGTGGCCGCATGAAGGGCACCTTCATCAAGAGGATTGCGGCGCTGAGATGCTGGCGCTGTCGCGCGGGGTGGTCACTAGCGGTGGATGCGGGTGTCCAGTTCGGCGAGGCGGCTGCCGGTGCCGCCCCAGCGGGCGGCGATGATCTCGCCCGCGATGCTCACGGCGGTCTCCTCGGGGGTCCGCGCGCCGAGATCGAGCCCGATCGGAGACGCCAACCGTGCCAGCTCGTCGCCCGTCAGCCCTGCTTCCTTGAGCCGGGCCAAGCGGTCGTCGTGGGTACGGCGTGACCCCATCGCGCCGACGTACGCCAGCGGCATCCGCAGCGCGAGTTCCAGCACCGGAACATCGAACTTCGGATCGTGGGTGAGCACGCAGACGGCCGTCCGCTCGTCGATCCGGCCCGCCTCGGACTCCGCGCGCAGGTACCGGTCCGGCCAGGCGACGATCACCTCGTGCGCGTCCGGGAAGCGTTTGCGCGTGGCGAAGACCGGACGGGCGTCACACACCGTCACCTGGTACCCGAGGAAGGCGCCGATCCGGGCGACGGCCGCGGCGAAGTCGATCGCGCCGAAGACGATCATCCGGGGCTTCGGCGCATACGCGGCGACGAACAGCGTCAGATCGTCGCCGCGGCGCTGCCCGTCGTGGCCGTATTTCAACGTGCCCGTCTTGCCCTGCGCAAGCATGCCGCGGACGTCGTCGGCGGCGGCCTGGTCAAGCCGCGGCGACCCGAGCGAGCCTGAGACGGCATGAGGGTCGACAATCAGCCGCGCACCGATCCGATCGGCCCCGCCCGCCACGCACGTCACGACCGCGACTGGCGCGCCGGAGCGAATCGCCGCCGCCACCTCGCCGAGCTGCGGGAACGTCTGCGGGTCGATCCGCTCGACGTACACGTCAAGGATCCCGCCGCAGGTCAGGCCGATCGCGAACGCGTCGTCGTCGCTCACCCCGTACCGGCGCAGCACAGGCGCGCCGGAATCCACGACCTCCTGCGCCTCCTCGTAGACCGCGCCCTCCACGCACCCGCCGGAGACGCTGCCGACCGCGGTGCCATCCGGGCCGACGAGCATCGACGCGCCAGCCGGTCGGGGGGCGCTGCGCCAGGTGGCGACCACCGTCCCCATCCCGACCGGCTCACCCGCCTCCCACCAGCGCACCAGATCGTCCAGGACCTCACGCATCGGCGATCACCTCTACCAACTGTTCCAGGGCGGCGAAGCTGTGGCCGGTGACGAAGTCGTCCACGTGCGGCAGCGCCGCCGCCATCCCGCCCGCCAGCGGCGCGTACCCGGCCTTGCCCTTGTGCGGATTGACCCAGATAACCCGGTGCGCGAGCCGGGACAGCCGCAGCATCTGCGCCGCGAGCAGCGCCGGATCGCCGCGTTCCCAGCCGTCGCTGAACAGCACGACGATCGCGCGCCGGGCGACGCCGCGCTGGCCCCAACGGTCCAGGAACGCCTTGAGCGCCTCGCCGAGCCGGGTGCCGCCGCTCCAGTCCGGGATGGCCCGGCCGCAGGCGTTCAGCGCGGCGTCGGGGTCGCGATGGCGCAGCGGCCGGGTGATCCGGGTCAGCCGGGTGCCGATCGTGAAAACCTCGGTGCTGGACGGCCGTCGCCGCACTGCCGCGTGGGCGAACCGCACAAGCGCGTCGGCGTACGGGGACATCGAACCGGAAACGTCGACCAGCAGCACCAGCCTTCGGGGCTTGGTGCGCTTACGCCGCCGGGCCAGCCTCGCCGGCTCGCCACCCTGGCGCAGCATCCGCCGCACGGTCCGGGGCGGGTCGATCTCGCCGCGGCGGGATGGCCGGTGCCGGCGGCTCGGGCGCGGAGCAGCGGCTGGCGCGAGCAGGGCCAGCAGGCGGCGCAGCTCGTCGCGTTCGGCGGCGGAGAGCGCAAGCAGCTCGCGGTGGCGCAGGATCTCGACGGTGCTGGCCAGGGCATGCTCGACAGGCTCGGCGCCGTCGCCCGTCGCGCTGGCGTCGGCGCCGAACGGCACCACGACTCGGCGCGGCGTGCTCGGCGTGGACGGCCGGCGACGCAGCGGCACGTCCTGGAAGTACGCGGTGAACGCGGCATCGTACGTGGGCAGGTCGTCGGGTTCGGAGCACAGCGTGAGGCGGCCGGCCCAGTAGACACCGGACGGAGCGGTGACGCCGAGCTGCTCCGTCGCGGCGAGCATCGTCTGCACCTGCTGCGGCGTGGCCGCGACGCCCGCGTGCCGAAGCGTGCGCGCGAATCCCAGCAGCACCTCGGTCGTGTCCATCACACTAGGCCCCCAGCAGAGCTTCCAGCGTCAGGTCGCGGACCCGATCGGCGTCCTCCCGGTACTTCAGCACCGCACCGAGCGTCACGGCGGCCAGCTCAGGGTCGTACGCGCGGGCGCCGAGGGCGTGCAGTGCCGCCGCCCAGTCGATCGACTCGGCGACCCCGGGCGGCTTGAGCAGGTCGAGCTGGCGCATGCGGGCGGTGGCGGTGGCCACGTCGGCGGCGAGCCGTTCGGTGATCTCGGGCAGCCGCCGGCGCAGAATCGCCACCTCCCGCGCGAACGCCGGGTGCTCGATCCAGTGGTAGAGGCAGCGCCGCTTCAACGCGTCGTGCACCTCGCGCGTGCGGTTGCTGGTCAGGACGGCGATCGGCGGCGTCTCGGCGACGATCCGGCCCAGTTCCGGCACGGTGATCGCCGCCTCGGACAGCACCTCCAGCAGGAACGCCTCGAACTCGTCGTCAGCGCGGTCGATCTCGTCGACGAGCAGCACGCACGGCCCGCCTTCGAGCGCCTGCAGCAGTGGGCGGGCGAGCAGGAAGCGCCGGTCGTACAGGCTCGCTTCCAGGGCGTCCGGGTCGATCTCGCTGCCGGTCGCCTCCACCGTCCGCAGGTGGAGGAGCTGGCGGCTAAAGTCCCAGTCGTAGAGCGCCTGGCTGGCGTCCAGGCCTTCGTAACACTGCAATCGGACGAACCGGGCGCCGGTCGTGGCGGCGAGAGCCTGCGCGAAGCTGGTCTTGCCGACACCCGCATCGCCTTCGAGGAAGAGCGGCCGCCCGAGTTTTAGCGCGAGGTAACCGGCCGTGGCCAGGCCCTCGTCCGCGAGGTATCCCGTCGCCTCCAGCTCGGCGGCGAGCGCGGCGGGCGAGTCGGGAAGCGCGAGTAGGCCGGTCACCTGCCAACTATCGCTCGCCGACCGCTCGGTGGCGAGCGCACGCCACCGCTAGGGCCGGCGCCGCTGCTCGCGCACCTCGTAGTGCTGGGACTCCGCGTCGAACCGGGCCAGCACTTCGCGCGCCTTCGGAGGCACATATGCGGTGGCGTAGTCGGGGCCGGCGAACTCGCGGACCGCCTCCCACGAGTCGAACCACATGATCGTGACGAACTCGACCTCGTCGCCGGCTGGGCGGCGCAACAACTCGATGCCGCGGTAGCCGGCGACGCCCTTTGCCTCGATGCCCGGAAAGATCTCCTCGCGAAGCAGCGTCTCGTACCGGTCGGCGTTGCCCGGTGCCGTCCAGCCGTGCCAGATGCGTCCGATCATGGGCGTGATCTTGCCAGCCGGCACCGACAGTTCTTGCCTTGACGCCAGCGTCAATGTCTAGCGTCAAGGCATGCGGATCGGTGAGCTGGCTGAGCAGGTCGGGGTGAGCACGCGGGCGCTGCGCCACTACGAGGCACAGGGGCTCCTGCGTGCTCGCCGCACGACGAATGGCTACCGCGACTACGACGCCGACGACGTGCGCCTGGTCGAGGAGATCCGGTCGCTGCTGGCGATCGGCTTCACGCTGGAGGAGACGCGGCCGTTCGTCGACTGCCTCCGATCCGGCCACGAGACCGGCGACGCGTGCCCGGATTCGGTCGCCGTCTACCAGCGGAAACTCGCCGAGGTCGATGCGTACCTAGGCCGGCTCCAACGCGTGCGCAGCCAGTTGACGCTGGCGCTCGCGCGGGCCGCTGCGCGCCGTCCCGCACCCGAGCCCCGGTGCGATCTGACCCCATCTGAACAGGAGACCCCACGATGAGCCCCACCCGTACCGCCGGCGCCGTCACCGACGCCACCTGGACCGAGGACGTGCTGCTCAGCGACCATCCGGTGCTCGTCGACTTCTGGGCCGAGTGGTGCCCGCCGTGCCGGAAGATCGCGCCGATGCTGGACGAGATCGCCGCCGAACTCGGGGACCGGGTCAAGATCGTCACCCTCGACCTCGATCGCAACCCGAACGCCACGCGCGACTACGGCGTCCTGGCGGCGCCGACGCTGATCGTGTTCCGCGACGGCGAGCCGGTGCGGTCGGTCGTCGGCGTGCAGCCCAAGCGGAAGATCGTCGAGATGATCGAGGCCGCCTACCAGGACGTCTGACACGGGCCCTAACTGTCCCGGTTTCGCGTCGCCCGATCGGACGTATCAATCGGCCATACCGGCGGCGGCGTTCCGCTCGGCGCGCGTCAGTGCCAACCTGACTGAGCGTCGGACCGCAGGGGGCCGTTATGCGACGTCATCGGACACGAACCCGACGGACAGCGCTCGGGGCATTGCTCGTCCTGCTGAGCACCACGCTCGTCGTCGTCACACCGCCCGCGGCCCAGGCCGCCGAGCCGACCGTCATCTTCGGCGCGCGGACCCAACCCCCCGCCGGCAGCAGGACGTGGGAAGCCGCCGTGACGCTGGAGGGCCAAATCGGCCGGAACCTCGGCGTCAACCGGCTGTTCTTCCGCTGGAACGACACGTTCCCCGACGCCGACGTCAACTGGATGGTCGCCAACCACCGCACGATGCTGATCTCGGTGAAGGCACGGCGAACCGACAACACGGTGGTCCTGTGGAGCACGATCGCGAACGCGCAGCCCGGCTCGGCGACCTACGCGCAGATCGTGACCTGGGCGAACCGGGTGAAGAACGTTGGGCAGCCGATCTTCTTCACCTTCAACCACGAACCCGAGGCGTCGACCAACCTGGCGAACGGCACCGCCACCGACTTCATCGCCGCGTGGCGGAAGGTCATCTCGGTGTTCCGGGCGCAGGGCGTCGCGAGCGCCCAGTACGTCTGGATCATGACCGACTACAGCTTCTGGATCAACGACCGCCGGAAGGCCAGCCTCTGGTATCCGGGCGACGCGTACCTCGACCACATCGGCGCCGACGCCTATAACTGGTACACCTGCCGGCCCGGCATCATCAACCGCTGGAAGTCGTTGCAGGAGATCATCGATCCGCTGCGGAAGTTCGGTCTCACCCACCCGACCAAGGGCCTCATGCTGCCGGAGTGGGCAAGTACCGAGGATCACTCCCTGCCCGGCCGGAAGGCGACGCGGATCAATGCGGCGCGTGCGCTCTTCCAGCAGCCCGGCTGGGAGCAGTTCGTGCTGATCTCCTACTTCAACCACAATCCGGTACCGAAGTTCGAGCCCTGCACCTGGCCGGTGACCAGCAGTACGTCCGCGCTCGACTCGTTCAAGGCAATGGCGAACGATCCGTATTACATGAAGTTCGTGAGCTGATCGCGGCCGCGCTGGAACCGGCGGCACGATCGTCCACCGTGTCGACCGCCGATCCAGCACGGCTGCGCTGCGCCATCGAATGCCGCGTCGCGTGACTCTGAGAGTGGCGCCACGCTGGCTCAGACCGGCACGGTCCACGCGGTCACCGAGACGTTGAGAGTGCCGTCCTTCGCCATCGAGTCGATCCTGAACAGTACGATCTTCTGCGGTATGCCCTGGTCAGTGGCCTGGCTTTTCGCGGTCAGGATACACAACGTGAGATTCTGCGCCGGCGCCATCAAATTGTTGCCAGCGCTGGAACGAATCGCCTCGGCACATTCGCTCGCGGAGGCATTCTTGGTGGGGAGCTGACTCACCCGGAGATCGCTGTTGAAGCTGAGTTGGAGATTACCCGGAGAGCAGCCGCTGTAGCTCAGGTCAGCACCAACGTCCGGCGTCACCCGTGGCTCATCCAGGTCGACCTGCCGGTCAGAGCAGTTCGCCTGGAGGCGCAGTTTCTGATCGCCGTAGTGGAGCTGGAAGTTCGCCGACGGCTCCAGCGGCCCTGGCTCGTCGGAGGGCAGGTCGTTAGGGATATCGCCGGTACTCGTCGGCGCCGGGGTGTCGGGCAGTTCCAGCGGCGATTCGGACGCTTGCGTCGCCGGCGCCGGCTTGGGTTGGGCGTCGACTCGACCGGCAGCCGCGCGGTCCGCCGCGTCCTTCGCCGCGTTCGCCGTGGAGATCGCGACCACTCCCAGCACGATCGCGAACAGCGACAGCAAAGCCGTCAGCCCTACAGCGGCGAGCGCTGCAACGGGAACCACCCGACGTTGAGCCGTTCGCGGCGCGGGTGCCGCGGGCCGGTCCTCGGGATCGCCGCCGCCCGGTCCGGGTGTCGCCGCCAGCGGCGGTGGTCCGGGAGGTCCCGGGGGCGCGGCCGGTGTCGGGGAGGTAGGGATGCGTGCGGCGGGAGGCCCTGCCGGCGGTGTCGGTGCCGGCGGCGGGGTAAGTCCCGAGGGTGCCGGCGGTCCGGGCGGCGGAGTCGATCCCGGGGCTGCCGGCGGGCGCGGGGCCGGGGCCGGGGCCGGGGTCGGTCCTGCCGGCGGGCGCGCGGGTGGGGCAGGTTTGGGGCGCGGAGGCACCGCCTGTGTCGACGGCGATTCGGACGTTCCTGCGGGCCCGGATGGTTCTTTCGAGAAAACCGGCGGCTCAGGCTCGGTTGGCATTCAGGTCTCCACGGCAAGGGAAGAATTGAGCGGCCAGAGTATCCGTGGCGCCGGGGCATTCACGCCTCACTGCGGCCCCAAATCCGCCTATCGGACAGAAATACTGTCCCTTCGATGCGCCGCCACCCCGAACTAATGGGTGGCACTGATTAACGCGCCCCGCGACGCCTCCAGCTGTGGAATAGCATCGCGCGAGTGGAGAGAGTGACTCCGCCACCGTCCGAAACTGTTGACGGTGGTTCACAGCAGCCGGTGACCTCACGAAAGAAGCTCACGGTGGCGGCCGAGATCGCGGCGATCGTGGCCGTGCCAATTGCGGTCGTCGGCGTCCTGGTCGCCGCATGGGCCTGGTGGCTGCCCGGAGGGCCCGACTCATCCAGCACGGGCGAGGAGTCTCCGTCGGCCATTGCACGATCGTCAACGCCACCGGCGACCGTTGACGGTTCGCCTGGGGTCTCGGCCGTTCGCTATCTCACCGCGATCGAGCCGACCGCCGGGAAGTCCTACCTCGAGGCGACGCCGGGCTCGCGCAGCCTGCGCATCCACTGCGCGACGGGGCAGAGCACCGACCGGGTACGCGAGATCTCGTACCCGCTGTACGGCCAGTACCGGACCTTCCAGGCGACCGTGCGAGCCACCGGGCCAGCGCCGCAGGAGACCCGCATCCAGGTCGAGGTGCTCGCCGACATGCAGCCCCGCGCGAACATACACGTGTTCAAGGGCCAGACGGCGCCGATTAGCGCCGCGTTCTCCGGCCAGACGCTGACGCTCCGGCTGACCTGTGAAAGCCCCGACGGCATCGCCGAGTTGGACGAGGCGAGGCTCGGTACCTGAGCGCGGTCAGACGTTGAAGCGGCACGTCTACGGGGCCGGAGCCGCAAGCCCACCACGAGCGCGGACGCCTGCGACGTACCCCTGTGTGCCCGCGCAAGCTCTCGGGCCAACTCGGATGGCGGAGGGCACATCTCCGTCAGTTCCACCCGGACTGCCCGGCTGGGTACCGCTTCCGTTGCCCGGTGAGCTCAGCCTCGCGCTGCGCCAGCTCTTCTCGGGTCAGTGGCCAGTCTGACATGCGGAGTTGGCCTATTATAGGCCCACATATGGCGGCCAGGCTGGGCCGAGTCGGATGGCTGGCAACATACCGGGCATGGCCAACCTCTCCGATGCGGTGCGCAAGTACCGGTCTGCCCAGAGCGCCGTTTCGGACCTCGAATCGCAGACGGTGGAGGCCCGGGCAGAGGTCGAACGGGCGCGTGCGGAGCTGGCAGAGGCGATCATCGACGCCGCGCGGTCGGGTGTCCGGCAGGTCGACGTCCAGCGGATCTCTGGCTACTCGCGCGAGCGCATCCGGCAGATCCTCCGTGCTGGCGGCATTGAATCGTAGTGAGCCGGCGTACCGTCCTGTCGCGGTGGAAGGTGGCTGAGAGCCGTTGACAGCCTCCGGTGCCCCGACTGTGCCCCGCATGGCACCACGTCGATCAGCTCATCGCTTCCGGAACCACGGGCTACCACTGGTGCCGTCCGGACGACCGTGCGCTGGGTATGCATGCATGTACGGAGTGAAGTACCGGCGTCTGACAACCTTCTCGATGAGCCGAATAGGTCAGCCTGAAGAGACCTGTCGACCTCCCCCTCGTTCTTTCGGCCGACCTTGGCGGTCTCTGACGTGCCGTAGTTCTGCGGTTGGGGCATGGGGCGCCGTAGGCGGCGAAGCGGACCCCTTGCGCCGAGCGCAGGTTCGTGGCTCCCCTGCGGACGTCATGGTTGACCGGAAGAACCCCGCACGATCGAACAGCCTCGTAAGGCGCAACTCGGCAGTGAATGCAGTGGCGCCGCTCGACTCCTCGTTGCACGGTGCTTACCATGCGATCGTGCTGGCCTGCATGACGTTGGCCGTGCTGCTCTCGCTGCCGCTCCTCACCCGCAGGGCGCGCGACCGGATCGATCGGATCGTTTCCTCCCGCTGGCTCGTGCTCCGGTGAGGCACTCCCGCGTGCTGAAGGGACCCGCCCCGGTCCTGGTCCTGGTCGTCGCCGCGGCCGTCGCGGGTGCACTCCGCGGCGGCTTCACCGATCTCTTCGTCTACCAGTACGGCGGCCGGGCGGTGCTCGACGGTCTGCCGGTCTACGAGTCCGGCGACCCGGTGACCGGGCTACCGTTCACCTACCCGCCGTTCGCGGCGGTGGTGATGGTGCCGCTGGCGCTGCTGCCGGCGTGGCTCGCCGCGGCGCTGTGGACCGGGGCGTCGGTGGGCGCGTTCGCGGCGGCCGTCGTGGTGGTACGCCGCGCGCTCAGCCGGCCCGCGCCGGGATGGCTGGTCGCGCTCCTGACCGGCGGTGCGCTCGCCCTGGAGCCGGTGTGGCAGAACCTCGCGTTCGGACAGGTCAACCTGTTCCTGATGTTGGCGGTGCTGGTCGACCTGGTCCGGCCGGAGCGGCGCTGGTCGGGCGTGCTGGTGGGCATCGCGGCGGGTGTGAAGCTGACCCCGCTCGTGTTCGTCGTGCTGCTGGTGCTGGTCGGTCGTCGTACGGCTGCGGGACGGGCGGTGCTGGCCTTCGCCGGCACCGTCGCGGTCGGATTCGTGGCGATGCCGGGCTCGGCGGCGACGTACTGGGCCGACGGCCTTGTCGACGCGGGCCGGGTCGGCCCCCCGGCGTTGGCCCACAACCAGTCGGTGTACGGCGCGCTCACCCGGCTCCTCGACGGTCAGCCGCCGATCCTGCTGTGGCTCGCGGTCGCTGGGCCGCTCTCACTTGCGGTCCTGGTCGTCGGCGCCGGGTGGTGGCGGCGCGGCGACCGGGTGCTCGGCACCTGCCTGGGAGCGCTGGCCATGATGCTCGCCTCGCCGGTTTCGTGGTCGCACCACTGGGTGTGGGCCGTGCCGGTGGCGCTGGCGCTGTGGGAGCGCAGCCGGTGGGCGGGCGCCGCGTGGACCGCGGTGTTCGTGGCCCGCCCAGTCGTGTGGCCGCCATACAGTCAGGACCGCGAGTACGGGTGGAGCCCGCCCGACCACCTCGTCGGCAACGCCTACCTCCTCGCCGCCCTCGCCCTCTCCGTCTGGGCAGCGGCCACCCTCAACCGCCGAGTCGGCTCATCTGCACGCCGTACGGACACCGAGTCGGTGCGTTCGAACCCGCCTGGCCTCTCGTTAGATGCGAGAAGCGCCGCTGACCTGCGGAAACAACTCCCGTTGTTTAACTGGCAGCGAGACGTGTGGCAATGAGGCTATGGCTGTTGAGTACCGTGCCGCGCTGGTTGCGTTCGACCGGGCGTATGGCGTTGTCGGCGACTTCACCGCGGGCCTGTCCCGGCCCGACCTGCTTGCCTTCTCCCGATGCCGCGGCTGGGTGGTCGCCGATGTCCTGTTCCATGTGCTGTGCGACGCGCAACGGGCGTTGGTGGCCCTGGCCAGCCCGGCGCCCGGGCCGCCAGACCGAGACTTCGTCACCTACTGGACCGGCTTCGCTGCCGAGCCCGACGGACCGGTTTGGACAGTCGGTAGACCTTCCGCCCGAGGATGAGGTGGAAGCCGATGAGTGCGAAGATGCCAAGCGCGGCCACCGACGACTTGGGATCGATGAGTACTACTATCCCGGCGGCGAGCGCGGCGGTGCCGAGCAGCATGCTGAGCCACGCGGCCCGTTTGCCGAAGGCGGGGTCGGCGTGCATGGCCAGACCGAGGAGGACGATGCCGGTGGCCATGACGAGCAGACCGGCCAGCAGCAGCGCGTCGAAGATGCCCTGGGTCCCCTGCCACACAAGCACGAGCGTGGCCTGATCCTCCGCCGTTGTCCCGGCGGCGTGGTACAGGTCGGAGAGCCGGGACGTGGCGGCGTGTGGAATGGCACCCGCGGCGAGCACACCCAGACCGAGAGTCCCCAGGGCACTGCCGACCAGGGCCGGCGCGGGTCGGATCCCTTTGAGGCGGCGGTACAGGGCAAGATAGACCGGGACCCACAACACGAGGGCGGCGAGATACAGGCCATTCTCCACGGTGCGCACGGCCTTGATCTCGGGAAACCTGGTGATTGGCTCGGCGAGTCCGGCCGGGTCAGGCCCAGCGAAGATGATGACCCAGGCGAAGACCAGGATGAACAGCAGGCCGCCGCCGATACTGGTCAGGCCGCCCCACCGCAGAACGCTGTTGTCCGATTCATTGGTCATGTGGACCAGCGTGGCGCTGGGGACAGGCGCGTCGCTTTGGTCGAAGGTTGGGATCGGCCAACCAAGGGCTATGTTTGCGGACCTACTTTGGTGGGATGCGGCGGGACCTGGCGCCACCCTATCGTTTGATCATGCCGATGCGGGCGGTCGGGTGGGGCCTGCGGGTCCCCGGCCTCCTCACTGACCCCGCCCTCGAAGCCGACGAGCTACGCCGGATTCGGCGTTCGCCGCGTGACTGGGTGGTCGACGCCTTGTGTTTCCTGCTGGCCGTGGGATTCACGGTGCTCGCCTTCGTTGACGGCCTCGACCGGCATCTCGACCCGGCGCTGCTCGCCGTCGACGTCACCCTTGGCGGGTTGAGCAGTCTGGGTGTGTGGCTGCGCCGACGCTGGCCGGTCGGCTTCGCGGTCACCGCCATTCTGTTCAGTGTCTTTTCGGCGGCCGCGTCCGGTGTGGCGCTGATCGCGCTGTTCACCGTGGCGGTGCACCGGCGCCTCGCGGTGGTCGGCCTGGTCACGGCCGGGTTCGCGGTCGCCTCGATCGGCACCGTGCTGGTCCGGCCGGACACGTCGGTGCCGAACTGGTCGCAGGCCGCACTCGGCATCGTCTGCATCGCGGCGGTCCTGGCGTGGGGGATGTTCGTCCGGGCCCGACGCCAGCTCGCCCAGTCGCTGCGCGAACGGGCGTGGCGGGCCGAGTCCGAACGGGTCGCGCAGGCCCGCCAGCACGAACGTCATCGGATCGCCCGGGAGATGCATGACGTGCTCGCCCACCGTATTTCCCTGCTGAGCCTGCACGCCGGGGCTTTGGAGCTGCGCCCGGATGGGCCGGCCGACGAGATCGCCCGCGCCGCGGGGGTGATCCGCGACAGTGCCCATCAGGCGCTGGAGGATCTGCGCGAGGTGATCGGCGTGCTGCGGGCGGACCGGGCTGGTGACGACGACTGGGCCGATGACGCGCCGGAGCGGCCTCAGCCTACGCTTGCCGACCTGCCTGAGTTGGTCGATGAGTCGCGGCGGGCCGGGATGCTGGCCCGGCTGGAGTGTCGGGTGGCCGATCCGGCGGCCGTGCCGGTGGCGGCCGGACGCAGCGCGTACCGGATCGTGCAGGAGGGACTCACGAATGCCCGCAAACATGCCCACGGCGCCGAGGTGTCGGTGACCGTGCGCGGCAGCCGGGGCGATGGCCTGACCGTCGAGATCCGCAACCCGTGGCCGCTGGACGCCGCCAGCACCACGGCCATCCCGGGCGCCGGCAGCGGCATCATCGGGCTCGCCGAACGGGCCAGCCTCGCCGGTGGGCGGCTGGAACACGGCCGCACCCCCACCGGTGACTTCCGGCTCTGGGCCTGGCTGCCGTGGCCGGCATGAGCGCGGCGATCCGGGTCCTCGTCGTGGACGACGACCCGCTCGTGCGGGCCGGTCTTGCGATGATCCTGGACACCGCACCCGGTCTCACCCTGGTGGGCGAGGCGGCCGACGGTACCGAGGTGGTCCCGGCGGTCGACGCGTACACCCCGGACGTGGTCCTGATGGACATCCGCATGCCCAAGCTCGGCGGCCTCGCCACCACCGAACTGCTGCGCGCCCGGCCCGATCCGCCGGAGGTCATCGTGCTGACCACCTTCCACGCCGACGAGTACGTGCTCCGGGCGCTGCGCGCTGGGGCCAGCGGCTTCCTGCTCAAGGACACCCGGCCCACCGAGATCCTGCACGCGATATCCCGCGTGGCGGCCGGCGAACCGATCCTGTCGCCAGCGGTCACCCGCCAACTCATCGCTCACGTCGGCACCACGGGCGCGGACGCCCGGCAGCGCCACGCCCGGACCATGCTGGCCAGGGTGAGCGAACGGGAACGGGAGGTCGCCGTGGCGGTGGGTCGGGGCAGGTCCAACGCGCAGATCAGCGACGAGCTGTTCATGAGCGTGGCCACCGTTAAAGCCCACGTGTCGTCGATGCTCACCAAGCTCGATCTCAACAACCGCACCCAGATCGCGCTGCTCGCCCACGACGCCGGATTGACCAGCTGAGGAGTCTCACCATCACCACCTACCTCAACATCGAGGGGTGGCCGGATCGCGTGACGCCAGCGGCAGCTAGTGCCAGATCCACTGTCAACCATCACCTGGGACAGAAACGTCACGCATCAACTGGGACTGCACAATGCAGCTAGCGGGCGGCCGGCGTCTCCGCGAGAAGCGTCGCCGCTGACGGTGTTCCACATCGAGTCGGACCAGAGCTTGGCCTGCTCGACGTACTGCGTCCCGGTCGAGGTGTCATCCTCGGTCGCGGCGTGGTGGAACAGGGTCGCGTCCTTTGCCCATGAGGTCGTACATGGGCGTGCTCGTCGCCCGGCCGAGGACGGGACGCTGTTCACGACGCGATTCAATGCCCCCTACCGTCACGACTACTACGGCGCGCAGATCTTCGTGCGCGCCGCTCGCGCTGCCGGTCTCCCGGCTGGCACCACGCCGCACGATCTGCGGCACCACTACGCGTCGGTGTTGCTGGCGCAGGGCGAGTCTGTGGTCGCCGTGGCGAAGCGGTTGGGGCACGAGAACGCCGCGCTCGTCCTGTCGACGTACGGCCACCTCATGCCGGACTCCGAGGATCGGACCCGCCGCGTGGTCAATCTGGCGTGGTCGTGTGCCCTATCGGTGCCCCAGGACGAGCAGGAGGCGCAGTGACCTGTGCAAACCGGGGGTGTTCTACACGTTGAAGCGGAACTCCACCACGTCGCCGTCGGCCATCACGTACTCCTTGCCCTCGATCCGCACCTTGCCCGCCGACTTCGCAACCGCCATCGAACC
>Ga0210378_10000812_pt1 | contig 16208 bp, 20 predicted proteins | sample PLM1_60_b1redo_FD_155465 | JGI IMG/M metagenome (GOLD analysis project Ga0210378, IMG submission 155465) | Groundwater sediment microbial communities from an aquifer in East River, Colorado, USA - PLM1_60_b1 redo | ecosystem: Environmental > Terrestrial > Soil > Riparian zone | place: USA: East...
GAACAGGTAGCGGCGGCCCCGCTCGGGGTCGTCGCCGGCCAGCAGCTCGCCGAGGAACAGGTCCTCGCCGTAGAACGCCCGGAAGCGGACGTCGAGCACGGAGCGGCCGAAGATTCGTCCCTTGTAGTCCGGCATGTCGGTCGGTCCCCTGTGGTCAGGCGTTCAAGGTCAGGTGGAAGTCGCGCATCACCAGGTCGACGTCGTCCTCGGACAGCCCCTCGCGCAGGAACGCCTCCCGCAGGTCGCGGCGGAGGTCGGCGAGCAGGTGGCCGGGGAGCGAGACGGCCTGGTGGACGCGGGCCAGCGGGTAGGGGTAGCCGAGGAAGGCCGGGTCGTCGGAGAGGCCGGCGAGGGCGGCGAACAGCTCCTCCGGTTCCCGCCGGCCGCGGACCGCGTCGACCCGGAAGGCATAGGCGCCGCGCCGTGCCAGCCGCGCGACGTACACCTCCGAGCGCCAGGCGCCGTCACCCTCGCCGGCCTGGTCGGGGGTGACCCGCAGGTACCAGCGGGCGTCGGGGCCGAGCTCCCGCTCGGCGCGGCGGCGCACCCGCAGCACCAGCGGCGCGTAGCGGCCCCAGCGCAGCTTGGACGCCTTGGTCACCCCGACCAGGTCCACGCCGCGGTCCAGCGCGAGCTGGTGGACCGGCCCCACCAGCGAGGCCGGCAGGAACGCGCCCGGGTGGAGGCTGCCGTCGACCAGCACCAGGTCGCCGGGGCGGGCGGCCGCGACCGCCTCGGTGGCCCGCCGCCACTCGGCCAGCTCGCGGAGCACGTCGACCACGCCGCCGAGGTCGGCCAGCTCCCGCTCGCGCCGCACCCCGGCAAGCGCCAGCGCCTCGGTGTAGGCGGCCTTGGCGTCGGTCTGGGTGAGGGCGCGCAGCAGCAGCGGGTCGACGTCGGCGGCGAAGGTCTCCCGGTCGCGGTGCCAGACGGTCCCGGCGCGGTAGGCGACCAGCCAGAAGCTGCGGCCGTTGAGCAGGCAGGCCGAGCCGCCGTCGACCGCCGCCGCGGTCACCCCAGGCGCCGGATCGCTGCCGAACTGGACCAGCGGGGCGTCCTCGGCCAGCTCCAGGGAGCCCCCGTCCTCAGGGGCGACCGGCTCGTCGACGGGGTTGTCGACGCGGTTGCCGGCGTCGGCCAGCAGCCGGCTCAGGTAGCCGGCGGCCAGCCGCACCCGGTCGGCGTAGTCCTCGACGAGCACGCGCCTCCCTCGAATCGAACAGGCGTTCACCCGGAGCGTAACGAATGTCCCCGGGAAGGGGAAGCACCGCCGGAGTGTAGCAGCAGTCGACCGTCCCCTCGCGCGGCGATCACGGCGCTGCGGTCGGTTGCCTCCGCCAGGTTAAGCGCTGGCTAAGCGCCGCTTAAGCACGTGCCGGTACTCCTCTTCTGGTCACGCTGATCCCGCTCAAGGAGGTGGAGGCCATCCGCTTGGATCGAGCTGTCCAACATGGGGGTGATGCTGCTCGCTGGATTCGGCAGATCAGTGCTGATTCGTAAGACAAGGAGTAATGATGCCCGGTACGTGGGATGCCAATATCAAGCTTCTCAGTGCGGTGGACGACGGCCAGGACTTCGCGGTCGACACCGTGGACAAGAACACGAGCTTCGACGTGCTCGCCAACGTGGAGATCGGCTCCAGGCTGAACGAGGTCGTGACCCGCCACGACCTGTTCGTGCACGTTCGGAACCTCAGCCAGTCCAACATCCTGGCTTCGCAGAACTTCGGCGAGGTGCTCGCTCCCCAGGTGAACCAGACCCGCAACGTGGAGATCCGACTCGACTTCAACGTGCCCGCCGGCGGATGGCCCGCGAACGAGGGCGACGTCCTCGAGGTCGTGGCGTCCTACAAGGTGAGCGCCGGGGTCAACAGCGACTACTCCGCTGCGCGGAGCCAGCTCTTCATCCTCTCCGTCGGCAACTGAGTCACTCGGTGTGAGTGGTCCTGGCGGGATCGCGTCAGGGCCACTCACGACCGCTCGTGGCGAGGTGACACGATCCTCATGGATCGGCAGCCCTACGAGACGTTCGTGGTCGAGTTCCTCAAGGACGAGCACGGCCAGGTGCGGCGGACCCGCGTCGTGCACGTCCAGACGGGGGTCGAGGAGCGATGGGCCGGCTGGGATGAAGAACGCCTGCTGCGTTTCGTCGTGACGCACGGGGACCTCTCGCTTCCGGACTGAGACCCTGCGGGCGCAGCCGAACGACGACACCGAGGGAAGAACTGATGACCGGTAGCTGGGATGCCGACATCAAGTTGGTCTACGCCCTCGACCGCAGTAGGTCCGTCGCGATCGATACCATCAAGAATAGTGATGCATTCGATGTGATCGCGAATATCAGGATCGGCCAGAGCCTGATGCAGATTGTCAGCAAGTGCGATCTCTTCGTCTCGGTCCGAAACCTGAGCCAGTCGAGCGCGCTGTTGAGTCAGAAGCAGTCCTATGCGCTGGCCCCCCAGAGCGCCCCTCTGAACCAGCAGCTCATAGCGACCTTTGATGCCGGATGGAACGCCGACGAAGGTGACGTGCTCGAGGTGATCGCGACGTTCAAGGTGACGGCTGGCGTTCACCAGAACTACTCGCTGGCCAGAAGCACGCCGTTCATCGTCTCCGGCTGAGGTCACTGTTCGGCCGCTGGTCACCGCCTGCCGGACAATGAGGGCGTGTTCGCCACCGACCGCACCGTCAAACTGCTCACGCTGGGAGCTTGCTGCTTCGGGCTGTTCATGGTGATGCTCGACAACACCATCGTGAACGTGGCCCTGCCGAGCGTCCAGCGCGACCTCGGCACCGGCGTGGCCGGGCTGCAGCTCGTCCTCGACGCCTACGTGCTGGTGTTCGCGAGCCTGCTGCTGACCGCCGGCTCGCTCGGTGACCGTTTCGGGCGCCGACGGGTGTTCCGGATCGGCCTGGTGGTGTTCACCGGCAGCTCGGCGCTGTGCGGGCTGGCACCGAGCCTGGCGGCGCTGGTCGGCGGGCGCGCGCTGCAGGCGGTCGGCGCGGCGGCGCTGCCGGGGTCGCCTCGGCGGTGACCAACACCAGCCGGCAGGTGGGCGGGGCGCTCGGCGTCGCGGTGCTCGGCGCGGTCGCCAGTGCCCGCTTCACCGCCGTCCTGCCCGGCCGGCTGGCCTCCGCGGGGCTGCCGGCGCCGCTCCGCGAGCGCATCCAGGCCGCCGCCGGCGAGGCGGTCGGCGCGGCACCTGCCGCCGTCGGCGGCGGTGGGGCCGCCCGTGAGGCGGTCGCCGCGGCGTTCGTGACCGGCATCCACCTCGTCTACCTGTTCGCCGGCCTCGCGCTGGCCGCCGGAGCGGTGGTGGCGCTGCTGCTCCTGCGTCCCCGCGCTGGGCGGCCGCCCGGCCCGGGCGGCGCGGTGGCCGCCGAGGTCACCGGCGGCGGTGGGGCCTCTGCGGTGCCATGACCGCCCGGCGTGGTCAGACCGGCTCGTGGCGGCGGATCGCCTCGTGTAGCAGGGTGGTCGCCGGGGCCGGGTCGACGTCGAGCTCGGCCTTGAGCGCCGCGGCGCACGCGTGGTACTGGCGCAGGGCCAGATGGGGATGCCGCTGGCGGCCGTAGCAGCGCATCAGGCGGCGGTGGGTGTCCTCGCGGCAGGCGTCACGCTCGAGGATCCGCTGGCAGAGGGCCGCGCAGGCGGCGAGGCGGTCCTGGCCGAGGTAGAGCTGGCTGAGCCGGTCGAGCGTGTCCAGGTACGCCAGGCGCAGGCGCTCGCGGGTCAGCACCGGCCACTCCTCGTAGGGATCGTCGGCCAGGAAGTCGCCCCGGTAGACGGCGGCGGCCAGCTCGTACTCCGCCATCGCCCCGTCCACCAGGCCGGCCGCCTCCAGCCGGCGGCCGGCCTGGACGTGATCCTCGAACTCGTCCAGGTCGACCCATAGCCGCAGGTCGGCGTGCAGGCGGTAGGTGCCCTCCTCGAGCACGATCACGGGGAGGTCGGTGGCGACCCGCAGGGCGCGGCGCAGCCCGTGGAGGGCGACGTTGAGGCTGTTGCGGGCCGCCTCGGGGGTCGACTCCGGCCAGAACGCCTCCATGAGGGTCTCGCGCCGCGGCCAGGGATGGCGGTGGGTGAGCAGGTACTTGAGCAGCGACCGGCCGCGGCCGCTCGGCCACCACCTCACCGGCGTCTCGTCGATGGTGACGTGCAGCGGGCCGAGGAGCCGGACGGCGAGCGTCGAGGGCTCGGGGGGCGCCGCCGGCGCCCGCTCCTTCAGCGCCAGCGGGGCGTGCGTCCGCCCGTTGGCGCCGGCCTCCTTGGCGATGAGCGGCATCTTCCCCCCTGCCGTCGCATCGGCTCGGTTCGTCGGATCGGGAGCACCGACCGGATCGCGAGCCAACCGACGCGCCACCCGCCATGCTCGCGGATCGCGACCAACGGCGCAGTGACGGCGGTCACCAGGCCGGTGTGACGCTCGACACCGGCCTCGCCGACCCTACCCGACGGCGTCGGCGAGCCGGTCCACCTGATCCAGGTTCGCGACGGTCGGGTCGAAGATGAGCTCGTCCACGCCGAGCGCCTCGAAGGCCGCCACCTGCTCCCGGACCGCCTGCGGGGTCCGCGGCGTTCCCATGGCGACCGCCTCCGCCCAGTCGCCGAGGAACCCGTAGTAGGTGCGCAGGTTGCGCAGCGACTCCTCGGTGTGCTCCTCGCCGAGCGAGAAGTAGGACAGGCAGACGATCCGCGGGGTCCCCTCGCCGCCGGCCCGCTCCCACGCGGCCTTGAACGTCTGGATCGCGCCGCCGGCCATCTCCGGTGGGGCGCCCCCGATGGTGAAGCCGGCCTGCCACCGCACCGCCCGCGGCGCCGCCAGCTCTGCCTGCCCGCCGATCATCAACGGGAGGCGGCCGCGGGTGGTGAGCGGGCCGACCGGGAACGGGCTGCCGGCGACCAGCTCGCCCGCCCACGCCTGGTGCAGCAGCCCCAGGTCGGCATCGAGCCGCCTGCCACGGTCGGCGAACCCCCGCTCGGTGAGCTGGAAGTCGTCGGGCCTGGCGCCGACGCCGACGCCGAGGGTGAGGCGGCCGCCCGAGATCTGGTCGATGCTGCCGGTGATCTTGGCCAGCAGCACCGGGTTGTAGCAGGGCTCCAGCAGCACGTTGGTGAACAGGCCGATCCGGTCGGTCACCGCCGCCGCGGCGGTCAGGGCCGTGAGCGAGTCGTAGCTGGGGTAGGCGATCCGGTCGAGCGTCGCCAGCGACGAGAGCTCGCGCTCCTGGGCGCGCCTGGCCCACGCGAGCAGCAGCGGGCCGGGGACGTCGAGCACGGTGTTGGGAATGCCGATGCCGATCCGCATAGGCGCTCGCTCCTTGATTTGGGGCTGCTCAGCATAGCCGAGCGGCCCGCCGCAGTAGTGTGCACGGGGATCCCCAAGGCGAGGAGGCCGCGTGACCGACGCCAACAGCCGCGCGTTCGCGCTCACCGCCGCACAGGAGCGGCTGCTGGCGGAGGTGCGGGCGCTGGCCAAGGACGTGCTCGCGCCGCTGGCGACGGCCGGGCGGCCCGGGCGGGTGAACCGGGAGCTGGTCCGCGCCCTCGGCGAGCACGGCCTGCTCGCGCGGCTGCTGCCCACCGGGCCCGGCGGCGCGGCGTCGGCCACGGAGCTGTGCCTGCTCAGGGAGGCGCTGGCGCGCGAGTCGACCGCGGCCGAGACGGCGCTGGCCCTGCAGGGGCTCGGCGCCCACCCGATCGCGGTCGCCGGCGCCGATCCGGTCCGGCGGCGCTGGCTTCCCGCCGTGGCCGCCGGTGAGGCGGTCGCCGCCTTCGCCCTCTCCGAGCCCGGCGCCGGCTCCGACGCGGCCGCGCTGGCGCTGCGGGCCGAGCCCGACGGCGGCGGCTTCCGGCTCAGCGGCACCAAGACCTGGATCTCCAACGCCCCCGACGCCGACATCTACACCCTGTTCGCCCGCACCACCCCGGGTGCGCGCTCCCGCGGGATCACCGCGTTCGCGGTCCCCGGCGACGCCCCCGGGCTCGCCGGCGAGCCGCTGGAGCTGCTGGGCGGCCACGCCGTCGGCCGGCTGGAGCTGGACGGCGTGCCGGTCGGCGCCGAGCAGGTCCTCGGCCAGGTCGACCAGGGGTTCGGCCTGGCCATGCGGACCCTGGACCGGTTCCGGCCCAGCGTCGGCGCGTTCGCGGTCGGGATGGCGCAGGCCGCCCTGGACGCCGCCGTCGAGCACGCCGCCAGCCGGCGGGCGTTCGGCCGGCCGCTGCGCGAGCACCAGGCCGTCGCCCACGCGCTCGCCGACATGGCCACCCGCACCCAGGCGGCCAGGCTGCTGGTGTACGCGGCGGCCGGCGCCTACGACGCCGACCCGGACGGTCCGGGGGTGACCCAGGCGGCCGCGATGGCCAAGCTGTACGCCACCGAGGCCGCGCAGCGGGTCGTGGACCAGGCGGTGCAGCTCCTCGGCGCCCGCGCGCTGGAGCGCGGCCACCTGCTGGAGCACCTCTACCGGGAGGTGCGCGCCCCGCGGATCTACGAGGGCACCTCCGAGATCCAGCGCACCGTGATCGCCCGCGAGCTGTTCCGCGGCCGGGAGGGTCCGGCCGGGACCGCGCTACCGTAGGGTCCGCGACACACTTGGAAGGGAGGCTGGACGCCATTACCCCCGTTCGCGCCTCGGCGGGCTTCACCGAGCGCTGGCAGCACTTCGGCTACCGGGAGGACGGCGGCGTCCTCACCGTCACCTTCGACCGGCCGGAGCGGCTCAACGCGCTCACCTTCGAGGTCTACGCCGACCTCCGCGACCTGCTCATCGAGCTGCCCCACCGGGACGGCCAGCGGGTGCTGGTGCTGACCGGCAGCGGGCGTGGCTTCTGCTCCGGCGGCGACGTGCGCGACATCATCGGCCCGCTGCAGGCGATGGGCGCCCGCGAGCGGCTCGACTTCACCCGCATGACCGGCGCGGTCGTGCGGGGCCTGCGGGAGCTGCCCCTGCCGGTGGTGGCCGCGGTCAACGGGGTCGCGGCCGGTGCCGGCGCGGTCATCGCCCTGGCCGCCGACTTCCGCCTGCTCGCCCGTTCGGCGTCGCTGCAGTTCCTGTTCACCAAGGTCGGCCTCGCCGGCGCCGACATGGGCTGCGCCTACCTGCTGCCCCGCCTGGTCGGCCTCGGCCGCGCGACCGAGCTGCTGCTGCTGGGCGACCGGGTCGACGCCGGGCAGGCCGCCGCGCTCGGGCTGGCGACCCGGGTGGTCGACGACGCCGAGCTGCCGGCGGCGACCGCCGAGCTGGCCGGCCGGCTGGCCGCCGGCCCGGCGATGGCCCAGGCGGCCACCAAGGTGCTGCTTTCCCGCGAGCTGGACCTGCCGCTGGCGGGGGCGCTGGAGCTGGAGGCGGTCACCCAGGCGCTGCTGCTGGGCTCCCAGGACCACGCCGAGTTCTACGCCGCCTTCAACGAGGGCCGCTCCCCCACCTGGACGGGCCGATGACGGCCCGGCGCAGCCCCCACCGGATCGTCACCGCGGAGGGCCTGGCCCCGCCGGTCGGCTTCGCCCACGCGGTCGTGGCCGCCCCCGGCCACACCGTGTACCTGGGCGGGCAGGCGGCGCAGGGGCCCGACGGGGTCGTCACCGGCACGACCGTGGCCGAGCAGTTCGACGTCGCCGCCGGCAACCTGGTGACCGCGCTGCGCGCCGCCGGCGGCGTCCCGGAGCACCTGGTGTCGCTGCAGGTGTTCACCACCAGCGCCGCCGCCTACCGGGAAGCCCTGCCGGAGCTGGGCGCGATCTACCGGCGCCACCTCGGCCGCCACTACGTGGCCACGGCCCTGTTCGAGGTCGCCGGCCTGTTCGACCCGGCGGCCAGGGTCGAGCTGCTGGGGATCGCGGTCATCCCCGACCAGCACCACCCCGAGGAGCAGCCATGACCACCGACCTGGACTTCCTGGACCTGGACCGGCTGCTCTCCGAGGAGGAGCGGCTGATCCGCGACACCACCCGCAGCTTCGTCGGCGACAAGGTCCTGCCGGAGATCGCCGGCTGGTTCGAGCGCGGCGAGTTCCCCCGCGAGCTGGCCAAGGAGCTCGGCGGCCTCGGCCTGCTCGGCATGCACCTGCACGGCTACGGCTGCGCCGGCACCAACGCGGTCAGCTACGGCCTGGCGGCCCTGGAGCTGGAGGCCGGCGACAGCGGCCTGCGCAGCTTCGCGTCGGTCCAGGGGTCGCTGGCGATGTTCCCGATCTGGAAGTTCGGGTCGGAGGAGCAGAAGCAACGGTGGCTGCCGCGGATGGCGGCCGGCGAGGCGATCGGCTGCTTCGGCCTGACCGAGCCCGACTTCGGGTCCAACCCGGCCGGGATGCGGACCAGCGCCCGCCGCGACGGCGGCGACTGGGTGCTCAACGGCACCAAGATGTGGATCACCAACGGCGGCATCGCCGACATCGCCGTGGTTTGGGCGCGCGCCGACCAGGGGGTGCTTGGCTTCCTGGTCCCCACCGGCACCCCCGGCTTCTCCACCCGCGACATCGACCGCAAGCTCTCCCTGCGGGCCTCGGTCACCTCCGAGCTGATCCTGGAGGACTGCCGCCTGCCCGGCGACGCCGTGCTGCCGGAGGTCCACGGCATGCGCGGGCCGCTGTCGTGCCTGAACGAGGCCCGCTACGGCATCGTCTGGGGGGCGATGGGGGCCGCCAGGGCGTGCCTGGCCAGCGCCCTCGCCTACGCCACCACCAGGGTCCAGTTCGACCGCCCGATCGGCGGCTTCCAGCTCACCCAGCAGAAGCTCGCCGACATGCTGGTCGAGCTCTCCAAGGGGACGCTGCTGGCGCTGCACCTCGGCCGCATGAAGGACGCCGGCCGGCTCACCCCCGAGCAGGTCAGCCTCGGCAAGCTCAACAACGTCAGGGAGGCCCTGGGGATCGCCCGCGCCGCCCGCACCATCCTCGGCGCCAACGGCGTGACCCTCGAGTACCCGGTGATCCGCCACGCCAACAACCTCGAGTCGGTGCTGACCTACGAGGGCACCAGCGAGATCCACAGCCTGATCCTCGGCCAGGCCCTCACCGGCCTCAACGCGTTCCAGTGAAGGGTGCTAGCCGTCCAGCGGCCGCAGGTGCCGCCGGGGCGGGGGCGGCGCCGCGGCGGTGGAGCGCGACACCCAGGCGTCGGGCATCTCGGTGAGGTCGCGGATCTCCGCCGGCAGGGTGCCGGCGATGAGGTCGGCCAGGGTGACCCGCTCCAGCACGCTGCGCAGGCTCACCCGCACCGCGATCCAGACGTCGAGCAGGTGGCTGGCGCTGCCGGTGTAGGCCACCGTCTCGGGGAGGGCGCCGCGGACGTTGGCGAGCGGCCCGTCCACCACCCGGATCACGTCGGCCAGGGTGACCTCGTTGGGCGGCCGTGCCAGCCAGTAGCCGCCCTCGGCGCCCCGCTGGCTCTGCACGATGCCGGCGTGGCGCAGCTCGGCGAGGATGTTCTCGAGGAACTTCAGGGGGATGCCCTGCGCCTCGGCGATCCGGTCGCCCTTGACCGGCCCCTTGCCGGCGGCGGCCAGCTCCGCCACCGCCCGCACCGCGTAGTCCGCCTTCGCTGAGACGTGCATGCACCGATTCTCGCCGAAACCGCGGCCGGGTGTGGGACGGCGAGCGATCCGCTCGCCCTGCTAATGCGTCCACCGTAGGGAGACTTCCGGCACTTGACGGAGCCTGACCGGCCGTCCATCGTGTCATTCTCCAGCAACCAAGTAGGGAAAGTCGAAATGGGGGAGCGATGCAGGTTCGCGCACGGTTCGGCGCCGCGCTGCTGGCGGCCGTCGCCCTGCTGGCCACCGGCTGCGGCGGCGGCGGCTCAGGGGGCGGCGGTGGCAAGCTCACGCTGGTCGCCTACTCGACGCCGCGGGAGGCCTACGAGCAGCTCATCCCGGCGTTCCAGAAGACCGACGCCGGCAAGGGGATCGGCTTCAGCCAGTCCTACGGCTCCTCGGGCGACCAGAGCCGCGCCATCCAGAACGGGCTGGCCGGCGACGTGGTCGCGTTGTCGCTGGAGCCCGACATGACCAAGCTGGTCGACGCCGGGCTGGTCGACAAGGGCTGGAACGCCGGCGAGCACAAGGGCATGGTCACCGACTCGGTGGTGGTCCTGGTGGTCCGCAAGGGCAACCCCAAGAGCATCCGCACCTGGGACGACCTGGTGAAGCCGGGCATCGAGGTCATCGAGCCGAACCCGTTCACCTCCGGCGGGGCCAAGTGGAACGTCATGGCCGCCTACGGCGCCCAGCTCAAGGCGGGCAGGACCCACGAGCAGGCGGTCGCCTGGCTGGAGCAGATGTTCCGCAACGTGCCGGTGCAGGACAAGTCGGCCCGCGAGGCGCTGCAGACCTTCATCGGCGGCAAGGGCGACGTGATGCTCGCCTACGAGAACGAGGCGATCACCGCGCAGCAGAAGAAGCAGGCGGTCGACTACGTCGTGCCCGACAACACCATCCTGATCGAGAACCCGATCGCGGTCGTCAACAAGAGCAGGAACGCCACCGCGTCCAAGGCGTTCGTCGACTTCCTGCTGTCGACCGAGGCCCAGACGATCTTCGCCCAGAAGGGCTACCGGCCGGTCAACGCCGAGGTCGCCGCCACCGCCGGGTTCCCCAAGCCGTCGGGGCTGTTCACCATCGACGACCTGGGCGGCTGGTCGGAGGTCAACAAGAGGTTCTTCGACAAGGAAGCCGGGATCATCGCCGACATCGAGCGGAAGGTAGGCGTGTCGGTTGGCAGCTAGCGTCGTCACCCGACGGCGGGTCGGGCGGGAGGTACATGGTGGCGCCGCGCTGCTGCGCGGGACGGTCACCATGTACCTCAGCCTGATCGTCGTCCTGCCGCTGACCGCGGTCGTCTGGCGCTCCAGCCGCGACGGCTGGGGCGCCTTCTGGCGGGCGGCGACCGCCCCGCAGGCGCTGGCGGCGCTGCGCCTCACGTTCGCGGTCGCGCTGGTGGTGGTGGCGGTCAACGTCGTGGTCGGCACGGTCATCGCCTGGGTGCTGGTCCGCGACGAGTTCCCGGGCAAGCGGGTGGTCAACGCGCTCATCGACCTGCCGTTCGCGCTGCCGACGATCGTGGCCGGCATCACCCTGCTCGCGCTCTACGGCGGGTCCAGCCCGGTCGGCGTCAACGTCGCCTACACCCGGGCGGGCGTGTGCCTGGCGCTGGCGTTCGTGACCCTGCCGTTCGTGGTCCGCTCGGTCCAGCCGGTGCTGATGACCATCGAGCCGGACATGGAGGAGGCGGCCCGCTGCCTGGGCGCCGGTCCGTTCACCAGCTTCCGTCGGATCCTGCTGCCGACGATCGCCCCGGCGCTGCTGGCCGGTGCCGCGCTCGCCTTCGCCCGCGCGGTCGGCGAGTTCGGCTCGGTGGTGATCCTGTCCGGCAACATCCCCTACCGCACCGAGGTCGCCTCGGTCCACGTCTTCTCGCTGGTCGAGAACGACGACGTCGGCAGCGCCGCCGCCGTGTCGGTGGTGCTGCTGGCCATCTCGGTGCTGGTGCTGGCCCTGCTCAACGTGATCCAGCGCCGGAGGACCCGCCATGCGGAATAGGGGGTCGGGGAGGTACCTGCTGCGGACGGTGGCGCTCGGCTACCTGGCGGCGGTGCTGCTGGTGCCCGTCGGGGCGGTCGTGTGGCGGGCGTTCGGCGACGGCGTTGGCGCGGTGTGGCAGGCGGTCACCGCCCCCGACGCGGTCCACGCGTTCTGGCTGTCGCTGCTGATCGCCGCCATCGCGGTGCCGCTCAACACCCTGTTCGGGGTGGCCTGCGCGGTGGTGCTGGTGCGCCACCGCTTCCCCGGCAAGCGGTTCCTGGACGCCGTCATCGACCTGCCGTTCGCGATCTCGCCGGTGGTGATCGGGCTCGCCCTGATCCTCGTCTACGGGCAGGCCGGCTGGCTGGGGAGCTGGCTGGCCGAGCGCGGCATCCAGGTGATCTTCTCCCTGCCCGGCATGGTGCTGGCGACCGTGTTCGTCTCCCTGCCCTACGTGGTCCGCGAGGTCGTCCCGGTCCTGCGCGAGGTCGGCGTCGAGCAGGAGGAGGCCGCCTGGACGCTCGGGGCCGGCTCCCTGAAGTCGTTCCTGCTGGTCACGCTGCCGTCGATCCGCTGGGGGGTCGCCTACGGGGTGGTCCTGACCACCGCCAGGGCGCTCGGGGAGTTCGGCGCCGTCACCATCGTCTCCGGCCGGCTCGCCGGCCAGACCGAGACCCTCACCCTGTACGTCGAGAACCGCTTCGAGGCCTTCGACCTCACCGGCGCCTACGCCGCCTCGCTCACCCTCGCCGCGCTCGCCCTGCTCGTCCTGCTGGCCATGACCAGGCTCCCGTCCCACCGGGGCACCGCTTCGGGGTTCCCCGGACCCCTCCGGCGCAAGGAAGGCCACTGATGTCGATCATCGTCAAGCGTGCGACCAGGCGGTTCGGGGACTTCACCGCCCTGGAGGACGTGTCGGTGGAGATCCCCAGCGGCTCGCTCACCGCCCTGCTCGGCCCCAGCGGCAGCGGCAAGTCGACGCTGCTGCGGGTGATCGCCGGGCTGGAGCGGCCCGACGCCGGCACCGTCGAGATCGACGGGCGGGACGCCACCACGCTGCCGACGCAGCGCCGCGGGGTCGGCTTCGTCTTCCAGCACTACGCCGCCTTCAAGCACATGACCGTCCGCGAGAACGTCGCCTTCGGGCTCAAGGTCCGGCGCCGGCCCAAGGCGGAGATCCGCCGCCGCGTCGACGAGCTGCTGGAGCTGGTGCAGCTTCCCGGGCTCGCCGGCCGCTACCCGTCGCAGCTGTCCGGCGGGCAGCGCCAGCGGATGGCGCTCGCCAGGGCGCTGGCGGTGGAGCCGAGCGTGCTGCTGCTGGACGAGCCGTTCGGGGCGCTGGACGCCCGCGTCCGCAAGGAGCTGCGGGCGTGGCTGCGCCGCCTCCACGACGACGTCCACGTGACCACCGTGTTCGTCACCCACGACCAGGAGGAGGCCATGGAGGTGGCCGACCGGATCGTGGTCATGAACCACGGGCGGGTCGAACAGGTCGGCGGGCCACGCGACCTGTACGAGCACCCGTCCAACGCCTTCGTGATGGGCTTCGTCGGGCCGGTCACCCGGCTGGGCGACTCGTTCATCCGCCCCCACGACGTCGAGCTGCGGCTGGAGCCGAACGGCACCACCTCGGAGGCGATGATCGAGCGGCTGGTCCACCTCGGCTTCGAGGTGCGGGTCGACCTGGTGCTCCACGACGGCCAGCGCCTGCTCGCCCAGGTCTCCCGCGAGGAGGCCGAGCAGCTCGAGCTGCATCAGGGCCAGATCATCTTCGCCCGCCCGAGCCGGGTGCGCGTGTTCTCGAACTGACCGCGGCGTCACGTCACGGCTGCGGGCGCGGCGGCGGCACCGGGCTGCGCTGCCCGGTCGTCGGGTCCACCCGGTACTGCTCCCGTGGGTAGCGGTTGGGGATGGCGTTGCCGTTTGCGTCCAGCTGCAGCCGCGACTCCAGGTCCGGGTCGTCCTGGCGGGTCGCGACCAGCGGGATGCCGTCCTGGTCGACGAGCTGGACGCCCGCCAGCGGCCTGCCCTTGGCGTCGAACGGGTAGATGTTGCTGATCTCACGCCCGTCGCTGCGCAGGCCCAGCAGCGCCTCGGGGTAGGACCCGGACGCCGCGTACTGGTCGTAGTACGCGTCGGACGCGTAGCGGGTGGCGCCGAGGTCGCCCAGCAGGAACAGCGCGAACAGCCCGAGGACGAGGTTGCCGGCGATGGTCAGGCGCCGCCCCCGCCGCGTGGCCGTGCCGCGCCGCCCCAGCGCCACCGACCCGACGACCGCCACCCCGACGGCCAGCAGGCCCAGGACCTGGCTGCCGAGGAAGGTCGGCACCGGGAAGGTCACGTCGTGGGCGAACAGGTAGGCGAGACCGAGGCTTGCCATCTGCACCGCCAGGTAGCCGCGCAGCACCCACCAGGCGGGACGCAGCTCCGGCAGGAACTCCACCACGGCCCGGCCGGCAGGGTGCGCCAAGGCCGCACGCCAGCGTCGCTCCAGGCGGCGACCCAGCCGCGAGGCCCGCGGCCCACGGTGGCGGGCGGCGCCCGGCGTGGGCAGGCCGGCCCAGGCGCGCAGCTCGGTGGCGTAGGTCTCGGGCGACCCGAGCCGCTCCTCCAGCGGGCCGCCGGTCTCGGCGGCCACCTCGACCAGGTGGTCCTCGATGTCCTCCAGCAGCGCCTCGCGGTCGGGCGCCGGCAGGTCGGCGAACGCGGCGCGCACCGCCGCGGCGTAGCGGGCGACGTCGCCGTCCACGGTGGTGTTCACGCCGCCTCCTCTCCATCCCGCCCGAGCAGGGCGTTCATCGCGTCGGTGAACGATCGCCAGGTCTTGGTCGACTCGGCCAGCAGCGCGCGGCCCGCGTCATTGACCGCGTAGTACTTGCGGTGGGGCCCCTCCTCCGACGGCACCACATAGGAGGTCAGGTGGCCGCCGGTGTACAGCCGGCGCAGCGTGCCGTACACCGAGGCGTCGCCGACGTCCTCCAGGCCGGCGGCCCGCAGCCGCCGCACCACGTCGTAGCCGTAGCCGTCGCGCTCCTTGACGACCGCGAGCACGGCCAGGTCGAGCACCCCCTTGAGGAGCTGTGTCGTGTCCATCCGTCCTCCCACCGTCTCGACCCGGCCACGGCGCGGCACGCTACTACATTATGCGCACTACTGCGCGACAAACAAGTGGGTGGTGACCTTACGCGAGGACGGTGACCTCCGCCGTGGTCGCGCCCCGGAACGGGCCAGCCGCTCGGCCTCCGCCTGGACGGCGGCGCGCGCCGTGGCCGGCAGCGGCCCGAACGGCTCCAGCGTCACCCGCAGCCGCCCGCGCCTGACCTGGGAGCGCCAGGTGGCGGCGGGCCGCCCGTCCAGCAGCAGGCCGGCAGCGCCGACCGGCCGCCGAGGAGCACCGCGAACGACGCCTCATCGGCGGGCATCGCCCCGGCGGTGAACACCTCGGCGTCGCCGGTCGGGACCAGGTGCGGCGCGCCGCGCATCGCCCAGACCGCCAGCAACGTCCGGTCGCCTGCCAGGCCCGCTCGACCTCCTGGGGGGTCAGCCCCTCCACCCGCGCCGCCAGCGCCAGCGGCGCCGTGCCGTGCGGGGTCTCCTGGATGCCGCAGGCGGCCGCCGCCAACAGCGAGCCCGGCGGTAGGCGGCGGACGAGCCCGTGGCTGGCCAGCCGGAACGCGAGGACCTGCTCGCGGGTGGCGCGGAGCCTCGCGCTCCTTTGGGTCACGCGGCGGCGCGCGGGACCAGGGCCAGGACCCGGGCGGGGCTGCCGGAGCCGCGCACGATCTTCAGCGGCGCCGCCACCAGCAGCGCGCCGGTGGCCGGGAGCCGCGCGAGGTTGGCGAGCTGGGTGAGGCCATACCTGCCGCTGCCGAGCAGGTAGCTGTGGCACGGGAACGGCGGGTCGAACCCGCCGGCGGCGCCCGCGTCGGTGCCGACCGTCTCCACCCCGACGCCGACGATCGGCCGCTCCTGCGCGAGCCAGCGGGCGCAGTCGGCGGCGATCCCCGGGGTGTGCGGGCCGGCGTCGTCGGCGTTGAGGAAGGCGTCCTCGTCGTCGGCGCGCGCGTCCCAGCCGGTCCGGTACAGCAGCCAGCCGCCCTCGGGCAGCCGCCCGTGCTCGGCCTCGAACGCCTCCACGTCCTCGACCCGCAGCAGGTAGTCGGGGTCCTTGGCGACCTCGGCGGACCTGTCGAGCACCACCGCGGGACCGACCAGCCGGCCCGGCGGGAGCTGCGCGACGTCGTCGAGCTGCTGCCCCGTGACCCAGTGGATGGGGGCGTCCAGGTGGGTGCCGGTGTGCTCGCCGCCCTCGAACGCGTTCCAGTACCACGCCGGGCCGCGCTCGTCGTAGCGCGACAGCTCCCGCAGCCGGAACCGCGGCGTGTTCGCGAACGGCGCCGGCAGGCGCAGGATCGGGGTCTCCTCCGAGAGCGGCTGGGTGAGGTCGACGACCTCGACCTCGCCGGTGGCGAGCGCGGCCACCAGGTCCTGGACGGCGTCGGTCATGGCGTGGAGCCTCCTCCGGTCGAAGCTGGCGCGGTCATGCGCCCAGGTCGATGAGCTGCTCGTGCTCGAGGCCGAGGTCGTTGACGACGTTCCACAGGCCGACCACGGCGGCGCGGACCCCGGCGTGGGCGCAGGGTGCCAGGTCGTCGCGCTGCAGCAGCGCCTTACAGCGGCGGTACAGCT
>Ga0210378_10000813_pt1 | contig 16205 bp, 16 predicted proteins | sample PLM1_60_b1redo_FD_155465 | JGI IMG/M metagenome (GOLD analysis project Ga0210378, IMG submission 155465) | Groundwater sediment microbial communities from an aquifer in East River, Colorado, USA - PLM1_60_b1 redo | ecosystem: Environmental > Terrestrial > Soil > Riparian zone | place: USA: East...
GGATGCATCCAGGCCAACGCCGAGGCGCTGGCCCGATTCGCCGCCCTCTCGCAGCAGGCCGGGCTGGTCCCGATCGTCGAGCCAGAGGTGCTGATGGACGGCGACCACACCATCCAGCGCTGCCGCGAGGTCACGGCCGACACCCTGGCCGAGGTGTTCGAGGCCCTGCGGCGCCACCGGGTCCGGCTGGACGGCATGCTGCTCAAGCCGAACATGGTCCTGTCCGGTAGCGACTGCCCCGAGCAGGCCGGCGTCGAGGAGGTCGCCGAGGCCACCGTCGCCTGCATGCGCGACCACGTGCCGGCGTCCGTGCCCGGCCTGGTGTTCCTGTCCGGTGGCCAGACCGACGAGGCGGCCACCGCCCACCTCAACGCGATGAACCGGCTCGAAGGGGTGCCGTGGCAGCTCAGCTTCTCCTACGGCCGCGCCCTCCAGGCGGCGGCACTCAAGGCCTGGAAAGGCGACCCGGCCAACGGGCCGGCGACCCAGCAGGCCTTCCACCACCGGGCCAGGCTGAACGGCGCGGCCCGCTCCGGCCGCTACACCGAGGCGATGGAGACGGTCCAGGCGTAGGGCCGGGACGCCTCCGGCTCGCCCCGTGCGCCGTCCGTCCGGCACGGCTCCCGAACCGTGCATGATATCCTCAAGGCAAGAGTTGCAGGTCGGCCCCGCTCATCCTGAGCGGGGCCGGGTGGTCCAGATGCGGATCGCGCCCAGGGCGGCCCAAGTGACTGCAAGGCCGACCTGAGGAGCGCGCATGGCCAGCATCGGCCAACAATCCGTCGTCGGACCGGCGCCGTCGCGGGGGGGCCGCTGGGGCCAGTTCACAGCGCTGTCGCGGCAGGTCAAGCAGGCCGGGCTGCTGGAGCGGCGGCGCGGCTGGTACGCCGCCAAGATCGGCGTAAACCTGGGCCTGCTGGCCGGCGGCTGGGTCGTGTTCGTCATCGTTGGGGAGTCGTGGTGGCAGCTGGTCACCGCCGCCTACCTGGCGGTGGTGTTCACCCAGCTGGCGTTTCTCGGCCACGACGCCGGCCACCGGCAGATCTTCAGGTCCCGGCGGGCCAATGACCTGGTCGGGCTGGCCGACGCCAACCTGCTGGTCGGGGTGAGCTTCGACTGGTGGGTGGGCAAGCACAACCGCCACCACAGCAACCCCAACCACGAGGACCTTGACCCCGACATCAGCATCACCGCGCTGGCGTTCACCCCCGACCAGGCCAGGTCCAAGCACGGGCTCGTCCGGCTGATCGCCCGCCACCAGGCCTGGCTGTTCTTCCCGTTGCTGCTGCTGGAGGCGGCCCATCTGCACCTGGCCAGCAGCAAGGCCATCCTCGCCGGCCGGGGCCGGGCCAACACCGTCGAGGGGCTGCTGCTGCTGGTGCATGTGGCCGGCTACACCACCGCCCTGGCGCTGGTGCTGTCGCCGCTGCAGGCGGTGGCGTTCGTGGTGCTCCAGCAGGGCCTGTTCGGCCTGTACCTGGGCTGCTCGTTCGCGCCCAACCACAAGGGGATGCCGACCCTGACCGCCGACCAGGAACTGGACTTCCTTCACCGCCAGGTGCTGACCTCCCGCAACGTTCGCGGCAGCCGCCTGGTCGACTTCCTGCTCGGCGGGCTGAACTACCAGATCGAGCACCACCTGTTCCCCAACATGCCCCGACCCAACCTGCGCCGCGCCCAGCCGCTGGTCCGGGCGTTCTGCAGGCAACACGGCCTGCCCTATGCCGAGGCCAGCCTGTTCGGCTCCTACGCCCAGGCGGTCCGGCATCTCCACAGCGTCGGGGCACCCCTACGCCCCGCGGTGGACGACTGACGCCAGCACCTCGACTGGCTCGCTCATCTGGCGGCCGCGGCGCTCCCTGATGGGATCGTGCGTCGGCGGCGCTGGCGGCTGGGCCGGTGCCTGACCTCCGGCCGGTGCGCTGATGTGGCCGGGCCGCCGGGGAGGGGCGAGACGGTGATGTTGGCGCGCTGGTGCAGCCTGGCCACATCGGCGGCCTGCTCGGGCAGGACCAGGGTGACCACGGTGCCGGCGGCTCCGGCGCGGGCGGTGCGTCCGGACCGGTGCAGATACGCCTTGGCCTCGGTCGGTGGGTCGTAGTGCAGGACGAGGTCGATGCCCTCCACGTGGATGCCGCGGGCGGCGATGTCGGTGGCCACCAGCACCGGCACCTTGCCGGAGGCGAACGCGGCCAGGGCGCGCGTCCTGGCGCTCTGGGCCAGGTTGCCGTGCAGCGCGCCGGCCCGTACGCCGGCCTGGCCGAGCTGGCGCGCCAGCCGGGCGGCGCCGTGCTTGGTGCGCACGAAGATCAGGACCCGACCAGGACGGGCCGCGAGCTCGCCGGCGACCGCGACCTTGCGGTCGGCGGCGCTGACGACGCGGACATGGTGGTCCATCAGCGCAACCGCCGCGGCGGGCCCGACCATGTGCCGAACGGGATCTGCGAGATAGCGGCGCACCAGGGTGTCGACCTGGCCGTCCAGCGTGGCCGAGAACAGCAGCCGCTGCCCTCCGGTCGGCACACGGTCCAGCAGCGACGTCACCGCCGGCAGGAAGCCCATGTCGGCCATGTGGTCGGCCTCGTCCAGCACCACCGCCGCGACCTCGTCCAGTGAGCAGGCCCCCTGGCGCAGCAGGTCGAGCAGCCGCCCGGGGGTCGCCACCACGATATCGGTCCCACGCGCCAGCGCCTGGACCTGGCCGCGGAGCGACACGCCGCCGTAGACGGCCAGCATGCGGAGATGCAGCGTCGCCGCCAGCGGGGCGAGCTCGTCGTGGACCTGGTTGGCCAGCTCCCGGGTCGGGACCAGCACCAGGGCCCGAGGCCGCCGCGGCAGCCGCCCGGCGGCTGCCGCGGCGGTGCGGGCCAGCAACGGCAGCCCGAAGGCCAGGGTCTTGCCCGAGCCCGTCTCGGCCCGGCCGAGGACGTCGCGGCCGGCCAGCGCATCGGGCAGGGCGCGGGCCTGGATCGGCCGGGGCGTGGTGATGCCGCGGGCGGCCAGCGCCGCGACAAGGGCCCGGGGGACGCCGAGCTCCGCGAAGGAGCGATCTGGCACGGCCACCGCGGGCCGGGGGGTCAGAGGGGGACGGGTAGTGGTGGTCGGGGTAGCAGGCAAGTGGGAACGACGCTCCGTTCAGTGTGGTCGGGCGCCTCAAGTTCGATACGGCGCGCGGACGACCTGCGCCGGGAAGCCGACGAGCGTACGAACGAGGTACGTGACCTGTGACGACCGCGGGGGCAGACCGCCCTCGCTCGATGAGGTGGACCCAGCATAGCAGACCGACCCGAGGATTCCTGAGCGGGCCGCTCGCCGAGGCGTCGCGCCGCGAGGCTAGTGCTTCGCGGGCGGCCCCGGCGCGCCTCGCCGCGGGGTCGCGGGCGAGGGGGCGGCCGACGCCGACCCGGGAGTGCGCCGCACCACGTTGAGCCGGCGCAACGTGGCGGCCTGCTGGAGCTGATCGGCCAGGTTGTCCAGCAGGCTGGTGGCGGGAACCGCCGGTTCGGCCGCCAGCCGCGCGATCAATCCGTCGACCACCACGTGGGCGAGCCGTTCGACCTCGGGGTCGACGGTTGCGACCGGCTGGTCGGGCAGCATTCTCGGCGTACCCCGGAGGTAGGCCATGCTCAGTCGCCGGCCGCCGAGGGATGGCGGCGGTGGGCGTCGGCGCGGCGGGCCAGCTCCAGCTGCTCGGACAGGGCCGGGCTGGCCGACCGTAGCACCAGATCGCCACCTTGGCGGCGGGTCCATTCGGAGATCCTGGCGATCGCCTCGACCCCAGCCGAGTCGATCAGGATCATGCCCCGCAGATCCAGCACGATGTGATGGTGGCCCTGGCTGACCAGGTAGCTCAGGTACTGCCACAGGTGCAGGGCGGTGTCGGCATCGATGTCGCCGCGCACGGTGACGATGGCGTCGCCCTCCGACGAGGTGGTCGCGGACTGCAACAGTGGGGCCATGCGGCCTCCTTACCCGGGAACGACGCCTACGGGGTAGGAACGGGCCGTACGTTGGCGGCCTGGGGGCCCTTCTGGCCTTGGGTGATGGTGAACTCGACGGCCTGCCCCTCGTTCAGCGAGCGATCACCCTCGCTCTCGCCCTCGATGGCGCTCACGTGCACGAAGACGTCGTTGCCGGACTCGGGCTTGATGAAGCCGTAGCCGCGATTCGTGTTGAACCACTTGACGGTTCCAACGGTCATGATGCTTGTCCTCCCTCCGTTGGCTCGGAGGTTCTTCTCGGCCACGCCGGCGCCGGACGGCGCTGGCGGCAAGGGACAAGCTCGACTGTGCCAGCTAGCCAAACGTGACCTGTGCTAGGCCGAGGGTAGCACGGCGTGCCGCTCGGCGGGCGCCGGCCGCGGTCGAGGCTCAGCCGGCGAGGAACTCCTTGAGCGCCGGTGCCAGGACGGTTGGGTCGACGTTGTGCTCCTGGCCCTTGAGGGTTCGCCGCTGCGCGTCGGGGATCAGGTCCGCCAGCGCGTCGGCCGTCTCGCCCATGAACCCGAAGCTTGCCCCGCCGTCGATGATGACGGTCGGCACCGGGACGGCCTCTGCCCGCTCCACCGGGATGGTGTAGTCGCCCATGATCTTGGCGTCGTAGGCCAGGGTGTGGGCCAGCGCCTCCTGCTGCGCCCACCATGGCGCCTGGCGGGCACCGGCGGCGAACTCGGGCGGCAGGCCAACGACCTTGAGCATGAAGTACTCGACGGCGTCGCCGCGCCGGCCGGCCTCGACCAGCTCGGTGTAGACCGTCGAGGTGTCGGCCGGCAGGTCCGGACGCCCGGCGACGCTGTACGGCGGCTCCCACAGGGCCAGCCTGATGATCGGCAGGCCGCTGGCCGCAGCCTCCATGGCAAGGGCGGCACCCGAGGAGGTGCCGTAGAGGCTGGCCGATCCTCCGGCCGCCTCGATCACGGCCGCGATGTCCTCGACCTCGCGCTCGACGGCGTAGGGCAGGGTGTCGCCGCTGTCGCCGCGACCGCGGCGGTCGTAGTTGTAGACGGTGAAGTCGGTGGCCAGCTCGGCCGCCAGGCCGGCATTGGCCATGCGGTCGGTCGAGCCGCCGCTGACGAGCACGACCGGCGGGCCGTCGCCCAGGCGGTCGTAGGCGATGGTGGTGCCGTCGCGGGAGGTCACGTTGTGCACTGGTAGCTCCTTTCCGGCTCATGCCGATCCTTCCGATCGGTCATGCGCGTGGCGTGCGGTGCCGCTCGTGGGCGCCGTTCATGGGGACATCGGAGCAGCCGACCCGTTCTCGACATCCCGCGGAAGGCTAGCGCGCCTGGTTCCTGAGGCGGGCCGCCCGGGCCTCGAGGTAGCGCTGTTCGGGCAGGCTGGTGGTGCGGCGCGCGGCGGCCCGGTAGCGCTCGCGCGCGCCGGCGGTGTCGCCGGCCATCTCCAGCAGATGCGCGCTGACCGCGTCAAGGCGGTGGTGCCCGGCCAACCGGTCGTCGGTGTCCAGGGTGGCGAGCAGGTCGAGGCCGGCCAGCGGTCCGCGAACCATGGCGACCGCCACGGCGTGGTTGAGCGTCACGATCGGGTTGGCGGCGACGCCCTCGAGCAGCTGGTAGAGGGCCAGGATCTGCGGCCAGTCCGTCTCCTCGGCGTGTGCCGCCTCGTCGTGGACGGCGGCGATCGCCGCCTGGAGCTGGTATGGACCGACAGCCGCCCGCGACAGCGTTTCGGTGATGAGGGCTGCGCCCTCGGCGATGGCATCGGCATCCCAGAGGCGGCGGTCCTGCTCGGCGAGCGGGACCAGGCTGCCGTCGGGCAGGGTGCGTGCCGGGCGCCGCGCGTCGGTCAGGAGCATGAGCGCCAGGAGCCCGGCGACCTCGCCGTCATCGGGGAGCAGCCGATGCAGGTCCCGGGCCAGGCGGATCGCCTCTGTGGTCAGGTCTGCGCGCTGCAGGTCGGGCCCTGAGCTGGCCGCGTAGCCCTCGTTGAAGATGAGGTAGAGCACCTGGAGCACGACCCGCAGCCGATCCGCCCGTTCCTCCTCCGGCGGCAGGCTGAACCGCGCGCCGGCGGCCTTGATGCTCTGCTTCGCCCGGCTGATGCGCTGGGCCATGGTCGCCTCCGGCACCAGGAAGGCACGCGCGATCTGCGCGGTCGCCAGTCCGCCGACGGCGCGCAGGGTGAGCGCGACCTGCGAGGCGGGCGAGAGTGCCGGATGGCAGCAGAGGAAGAGGAGCCTGAGCGTGTCGTCCCGATCCGGCGGGAGGTCGACGTCGGAGCCCGGCGCGACCAGCTCATCGGGCGGCGAGAGCGCCGCGGCCGCCTGCTCCCGGCGCCGGCGGGCGGACTCGACGCGGAGCTGATCCGTCATCCGCCGTGCGGCGACGGTGATCAGCCAGCCGCGCGGGCGCTCCGGGACCCCCTTCTCCTGCCACTGGACGGCCGCGGCCAGCAGCGCCTCCTGGACCGCGTCCTCGCAGAGGTCGAACTGGCCGTAGCGCCGGAGGAGGGCGCCGAGGACCTGCGGCGTCAGCTGGCGCAGCAGCTCCTCGACCTCCGGCTCGGTGGTCACATCTCCATGCCGGCCGCGTCCATGAGCGGCCGCACCTCCACCGTGGCGTGCTGTGTGAGCGGCTCGGCGATCTCGATCGCGCGCTCGACCCGATCCACGTCGATCTCCCACAGGCTGGCCAGGACCTCCTTGGACTCGCCGAATGGCCCGTCGGTCACGACCGGAAGCTCGTTCGGGCGGGCCAGCGTCTTGGTGTTCGCCGCATCGGCCAGCCGGTAGATGTTCACGAGCTCGCCGGACTCGGCGAGCTCGTCGAGCAGGTCGTTGTGGACCTTGATCACCCGGTCCACCTCCTCAGCCGGGAGGGCTCGCCATGCGGCGGGGTTGCTGTAGATCAGCACCACGTACTTCACGTCGTCACTCCTTTACCGGGCGGGGGGACGCCGGTGGGCAGCAGCACCTGGAAACGGGTGTCGCCTGGGGTCGAGGTGAACCGCAGGTCGCCGCCGTGGCGCTGCACGACGATCCGCCAGCAGATGTCGAGGCCGAGGCCGGTGCCCTTGCCGACCGGCTTGGTGGTGTAGAACGGCTCGAAGACATGGGCCGCGACCGGCTCAGGGATGCCCGGGCCGGTGTCGCCGATCTCGACCAGCACGCGGTCACCGTCGCGGCCGGTGCGCACCGTCAGCACGCCGCGGCCATCCATGGCGTCGATCGCGTTGTCGATCAGGTTGGTCCACACCTGGTTCAGCTCGCCAGCGTAGGCGGGGTGCTTCGGCAGCGACCGGTCGTAGTCGCGCACCACCTCGATGCCCGTCTCGAGCTTGTGTCCGAGCATCGTCAGGGTCGACTCGAGCCCGTCGTGCACGTCGAGGTGTTGCAGCGGGCTGCGGTCCATCTGCGTGTACTGCTTGGCCGCGCCGATGAGCGAGGAGATGCGCCCGGCCGCCTCGGCGAGCTCGTCGAGCAGGCTCTCGGCTTCGCAGGTGCCGGCAATGACGGCCACGGCATGTGGGAGCAGCTCGGCGGGCACGCTGGCGGCGACCTGCTCGAGCCGGCCGGCGTCCACGCCGGCGGCGACCAGCGGCGCCGTAAGGTCCCAACCGCCGGCGACGCCGTGCTCCTCCAGCCAGCTGCCCAGCTCGTCCTCACGGTCGGACGCCTGCAGCGGAGACATAGGCGGCAGCTCGGGACGACCACCGATGGCCTGGCGAACGAGGTCGACCAGGGTGGCGAGCTGGCCGGCGGCAAGCTCGCCGTTGGTGAGCGCGGCCAGCTCGTCCCACAGGCCCGCAACCCGGCCGTGGAGGGTGGCGGCGGCGCGCGCGGCGGCGGTCGCCGGGTTGTTCAGCTCGTGGGTGAGGCCGGCGGTGACGGTGCCAAGGGCGACCAGCCGCTCGCGGGTGCTCACCGTCTGCTGCGTGCCCATCCCCTGGACGGCCAAGCCCTGCAGCAGGTGGATCGCCAGCGGGAACCACTCCCGCACCGCCCAGCCGAAATCGGCGGCGGGCAGCTCCCAGAAGCGGCAGCCGGTCACGGCGCGGAGGCTGCCGACGTACAGGCGCGCGATCGGCAGGTCCAGGTACGCCATGAAGGCGCCGGCGTAGGTGCCGCGGTGGTCGGTTCGGTTCATCTCGATCTCGACCCCGCCCGCCCGCACCGACATCGACAGCGTGCCCTCCAGCAGCACGAACAAGCGGGTCGCGGGCTCGCCGACGGTGTAGACGGTCGCGCCGGCCGGGTAGCTCCTGACCTCGCCGCGCTCGGCGAGCCAGGCGAGCCGGTCGTCGCTCAGCCGCTCGAACAGGAACAGCTCCCGGAGCGCCTCGGTGCCGAGGCGGCCGGTCACTGGGCCTCCAGGTAGCGGTGGACGAGCTGGATCGCCATCGCCCCCTCGCCGACCGCGGAGGCGACCCGCTTCACCGAGTTGGCGCGGACGTCGCCGGCCGCGAAGATCCCCGGCACGCTGCCCTCCAGGTGGTAGGGGTCCCGGTCCAGCGGCCAGCCGGCTGGCCGCTTCCCGCCGGCCAGCAGGTCCGGCCCGGTGAGCAGGAAGCCCTTGGGATCACGCTCGATCACGCCGTCGAGCCATTCGGTGCACGGTGCCGCGCCGATGAACACGAACATCCAGCTCGCCGGGACCTCCTCCACCGTGCCGGCGCGGGTGTCGCAGAGGCTGAGCCGCTCCAGGTGCTCGTGGCCGGTCGCCCCGACCACCTGGGTGCGGGGTCGCACCTCGATGTTGGGCGTTTCGTGGATCTGGCGGATGAGGTAGTACGACATGGACCGCTCCAGGCCGTCCGCGCGCACCAGCAGCGTGACCCGGCGCGCATGCCTTGACAGGAACATCGCCGCCTGACCGGCCGCGTTGGCGCCCCCAACCACGTAGACGTCCTCGCCGGCGCAGGCGGCCGCCTCGGTCGCGGCCGACCCGTAGAACACCCCGAGGCCGGTGAGCAGGTCGGCGTCGGGCACATCGAGCGTGTGGTAGTCGACCCCGGTGGCCAGCACCACCGTGTGGGCGGCGACCTGGCCGCCGTCGGCGAAGCGGATCACGCGGGACGACCCGCGCACCTCGAGGCCGGCGACGCCGCGGGCGGTGAGGATCTCCGCCCCGAACTTCTGGGCCTGGCGGCGCGCCCGGTCGGTGAGCTGCGTGCCGCTGACACCGTCGGGGAAGCCGAGGTAGTTCTCGATCCGCGAGCTCTGGCCCGCCTGCCCGCCGGTGGCCTGCCGCTCGAGCAGGACCGTGCGCAGCCCCTCCGACGCGGCGTACACGGCCGCGCCGAGCCCGGCGGGCCCACCGCCGACGATCACCGTGTCGTAGAAGTCGGTGTCGGGCGTGGTCGACAGGCCCACCCGGGCGGCCAGCTCCTCAACGCTGGGGTCGACCAGGGAGTCGCCGGCGGGTGTCACCACCAGCGGGATGCTGGTGGCGTCGAGCCCGGCAGCCTCGAGCAACGCCTGGCCCTCGGGCTGCTCGACGCTGAGCCAGCGGTACGGCACCGAGTTCCGCGCGAGGAAGTCCCGCACCTCGAACGAGCGCACCGACCAGCGGTGCCCAACCAGCTGGGTCTCGGTGACCGGCTTGTCCCCGGCGACGCGCCACAGCTCGATCAGCTCGTCGACGATCGGGTAGAGCTTCTCCTCAGGCGGTTCCCACGGCTTCAGCAGGTAGTGGTCGAGGTCCACCACGTTGATCGCCTGGATCGCGGCGTCGGTGTCGGCGTAGGCGGTCAGCAGGGCCCGCCGCGCGTGCGGGAACAGGTCCATGGCCTGCTCGAGGAACTCCAGGCCGCTCATCACCGGCATGCGGTAGTCGGCCAGCAGCAGCGCCACCACGTCGCCGCGAAGCTTGATCTCCCGCAACGCCTCCAGCGCCTGGGGCCCGGACTCGGCCCGTACGATCCGGTGGTCCCGCCCATAGCGCTTTCGGAGATCTCGCGCGACCGCGCGCGACACCCCCGGGTCGTCGTCGACCGTGAGCAGGACCGGCTTGCTCGCCTCCATAACGCCCCCGATGGTAGGGGATCACCAGGCCGCGGCGGCAACGCGGGACCGTCACAGCGTGCCGGTATCATCACGCCCTATGACACACCTGGGGCACGACCGCTACTGCGACGAAGTCATCACCCAGACCGATCTGCTCAGCGACCTGCTGCAAGGCTCCGACCTGTCGGTGACCGTGCCGACCACCCCCGACTGGACGCTCGCCGAGCTGGTCCGCCACGTCGGCGGCAACCTCCGCTCGGTCGAGACGGCTGTCCGCACCGGGACGGCGGTCGTCGAACCGGACAAGCAGGTTCCCGAGGCGGCCGGCCCGGCCGCCGATGACCCGGCGGGACTGGCCGCCTGGCTGGCCGAGGGGGCCGCCAGGTTCGCCGACACGCTGCGCGGGGCAGGTCCCGCCGCCGAGGCGCAGGTCTGGACGGTCCAGCGGCCCACGGCCTTCTGGGCCCGCCGGGCGGCCCACGACCTGGTGATCCACCGGGCCGACGCGGCCGGCGCGGTGGGCGCCGACTTCACCGTCGCTCCGGACATGGCCGCCGACGCCATCGACGAGCTGCTGGAGCTGTTCGGCTTCCTGCAGGTCGCCGCCTCCTCGCCGGGCCTGGCGGAGCTCCGCGGCCCCGGCAGGACCATCCACCTCCACGCGACCGACACCGATGCCGGGTTGACCGCCGAGTGGCTGGTCGAGCTGGGAACCGACGGCTTCACCTGGCGCCATGCCCACGCCAAGGCGACCGTCGCCGTGCGCGGCCCACTCGCCGACGTGCTGCTGGTCCTCTACCGCCGGCTGCCCGCGGACAGCGAACGGGTCGAGGTGCTCGGCGAGACCGCCCTGCTGGACTTCTGGCTGGAGCGCGCCTCCCTCAGCTGACTCCGAACCGCTGGCCGGCCTTCAGGTCGGCACGCCGATCATGGTCTCGTCGGTGACCTGCTGGACGACCGCTCGCATGTCGCCGCCGCTTGCCTGGTGGGCGGCGAGCTGACGGTCGGCGCTGGTGCCCTCGCGCAGGATGGTGTGCACGTACTCGACGTCCTTGCGCGAGCCGAGCTCGTCGACCACGTCGTCGACGAACTCGACCAGCTCGACGGCGAGGTCGCGCATGGGGACCTCCCGCTGCTTGCCGAAGTCGATCAACTTGCCGTCAAGGCCGTGGCGGAATGCGCGGAACTTGTTCTCGTGGATGAGCTGGGGCGGGTACCTGCGGAAGCCCAGGTTCTGCGACCGCAGCTTGAGCAGCTTGGCGCAGATGGCCTGGACCAGCGCGGCCAGGCAGATCACCTCGTCGACCTTGGTGACCGCGTCGCAGATGCGGAACTCGATCGTCGGGTACTGCCAGTGCGGCCGCAGGTCCCACCAGATGCTCTTGCCGGTGTCGATGGTGTTGGTCTTGACCAGCAGCGCCACGTAGTTCTCGAAGTCGGCGTGGGAGCTGAACTCTGGCGGGATGCCGCTGCGCGGGAAGCGCGACCAGATCACGCTGCGGTAGGACTTCAGGCCCGTTTTCCGGTTCAGCCAGAACGGGCTGGAGGACGACAGGGCGAGCAGGTGGGGCAGGAAATAGCGGGCCTCGTTCATGACCTCGATGCGCGCCTCAGGGTCGGGGATGCCAACGTGGACGTGCATGCCGAAGATCAGCAGCTCCCGGACCAGGTCCTGCATCTCGGCCTCGAACAGCTTGTAGCGCTCCAGCTCGGTGACCCGCTGGTCCTGCCAGCGGGAGAAGGGATGGGTGCCGGCCGAGGCCATCCGCAGCCCCTCCTGGCCGAGCAGGCCGGCCAGCCCCCCACGCAGCCGCAGCACCTCGGCCCGTGCCTCGCCGACATCGGCGCAGATCCTGGTGCCGACCTCGACCACCGACTGCAGCAGCTCGGCACGCACGTCGTCCACCAGCGAGGTGGTCCGGGCGGCGGCCAGCAGCGTGTCGATGTGGGCCTTGAGCTCCCCACCGGCGTCGACGATCTGGAACTCTTCCTCGATACCGATGGTGAGCGGCTGCTCGGTCATGGAAACCTCCCTGCTGTGCCGGTCGGCAACAGCATGCCCGCCAGACGAGCCCACAACCCAGCCGCCGGATCGCGCTCTACTGCTCCGAGCCGTCCCGGCGGGCCGGGAGGCGCGCTGGACCCGGCCGAGGAGGCCGCCGGCGCTCTGGGCCCAGGTGCGCTCGCCCATGACCCACAGCCACAGCTCTCTGCGGTAGCCGGTGACGATCTCACCGAACCGGTCCCGGCCCATGCCAGCGGGTTCGAGCGCCGGGCCCCAGCGCTCCCAGAGGGGGTCGGCGATCCAGGACCCGGCGTCGACCGTCGCCGCCCCACGCTCGGGTGACTCCTCGATCAGGGCCCGGATGCTGCTGCGCAGCTCGACCGGCTCCTCGGGAAGCGAGATGCCCTGGTGGCTCACCGGTCGCGGACGACCGGGGCCCGGTCGGTGCCGGCGTACTGGTCGACGTGCTCGGCGAAGTCGATGAACAGCGGCGCCGACGGGTCGAGCGGTCGCTTGAGGCTGCGGGTGGCGATCTTGCGGTCGAGGGCGTCGAGCTTGTGGAGCGCCTCCACCCGGTCGAGGTCGCGCAGCTCCAGGCGGTGGCGCACGCGCTCGAAGGCGACCCGGCCGGCCGGGGTGCGGACCAGCACGCTGGAGTAGCCGTCCTCGCTGCCCACGCTCCCGATCGACAGGTCGGCGGCGTGCCCGAGGAAGTCGGCACACTCGTCGCAGCCTTTCAGGGCGGCGCCGTGGAAGTCTCGGACCGGCTCGTCGACCAGGACCTGGCCGCCGGTGTCCTCGACGATCATGCGGCCGTGGATCACGTCCACCTTGCCGACCGTCTCCAGCGGGATGCCGCGCTGGCGCTGGACCTCCTCGACCATCAGCTTCTGGTAGTTGAAGCTCTTGGTGCACAGCAGGGCGATGGTCAGGGCGACCGCGTCGACCCGGGACGCCCCCCAGGTCCAGGGCCGGGCCTGCATCGCCCGGATGGCCTCGACCTCGCACGGGGTGCCGACCACCGCGATGCGCGGCTGGGCCGGCAGGTCATGGCCGGAGAGGTCGAGGGCGGCCAGGGCCATGGTCTGGTTGTAGAAGCTGCCGGCGCACTCGACCACCTCGGCCGGGGTCCTGGCCAGGAACGGCTCGCCCTTCCAGGGCTCGGTGGGGCTCTCGCGGGCCAGCAGCGCGCCGTCGAGGTCGCCCACCTCCAGCAGCGCGATCAGCAGCGCGCTGACCACCCCGCCATCCTGGGCCCCTGGCAGCTGGGGCCGGACCCGTGCCGTGTAGGTCTCGTCCACCCGCCCGAGCCCGAGGCCGGCCGCTCCGGGTGCGCCGGTGATCTTCCACTCGGCCCCGTCCGACCCGGCGACCGGCAGCGACCAGGTGGCCTCGTGGCGCATGCCGCCGCGGGGGCAGAAGTCCCAGCACAGCGAGCAGCCGGTGCACATCTTGACCAGCTTGGGGAGGCCGTCGGCGCCGATCCCGATGGAGTCGCTGGGGCAGGCGGCGATGCAGGCCCCGCACTGGACACAACGGTCGGCGTCGATGACGGCCTGCTCCAGCTCCCAGAACCAGATCTTGCCTGGGGCCTCGTCGATGTCGTTCATCTCGTCGCGGATCTTGTACCCGGCCATCAGGGCCGCCCTCCTTGCAGGGTCGCTCGCAGCTCGGCGTTCGGCAGCCGGCGCGCCCACTGGTGGAACCTCTCGCCGCCGCGGCGCTCGGCGCGGTAGCGGGTGAGCAGGGCGGCCAGGGCCTCGGGCAGCTCGTCGACCGGCTTGGCCCCCTCGACCCAGTCGACGAAGGCGGCGTCGGTGCCGAGGCTTCCGCCCAGCCCGATGTCGACGGCCTCCAGGATCTGGTCGCCGCGGTGCGCGGTCTCGCCGCGGAAGCCGATGTCGGCGATCTGCGGCTGCGCGCACGATGCCGGGCAGCCGGAGAAGTGCATCCGCACCACGCCGTCGCCGGTCTCGTCGGGACCGAGTCGGCGGTCCAGCTCCCGGGCCCACTGGGCGGCCCTGGCCTTGGTCTCGACGAGCGCGAAACGGCAGAACTCGCTGCCGGTGCAGGCGACCACTCCCCGCTCGAAGGCGCCGGGGGCCGGGGAGTGCTCGGCCAGCAGCGGCTCGGCCAGCAGCGCGCCCACCCGCCGCTCGGGCACGCCGGTGAGGATCAGGTTCTGGTCGGTGGCCAGCCGAAGCTGGCCGTCGCCGTGCCGGCCGGCCAGGCGGGCCGCCTCGACCAGGTTCCGCCCCGACATGCGGCCGACGGTGACGTTGAGGCCGACATAGCAGCGGCCGGGCTGCTGCTGCGGGTGCACGCCGATGTGGTCGCCGCGGTAGCGGCGGGTGAGGGCCTGGCCGGCCTCCTGGAGCGGGAACGCGGCCCGCTCGGCCAGCTCGGCCCGGAACCGCTCGGGGCCGAGCTCCTGCACCAGGTAGCGCATCCGGGCCAGGCCGCGGTTCTCGCGGTTACCGAGCTCGCCGAAGAGCTGGGCGATGGCCCGGAACAGCTCGACCACCTGGTCGGGGTCGGGGGCGACGAACACGTCGATGTCGGAGGCCATGCGCGGGCCGTCCGACAGTCCCCCGCCGACCAGCAGGTTGCAGCCGACCGTTCCGTCGTCCAGCCGGGCCGGCCACAGCCCGATGTCGTTGATCTCGGCCTGGGCGCAGTCCTCCCGGCAGCCGGTGACGCTCAGCTTGAACTTGCGCGGCAGGTTGGCGTACTCGCGGTTGCCGGTGAAGTAGGCGGAGACCGCCGCGGCCAGCGGGTGGGCGTCGAAGACCTCGTCGGCGTCGAGACCCGACACCGGGCAGCAGAGCACGTTGCGGGCCGAGTCGCCGCAGGCCTGCACGGTGGTCATGCCCACCGCTTCCAGCCGGGACCAGATCTCGGGGACGGCGCCGATCCTGATCCAGTGGAGCTGGATGTCCTGGCGGGTGGTGATGTCCAGGTAGGCATCGCCGAACACCGGGTTGGGCGCCGGGCCGCGGGCGAACTCGTCGGCGACCTCGCCGACGACCCGCGCCTGGTCGGCATCCAGCCGCCCACCGGGGACCTTGATGCGGAGCATGAACGCGTCGCCGCCCTGGCGCTGCGGGTACAGGCCGACCCATTTCAGGCGTTCGACCTCTCCCGGGACGGCCTTGATGGCCTCGGGGCCCTCGCGCGCGTAGCGGTCAACGACCGCGTCGCGCACGTCGAGCGGGTGCCGCTCCAGCTTCCACTGCTCGACCTGGTTGAGCTCCTTGACTTTTCTCAGGTAGCGCATCCTCAACCCTTCACCGACGCCGGGAGACGGGTGTGCAGGCCGCACTCCTTGTCCGAGCCGGCTTCCCACCACCAGCGACCTGCCCGTTCGTCCTCGCCGGGCAGCACCGCCCGGGTGCACGGCGCGCAGCCGATGCTGGCGTAGCCCTGCTCGTAGAGCGGGTGCAGCGGCACCTGATTGGCCCGGGCGTAGGCCCACACCTGCTCGCGGGTCCAGTCGGCCAGCGGGTTGAGCTTCACCATCCCGCCGTGCGCCGGGTCGGGCTCGACCTTGGCGGCGCCGGCCCTGGCTGGCCCCCCGTCGCGGCGCAGCCCCGACGACCAGGCGTCCAGCCTGGCCAGGGCGCGGCCCAGCGGGTCGACCTTGCGCACCTGGCAGCACAGGCGGCGCAGGGCCTGGTCGCGCCGGAACAGGTTCGGCCCGTGCTCGGCGGCCATCGCCGCCAGCGCCTCCGGGTCGGGCGTGACCAGCTCGACCCGGACGCCGAACCGTGCCCGGACGGCCTCGATGATCTCGTAGGTCTCCTCCGGCAGCCGCCCGGTGTCAAGGGTGAGCACCCGAACGGCGGGGTCGAGCCGGCGGGCCAGGTCGAGCACGACCATGCCCTCGACCTGGAACGAGGTGACGATCGCGAACCGGTCGCCGAACTCGCCGAGCGCCCAGGCCAGCAGCTCCTCGGCCGGCCGAGCCTCGAGGCGCTCGGCCACCGCCGCGATCCCTGGCTGGCTGAGCCTGGCCATCAGGCCACCTCTCGTTGCTTCCGGTAGCCGTCGGCGAGCAGTCGGCCGCCGTGCGGGCTCGCCGTCGAGTCCGGTCTCGCCGCCGAGTCCGGTCTCGCCGCCGAGACCGGGCTCGACGGCGACAGCGGGCTGCTCGGGGCCGCGGTCATGGTTGGCTCCCCACCAGCTCCGGAGCCGGCCGGCCGTCGAGCAGGGCGAGCACGCGGGCGGCCGACGCCTCCGG
>Ga0210378_10000815_pt1 | contig 16192 bp, 14 predicted proteins | sample PLM1_60_b1redo_FD_155465 | JGI IMG/M metagenome (GOLD analysis project Ga0210378, IMG submission 155465) | Groundwater sediment microbial communities from an aquifer in East River, Colorado, USA - PLM1_60_b1 redo | ecosystem: Environmental > Terrestrial > Soil > Riparian zone | place: USA: East...
ACCAGCTTCAGCTGGGCGTCCAGGCCCTGCTCGTAGGCCTGGGACAGCTGGATCTCGTCATCTTTGGTGAGCAACGGGTGCCGCCCAACCTCATCCAGATAAAGACGGAACGAGTCCGTCGTCTGGAGGTCGAGCAGCTGGTCCTGGTCCTTCATCGCACTCCTTGCGACAGCAAGCAGATCCCTTCGTGGTCCCACGTCACTTCCAGTTTTGCCAACAACCATGTTCGCAAAACCTATTCCCGTCTACCAGGGGTTCTCGGAAGAAAGTGCATCCGAGGTGAGGGGGGGCAGAGGCCGGGAGCGCCTCAACACCACCATCCGCGACCATACCATGCCGGCGCCGGTAAGGCAGACCGATTCCCCACAACGGCCCAGCCGGTAGCGGGTCGGTCCCTCGCCGGCCGCCTCGGGAATGCTAGGGCGACCAGGGGCCCCCTGCCTTGGCCCAGTCGACCCGGCCGTCGGCGGTCAGGGCCACGCCCTCCTCGGCCAGGCGGGTCCGCTGCTCATCACCGCCAGCCGTCCCCTTCATGCTCCCATCGGCGTGCACCACCCGCCACCAGGGCACCTCCCCTGGACAGCGGGCCATGGCCTGGCCGACCCCCCGCGCCCCCCTGGCCACCCCGTAATGGGCCTCGGCAAGCTGGCCGTAGGTGGTGGCCCGCCCGGCCGGCACCCGCCGGGCCAGCGCCCACACCGCCTCCATGAAGTCGCCGGCCATAGCCGCGGCTACCGCGCCGCCCGGCCGCGGGGCTCGGCCAGATACTCGTGGATCAGCTGCACGGCGATCGACCCCTCGCCGACCGCCGAGGCGACCCGCTTGATCGACCGGTAGCGGACGTCGCCGGCCGCGAACACGCCGGGCAGGCTCGTCTCCAGCAGCAGGGGCGGCCGTTCCAGGGGCCAGCCGTCCGGGATGCCGCCCCCGGCCAGGTCGCGACCGGTCAGCACATAGCCCCGCTCGTCACGCTCGACGACCCCGTGCAGCCAGTCGGTCCGCGGTTCGGCGCCGATCAGGATGAACACCGCCGAGGCGGGAACGGCCTGGATGGCGCCGGTGTCGAGGTCCCGGAGGGTCAGGCCCTCCAGGCGCCCGCGGCCGTGGCCGTCGACCACCTCGGTGCGCAGCCGCACGGTGATGTTGGGGGTCGCCTCGACCTTGCGCACCATGTAGTCGGACATGAAGGCGCCCAGCCGCTGGTCGATGGCCACCATCGTCACCGAGGCGGCGTAGGTCGCCAGATGGATGGCGGCCTGCCCGGCCGAGTTGCCGGCGCCGACCACGAACACGTCCTCACCGCGCATGGCCTTTGCCTCGCTCCCGGCGGCCCCGTAGAACACCCCGGCGCCGTTGAGCGCCTCCAGCGCCGGCACGCCCAGCCGCCGCCAGGCGACCCCGGTGGCCAGGATCACCGTCCTGGTGGTCACCTCGCCGCCGCCAGACAGCCGGACCACCAGCTCCGGCCCGCTGGCCCGAAGGCCGGTCGCCCCCTGGGCCAGGATCAGGTCGGCCCCGAACAGCCACGCCTGCTGGACGGCCCGCTGGGTCAGGTCCTGGCCGCTGAGCCCGTGGGGGAACCCGAGGTAGTTGCGGATCAGCGAGCTGGTCCCGGCCTGGCCGCCGGGGACGGCCGGCTCAAGGACCTGGGTCTGCAGGCCCTCGGAGGCGCCGTAGACGGCCGCGGCCAGGCCCGCCGGGCCGGCCCCGACGATCAGCACGTCGCAGCCGCCAGCCACCGGCTCGGTCCGCAGGCCGAGGGCGGCGCTGAGCTCCGCGTTCGACGGGTCGACCAGCACCAGCCCCCGCTGGAACACCATGATGGGCAGGCGGGTGCCGTCCTCGCCGGCCTCCTCCAGCAGGCGCCGGCCGGCCTCCGAGTCGTCCGGGTAGAACCCGTAAGGGATGCTGACCCGGGTCAGGGTCTCCCGCAGCTGGTGGGAGCGTGCCCCCCAGCGGGGCCCGACGATCCGGATCGCCTCGACCGCCGGGGCCCTTGACGTCTCCCAGCCGGCCAGGAAGTCGCTCACCGGCAGGTAGAGGTTGCGCTCGACCGGCCACCACGGCCGGTAGAGGATGTAGTCCAGCTGGCCGAGGGTCATGGCGCGCACGATCGGCTCGCCCGACTTCCACTCGCCCCGGTGCTCCAGCAGGACCCGCTTGGCCCCCGGGTCCAGCTCGTGGGCCCGCAGCAGCAGCTCCAGCCCGCCCAGCCCGGCCATCCGGCGGGCCGCGACGATCAGGGCGATCTCCTCCGGCCCGCCGGCCAGCCGCTCGAGGGCGGCAACGGCGGCGACCGGCGAGCGCTCCGCCTGCACCCGGTAGTCACCGCCGAAGCGCCGGCCGAGGTCGGCGGCCAGCGCATCCAGCACCTGGCCCTCATCGGCGACCAGGAAGATGATCGGTCGGCTCATGGGCGCTCGGCGGTCAGCCGTCCTCGGCCGCCAGCTTGGCCTGGTCCTCTTCGGAGAGCAGGTCGGTGCCCATGGCGTGGAAGCCGCCGTCGACGTGGATCAGCTCGCCGCAGACCCCCCGCGACCAGTCGGAGAACAGCCAGAGGGCGACCCGGGCGACGACCGTCGGGTCGCCGACGTCCCAGCCCAGCGGGGCCCGCCGCGACCAGGCGTCGGCCAGCATGCTGTACCCGGGTATGCCCTTGGCGGCCATGGTGCGGATCGGGCCGGCGCTGATGGCGTTGACCCGGATCTGCCTGGGGCCGAGGTCGCGGGCCAGGTAGCGGGTGACCGACTCCAGCGCCGCCTTGCACACCCCCATCCAGTCGTAGACCGGCCAGGCCACCCGGGCGTCGAAGTCGAGGGTGACCACCGAGGCGTGGTGGCCCTCCAGCACCGGCAGCAGACCGGCGGTGAGCTCCTTGAGCGAGAAGGCCGAGACCTGGAAGGCGGTCGAGGCCGACTCGTAGGGAGTGTGGAGGAAGTTGCCGCCGAGGGCGTCGGCGGGGGCGAAGGCGATGGCGTGCAGCACGCCGTCGACCGTGCCCCAGCGGCCGGCCAGCTCGTCGCTGACCGCGCGGATATCCGCCGGCTGGTTGACGTCCAGCTCGAGCACCTCGACCTCGCGGGGCAGCCGTCTGGCCGTCTTCTCGGTGATCGAACGGGTGCGGCCGAAGCCGGTGAGCACCACCTCGGCACCGTTGTCGAGGGCCTCGCGGGCCACCGCATAGGCGATCGACCCGGGTGTGAGCACCCCGGTGATCAGCAGTCGCTTGCCGTCAACGAGCACGGGGTGGTCCTCCTTGGGGGCGTCCAGCGGCCGGCGCAGGCATTCTAGACGCCATCGGGGGGCGGCCATTGTGGGCCGCCCCCCGGTTCACATCTGTCGTGCGCTAGTGCGTAAGGCGCTCCGTCATGAGCGAGATCACGTTGCCGTAGTCGTCGAAGTCGCGGACTACCGCGAACTGCGCCGTCTCCCGGGAGGCGATTCTGCCCCCCGCATCCAGGTAGGAGAGGCGCTCGGCGCTGCCTGGCGCTGGCTCCTCGGCCACTTCCGAGTCCGGTGGTGGTGCCACTGGCATCCCTCCTCGGGGCGAGGCACAAACTGGCCCCCTACGGTGTACCACCTTCGGAGGGTCTGCGAAAGGCCGTCGGGGACAACCTGCGCCACTTGAGGGTAGTCAATTCGGGCCATATCGGGAGGTGCTTCGTCTAGTCCGGCCCACAACCACCACATTCGCCATCTCCGTAGTTCCTGTGATGTTCCGTTTGGGAACAGCGCAGTACGTTCACGCTGTCATCGCCAGAGGCGACCGAACGGGAGCGGTCCCCTGGCGATCCGGAAGCGCCGCCTCCCCCCGGGCGGCACCCGCAAGGGCCGGAACCCTCGAGGTTCCGGCCCTTGTGTTTGAGAACCCACCCTGCGCGACCCCGTCCCGGTGGCTGGTGCATGAGAACCCGACCTTGCGGGCCCCGGTGCCGGTGGCTTGTGTATTGCCCCCACACGTGCGGGTAGGATCATGGCGGGCACCGCCGCCCGGGTTGTCTTCCAGGCGTGGCTCGGCGGCACTGTCCGAGCCGGCGAGGGCGTCCCGGCCGTTCGCTGCGGGACCGACGCGGGAGACACTGGCATGGACCAGACCGACGAGCAGGTGCGCCTGCTCGGCGAGGACGGGGCACTCCTCCAGCACGACACCTACAGGGTGGACCTGGGCGACGACGAGCTGCGCGACCTGTACCGCCAGCTGGTCGTGGTCCGGCGCATCGACGTCGAAGGCAACAACCTCCAGCGCCAGGGCCAGCTCGGCATCTGGGCGCCGTGCCTCGGCCAGGAGGCCGCCCAGGTCGGCAGCGCTCGGGCGCTGCAGCCCGACGACTTCGTGTTCCCCTCCTACCGCGAGCACGGCGTCGTCTACGTCCGCGCCGGCATGGAGGTCCTGCGCGTCCTCGGCCTGTACCGCGGGGCCAACCTGTCGGGGTGGGACCCGCAGGATCACAAGCTCTCCCAGTACTCGATCCCGATCGGCACCCAGGCCCTGCACGCGGTCGGCTACGCCATCGGCGCCAAATGGGACGGGGCCGAGCTGTGCGCCGTCGCCTACTTCGGGGACGGCGCCACCAGCGAGGGCGACGTCAGCGAGGCCTTCAACTTCGCCGCCGTGCACACCGCCCCGGTGGTGTTCTTCTGCCAGAACAACCAGTGGGCGATCTCGGTGCCGCTGGCCAAGCAGATGGCCGCCCCCGTCTACAAGCGGGCCTTCGGCTTCGGCTTCCCCGGGGTGCAGGTGGACGGCAACGACGTGCTGGCCGTGTACGCCGTGACCAAGGCGGCGGCCGAGCGGGCCCGCGACGGCGGCGGCCCAACCCTGATCGAGGCCATCACCTACCGGCTCGGCGCCCACACCACCACCGACGACCCGACCCGGTACCGGACCTCCGACGAGCTCGACATGTGGAAGGCCCGCGAGCCGATCGGCCGATACCGGGCGTTCCTCGAGCAGGCCGGGCTGTGGTCACAGGAGCTGGAGCGCGACGTCCAGGCCGAGGCCGACCGGGTGGCGGCCGAGGTGCGGGCAACCGTCGAGGCGATGCCCGACCCGCCCCTTTCCGACCTGGTCGACCACGTGTACGCCGACCCGCCGGAAACGCTGCTGGCGCAGTGGCGGCAGCTGCAGGAGTTCGAGGCGCAGTTCGTGGCCGAGGCGTGAGGGAGGCCCAGATGGCGCAGATCACGATGGCCAAGGCGCTGAACACCGCCCTGCGCGACGCCATGGAGGCAGACGACCGGGTGGTGCTGCTCGGCGAGGACGTCGGCACGCTCGGCGGGGTCTTCCGCATCACCGACGGCCTGCTCAAGGACTTCGGCGAGCAGCGGGTGATGGACACGCCGCTGGCCGAGTCGGCGATCATCGGGGTCAGCATCGGGCTGGCCCTGCGCGGCTACCGGCCGGTGCCGGAGATGCAGTTCGACGGCTTCAGCTACCCGGCGCTGGACCAGATCATCAGCCACCTGGCCAAGTACCGGAACCGCTCCGCCGGCACCCAGGCCATGCCGGTGGTCTGCCGCATCCCCTACGGCGGGGGGATCGGCGCGGTCGAGCACCACTCGGAGAGTCCAGAGACCCTGTACTGCCACACCGCCGGCCTCAAGGTGGTCACCCCGTCGTCATCGGCCGACGCCTACTCGCTGCTGCGCCAGTCGATCGAGTCCGACGACCCGGTGATCTTCCTGGAGCCGAAACGGCGCTACTGGGCCAAGCACGAGGTCGACCTGCCGGTCACCACCGAGCCGATCGGCAAGGCCAGGGTGCTGCGGAAGGGCGGCGACCTGACCCTGGTCGCCTACGGCCCGATGGTCAAGGTCGCCCTCGAGGCCGCCGAAGCGGCCCAGGAGGAGGGCGTCGGCTCGCTGGAGGTGATCGACCTGCGCAGCCTCGTCCCGCTCGACGAGGAGACGCTGGTCGCCTCGGCGTCCAAGACCGGCCGCGTGGTGGTCGTCCACGAGGCGCCGCAGTTCCTCGGCATGGGGGCCGAGGTCGCGGCCAGGGTCACCGAAGCCGCCTTCTTCCACCTCGAGGCGCCGGTGCTGCGCTGCACCGGCCTCGACATCCCCTACCCGCCGGCCAGGCTCGAAGGCGCCCATCTGCCCGGCGTCGACCGGGTCCTGTGGACCGTGCAGAGGTCGCTCGACTTCTAGACAGAGGAGGCCAGGCGAGGTGCCCGAGCGCGAGTTCAAGCTCCCCGACCTCGGGGAAGGGCTCACCGAGGGCGAGGTGGTGCGCTGGCTGGTCGCAGCCGGCGACGCCATCACCCTCAACCAGCCGATGGTCGAGGTGGAGACGGCCAAGGCGGTGGTCGAGATCCCATCCCCCTACGCTGGGACGGTGGTCAAGCTGCACGCCGGCGACGGCGACACCATCGAGGTCGGCGCCCCCCTGATCAGCGTCGACACCGACGCCGGCGGCGCGGCGGCCCCCGCGGCCACGCCCCGGCCGGAACAGGACCTGGAGCAGGAGCCCACCTTGGTCGGGCCGGGGGAGCGGGAACAGGTTCGCCGGCGCCGGGTGGTGGCCGGGGCGGCCAGGAGCGCCAACGGCCCCGCCCCGGCGGCCCCCGTGCCGCAGCGCCCCATGGCGACCCCGCCGGTGCGCAGGTACGCCAAGGACCGGGGGGTGGACCTGTCCGTGCTCGTCGGCACGGGGAAAGACGGCCGCATCACCCGCGACGACGTCGACGACGCCCTCGACCACGACCTGGCCGAAGCCCCCGCCGCGGTGGTGGCGCGGCCCCCGCGCGACCGGGCCGAGGAGCGCATCCCGGTCCGCGGCACCCGCAAGCAGACCGCGGCCGCGATGGTCGCCTCGGCCTTCACGATCCCGCACGTCACCGAGTTCCTGACCGTGGACGCGACCCGGCTCATGGCGCTGCGGGCGCGCCTGCGGGCGCTGCCGGCGGCGGCCGAGCTGAAGCTGACCCCACTGGCCATCGTGGCCAAGGCGCTGTGTGTCGCCGTCCGCTCCTACCCGCTGATGAACTCGTCATGGGACGAGACCGCCGGGGAGATCGTGGTCAAGGGCTACGTCAACCTCGGGATCGCCACCGACACGGCCACCGGCCTGCTGGTGCCCAACATCAAGGACGCCGACATCCTCGGCATCCTGGACCTCTCCCGTGAGCTCCACCGTCTGACCGGCCTGGCCAGGGAGCGCAAGGCGGCCCCGGCCGACCTCACCGGCGGCACCATCACCATCACCAACGTCGGCGGGTTCGGGGTCGAGACCGGCACCCCGATCATCAACAAGCCCGAGTGCGCCATCGTGGCCACCGGCCTGATCGCCCCCCGCCCCTGGGTGGTCGACGGGCAGCTGGCGGTCAGGCAGCTGATGACCACCTCGGTCTCCTTCGACCACCGCATCGTCGACGGCGCCTACGCCGCCCAGTTCCTGGTCCACCTGCGCGACCTGCTCGAGGAGCCGGCGCTGCTCAGCGCGTTCTAGGACGCGACCAGGCCGGAGCCGGGCCGGGGTCGCCGCCGGCTACGGCCCGGCTCGGGCCCTGATCGCCGCCGGTCGCGACCACGGCGAGGCGGCTGATCAGGTCGCCTTGCCGAACCCGTCCATATCGGATCGGTGAAAACTCGCCGGTTCACTGGTGCCACGCGATTCCCGATAGTTACGCTGACACGTAACCAGAAGGGAGATCGCGCATGACCGCGCGAGGGCGAGCGCTCGCGATCCTGACCGGGCTGGCTGTGTTCGTGACCGGGTGGGTCGTGTTCGTGGCCGCGTGGAGCGGCCCGGCGGGCGCCGGTCCGAGCGGGCGCGGCGCCGGTGTGGCCGGCGCTCGCGCCGCCGATCTGGACGCCTTCCGGGACGAGCTGCTGGTCTGGGCGCCCGGCGGCTTCTCCGAGCGTGAGGTCGGACGGGTCCGCGACTCGACCCGGGTGGCCGCGATCAGCGCCGTGCGCACCGGGCTGCTCCCGGCGGCCAGCGGGCGGCGCGGCTACCGGGTGGTCCCGGTCGAGGCGATCGCCGTCGACTCCGACGCCTACACCTCCGCCGCCGGCCGCCCGGGCAGGAAGCTCGCCACCCTGCTGCCCAAGGGCGCGGTCCTCTCCAGGACCGGGGCCAAGCTCCGCCGGGTCAAGTCGGGCGCGCGGCTGCGGCTGGACGGCAACCGCAGCCTGCGGGTCAGCGGCGTGGTCGACGACGCGCTGCTGGGCGGCTACGAGGTCGCGCTGGAACGCAACCTGGCCCGCAGCTACGGCATCCAGCGGGCTGCCTACCTGCTGGTCAGGCCGCGCGGGCCGGTGGAAGGGCTGCAGGCGGAGATCCGCCGGCTGCTCAAGGGCCGGGCGGTCCGGTTCGCCACCCCTGGCGACCGGCCGTTCGTCCGCGGCGGCGACGGCATCCTGCCCCTGGGCGTGGTCAAGGACCGCTTCGGCGAGTTCGCGCTGCCGAGCCTGCGCCGGGGCCGGCCCGACCCGGCCTGGACGCGGGCCAACCTCGTCACCAGGAACATGCCGCTGATCGGCCGGGTGCGCTGCCACCGGCTGGTGGTGGACGACCTGGCCAAGGCGATGACCGCGTTGCAGGGCCAGCAGCTCGGCCGGCTGGTCGACGTTGCCGACTTCCGGCGCAGGGGCGGCTGCTGGAGCCCCCGCCTGTTGCGCGACGCCCGGGGCGGCAAGCTGTCCCGGCACGCCTGGGGGATCGCGGTCTCGCTCAAGGTGACCGCGGACGAGCGCCTGATCAGGACCATGGCCCAGCACGGCTTCGTCTGGGGCGGCAGCTTCGCCCGCCCCGACGGCGCCCATTTCGAATGGGTCGGCCGGGACGACTAGCAGGATCCGGGGGGCTCAAGCCGCCCCGAACCGGGTAGCCTTGCGCCCATGCTCACCTTCGGCGCCGCCATCTCCACCGCTCCCGACCATCAGCAGGCCCTCGACGAGGTCATCCCGGCCGCCCTCGGCCAGCTCGGAGGCGCACCCGACCTGGTGGTCTGCTTCTTCTCGATGGAGCATGCCGGGGCCGCCGCCGGGATCGCCCTGAGCCTGTCCGAGCGGACCGGCACCTCGGCCATCATCGGCTGCACCGCCCAGGGCGTGATCGGCGACGGCCGCGAGCTGGAGGGGGAGCCCGGCCTGGCCGTGTGGATGGCCAGGCTGCCGGATGTCGCCGTCAAGCCATTCGCGCTGCAGGTGCTCCCCCTGGAGGACGGCGTCGGGGTCAGCGGCTGGCCAGACCTGGCGCCGGAGGAGCGGACCGGCGTGCTGCTGCTTGCCGACCCGTTCAGCTTCCCGGCCGACAGCTTCCTGGAGCGCCTGAACCAGCAGCAGCCTGGCCTCCGGGTGGTCGGCGGGATGGTCTCGGGCGCCACCGAGCCGGGCCGGCACCGGCTGCTGTGCGGCACCGACGTGCTCGAGGGCGGCGCGGCCGGCGTCGCCCTCGTCGGCCCGGTCGACATCCGGGTGGTGGTCAGCCAGGGCTGCCGGCCGGTCGGCTCCCCGTTCGCGGTCACCCGCGGCGAGGGCAACGTCGTCCACGAGCTCGGCGGACGGTCGGCGGTCGACCGCCTGCGCCAGATGCTGGCCACCCTCGACCAGCACGAGCAGGAGCTGCTGCGCGGCGGCGGCCTCCAGGTCGGCCAGGTCATCGACGAGCACAAGGCCAGCTTCGAACGGGGCGACTTCCTGGTCAGGGGCCTGCTGGGGGCCGACCCGGAGACCGGCTCGATCGCCGTCGCCGACAGCGTCGAGGTCGGCCAGACCCTGCAGTTCCACGTCCGCGACGCCGGCGCCGCCGACGAGGACCTCGAGCTGCTGCTGGCCCCCGTGCCCGGATGGTCGCCAAGGGGCGTGCTGCTGTTCTCCTGCAACGGACGCGGCCGCGGCTTCTTCGGCGAGCCCGACCACGACGCCGCCCGGGTGGCGGCCGCCACCGGCCAGGCGCCGATGGCCGGCTTCTTCGCCCAGGGTGAGCTCGGCCCGGTCGGAGGCCGCAACTTCGTGCACACCTTCACCGCCAGCATGGCGGTGTTCTGCGAGCCGCGCGAACCGGTCCCGGCGCTGGACCGGGCGGCGGCCGGGGTCGCCGCCGATGCGCAGCCGTCAGCCCCGGAGCCCGTCTAGGAGCAGCCGCCGATGACCCACGCCGACGTCGAGCCCCGCTTCAACCTCAGGAGATTTCTGCTCAGCGGGGACGGCTGGCCCTACCTGCTGGTGCCGTTCATCCCCCTGGCCATCCTCCTTGAGCTCATCCACGCCGGCGCCACCCCGATCTTCGTGACCGCCGCCCTCGGGGTGATCCCGACCGCGGCCCTGATGGGCCGGTCCACCGAGGAGCTGGCGGCCCGCTCCGGTCCCGGCATCGGCGGCTTCCTGAACGTCACCTTCGGCAACTTCCCCGAGCTCGTCATCGCCCTGTTCGCCCTGGCCGAGGGCCTCCAGGAGGTCGTCAAGGCGTCGATCGTCGGCTCCATCCTCGGCAACATCCTGCTCGTCATGGGGGCGGCGATGCTGGCCGGGGGGCTCACGCGCGACCGCCAGCGCTTCGACCGCACCGCTGCCAACGTCCAGTCGCTGATGCTGCTCCTGGCCGCCGTGGCCATGGTCATGCCGGCGATCTTCGAGCTGGTGGCCGGAGCCGGGCTGCCCCGGCCCACCGACAAGGCGATCGACTTCCCCGGCGACCTGGAGGCGCTGTCGGTCGGGGTCTCCGTCATCCTGCTGCTCACGTATGCGGCAGGTCTGTGGTTCTCCCTGCGGACCCACCGCGACCTGTTCAACCCTTCCCACGACGTTGAGGACCACGGGGGCGAGCCCTGGTCGGTCAGGCGGGCGGTGACCATGCTGGCGATCGCCGGCGTGGCCGTCGGGGTGATGTCGGAGATCCTGGTCGGGTCGATCACCGAGGCGTCGGAGAACCTCGGCCTCTCGCCGTTCTTCGTCGGCATCATCGTGGTCGCCATCGTCGGCAACGCCGCCGAGCACTGGGTGGCGGTCTACTTCGCGCTGCGCGACAAGATGGACCTGTCGGTCAACATCGCCATCGGCTCCTCGGCCCAGATCGCCCTGTTCGTGGCCCCGGTGCTGGTCCTGCTCTCGTTCCTGGTCGGGCCGTTCCCGATGGCCCTGGTGTTCAACGGGTTCGAGATCGGCGCCATCTTCCTGGCCATCCTGGTCGCCAACCAGGTCACCCAGGAGGGCGAGTCGACCTGGTTCGAGGGTCTCCAGCTGCTGGCCGTCTACGCCGTGCTCGGGCTGATCTTCTACTTCGTGGCCTGAGTCCCCGAGGACGCCTCCGGCTCCAGCTCCGAGTAGGGGGTGAAGAGGCCTTCCCGGAACCGGTCGCGGAAGTCGCCGAACCTACGGGCGATCAGCCACAGCCCGAGGACGATATAGATCGCCGACAGCGCCAGCAGCTCCCTCCCCCTGGCTGACGGCGGCACCACCGCGGTGAGGACGAACTGTGCCCAGAACAGCCCGAACAGGGCCAGCGCCTCGCGCAGCGAGATGGACAGGTTGACCAGCAGGGCCACCGCGAACACGGTCTGGGCGGCGGTCAGCAGCACCTCCTGGCGCTGGGCGGCCCCGACCGGCAGGCCGCTCAGGCTGCCCGAGGCGATCGCGAACACCAGCGGCAGGGTGCCGACCAGCAGCGTCCACTGGTTGATCTTGGAGGAGACCACGGCGGTGAGCGCCTCGCCGGTCTTCAGCCGCCAGGCGTACAGGGCGACCACCAGCAGCTCGGGCGCCTCGGAGGCGAGCGGGGCCAGCCACTGGACGAGCAGGAACTCGCTCACCCCCAGCTCGGTGCCGGTCTCGACCAGCGACTCGGCGAATTGCTCTGCCACCGCCAGGATCACGATGCCGGCGACGGCGAACATCGACAGCACGCTGACCCGCCTGGCCCGTTTGGGCATCCCCCCGACCCAGGCCGCCGGGCCGATCAGGTCGGGTTCGGTCTGGGGCGCCTTGGAGATCCGCAGGGTGTAGGCGATGAAGATGCAGACCAGGATGACCGCGTCGATCAGGGTCACGGTCCGCTTGAGGGGGAGGGTCAGGCAGTAGGCGCAGGCGATGGACAGGAAGGCCAGCTCCACCGACTTGGAGTGCTCCATCTTGACGCCCTCGTGCCGCTCGCCCCGCCGCCGCCACTGCCAGTAGGCGATGAACACGATCATCGACCAGCCGATGCCGATCAGCAGCCGGTTGGCCCCGGTCATGTTGGCCAGCACCAGATCGCAGTTGGAGGCTCCTGCGGCATCCGGCGCCTGGCAGCCGGGGCCGAACCGCTGGACGTCGTTGCCGCCCTTCCAGGCGAACACGAACCCGACCGCGTACTCGGGCAGGACCGCGATCAGGGCCAGGACGCCGATGGCCAGGCTGGCCGACACGTCGAGCTGGGCCGCCTCGGCGGCCCAGGCGAGCACGAACGCCGCCCCGATGACGGCCACGCCGTAGGTCAGCGCCAGCAGCGGCGGCGCGAGATGGGGGCCGCCGAGGTTGAACAGATGGGCCAGGCCGAGCAGGCTGCCGGGGACGCAGGCGACGAAGGCCAGCAGCAGCGGGACGGGTCCGCTCTTCGGGCGGATGCCTGACCGCTCGCTGTCAGCTGCCAAGAGGGCCTCCGGGTCGGTCGGGTCCGGTCAGCATACCGAATGCGTTCCCCCTCAACCCGCCCGGACGCCGGCTCAATGGGCGTGGTCTCCGTGGTCGTTGGGGTGCCGACCGGCACCGTTGTCGACGCCGCGTCAGCAGCCGGGTTCGCCAGGGTGGCCGCAGCAGGGTCGACCCCGCAGCCGCCTGGTCATGTTCACCATCAGTCGCAGGGTCGTCCTCGCCGCGCCGGCGTCGGAGTCGCGAAGGTTGCGCCACAGGTTCCCCGGGCTTGGCTGCCGGCTCATGTCAGCCGCCGAGGCGGGCCCTGAGGAACTCGATCGTCCGCTGCCACGACCGGTCGGCCGCGTCGGCGTCGTAGACCTCCGGCCGGTCGTCGTTGAAGAAGGCGTGGGTGGTGCCCGGATAATGGTGGAAGGTCACCTCAACCCCGGCGTCGGCCAGCTCCCGCTCCATGCTGTCGACCAGCTCGCTGGGGGCGAAGTCGTCGTCGGCGGCGAAGTGCCCGAGCACCGATCCCTTGACCGCCGCCAGGTCCCAGTCGAGGCCCTCGCGGGGGAAGCCGTAGTAGCAGACAACGGCGGCGACCTCCGGCTTCAGGCTGGCCAGGTACAGCGCCAGCCCGCCGCCGACGCAGAAGCCGATGACGCCGACCCCGTCGCCGGTGGTCTCCGGCATGGCCAGCAGCGCGTCCACGGCCGCCGCCATGTCCTTGGCCGCCTGCTGCAGCTGCATCTCCATGATGAGCTTGCCCGCCTCGTCCGGCTCACTGGTCTGCTTGCCCCGGTACAGATCGGGGGCGACGGCGACGAAGCCCTGGGCGGCCAGACGGTCGGCCACCTTCCGGATATGTGGGACCAGGCCCCACCATTCCTGGATGACCACGACGCCTGGGCCGTTGCCCGCGGGGGGCACGGAGACGTAGGCGGGTACCGCGCCGCCGTTGACAGGGATCTCGGTCATCGAGCCGGCCATGCAAGGCCCTCCTGGTCGATTCCGGTTCGGGGCACCCCCTGATCCTTGCACGCGGGCAGCGGGCTCAACCATCCGAGCCGCTCAAGCCATGCCCGGCAAGGGCCGACCGGTTCAAGGGATGGCTTCTTCGCGCAGTGACTGGGAAGGGGGAACCAGGTGATGAGCATGCTGGCCTGGCTGGAGGCGTTGGTCGCCGCGCGGGGGTCGGACCTGCACCTCAAGGCGGGGTCGCCGCCGCGGATCCGGGTGGATGGCCGGTTGATCGCCATCGACGGCCCAGTGCTCACCCCGGAGATGACCGAGAACCTGCTCGGCGAGGTGATCCGGCCCGGTCTGCTCGAGGAGTTCCAACGCTGCAACGAGGCCGACTTCGCCTACTCGGTGGGCGGGGTCGGGAGATTCAGGGTCAACGCCTTCCGCCAGCGGGGCTCGGTCGGCATGGTGTTCAGGCGGGTGCAGGCCGGCGCGCTGTCGATCGAGGCCCTTGGACTCCCGCCGGTGATCGCCCAGCTGGCCGAGCACCACCGCGGACTGGTGCTGGTCACCGGCCCGACCGGTTCGGGCAAGACGACCACCCTGGCCGCCATGATCGACCACGTCAACGCCAACAACGCTGTGCACATCGTCACCATCGAGGACCCGATCGAGGTGCTGCACGCCGACAAGCTGGCGATGGTGAGCCAGCGGGAGGTCCGGGTCGACACCGACGACTTCACCATCGCCATGCGGGCCGCCATGCGCCAGGACCCCGACGTCATCCTGGTCGGCGAGATCCGCGACGCCGAGACCCTCAAGACCGCGCTTGCCGCCGCCGAGACCGGCCACCTGGTGCTCTCCACCCTGCACACCACCGACGCCGCCGAGACCGTCAACCGCTGCATCGACCTGTTCCCTCCCTACCAGCAGCGCCAGGTGCGGCTGTCGCTGGCTGCGGCGCTGCGCGGCATCGTCGCCCAGCGACTGGTCAAGCGGGACGGCGACGGCGGCCGGGTTGCGGTGCTGGAGGTCATGGTCAACACCGGCCGCACCGCCGAGGCCATCGCCGATCCCGAACGCACCGGCGACCTGACCTCGATCATGGCCGAGAGCGGCTTCTACGGCATGCAGACCTTCGACCAGCACCTCATCGCCCTCTACCGCGACGGCGTCATCTCCCTGGAGGACGCCCTCGGCGTCGCCTCCAACCCCCACGACCTCCGGGTCGCCCTCCGCAACCAAGGGCTGGTCGCTTAGGCGCTTATGCCGGCTTGAGCGCCTGTGCCCTGGCCAAGGGCCTGCGGACCTGATCCGGTGTTTGGCGGGGGCAGCCGGTGGCAGACTGGGCGGGTCCGGAATAACCGATCTTGCAGAATCTTCATGTCGCTCACCGTCCTCATCAACGCCGGCCCCTGGCTGCCGGTGCCGCCGCCCGACTACGGCGGCATCGAGAACGTGCTCGCCACGCTGATCCCCGAGCTGCGGCGGCGTGGCGTCGAGGTGGTCCTGTGCACCGTCGAGGAGAGCACGGTCGAGGTCGACGACCGCCGCTGCTCGTTCCCCGACGGCCAGTTCGGCCGCCTTGCCGGCCCCTACGCCCAGGTCATGGGGGTCACCCACGCCCACATGGCCACCGTGCTGGAGACGGTGCGCGAGCGGCCGGAGATCGACCTGGTCCACGATCACCTGGAGGTGGTCGGTCCGAGCGTGCTCGGCGCCCTTGACCGGACCGCCCCGCCGGTGCTGCAGACCCTCCACTGGGACCTGCGCAAGCATCCCGAGTTCTACGGCTCCTTCGACGGCCACGGCCGGGTGTTCTTCAACGGCGTCTCCGCCGCCCAGCTCCGCACCGCCCCGGCCAACCTGCGCGCCCAGAGCCTCGGCGCCGTCCACCTGGGGGTCGACCTGGCCGCCCACCGGTTCCGGCGACGCAAGGGCGAGGACTACCTGATCCTCGGGCGCTTCACCCCCTTCAAGGGCCAGGACGTGGCCGCCCGCATCTGCAAGGAGCTGGGGGTGCCGCTGGTCATGGCCGGCCCGGTCGCGGGCGTTCCCTCGCCCGATGAGCTGTTCGCCGCCCTCCAGGACCCGTCCAGCCCGCTGCACGGCTACGGCGACGTCCGCCACTACCTGGACGCGGTGCAGCCGTTCGAGGACGGGGAGCGGATCCGCTGGGTGGGCACGGTCGGCGGGGCCGAGAAGGACGCGCTGGTCGGCCGGGCCAGGGCGGTGCTGATGCCGATCAGCTGGGAGGAGCCGGGGGCGACCGCGGCCATCGAGGCGCTGGCCTGCGGCACCCCGGTGATCGCGATGCGCAGAGGGGCGCTGGCCGAGATCATCGAGCATGGCCACAACGGCTTCCTGGCCGACGACGAGTCCCAGTTCGCCCACTTCATGCTGCGGACCGGCGAGATCGACCCGGCGGCCTGCCGGCGGTCGGTGGAGGAGCGGTTCTCGGCCGGGGTGATGGCCGAGGGCTACCTGCGCCTCTACAACGAGGTCCTGACCCGGACCGGGGCCTGAAGCGCCTCGAGGGCGGCGATCGCGGCCCCGCGGGCGCCGGCCATGTCCAGGTCGGGCACGAGCGCGAAGGTGGCCACCCGGGCCTGCTCCTCCCGCAGCGCGGTGTGCTCCCGCACCGTGGCCAGGAACCACTGACGGAACTTCG
>Ga0210378_10000817_pt1 | contig 16181 bp, 19 predicted proteins | sample PLM1_60_b1redo_FD_155465 | JGI IMG/M metagenome (GOLD analysis project Ga0210378, IMG submission 155465) | Groundwater sediment microbial communities from an aquifer in East River, Colorado, USA - PLM1_60_b1 redo | ecosystem: Environmental > Terrestrial > Soil > Riparian zone | place: USA: East...
AGCCTGCTGCCGCAGTTCGCGCCGGCCACCGGCGCCTCGATCACGGACCTGTTGCTGCCCGGCGGGGTGTTCGCCGCGCTGACCCTGTGCTGGCTGTGCTGCTACGCGGCGCTGGTGGCCAGGGCCGGGGAGGTGCTGCGCCGGCCGAGGGTACGGCGCACCCTTGACGCGGTGACCGGGGTGGCGCTGGTCGGGCTCGGGCTGCGGGTGGTCGCGGACGCGCGGTAGGAGCCACCGACCGGTACCGGCAATGGCTGTAGTTAAAGGCCCATTTGGACCGCGATGGTGGTACTTGGAGGCACACCATCGGCCGGGCCGAAAGTCGGCTCACCCGGTGCGGCACCCCAACACGGCTGGAAGGACCCCGACGTCACACCCACGCTGGCACGTCTGGCGCACCGGGCAAGCCTGACGGTGCTTTACCCAATCCCGCCGGGCGGCAAACCAGGTAGCCGGTGAGCCGGCTGAAGGCCGGGTTGCACCACACCACCGGGTTGTCGTCCCCGAGCGGGTCGGTGATCACCACGGCCACCTCGGTGGAGGCCATGGCGCGGTCGAGCATCGACCGTGTCCGCATCGTTACCAGGGTGGTCGCGGGCACCGCCACGCTACGATGACGGCCTGTTGTGATGGCGCGGGCGGACTCCGTAGGGTGGTCTCATCACGCGGTTGAGCAGGCAGCCGCGACGACTGGGGGCATAGTCATTGGCCCCATCGGCGGCTATGAGGGAGTTGAGCCGTGTCAAACACGGGATGGACGCCTGCGGTGGCCGGCCACACCAATGACATGCGCCGCCGAGCGGGCACCGGGGACTCGGGCCACAATGTCGCGATGAGCGCTGACGCCGTGGCCGAGCAGGTGATCGACCTCGACGTGAAGCGCGACGGCGACATCGTGATCGTGCGCGTCGGCGGCGAGGTCGACATGCTCACCACCCCGCTGCTTGGCTCGTGCCTGGCCGAACAGCTGCAAGCCACGCCGCGCCTGCTCGTCGTGGACATGCGCGACGTCGGCTTCCTCGGCTCCAGCGGCCTGGCCGCGCTGGTCACCGCGAGGGACGACGCCGGAGAACGGGACGTCGCGCTGCGGCTGGTCAGCGCCGACCACGCCGTGCTGCGCCCGCTGACCGCGACCGGTCTGGCCAAGCTGTTCGACATCTACCCCGACCTGGAGACGGCGCTGGCCGGCTGAGCTGGCCGGCTGAGCTGGCCGGCTGACCGAGCGATCACGCCGGCCGGGGGCCCTGGTCCTGCTGGCGGTCCTGCTGGCCGAGCGCCAACCGCAACCGGACGGTCGTGCCGCCGCTGCCCGGCCGCACGTCCACCTCGTCCATGGTCGCCCGCATCAGCGCGAAGCCGCGCCCCCGCCGCCCGCCGTGTTCCGACGGCGGCCGCCACCGGCCCTCGTCGATCACCTGGACGAACAGCACGCCGTCGGCGTCAAGCCGAGCCGTCAGCCGCACCAGCCCGGTCTCGGCCCCGACGTAGGCGTGCTCGACCGCGTTGGTGGTCGCCTCGCCGACCGCGACCTGCACCGATGAGGCGTCGATGTCGCCGATCCCGGCCAGCGCCATCCACTCCCGTAGCGCTCGGCGCAGCCCAGGCAGCTGACCCGGCCTGGCCGGCACGGTCAGCCACAGCGGCACCGTCGGCATGCCACGCTGCCTGGCGTGCTCGCCGGTGCGGCGTGCTCGCTGCGCCACCACGCGTCGTCACCCCCAGGTGTGCCCAGGTCGACCTCGGTCGCCCTTAGGCAACTCCAGCACCGCCCGGCTCGCAACCGGAGGCGCGTCGGCGCGGCGTTTGGGCGGGGCGGTGGCACGGGTACTCCGCGCCAGCCTGCACTCCTGGCCGCGACCGTTAGGCTGGACCCGCGCGGGCCGGTTGGCCAGGAGAGGAGGAGCAGTGGTCGCTCCCAGTGGCCAGCAGGCCGAGGCCGAGAATCGCACGCTGGTCGAGGTGCGAATCGCCGCGTCGGCTGCGCAGATCTCAGCCGTTCGGGTGGTCGCCGCCGACCTGGCAGCACGGCAGGACTTCGATCTGGACGCGGTGTCCGACCTGCGCATGGCGGTGGACGAGGTGTGCGCGACGCTGGTGTCGCTGGCCACCAACGGCACCATGCTCTCCTGCCAGTTCCTGGTCGGCGTGAACAGCATCGAGGTGCTCGCCAAGGTCACCGTGCCGCGGCCGATCCAGGTGCCGCAGAACACCTTCGGGTGGCGGGTGCTCTCCACTCTGACGGACGAGGTGCACGCCATCTCGCACGACCGCGACGAGGACGCCGGCGGGCGGCCGTCGGTCGCCATCCGGCTGGGCCTGCGGCGCGAGCGGACCCACGGGTGACCTCGCAGGACACGGGCTACGAGCACCTGACACCGCTGTTCAAGGAGTTCGCGAGCCTGCCGGAGGACGACCCGCGACGCCAGCAGCTGCGCGACGAGCTGGTGACCGGGCACCTGCCGGTGGCGCTGCACATCGCGCGGCGGTTCATCCACCGCGGCGAGCCACAGGAGGACCTCGAGCAGGTCGCCACGGTCGGCCTGATCAACGCCGTCGACCGTTTCGAGCCCGACCGTGGCACGGACTTCCTGTCCTACGCGGTGCCGACCATCACCGGCGAGGTGCGCCGGCACTTTCGCGACCAGGCGTGGTCGATGCGGGTGCCGCGGCGGCTCAAGGACCTGCACGTGTCGATCGGGGCCGCGGTGTCCGAGCTGTCGCAGCGCCTCGGTAGGGCGCCGCGGCCGACCGAGATCGCCGCGCACCTGCAGTGCGCCGTCGAGGAGGTGCTCGAGGGCCTCGAGGCGGCCACCGCCTACCGCAGCGCGTCGCTGGACGAGGTGCTCGCCGACGGCGACACCTCCGGGCACACGACGGCCGACGCGCTGGGTGAGGCGGACAGCGCCCTCGACCAGGTGGAGTACCGCGAGTCGGTGCGGCCGCTGCTGGCCTCGCTGCCCGAGCGCGAGCGCACCATCCTGCTGCTGCGGTTCTTCGGCAACCTCACCCAGACCCAGATCGCGCAGGAGGTCGGCATCTCGCAGATGCACGTCTCCCGCCTGCTGGCCCAGACGCTGGCCACCCTGCGCGAGCAGATGACCAGCGACTAGTGATGGTGTGCCTCCAAGTACCACCATTGCGGCGTTGTTGGGCCTTTAACTACAGCCATTCGGCGTGCTCTCAGCCCCGGCGCGCCGGCACCGGGCCCGTCGCGATCACGAGGCCGACCAGCGCGAACGCCAGGTGCAGCCAGTTCATCGGCCAGTTCAGGTTCAGCAGGTCGACGTGCGGCAGCCGGCTGGCCAGCGCGCCGTACCCGAACAGCGCGCCGAGGCCGGTGACCAGGATCCAGCCGTACACCCTGGTCCGCGCCAGCCTGGCGGACAGCACGATCCCGGCCGCGCCGACGGCGAGGTGCACCAGGTTCTGCAACGGGTTGACCGCGAGCCCGAACAGCCGGTCGGGCGTGGCGTGCGCGGTGAAACCGTCCAGCCCGGTCGCCGCGAACCCGACAACGCCGATGATCACGAACAGCACCCCGACCAGCACCGCGATCGCCTGCGGCCAGGCGGCCGTCTGGGTACGGGTGCCGGTGCGGCGCGCGTTCATGCATCCGGTTTACCACCACCAGGCGCGCCTAACCCGCTTCTGACGTGCCGACCTTCGTTTGGCCCACCGGGCGCCGTGTGGGTCGCGTCCGAGCGCGGACGGCTCGTCCCGTTGTTGCGAGGATGTGACGTTGTCCCATTTCTAGTGGGGGATATTCCACATCCTCGCCGGACGGGGCACGAGCGCCGTGGCTCAGTCGGCGTACTTGGCCAGCTCGCGGCGGGCCAGCGAGGCGAGGTGCACCTCGTCGGGGCCGTCGGCAAGGCGAAGGGAGCGGGCGCCGGCCCAGAGCGCGGCGAGCGGGAAGTCCTGGCTGACGCCCGCGGCGCCGTGTGCCTGGATGGCCTTGTCCAGCACCCACTCGGCCATCCGCGGTGTGACGATCTTGATGGCCTGGATCTCGGCGTGCGCGCCCTGGTTGCCGACCGTGTCCATCAGCCAGGCCGTCTTGAGCACGAGCAGCCTGGCCTGCTCGATGCGGACGCGGGACTCCGCGATCCACTCGCGGATGACGCCCTGCTGGGCAAGCGGCTTGCCGAAGGCCACCCGGGTGCCGACCCGGCGGCACATCAGTTCGACGGCCCGCTCGGCCATGCCGACCAGGCGCATGCAGTGGTGGATCCGGCCGGGCCCGAGGCGCGCCTGCGCGATGGCGAACCCGCCGCCCTGCTCGCCGACGAGGTGGTCGGCCGGCACCCGGACGTCGGTGAACATCACCTCGGCGTGGCCGCCGTGCGGGCCGTCGGCGTAGCCGAACACCCGCATGCCACGCTTCACCGCCACCCCCGGCGTGTGCCGTGGCACCAGGACCATGCTCTGCTGGCGGCGCGGCTCGCCGTCCGGGTCGGTCTTGCCCATGACGATGAGCAGCTCGCAGCGCGGGGACAGCGCCCCCGTCGTCCACCACTTCCGGCCATTGATCACGTAGTGGTCGGCGTCGCGTTCGATGCGGGTGCCGATGTTGCGCGCGTCCGAGGAGGCGACATCCGGCTCCGTCATGGAGAACCCGGAGCGGATCTCGCCGTCCAGCAGCGGGCGCAGCCAGCGTTTGCGCTGGTCGTCGGTGCCGAACATGGCCAGCACCTCCATGTTGCCGGTGTCCGGCGCCGAGCAGTTGCACGCCTCGGGGGCGAGCATCGGGCTGCGGCCCATGATCTCGGCCAGCGGCGCGTACTGCAGGTTCGTCAGCCCAGCGCCGTACTCCACGTCCGGCAGGAACAGGTTCCACAGCCCACGCTCGCGGGCCGCGGCCTTGAGCTGTTCGATGACCGGCGGGGTCGCCCATGGGTCGGTGGCATCCGCCTCCTGCTGCGCGAACACCGGCTCAGCCGGGTACACGTGCTGCTGCATGAACTTCGCCAGCTCGGCACGCAGCCGCTCGGTCCTCGTGTCGAACTGGAAGTCCATCACCGCTCCTATGGTGCGATCTTGAGGCCCTGCTCGACCATGGCAGCCGGCATGCCGGCGAAGTGCTCGAAACCCTCGCCGACGGTCTTGCCCTGGCTGTGCCGGAAGTAGATGCCCTCGGCGACGACCGCCAGCTTGTAGAAGCCCAACGCGATGTACCAGTCCAGCTCGGCGAGGTCGCGGCCGGTGATCCTGGCGTAGAGCTCGACCACCTCGGCTGCGCTGAGGAACCCGGCGGCCGTGCTCACGCTGACCATGGAGACCGGCGTGTCCCAGTAGACGAGCAGCAGCCCGACGTCGGCCAGCGGATCGCCAAGGGTGGACATCTCCCAGTCCAGCACCGCCACGATGTCGCCGCCGGGACTGACGATCACGTTGTCCAGCCGGTAGTCGCCGTGCACGATCGCAGCGTCGCGGCTGGGTGGCACGGTGACCGCGAGCCGATCGGCCAGCTCGTCGATGCCGGGGACGTCGCGGCTGCGGGATTTCTCGAGCTGCCCGCGCCAGCGCCGCACCTGGCGGGCGAGGTAGCCGTCCGGCCGGCCGAAGTCGGTGAGCCCCACCGCGTCGATGTCAACGGCGTGCAGCCGGGCCAGCACCTCGACGAGCTTGGCCGAGAGCTCGCGAGCCTGCTCCATTGTGAAGGTCGCGGTGTCCTCCGCGGTGCGGTACACGGCGCCGTCCACCTTCTCCATCAGGTAGAAGGGCGCACCGAGCACGGCGGCGTCGGTGCACAGCAGGACGGTGCCCGGCACCGGGACGGGGCTGCCGGCCAGCGCGCTCATCACCCGGTACTCGCGGCCCATGTCGTGCGCGGTGGCCAGCACGTGGGCCAGCGGCGGGCGGCGCAGCACCCAGGTCCGGGTGCCGTCGGTCACCGTGTAGGTCAGGTTCGAGCGTCCGCCGGGGATCAGCTCGGCCCGCAGCGGGCCGCCGGCCAGGGCAGGGTGCTCGCGGTCCAGGTACCGGCGCAGCGCGGCCGTGTCGAGGCCGGGAGGGTCGCCGGCCGCGCCATGCTGCGTCATCCCGTCATCCCCGTCATCCCCGTCATCCCCGTAACGTACCGGGACCCGCTGTGGTACCGGCAACGCTGCGGCTGTCGCTGCCGTTTTGATGCTGTTGCAAATTGTTTGCGACAAGTACGGTGTGCGCATGGACATCGCCATGCACATGAGCGACGGCATCGTGGACGCACCGACGTCGATCGGGTACGGCGTGATCGCGGCCGTCGGGCTTGCGCTGGCGGCCGCCGGCGCCCGGCGCGACCTCGACGAACGCACCGCGCCGATGGCCGGGCTCGTCGCCGCGTTCGTGTTCGCCACCCAGATGATCAACTTCCCGGTGCTGCCAGGGGTGAGCGGCCATCTGCTCGGCGGCGCGCTGGCCGCCATCCTGGTCGGACCGTGGGCCGGCGCACTGTGCGTGGCGATCGTGCTGGTGGTGCAGGCGCTGCTGTTCGCCGACGGCGGGCTGTCCGCGCTCGGCACGAACATCACCAACATGGCGCTGGTCGGCACCGCGGCCGGGTTCCTGGTCGCGCTGGCCTTGCGCCGCTACGCGCTGCGCGGGCGCGGCTGGCTGTTCGCCGTGGCGTTCACCTCGGCGCTGGTCAACACCGTGGTGGCGGCGGCGAGCTTCGTGCTGCAGTACTGGATGGGCGGCAGCACCGGCATCGGTCTCGGCACGGTGGCGGTCGCTCTGCTCGGCGTGCACACGCTGATCGGAGTCGGCGAGGGGCTGATCACCGCGCTGACTGTCGGCGCGGTCGCCCAGGTGCGGCCCGACCTGGTGTACCTGCTGCGGACCGCACCACGGCGGGGTGCCGTGGCAGCGAGGCCGGCACGGCCGGCGGAGGTGGCGGCGTGAGGCTGCGCCGACGCGATCCTTCCCGCGGAGGCGGCATCAGGTCCGTGCTGGTGGCGTTCGGCCTGGCGGCCCTGCTGATCGCCGGGGTGCTGTCCTACCTCGCCGACTCCTCCTCCGACGGGCTGGACTCGGTCGCCCAGCGCGGCTGTACGGCCACCGTGCAGGGGCAGCTCGCCGGCGACTGCATGGCCCGCAACGCCAAGGAGAACCCACTGGCCGGCGGCCCACTCACCGGCTACGCGGTCGGCGGCCACCGCGGGCTGACCGGGCTGGCCGGCATCCTGGGAGTGCTGGCCACCGTGATGCTGGCCGGTGGCGTGTTCTGGCTGCTGCGCCGCCGCGCGCCGTCCGAGGCCGCGCCGTCCGAGGCCGCGCCGTCCGAGGCCGCGCCGTCCGAGACCGCGCCGTCCGAGACCGCCAAGACCGCGCTGTCCAAGACCGCGCTGTCCAAGACCGCGCTGTCCAAGACCGCGCTGTCCAAGACCGCGCTGTCCAAGACCGCGCCGTCCGAGGCCGGCTAGGGACCGTCCGTGGGCGCCGGGCACGTGCATCCGCTCCACCGGCCCGGTGACTCGCCGGTGCACCGGCTGCCGCCGCAGGTGAAGATCGTCGCCGCGCTGCTGGCCGTGCTCGCCGTGGTGGCCACCCCGCGCGAGGTGCCCCTTGCCTTCGCCGTGCACCTGCTCGTGCTGCTCGCCGTCTGGCGCGTGGCGGGCATTCCCGTGCGGTGGTTCGCCACCCGCGCGGTGATCGAGCTGCCGTTCGTGGTGCTCGCCGTGCTGCTGCCGTTCGCCGGTGGCACGCCGCGGGTGCACGTGCTCGGCACGTCGCTGTCGGTCGGCGGGCTGTACGCGGCGTTCAACATCCTGGCCAAGGGCACCCTGGGGGTGCTGGTGTCGCTGACCCTGGCCGCCACCACACCGCTGCGCGACCTCGTGCTCGGGCTGCAGCGGCTGCGGGCCCCGGCGATCGTGACCACCATCGCCACCCTCATGCTGCGCTACCTCGACGTGATCGCCGGCGAGGCGCGGCGGATGCGGCTGGCGCGGGTGGCGCGCGGCCACGACCCGCGGTTCGTCTTCCAGGCCGGGGCGACCGCTCGCGGCATGGGCAGCCTGTTCATCCGCAGCTACGAGCGCGGTGAGCGGGTGCACCTCGCCATGCTGTCCCGCGGGTGGACCGGCGTGTTGCCGGAGCACGGGCGCGCCGCGTCGCCGGCGCAGTGGCTCGCCGCCCTCGCACCGGCCGCGCTGATGGCCCTGGTGGCGGCCGTGGCGTGGTGGGTGCGGTGAACGCCGCCGCGGCGCTGTCGGTGCGCGGGCTGTCCTTCGCCTACCCGGACGGCCGGGTCGCCCTGTCCGGCGTCGACCTGCTGGTCGAGCGCGGCGAGCGGGTGGCCCTGCTCGGTCCAAACGGCGCCGGCAAAACCACCCTCGCGCTGCACCTCAACGGCGTGCTCATGCCGGCCTCCGGCACTGTAGTGGTCACGGGGCTGCCGGTTCGCCGGGAGAACCTGCGCGAGATCCGCCGCCGGGTCGGCCTGGTCTTCCAGGACCCGGACGACCAGCTCTTCATGCCCACGGTCGCCGACGACGTGGCGTTCGGGCCGGCCAACTTCGGGGTGCGCGGCGCCCAGCTCGAACAGCGGGTCGTTCAGGCGTTGGCCGCCGTCGGGATGGTCTCGCACGCGGACCGCTCGCCGCTGCACCTGTCCGGCGGCCAGCGGCGGCGGGTGGCGCTGGCCACCGTGCTGGCCTGCGAGCCGGACATCCTGGTGCTCGACGAGCCGTCGGCGAACCTCGAGCCGGTCGCGCGGCGCGAGCTCGCCGAGACGCTCGCCGAACTGGACACCACCATGCTGATGATCACCCATGACCTGCCGTACACGGCCCAGCTGTGCCCCCGCTCCGTGATCATGGACGACGGCGTGGTTGTCGCCGACGGGCCCACCCGTGAGCTGCTCGCCGACGCCGCCCTGCTCGCCAAGCACCGCCTCGAGCTGCCGTGGGGCTTCGCCCTGTGAGTGGTAAATCTGACGTTCCGCACTTCTCGATGACCGTTTGGCCCCCCACTTCGTGCGATCAGCGCTTCGCTGTCCGGCGGGGCTTCGCGGGGGCTGCTTGACGCAGGAGCAGATCGGCTGCGGCTGCTGAGGTCTGCTCCATCTGGTCGATGAGCTGTTCGATGCGGCGGCGGTTGGCGATCCAGTCCTGGTAGAGCTGGGCCTGGGTTTCGCTGAGACGGCGGCTAACGGTCTTGCCGGCGACCGCTCGGCTCCACTGGTAGTAGGGCCCGTGCCGTTGTGGTGGGTCGGCTTGGCAGCGGCAGCCCGGCTTCCCGCAGGAGGTGTAGCGGCTCACGACGCTGCCCGGGCTGAGGAACCCGACGGTGGCGAGCTCGGCGGCCAACTGGTCGGCGAGCGCCCGGTAGGTGCGCTCGTAGCGTTCGAGTCGCGTCGGCACGACACACCCTCCTGGGCTGGCGACGTCCCCGACCACCTGTCGGTCAGTAACTATGCTGACCGATAGCGGTAGGGCCGTCAAGGAGGAACCGAATGACGCCAGCGGAGCCGTTCAGGTTGCGCAGCCAACGGCTGGGCTGCCTGCCGATCGTGAACTTCCTGTTCGACCGGATGGGCCTGGCGGAACAGTTGCAGAGCTACCTGCCCAGCGACGACGCTCGGCTGCGGCTGGCGCCCGCGACGGTGATCGCGACGGTGGTCCGCAACATCGTGGCCGGCCACCGACCGGTCTACGCCCTCGGCGAGTGGGCAGCCCCCTACGATCCGGCGGTCCTCGGGCTCGCCCCGGGCGAAGTGGAGCTGCTCAACGATGACCGGGTCGGCCGGACGCTGGATCGGCTCTTCGACGCCGACCGGGCGAGCCTGATCACCGCCACCGTGCTGGGCGTGGTCCGCGAGTTCGGCATCGAGACCTCCCAGCTGCACAACGACTCGACCACCATCACAGTGACCGGGAACTACCCCAACGCCGACGGTCGGACCCGTGGCGGGCAGCCGACCCCGGCGATCCGGCACGGCCACAACAAGGACCACCGCCCCGACCTCAAGCAACTGCTGTTCATCCTGACGATCTGCGCCGACGGCGCGGTCCCGATCGCCTACCGGGTCGCGGACGGCAACACGGTCGACGACGTCACGCACATCCCGACCTGGGACCAGCTCCACGCCCTGGTCGGCAGCCCGGGGTTCCTCTACGTCGCCGACAGCAAGCTGTGCTCCCAGCAAGCCATGCGGCACATCGCCAGCCAGGGTGGACGGTTCGTCACGATCGTGCCGCACGGCCGCACCGAGGACACCTGGTTCCGGAACTGGGCCCAGACCCACGCCCCCACCTGGACCCAAGCCCGCCGGGCACCCGGCACCCGGGCCGGCGACCCGGACCGGGTCTGGCGGACCTTCCAAGCCCCCGTGCCGTCGGTCGATGGCTTCCGGGTGATCTGGGTGCACTCCAGCAGCAAGGCCGCCCATGACGCCTCCGCCCGGGCCGCCCGGATCGAAGCGGGGCTCGCCGCGATCGACACCGTCGCGGCCCGACTAGCCAGCCCCAAGTCGCGACTGAAGACCCGGGTCGCCGCCGAAGCCGCCGCCAGCACCGCCCTGGCAGCGGCCGGCGCCACCCGCTGGGTCGGCTTCACCGTCACCGAGACCGTCGAGGTCGACCACCGCCAGGAGAAACGCGGCCGGCCCGGCGCCCAGACCCGCTACCGGCGCATCAACACGACCGTCATCACCCTCACCGCCCAGATCGACGCCCAGAAGGTCAGCTACGACGCCGTCACCGACGGCTGCTTCCCGCTCATCAGCAACGACACCACCATGACCCCCGCCGAGGTCCTCGCCGCCTACCACTACCAGCCGAACCTCGAACGCCGCAACCACCTACTGAAAGGGACGCAGGACGTCGCGCCCGTCTACCTCCAGACCGCGCACCGCATCGAAGCGCTGCTGCTGTGCCACTTCCTCGCCATGCTCACCGAAGCGCTCCTCGAACGCGAGATCCGCACCTCGATGACCACCCAGGGCCTGGCCGGGATCCCGCTCTACCCAGAGCTACGCAACTGCCCCGCCCCGAGCGCGCCACGCATCCTGGAGATCTTCGACGATCTCGCCCGGCACCAGCTCATCAACGCCGACGACGAGATCGTGCAGACCTTCCAGCCCCAACTCACCCCGCTGCAGCAGCAAGTCCTGCACCTGCTCCACATCCCCGCCACCATCTACAACTCAAGCGATGCCCCCTGACAGTGGGGGCGATATCGACTCCGAGAAGTGCGGAACGTCAGGTAAATGGTGCCAGAACACCATTTACCACTCACGACCTGTCCACAAGCCCGCGGGGTACCGGCTCCTAACGGCTGTAGTTAAAGGCCCAACAACGCTGCAATGGTGGTACTTGGAGGCACCACTACTGCGGGGGTGCGGCGTGCGGCGGGGCCGGTAGGCCGTGCGGTGGGGTGTCCTCCGGCATGACGGGGCGCCGCAGGATGGGCTCGCCGAGGGCAGGCACCTCCTTGCGGGCCACCTCCTCCGCGGCCCGCACCGCGGCGGCGACCTGCGGGTCGGGCGCGGTGTCGAACCAGTCGGCCACCTCGTCGTCGTCGTCCGCGACCCGCGACGCCGGCGCGGCGCCGTCGTCGGAGCTCGGCTCGTACCGGAACACGCCGTCCTCGCCGCGCGTGCCGAGCATGCTGGCGAAGCCCTCGAGGGCCTTGCCGAAGTCGCTCGGCACGATCCACACCTTGTTCGAGTCGCCCTGGGCCATCTGCGGCAGGGTCTGCAGGTACTGGTAGGCCAGCAGCTCTGGCGTCGGTCGGCTGGACTTGATCGCGGCGAAGACCTTCTCGATGGCCTTGGCCTGGCCCTGTGCCTGCAGGTACCTGGCGGCGCGCTCGCCCTGGGCGCGCAGGATGCGGGACTGCCGCTCGGCCTCGGCTGACAGGATCGAGGCCTGCTTGGCGCCCTCCGCGGACAGGATCTGCGCCTGCTTCTGCCCCTCCGCGGTCATGATCGCCGCCTGCCGCTGGCCCTCCGCGGTGAGGATCACGGCGCGCTTCTCACGGTCGGCGCGCATCTGCTTCTCCATCGAGTCCTGGATGGACGGCGGCGGGTCGATCGCCTTCAGCTCCACCCGCGCGACCCGGATGCCCCACCGGCCGGTGGCCTCGTCGAGGACGCCGCGCAGCTGCCCGTTGATCGAGTCACGCGAGGTCAGCGTCTCCTCCAGGCTCATCCCGCCGACCACGTTGCGCAGCGTCGTGGTGGTGAGCTGCTCGACGCCGATGATGTAGTTGCTGATCTCGTACACCGCCGCACGCGGGTCGGTGACCTGGAAGTAGACCACCGTGTCGATGGACACGGTCAGGTTGTCCTGGGTGATCACCGGTTGCGGCGGGAAGGACACCACCTGCTCGCGCAGGTCGATCTTGGCGCGGACCCGGTCGAAGAACGGGGCGAGGAAGTTCATCCCCGGCGGCGCCACCGTGCGGAACCGGCCGAGCCGTTCGACCACCGCGGCCTGGGCCTGCGGGATCACCAGGATCGATCGGTACACCACGATGATGATCAGCAGCAGGATGACGGCAACGACGATCAGGATTGTCACGCCCATTTTAGGCCTCCCCCGGCACGGCGCCGGTCGTGTCTGTGGTGTCTGAAACCTCGGTGGCTGGATCCTGGGTGGCTGGAACCTCGGTGACCGGCTCGAGCTCGACCGCGTCGACCTCGATGCCCCACCGCTGCGCGCCCATGCCGAGCTCGGCGCGCAGGTGGCGCCCGAGCTGCTCAGGCGACTCGACGGCGTCCTCGCGGCTCAACCTGGCGAGCAGCTGCTCCAGCGTGGTCACGGCGAGCCGCACGACGGCGTCGTGGTGGCCGGGCACCTCGTAGACGGCCGCCCGTGGGTCGGTGACCCGGAACCGCACCACCATGCCGACCGTCACGGTCCCGTCGCTGGTGCCCAGCGGCCGCGCCGGCAACGTCACGACCTGCTCGCGCAGGTCGACCCTGGCCCGGATCCGGTCGACGAACGGCACCAGCGCAGTCAACCCGTGGCCGGCGATCCGGTGGAAGCGGCCGAGCCGCTCGATCACCGCGCAGTGCCTCCGCGGAACCGCCCGCACCGTCGTCAGCGGCACCACGATCAGCAGGACCAGCACCACGAGGACGGAGTCGGGCACTAGTCGTCCCCCCACACCACGGCGGTGGCGCCGGAGATGTCCATGACGGTCACCGACCGGCCCGGTTCGAACACCTGGGTCTCGTCGTAGGAGCGGGCCGACCACACCTCACCGGCCAGCTTCACCTGCCCGCCGTTGGCGTCCACAGTGGACACTACGACGGCCTTGCTGCCGACCAGCGCCTCGACGTTGGTCTTGACGTGCTGCCCCGAGTGCAGCCGCCTGCGCAGCACCGGCCTCGCCAGTGTGACGAGGCCGATCGAGACGGCGCCGAATACCACGACCTGGGCGAGCACCGGGCCGCCGAGGGCACCCGTTGCGGCCGCGGCCAGCGCGGCGACGCCGAGCATGACCAGCGTCAGGTCGGCGGTGAGTACCTCGGCTGCGATCAGCAGCACGCCCACGATCAGCCAGATCAGTGCCGCCATGACCATATCGTGTCAGATCCGCCAGCCGGCCGGCCGTGAGGTCGAGTCAGTCGTGATCAACGACCGGCGGCGTCCGGTGGCGCCGTGACGAAGTCGATGAGCCGTTCCACCGCGCCGATCAGCGGCGTCTCGAGGTCGCGATAGCTGCGCACCGCGGAGAGCACCCTGCGCCAGGCGTCCTGCGGCGTGCCCCAGCCGAGGGCGGTGCACACACCGTCCTTCCACGGCACCCCGCGCGGCACCACCGGCCACTGCCGGATGCCGAGCAGACTGGGTCGCACCGCCTGCCAGATGTCCACGTACGGGTGCCCGGTGACCAGCACGTGCGGCTCGCGGATGCCGGCGATGATGCGCGACTCCTTGCTGCCGTCCACCAGGTGATCGACCAGCACGCCGAGCCGGTGCTCGTCATCTGGGCCGAACTCGGTGATCCGCTCGGCCAGCCGGTCGATGCCCTCCAGCGGCTCGACGACGACGCCGTCCACCCGCAGGTCGTGCCCCCATACCCGCTCGACGAGTTCGGCGTCGTGCATGCCCTCGACCCAGATCCGGCTGGCACGGGCCGTTCTGGCGCGGTGGTCGCGCACCAGCACGGAGCCCGACGCCGAGACCGCCGGACACGGGCCGCTCGGGCCGTTCGGGTTGCTCGGGTCGCCGGCCGGCGTTGGGGCGCGGACCAGGGTCACCGGCTGGCCGTCCAGCAGGAACGCGGCCGGTCGCAGGGCGAAGGACCGGCGCCGCCCGTGGCGGTCCTCCAGCAGCACGCCGTCGCGATCGACCCGCAGCACCGCGCCGCAGAACCCGCTGGCCGCGTCCTCGACCACCAGGCCGGGCTCCGCCGGCATCTCCGGGACCCGCCGCCGCCGGCCGTGCCGGTCGCCGAAAACGTCCGCGCCGTACCTCACCGACCGCATGATCTCGCAACGTAATCGCGGCCAACGCCCGGTCGGTGGTGCCACGCCGCCCGACTGCATCTACGCTCAGCGAACGTGGGCTGCGCCAGCGTGACTATGACGGTGTGGACCTCGGCATGGCTGCACGGAGTCGTGGCCGCGGACGACGTGCTCGACGCCCTGCTGCCCTGGGCCGAGCTGCACGAGGTCGTCGCCGCCGACGAGGCGACCGCCGAACTCCTCGACCTGCCGGAGCCGACCGCCGTGCCGGTGTCCCCCGCCATGCTGCTCGCCGCGTTGCGGCGCAGCCGCGCGACCGCCGCGCGGCTCATGCTGCCCGTGCCAGGCGACGTGCGCGGGCTCGGCGCCTCCCGTGGCGCGTTCAGCGCCGACGCGCAGCGCGCCGGTGAGGCCGTGCTGCTGCCCGATGCCGAGCTCGGGGTCGTACCCGTGCGGATCGCGGACGGCATCGTGCGCTGGAGCGTGCACCGCGTGGTCGTCGGCCGCGGCGTCGACTACGTCGGGCTCGCGGAGGCCGAGCACGCCCTGCGCAGTGCGGTCCGCGACGCGGCCGCCGCGCTGTCCGCCCTCGACATTGCGCGGCACCGCCCCGAGGTGCGCAAGGAGATCGCGGACACGCTGGCCGGCCGGCCGCGGCCACCGTGGCCGGTCGGCACCCCCGGCCGCGTGCTGCGGGTGCTCGAGCAGGCCGACGAGGTGGCCGCCATCCTCGCCGCGGCAGCCGGCGAGGCCCAGACCGTCGAGAACAGCGCCGCGGTGTCCGCCTCCGAGCTGGCCGCCCGTGCCGCCGCGCTGCGTCCGCTCGCAGCCGCCGTCCGCGCCGCCCGGCTGGCCGCCGTCGCCGACGCGGTCCGCGCCCTCACCGACCACCGCGCCGACCACCACTAGCCCCGCCGATATTGCGACGATGTGACATCGCCCCACATAGAGTGGGGAAATTTCCACATCGTCGCCGCCTCATCGTCGCGGCGAGGGCCGCGGCTCAACGGCTACGGCTCAGCGGGGTTGGCAGCAGCCGGGGGCGCAGGGCTGGCCGTTGACGCCGGCACCGGCGGGCGGGATGGCGGACAGGGCGCGGGGCGCGGCGTGCTCGGTATGCTCGCGGACGAGCTCGACGACGAGGCGGGCAAACCGCGGGTCGGAGCCCGCGGTGGCGGCGCGGACGAGGGCCATGCCGTGCTTCTCGGCGTGGGTACGGGCCGCGTCGTCGAGGTCCCAGAGAACCTCGAGGTGATCGGAGACGAAGCCGACGGGGCTGACCACGACGGCGGCCACGCCGCGGGCGTGCAGGGTGTCGAGGTGGTCGACGATGTCGGGTTCCAGCCACGGCCGTGACGGCGGGCCCGACCGCGACTGCCAGACCACGTCGTACTCGTCGACGCCGGCCTCGGCCGCCACCAGCCGGGCCGCCTCGGCGACCTGCCGGGAGTAGCGGCGACCTCGGTCAGAGGGTGGACCGGCCACCTCGTCGGCGGACACCGGAACCGAGTGCGAGGTGAACACCAGCCGCGGCCGCGCCAGCGCCGGCGACGCCAGCGCCGGCGACGCCAGGGCCGCCCGCACGGCGTCCGCGTTGGCCTGCACGAACAACGGATGGTCGAAGAACTGGCGCAGCTTCACCAGCCGCGGCGCCGACGGCCCGACCGCGGCCCGCGCCGCGGCGATGTCCTCGTGGTACTGCAGGCACGCCGAGTACCCGCCGTAGGCGCTGGTGGCGAACACCAGCGCGGACCGCACCCCGTCGGCGGCCATGGTGGCG
>Ga0210378_10000818_pt1 | contig 16180 bp, 15 predicted proteins | sample PLM1_60_b1redo_FD_155465 | JGI IMG/M metagenome (GOLD analysis project Ga0210378, IMG submission 155465) | Groundwater sediment microbial communities from an aquifer in East River, Colorado, USA - PLM1_60_b1 redo | ecosystem: Environmental > Terrestrial > Soil > Riparian zone | place: USA: East...
CCCGCCGCAGCGTCCAGGGGTTGGGGCCTGCGCCGCGCGGGCGCGGCTCGCCCCCCGGCCTTCGCGCAACGGTCCCGGCCGCGAGGTACGCCGAGGCGTTCTGTCCCTTGAGCGACTGGATCCGCATCGGCACGATCGGCACCGGTTCCCGCGGGTGGAGTCCCGCCTTCTTCAGCTCCGCCTCCACACCCGCGCGCTGGTCGGGCTGGATGTCGAACAGCACGAGGTTCGGCCGGCCCGCGCCGGCGTCGACGCGAAGGTCCCGCAGCAGGTTGTGCTGGACGAGGAAGAGCGTGTCGAGGAGGAAGGCGCCGAACCCGAGGGCCAGCACCACCATCACCGTCTGGTTCGCGGGCCGGTAGAGGTTGGCCACCCCCTGCCGCCACAGGTACGGCCATCGCGAAGGGAAGAAGCGGCGCAGGGCCCGCGCAAGGCCGACGCCCGCCCCCCACAGCGCGAGCAGCGCGCCGCCGATGCCGAGGGCGAAGACGATCCCTGTCCCTCGAGACGGCGCCTCGAGCAGGGCCAGCAGCACGACGCTCACGGCGAGGGCGGCGGCGGCGAGGATCCGCAGGGGGTCGCGGCGCCCGTTGCCGTCCGCCTCGTACGGCCGGCGCAGCACGACGAGCGGCGAAACGTGCCGGACGGAGAGCAGGGGAAGCAGCGCGAAGAGGGATGCGACCCAGACTCCGACCGCCAGGCCCGCGGCCGCCGCCGACCACGAGGGCGAGAAGGACACGTCCACCGGCAACAGGCCCGCCATCACCACCGGCAGGATTGCCTGCACGCCGAGGCCGATCGCGACACCGAGCGCGCTGCCGAGCAGGCCGAGCACCGCCGCCTGCACGAGGTAGACGGCCAGAACCCTTCCCCCGCTCGCGCCGAGGCAGCGCAGGACCGCCACCGTCTCGATCTTCCTCTTGATGAAGACGTGGACCCCGCTCGCGACCCCCAGCCCGCCGAGAAGAACGGCGATGAGGGCGACGAGGCCCAGGTAGCGCCCGAGCCGTCCCAGCGTCTGGTTGAGCGACTCCTCGTCCTCGGACACGGTGCGCAGGCTGACACGCTCCGCGGCGAGGGCGGGACGATGGCGCAGGGCCAGCCGTTGCGGATCCTCCGCCTCGCGAAGCTTCAGGTAGGCCTCGTAGCGGGCGCGCGCCCCGAAGCCGAGCAGCTCGGTGGCGTCGAGGTCGCGCCCGGACATGAAGACGCGAGGGCCGAAGGCGGACCGCACGGCCACGTCGCCGGGGATGCTGGTGACGATCCCGCGGATCGTGAGGCGCGATTCGCCCAGAGCCAGCGTGTCGCCCACCTTCGCGTCGAGCGCGCTCACGAGGGCGGGGTCGACGAGGACACCGCCCCCCTCGCCGAGGCGCTCCCAGCCTCCGGCAGGCTCCGTCTCGATCCGGCCGTAGAACGGGTAGCCACCCTCGACCGCCGTCACCTGCACGAGGCGCGCCCCCGCGGTGCGGGGAACGTAGGCCATGCCCCCGAAGCGGACCACGCGCGAGACATCGGCGCCTCGCGCGTCGGCGACGACCTTCCGCAGCTCTTCCTCCGCGCGCGGCGAGAAGGGGCTGGCGCTGCCGAGGACGAGGTCGGCGCCGAGGAGCGACCGGGCCTGCTCTCGCACCGACTCCTGCAGGCTGTCGGTGAACGACGAGATGGCGACGAGAGCGGCGACTCCCACCGCGATCGAGGCGACGAGCAGGGCCATGCGCCGCAGCGAGGCCCGGCTCTCCCGCCAGGCCATGGCGAGGACGAACGGCATCAGGCGGCCGCCGAATCGTGGACGACCGCTCCGTCGGCGAGGCGGATGATGCGGCGGGCGCGGGCGGCGAGGTCGGGGTCGTGGGTGACGAGGACGAGCGTCGTGCCCAGCTCGCGGTTCAGCTCGGTCATCAAGTCGATGACGGTGGCGCCGGTGGACGCGTCGAGGTTGCCAGTGGGCTCGTCGGCGAAGAGGATGCGCGGGCGGTGGCTGAAGGCGCGGGCGAGGGCCACGCGCTGCTGCTCGCCGCCGGAGAGCTGGGCGGGGTAGTGGTGGCCGCGGCCGCCGAGGCCGACCCGGTCGAGGAGCTCGTCGGCGCGGGCGCGCGCCGTGGCCTCTTCTCCCCGAAGCTCCAGGGGGACCTGGATGTTCTCGCGGGCGGTGAGGGTCGGGATCAGGTGGAAGGACTGGAACACGAAGCCGACCTTTTCGGCGCGCAGCCGCGCGCGATCGTCCTCGCTGAGGGCGCCGAGGTCGCGGCCGTCGAGGACGATGCGGCCGGAGCGGGGCCGGTCGAGACCGGCCAGCAGGCCGAGCAGGGTACTCTTGCCGCTGCCCGAGGGCCCCACGATGGCGAGGAAGCCGCCGGGCTCGAGCGTGAACGTGATATTTTTCAGGACGGTGAGCTCGCGCCCGCCGGAGAGGTAGGTCTGGGTGAGGGACTCGCAGCGCAGCATGGGCTCCTTCACATACAGGACCGACGCCTCGGAACCGTCAAAAGTTGTGGCCGGGCCGGGAATCATATTCCTGGCCCTGGTCTCGGCCGTCGCGGCCTGCCGTCCGTCCGCATCTTCCTCATCTTCGCCTGCTCCGGCCCCATCCGCGGTGGCCTCGAGCACTCCGGCGCCCACGGCCGCTTCGCCCGACGCCCCGGTGGTGCTCTTCGTCGGCGACAGCCTGACCGCCGGGTTCGGGCTCGATCCGGATGAGGCATTCCCCGCCCTCATCCAGCGCAAGATCCACGAGGCGGGGCTCCGCTACCGAGTGGTCAACGCGGGTGTCAGCGGCGAGACGTCGGCCGGCGCGCGGCGCCGGATCGACTGGCTGCTGGCACAGCCGGTGGCGGTGCTGGTGGTGGAGACCGGCGCCAACGATGGCCTGCGTGGCCAGGATCCGGCGGCCACCGCCGAAAACATCCAGGCGATCCTCGACCGCGCCCGCCGCGAGCCGTCGCCGCCGAAGATCGTCGTCGTGGGGATGCAGGCGCCCCCCAACTACGGAGCCGACTTCGCGCGCCGCTTCCGCGACCTCTATCCGGAGCTCGCGAAGAAGAACGGCGCCGTGCTCGTGCCCTTCCTGCTCGACGGCGTGGCCGGCGTGCCCGCCCTCAACCAGCCCGACGGCATTCACCCCACCGCCGAGGGCCAACGGAAGCTGGCCGACACCGTGTGGAAGGCACTGCAGCCGCTGCTCGCGAGCTGACTGACCTCCCCTCTCCCTGCAAGGGAGAGGGGCAGGGGTGAGGGTCTACTGAACACGACCATCGAGCGGCCAACCCGCTCTCGCCCGACGACGCCGCCGAGATCGCGGGATGGGGAAAGGACCTTGCCGGCGTCGGCTTCCTCAACCTCGTCTGGCGGCCCAAAGAGCAACACGTCCTGGTACGAGCCGACGGACGGCTCGTGAGCCGGGCGGGGCTGTTGAGGCATCGAGCATCCCTCGGCGGACAGTCCCGCCTGCTGGCCGGCGTCGGCGGTGTCGTCACCCGGCCCGGCTGCCGTCGTCGCGGATATGCGCGGGCCGCGCTCGCGCGAGCCCATGAGACGATGTGTCGCGAGTGGGACGCCGATTTCGGGCTGCTTTTCTGCCTCCCGGCTCTGGAGAGCTTCTATCGGCGCCTCGACTGGTGGGCGGTCGATCCCGTGATGCTCGATCAGCCGACGGGAGCGGCTGTCGCTCCGCTCCTCACGATGGTGCATACGTGCAAGGACCTGACGTGGCCTTCCCAGGAAGTGAAACTGGGCAGCCTTCCCTGGTGAGGGGCCAGCATGATTGAAGCATCCGAGTGGATCGCCGTCTGGGCCGCAGGGCTGTTCAGCGGCGCCGCGCTCTACATCTCGCTCGTCGAGCACCCCGCGCGGATGCAGTGCGGGACGCTGCTCGCTGCGACCGAGTTCGGCCCCAGCTACAAGCGGGCGGCCGTGATGCAGGCGGCGCTGGCGGTGGTGGGAACGGTGGCCGGCGTGATCGCGGGCCTGGCGAGCGGGAGCACGGCCTGGCTCGCCGGCAGCCTGCTGCTCTTCCTGGTCGTGCCGTTCACCCTCATCGTCATCTTTCCCACCAACCACAAGCTGCTCGATCCCACGCTCGACAAATCGTCCGCCGAGGCGCAGCGGCTGCTCACGCGCTGGGGCCGCCTCCACGAGGTGCGGACGGTGCTGAGCCTGGGCTCGTTCATCGTCTTCGTCCTGGCTCTTCCTGGCGCGGCCTGAGCTCTTCCAGGAACACCATCACGCGCTCGGCCGCCCAGAAGCGGCCCGGAGCCGAGGTGGGGGCGACGAAGCCGACGTGGCCGCCCGTGGGAAGCATCTCGCGCTGCACGAGGCCGGAGGAGGGCAGCGGCCAGCGGGCCACTGATTCGCCCGGGATCATCGGGTCGTCGTGGGCGGCGAGGATGAGGGTCGGGCGGTCGATCCGCACGAGCTGGGGGCCCGCGCTGGAGCGCGCGTAGTAGTCGGCGGCGTCGCGGAAGCCTCCATAGTGCGCGGTGATGGCGTCGTCGTATTCGCGGATCGTGCGCAGCCCGCGCTCGCGACCCGTCACGTACAGCTCGGGCAGGAGGGCCTGGCGGCGCTCGTAGGCGCGCTGGAGGTCGCGGACGTAGTGGCGCTCGTACAAGTGGTTGGCGGGGCGGCCCAGGGCGTCGGCGCAGGCGGAGAGATCGAGGGGCGGCGAGACGGCGCCGGCGGCGAACACGCCCGCCGGGATTCGAGCCGCCTGACGGCCGAGGGTGAGCAGCACCAGGTTTGCTCCGAGCGAGAAGCCGACCGGGGCGAGCCGCGGCGTCCGCGTAGCGACCGCCTCCAGGACGGCCAGGAGGTCGGTGTCGACGCCGGCGTGGTAGAGCCGCGCGCACACCGCTTCGGACTCGCCGGCCCCGCGCATGTTCATGCGGACGACGTTCCATCCCAGCCCCCAGGCCACGCTCCCCGTCGCGACCGAGTAGGTCGAGCGGTCGTCGCCGCCGAGGCCGTGCACGAGCACGAGGGTGGGCCGCGCCTCGCGCGCCTGCTGCCAGCTCGCCCGCAAGAGCAGGCGCACGCCACCGTCGAGGTCCACGACCAGGTCCTCGGCGGGGAGCGTCCACCGGAGGTGGCGGCGGGCCCAGTAGCCGAGGAGGGTCTGGAAATGGCCGCCCCGCATGAAGGGCGGCGGACGGAACTCCTTCACACCCGCAGGACGATCTTGCCGAAGTGCTGGGAGGCTTCCATCATCTCGTGGGCGCGCCGGGCCTCCGCGAGGGGAAGGACGGCGTGGACGACGCTGCGGAGCCGCCCCGAGAAGAAATGGACGGCCACGTCGAGCAGGTCGGCCTTGCTTCCCATGTACGAGCCGAAGATCGAGAGCTGCTTCGCGAAGAGGTGGCGCAGCTCGGTCGCGCCGCGCGCGCCCGTCGTCGCGCCGCAGGTGACGAGACGCCCTCGAGGAGCGAGCGAGAGGATGGACCGCTCCCAGGTGGCTTCGCCCACGTGCTCGATCACCACGTCGGCGCCCTTGCGTCCGGTGAGACGGCGGACCTCGGCCACGACGTCGCCCGTGCGGTGGTTGACGACCTCGTCCGCGCCCAGCGCGCGGGCCTTGGCCACCTTCTCGTCGGTGCCGGCGGTGGTGATCACGCGGGTGGCGAAGAGCTTGGCGATCTGGATCGAGGCGATGCCCACGCCGCTGCCGGCCGCCCACACGAGCACGTCCTCGCCGGGGCGGACCTCGGCCCTGCGCACCAGCATTCGCCACGCGGTCAGGAACACGAGCGGAAAGGCGGCCGCGTCCTCGAAGGCGATGCCGTCGGGAATCGGGATGACGTTGGCGGCCGGGCAGCAGACCAGCTCGGCATAACCGCCGGGAACCTGATAACCGAGGATCCGGTACTCCCGGCACGAGCTGTCCTCGCCCGCCAGGCACATGCGGCAGCGCCCGCACGAGACGCCCGGCGACAGCATCACGCGCTGGCCCGGGTCGAGGCCGGGGACGGGGGTGGCGAGCGAGGCGATCTCGCCCGTGATGTCGTTGCCGAGGATGTGTGGCAGCGGGACGGGCCGGCCGGCCTGACCGCGTCTCGTCCACAGGTCGAGGTGGTTGAGCGCGCAGGCCCGGACGCGCACGAGCACCTCGCCCGGCCCCGGGACCGGATCCGCCACGTCCTCGTACTGCAGCACCTCCGGGCCGCCGTACGCGCGCATCACAATCGCCTTCATACGTCGACCCTATAATCGACAGCGAGCAAGGCAACGCGGCGGAGCGGGATTCACTCCCGCGCAGCCGCGGGGGGGTGCGGGGGGCGCGCCGCTAGCGCCCCCTCGCTGATTGATGATACAGGCGTTCCATGTCTACAAGCAGTATGACCGCGAGTCGAGCGCGCTGTCCGACGTCACGCTTCAAGTGGCGAAGGGAGACTTCTGCTTCCTCACCGGCGCCTCGGGAGCCGGCAAGACGACCTTCCTGAAGCTGGTCTTCCGCGAGGAGCTGCCGACCCAGGGACAGATCCTCGTGGGCGGCCGGAACGTGACCGCCATCCCCGACGGCCAGATCCCCGAGCTGCGGCGCAGCATCGGCGTCGTCTTCCAGGACTTCAAGCTTCTCAAGCGCAAGACGATCCTGGAGAACGTCGCCTTCGTCCTTCGCATCCTGGCCGTGCCCGCCCGAGAGCAGAAGCGGCGCGCCTTCGCCGCCCTGAAGGCCGTGGGCCTCCATCACAAGATGCACGCCTACCCGAGGCAGCTCTCCGGCGGCGAGCAGCAGCGGGTGGCGATCGCGCGTGCCCTCATCAACGAGCCGATGCTGCTCCTTGCCGACGAGCCGACCGGAAACCTCGACCCTGACATGGCCCAGGAGATCATGACCCTGTTCCAGGACGTCAACACGCGTGGAACCACGGTGCTCGTGGCCACCCACGACCGCGAGATGATCCAGCGCATGGGCAAGCGCGTGATCACGCTGGACCGCGGGCGTGTGATCGCGGGGTAAGGAGCGTGTCCTGGTGAACGATGAGGGACACGCTCCTAATAGCAGAAGCCCGCGAACGTAATCACCTTCCGTACTCCTGCGGTCCGAAGGACCGCTTTAGGAGTCCGTCCTCCGCTCGCCGGGACGGACTCCTAGCATGGCCGCGACCCGCGCGGCCACGAGGTCGAGGGCCACCTGGTTCTCGGCGCCCTCCGGCACTATCAGGTCGGCGTAGCGCTTGGAGGGCTCCACGAACTCCAGGTGCATGGGGCGCACCGACCCCAGGTACTGCTTCTCCACCGACTCGAAGCTCCGGCCGCGCTCCGTCAGGTCCCGCCGGAGCCGACGCAGGATCCGCACGTCGGAGTCGGTGTCGATGAAGAGCTTGATGTCCATCAGCCGCCGCAGGGGCTCCTCGGCCAGGATCAGGATGCCCTCGAGGAGGATGACCGGGCGCGGCGTCAGCGGGTCGGGAAGCACGCGGCGCGAGTAGCTGGCGTGGTCGTAGGTGAGATGGGGGACGGGCCGGCCCGCCTTCAGGTCGCGCAGGTCCTGGATGAGCAGCGAGGTGTCGAAGGCATCGGGGTGGTCGTAGTTGAGGGCGGCCCGCTCCTCGGGGCTCAGCGTGCTCCCGTCCTTGTAGTACGCGTCCTGGGCGATGGTGACGCAGCGCGCAGGGCCGAGGTGGCCGAGAAGCCTCTCCGCGAACGAGGTCTTGCCGGACCCGGTCCCCCCGGCCACTCCCACCAGGATGGACATGCGCGGCGGATTATAATCCCGCGATGGCGGCGCTTCGCGCCCTGGCCTACTTCTTCGAGGAGGCGCTGACCAGCCTCTGGCGGAGCCGCCTCATCAACGCGCTCTCCGTCGGCACCATGGCCGTCAGCCTGTTCGTCCTCGGGGCCTTCCTCACCGTCGCCAGCAATCTCAACGAAGTGGTCGCGCGCTGGACGCGGAAGGTGCAGGTCACCTTCTACCTCGAAGACGGCGTCGAGGACCGCATCCGCGGCATCCTCGTGGACCGCCTCAAGGACGACCCCGTCGTCGACTCGGTGGATCTGGTGACCCGCGAGCAGGCGCTGGAGCGCTTCCGGGCCCTCTTCCACGACCTGCGCACGCTGCCGGAGGACCTCGGCGCCAATCCGTTCCCGGCGGCGGTCGAGGTCACCCTCAGGGCCGACCGTCAGTCACCGGAGGAGGTGCAGCGGTTCGTCCGCGACTTCGAGCAGGCGCCGGGGGTGGAGGAGGCCCAGTACGACCTGCTGTGGATCGAGCGCCTGTCGACCGGCGTCCGCCTCGTGCGGGGGCTGGGGGCGTTGCTGGGCGGGATCCTGGTCCTGGCCGGCGTGTTCACGATCTCCAACGTCATCCGGCTGACCGTCTACGCGCGGCAGGACGAGCTGGACATCATGCGCCTCGTCGGCGCCACCCGCGCCTACGTTACCGGTCCCTTCGTCGTCGAGGGCATGCTGCAGGGCGCGCTCGGCGGCGCGCTCTCGGTGGTGATGCTGTGGATCTCGTTCCGCATGCTCGCCCGCGATGCCATCGCCGCGTCCGACCTGCTCGGGCGCGCGGTGGTGTTCCTTTCCCCCGAGCTGTGCGTCCTCATCGTCCTGGGAGGAATGGCGGTGGGGGTGGTGGGCAGCCTGATCAGCCTCGGGCGTACGCGAGTATGAGGCGTTACTTCAAAACCTGTACGTCTTGCCCTGCACGAGCATGTGCAGCTTCTTGCGCTTCAGCGCGCGCAGCTGCTGCTTGATCGTCTTCAGGTGCTTCGGCTTGCCCCCGTAGAGGTAGATCGGCACGTCCTTCTTCAGCTTCTCCAGCTCCGTGTCGAGGGTCGCGGGCGTCAGGTGGCCGGAGACGTTCGCGAGGTCCTGAAGCTCGTTGGGGAAGGACGTTTCGGTGATCACCGCCTTCAGGTTCTTGATCCCGTTCACCAGCTCCCAGAAGCGCTGGGTGGGGCCGGTATCGCTCGAGAAGGCGATGGCGGTCGTCTTGTCCTCCACGATGTAGCCCGCGGTGGGTACGATGTGGGACACCTTCACCGCGCGGATCGTGAGGCCGTTGATCGTGAACGGGTGCTCGGGCGCGATCTCGATCAGCTTGAGCACGGGCGTGAGGTCGTTCGGGAGGGACGTGAAGTCGGGCCACGTGTGGTTGTTGAAGAGGTGTGCGCGCATCGAGGCCACGACTTCCGGAATCGCGTAGATCTTGAGCGAGAAGCCGGGGGCCGAGAAGTTGTTGTCGATGAGGAAGGGCAGCGTGCAGGTGTGATCGAGGTGGGAATGGGAGATGAGGATGTCCTTGACCTTCTCCTGCTCCTTGAGGGACAGCGCCTCGGAGACCCAACCCGCGTCCAGAGCGAGGGTGTCGTTTATCAGGAGTGAGGTCATCCCGTGGCCCGGGATGTTCCCCCCATAGCAACCGAGGACCTTCAGCTTCATGCTGCTGAACCCGGCCCAAGTAACTCAAGTACCGTGACTTGTCGGGAAGGGCGGGTCGATCGGACGGTAGCATGCGCTCTGCGGATGTGTCAAGTGCGCAGCGTCGCCGCGCGGCGCGCGCTACAACGCTTGGGGGTTTTGGCCAGTCTCGACGCCACTTATGGTACTTTCCCTCTTGACACCCGCCATCGCGCCTCCTTAAACTCGTTTTACGCAAGAAAGGAGGTGGTCCAGTGGACAGTTGCCATAAACCGTGCGAGGTGGCTGACGCCTAGGTTGCGACCTCAGCGTAGTCAACATCGAGGCGCCGTTCCAACTGGATAGCCTCCTGAGCCGGCCCCGGAACGCATCCCGGGAACGGTGGGGGGCCGCTGGGTGGGCGTACCTGTCGACGTCAAGACCTGGCGAATCCCAACAGCTTACCGGCCCCGGAGGGCGAGGGCGCCCTCCGGGGTGCTTATCGCCGCCCTAGCCCTTCCGAACGTCCTCCAGCGGCTTGCGCGCGAAGTAGTACAGCGAGAAGGCGAGCGCTCCGAAGATCAGCATTCCCAGCGCCGAGCTTCCGGCCACGCCCACCGATTCGCCGACCTTGCCCCACTGGGTCGGGAACCAGCCCAGCCAGGTGACCTTCTCCTGCGCGGCCGCCAGCAGCTTCACGCAGATCGCGAGCAGGCCCACGATGCCGCCGGCGGCGATGAGACCGCTCGCGTAGAGCGCGCCGGGGCTCGCCTCGTCGTCGGTCTTGGTCTTCGTGCCCCGTTCCACCAACCAGCGCACGATGCCCCCGCAGAAGATGGCGGCCGTGGTCCCGATCGAGAGGTAGGAGCCCACCGCAAAACTCAGGGAGCGCACGCCGAGCAGCTCGACGGCGGCGACGAGGAACACTCCCAGCAGGACGAGCCCCCACGGCAGCCGGCGGTTGAGGATGCCGTTGATGACTACCGACATGAGGCGCGCCTGCGGCGCCGGCGCATCCTGGCTGCCGATGCCCTGGATCCACTGCAGCTCGACGCGCCCCGTCCCGGGGTTCAGCAGGTACTTGCCCTCGGCGATGGTCGTCGAGCCGATCACGTTCAGCAGCGTGTAGGTCCGGCCCTCGTGCACGAAGGCGGTCGACTCCACGTTGACGCCTTCGCCGGCGTTGGCCACGTCCACCGCGATGTCCGCGGGCACGAACTTCTCGAGCGCCTTGTTCATCCCGATGAGGGTGATGCCGATCGCGAAACACGACGCGAGCACGCCCAGGAAGAGACCCTTCTGCTGGGCGGACGGCGTGGCCCCCACCAGGAACCCCGTCTTCAGGTCCTGCGACGTGTTGCCGGCGTTGGCGGCGGCGATGCACACGGTGCCGCCGATGGTGAGCGCGAGGGCGCCGTAGGCGGCCGCGGTCCAGCCCGCGAGCAGGAAGAGCGCGCACGTCGCCATGAGGGTGGCGATGGCCATCCCGGAGATGGGGTTCGACGACGTGCCGATGAGCCCGGCTATGCGCGAGGAGACCGTCACGAACAGGAAGCCGAAGACGACCACGAGCACCGACGCGATCAGGTTGGCGAAGGGACCGGTGGGCGCGCCCGGCACGGGCTTGAAGGTGAGGAAGACCCACATCAGGACCACGATCACCGCGGAGCCGGCCAGCACCAGCGTCATCGGCAGGTCCTGCGAGGTGCGGCCCTGGCTGATGGGCGCGGCGTCCGTCTTCTTTCGGAGGTCGGCGGCGCCCGCGCGCAGCGCGCCCACGATGGTGGGCGTCGTCTTGATGAGGGTGATGAGGCCGGCCGCGGCCACCGCTCCCGCCCCGATGTAGCGGATGTAGTTCTGCCAGAGCTGGTCGGAGCTCATCTGCGCGATCGGTATCGTGCTCGGGTAGATGGGAGTCGGGACGAGGGTGCCGAAGAACTTGATCGCCGGCATCATGACCAGCCACGAGAAAACGCCCCCGGCGAAGATCACCCCCGCGATCTTCGGGCCGATGATGTATCCCACGCCCAGGTACTCGGAGGTGATGGCCGCCCGCAGCGAGGCGCCGGGTAGCCATCCCGGGTTGTAGGTCGGCGTCTCCCGGATGATCGCGAACGCGTTCGAGTTCTGCAGCAACGTGTACAGGCTGCCGATGCCGAGGCCGTAGAACACGCGGCTGGCGAAGGAGCCCCCCTTGTCGCCCGCGATCAGCACGTCCGCGCACGCCGTCCCCTCCGGGTAGAGGAGGTTGCCGTGCTCCTTCACGATGAGTTGGCGGCGCAGCGGGATCATGAACAGCACGCCGAGGATCCCGCCGATGATGGCCAGGAGGAGGATCCGCGAGTACTCGAGCTGGAAGCCGAGGAAGATCAGCGCGGGGAGCGTGAAGATCACGCCGCCGGCCACCGACTCCCCGGCCGAACCGGTCGTCTGGACGATGTTGTTCTCGAGGATCGTGGCCTTGCCGAGCGCCCGCAGCAGCGAGATCGACAAAACGGCGATGGGGATCGAGGCGGCGACCGTGAGACCCGCGCGCAGGCCCACATAAACGGTCACGGCGCCGAAGATGATCCCGAACAGCATGCCGAGGATCACCGCCCGCGGCGTGAACTCGGGCAGCCGGACGTTGTCGGGCACGTACGGCTTGAACTCGGGGGCGGGGACCGACGGCGCGCTGGTCTCCAGGGCCATTGATACCTCCGTTGGCAGTCCGACCGTCGACAGTGTGGGGTTGGGCGGCATGGTAGCATTGAATTCATGCGCGGGGGGACGATCGGCGCCGGCCTGGCCCTGGTCCTGCTCGCGGCCTATCCGGCCCTTTCACAACAAGATCCGTACGGCGCCGGCAGCCGGTACGAGATGCTCTACGGGACGCCCGTGGACGTCTCGTTGTCAGACCTCGTCCAGAACCCGATGTCCTACACGAACCGCGCCGTGCGGACCACCGGCCGGCTCGACATCCTCCCGGCCGTCCAGAGCCGCCGCGCCTACATCCTCACCGACTCCATCGTCAACAGTGCGCTCCTCCAGCCGGTCCCCGAGATCGGCGCCGAGTTCGAGTCGGACGCGATGCGCTTCCTGGGACGGGAGACGACCATCACCGGCGTGGTCGTCGAGCTGACCGGCGCCAACCTCGGCAACCCGACGGAGCCCCGCATCGCCATCACGTTCTGGCAGTTCATGGGGCCGCCGGAAGAGGTCAAGGGGCCGATCAAGTTCGTCAACGCCACGCTCGAGGGGCTCGTGTCGCGGCCGGGGAAGCAAGACGGCCAAACGGTCCGCGTGGTGGGCAAGTTCCGCGGCCGCAACCTCTACGGCGACCTCCCGGCCCGCAGCACGCGGGCGTCCGCGGACTGGGTGATCAAGGACGACGTCTATGCGGTGTGGGTCAGCGGACGCAAGCCCAAGGGACCGGGCTGGGAGCTGGACGGCAGCCTGAAGCGCGACACCGGCAAGTGGATCGAGGTCATCGGCCGTCCGGAGACCAGGAACGGGATCACCTACATCCGCGCGGCCCAGGTCCGGATCACCGACCCGCCGCGGCCCACCGCCGACGCCGCCCCCCCGCCGCCGCCCCCGGAACGGCCGAAGGTCCCGCCGGTGGTCGTCTTCGCGCTTCCGCTCGACGGCGAGGGCGACGTGCCCTCCGACAGCCGGTTCGTCGTCCAGTTCAACAAGGACATGGACGAGGCCACCTTCAAGGACCACGTGCTGCTGCGCTACGCCGGGCCCGTGCTGCCGGGCGACCGCCAGTTCGACGGCATCAAGCTGAGCTACGACGGGGGACGGCGCGCGCTCACCGTGGATCCCGGCGATGTCTTGCGGCCGGGCCGGCAGATCGAGCTGATGCTGCTGCCCGGCATCTCGGACGTCGACGGACTGACCCTCGTCGCCCGCCCCGGCATGCAGGTGGACGGGGCCGTCGACGTGCTGCGCTTCCGAACCGGGACCTGAGCGGCAGGCGCTTGCGCCGCTCACGCGCCGCTCTCGTCTCCGTCTTCTTCGTTCTGGCCGCCGCCGGCCGGGCCCAGACGCCTCCCACCCAGCAACCTCCTCGAGAAAGGGAGCTCCCCACGCCGCGCCAGCAGTACGGACCCGCGCAGCCGGAGGAGCTGACGGCGCTCGCGATCAGCCCGGACGAGTACCAGCGCCGCAACGTCGTCACGCGTGGCTATCTCGGTCTCCTGCCCGGCGACCGGTGGCTGCTCAGCGACGGGGGCGCCCAGCTCATGCTCATCCCGGTCGTGGAGCTGAGCGCGACAGGGCTGCGGGAGATGCTCGGCCACCGGATCGAGGTGACCGGCATCATCCGTGTTCTGCCCGAGCGCCAGGGAAGCTGCTGCCCGCTCTGTCGGCCGCCGATCCCTCAGAGCGTGTGCGATGATCCCGCGCTGCCCGCCCTGCCCGACCGCCGCCCGGAGTGGCCGCGCGGCTCCATCACCGCCACCGGCGTCGTCGACATCGAGAACTACCGCGCGGCTCAGACCGATCGGCGGGGAGCTTCGACGATCGGCGACGCGCTCGCCAGCCCCGCTGCAAAAGCGGGCAAGAGCGTGCGGGTCGTCGGCCGCTTCCGCGGCGCCAACCTCTTCGGCGATCTCCCCGCGGATACGCGACGGGCTGCCGGCGACTGGGTGCTGCAGGACGGCGACCTGGCGCTGTGGGTGACGGGCAAGCCGCCGAAGGGCAAGGGCTTCGATCTCGATCCCGGCAACAAGATGGACACCGGCCGATGGCTGGAGGTCGAAGGGAAGATCGAGGCTATGGGCCCCGTCTCCTATCTCAAGGCCTCGCGCGTGCAGCTCGTGGCTCGCCCCGCCGCGCCCAGCGAGGAAAAACCCTGAGCGAAGCGACCGTTGCTTCTTAACGCAGAGTTCGCAGAGGCTCGCAGAGGAAACAGAACTCGTAAGAACTCACAGCAGACTTGGGGCAAAGCTGTTCCTGATGGCATCGTTCTCTGCGTGCCTCTGCGTCCTCTGCGTTAAAAAGGCTTGCGCCCGTGATCGGCTCCCTGTTTCTTCCTTAGAATGACTATTTCCGGGTCTACGAACTCTACCGGCGGGCGGAGCCATCCCTGCTGGCGGAAGCGAGCCGCCACCTCGAAGCCGCCCCGGCCCTCGAGCAGGTCGCGGAAGAAGGCTGTGCGCTCCGGCTTCTGCTCGGGATGCTCGAGGAAGCGCTCGTAGTAGGACGCGGTCAGCACGAGCCAGGGTGAAGCTTCGGCGGGATACCGCGCCGCCGCCTCCGCGAAGCGCTCGCGAGGGGCCATCTCGCGGCCGAGCGTCGGCACCACCCTGAGCGTGCGCCCCGGCGGGAGCGCGGGGGCGTATCCCGGGTTGTTGGCGATGAGGTCGACGGTGGCCCCCGGGGGCACGTGGACCTCGATCCATCTCCGGGCGGCGAGCCGCGAGTCGACGAAGAAGAGCCGGACGACGAGCACGGCGCCGAGAGCGGCGCGGCTGAGCACGAGGAGGGCGGCAGCGCGGCGCGTGGCCGCCGTGGGTAGGACCGCGAGGCCCATCGCCGCGAGCCACGCGGCCGCGGGCAGGACCGGCGCGAGGAAGCGCAGCGCCTGATGGCCGGAGGAGGCCACGAGGAAATACGGCGCGAGGAACGCGGACAGCAGCACCACGGCGGCGCGGTCGCGGGCGACGGCTCGCCCGGTGGCCACCACCACTCCCGCCGCGGTGGCGACGAAGAACGGGCCGGTCAGCGCGTCGGCGAGCAGGCGCAGGTACGCGACGTAGGACGTGGAGGCGCCGACGAGGCCCTTGTACTCGAAACGCGTCTGGTGGTTGAAGGCGAGATCGCTCAGGAAGGCCTGGGGATCGAGAAGCGCGTACGGTGTGCCGATGACAAAACCGGCGGCGGCGGCGACGATGACGGCCGCCACCTCTTCGCGCGCGAGCCGCGCCGCCCACCGTTGGCGCGGCGCCAGGATCACCAGCAGCGCCAGGCCCGCTCCGCCGGCCAGCAGCGCGTGCTGGACGGCGCGCACGAAGCGGAGCGCATGCTCGGGGTGCAACAGCCGCGCGTCCTCGAGATGGAGGCGCGCGGCCAGCGGCGCGGCGCCGCCGAGGGCGAGCGCGAGCCCGCCGGCGAGAAGCGCCCCGGCGATGACGGCCAGCCATAGGCGCCGGCGGGACGGCGGGCGATCCGGCCGCTCCCGGAGCCAAACTGCCGCCAGCGCGGGGACCAGGAGCGCAGGCGCCGTGTACTTCGTGGAGACCGTGAGGCCGAGCACCAGCCCCAGGACGCCGGCGGGCACCTCGCCGCGCAGATGGGCGAGGGCGAGGGCGATCGTGGCCGCGGTGCCGAGCAGGAGCCACGCCTCGGGGGTCGCGAAATGGCAGAGGTTGACCGCGCCCTGCGTCAGCGCGAGGAGGAAGGCCGGCAGCGCACCGAGTTGCGGGTGCGTGCGCAAGGCGGCGCGGCCCAGAAAATAGACGGCGGCCGCTCCCGCCAGGGCCGACAGCGCGCGGCCCACGAGGAGCGCGTCCGCGGCGCGCTCGCGCAGCACCCCGGCCTGCGCCAGGCGGGCCTGCAGCCACAGTGCGGGCGCCATCAGGTAGAGGGGCAGCGACGGGTTGATGAACGAGTCGGGGCGCAGGCGGGGTGCGAGCGCCATCTCCGCGGCGACATCGGCCTTCTCGTCGGGGTGCCAGCGGGCGGGCAACCCCCAGGTGATGCCGGCGAGGCCGAGCGCGAGGGCGAGGCCGGCGGCGACCCACACCCCCGACCTAGTTTTCGTCGCGAGACCAAGCATTTGACGCGACGAAAACTAACATGACCTTCTCAAACCATGTATCCTGCGGCACGAACGTGCCGCTCTTAGTTTCTG
>Ga0210378_10000819_pt1 | contig 16175 bp, 20 predicted proteins | sample PLM1_60_b1redo_FD_155465 | JGI IMG/M metagenome (GOLD analysis project Ga0210378, IMG submission 155465) | Groundwater sediment microbial communities from an aquifer in East River, Colorado, USA - PLM1_60_b1 redo | ecosystem: Environmental > Terrestrial > Soil > Riparian zone | place: USA: East...
CGGCCGCACGGCCGTGCTCGTGAACGTCAGCACCGGGTGCTTCTCGATCTCGAGGAAGTCGCCGCTCTTCAGGTGCTGGTCCCGCTTCTCGGTGTGCGTCGTGATGCTCTCGGTCTTCACCTCGACGTCGACCCGCGAGTCCTCCGGCGAGTCGCCCACCTGGATCGTTCCGGTGAACTCCGTGAACTGCCCCCGAACCTTCGACAGCATGTGTCGTGCCACGAACCCGACGACGGTGTGGACACGGTCGAGCTCGTAGGTGCCGGCGGGCGGGATCGACACCCCCTGATACTCCCGGCCCCGGGCCGCGGTCTGCGCCATCTCCTGCCTCCTAGATGTCTGGTTGGTCACCAGCTGCTCGTGGTCTGCGAACACCGCGCTGACCCCGAACACGTCGCCTGCTGCGCGCGCGGATGCCGCGCTGCGCGCTCCTTTCCCGGGGCTGCGTCGCCCTGTATACTTGCGCTTGCATATACCTTACCCTTACTTAGGTGCACATGCAAATACTTCCTGGGACCGACGCCGCCGAGCTCTTCCACCAGCTCCTGGAGGACCAGGTGCCGGGCCGCCGTGGGTTGGAGGCCTGGCGCTCGATGCTGCGGGCCCACGCCACGCTCATCCGCCGACTCGATACCGACCTCCAACAAGCGACGGGCTTGGCCCTGGCCGACTTCGACGTGCTCGCCCAGCTGGCCGAGGCCCACGGCGAGTTGCGCATGACGGAGCTGGCAGACCGGGCGCTCATCTCTCGGTCGGGCATGAGCCGTCGCGTCGCCCGGCTGGCCGATGAAGGCCTCCTCCGCCGAGACCGAGCCGGTACCGACGGCCGTGGTGTCGTGGTGGCGCTCACCCAGGCGGGCATCGCCCGCCTCGCTGAGACCGCGCCCGTCCACGCCCGCGGAATCTCCAAGCTGTTCGTCGCCCAACTCGACGATCAGGAGCTCGCCCTCCTTGAGCGCGCTCTGAACAAGGTCATCGTCGACTGCTCCTTTGGCTGAGACCCAACGCGCGTGAACCCCTGGGCGGGAAAAGGAGACGGCCCCAGCTCACGACCGGCTCAAGGAACTTCAAGGCGAGATCACCGACCTCCAACGGCGCATCGAGCGCCAGGTGGCGAACCTGGAGGCCGAGGACGCAACGCCATCACCGCGCCGCCGGGTTGGGACCCGGATCGCAGAGGAAGAGGCCCTTGAAGAACGGCGGCAGCACGCGAACGCCCTCGCCGCCCAATCGGCCGACGTCCCGCCGACTGTCGTCGACGTCACCACCGCGCTCGACCGGCTGCCGCTTCTCGCCGAGCGGCTTCAGGACCTGCCCCAGCCAGAGCTCCGGACGCTGTTCGACAGCCTGCAGCTGCAGATCGCCTTCCAGCCGCAGACACGCGCGATCGACGTTGAGGGCACGCTCGTCGCGGACGAGCAGCCAGACCGCGACGACGAAACGTCGCAGGTCTGATCCGTGCCCCGGCAGGCACCGCGTGCTTCGAGCGCGGTCATCGCCCTGCGGAGCTGGGCGGCGCGGGCCGTGGCGGTGCGGGCGGTAGCGAGTCGCAGGATCACGGCGTACTGCTGGGTCTTGCTGAGCGCGTCGAACCCCTGCGCCGCCTGCGGGCTCGCCGCCAGGGCGGCGGCGAGGTCGGGTGGGACGGAGGCGTTGCGCTGTGAGTGGTAGGCGGCGGCCCACCTGCCGTCGGCCTTGGCAGCCTCGACCTCGGCCAGGCCAGACGGTCGCATCCGCCCGGCCGCGATCAGCTCCTCGACCCTGGCCACATTGACCTGCGACCAGCGGCTGCGTGGCCGGCGGGGCACGTACTTCTGCAGGTAGTAGGCCTCGTCGTAAGACTTGCGCTGACCGGAGATCCAGCCGTAGCACAGGCCGAGGTCGACCGCCTCGTCATCGGTCAGCGACGCGGCGCCCGATCCCTTCTTCGCCAGCTTCAGCCAGACACCGACCCGCAGGTCGACATGCGCGTCCAGCCACGCCTCGAACTCCGCGGCGTCGCGGAACGCGATCACCTCGGCCTCGTTGACGGCAGGCTTCGTCGACACACATCACTCCTACGGTCGGAGAGGTCGCCTACTGCGCTGCTCCGCGGTTGCCCAGGATGTCGAGGTAGTGGCGGTTGTACATGATGCCCAGGACGTTGCCGAAGGGGTCGACCACCGAGGCGGTGACGAACCCCGAGCCGCGCTCGGTGAGCGCCTGGAGTTGCTTGGCGCCCAACGACACCAGCCGATCCAGCGTGGCCGCCACGTCGTCGACGTGCCAGTAGACGACCACGCCGCCTGGTCCGGCGGCGAGCTCGGGCGGGGCGAACCGCGCAGCTCGGTGTACCAGCGGGTCGCCGCCGGCAGGTCCTCGGCCCAGAGGTTCATGGTGCTGATTCCACGCAGCATGGTGACTTCCTTTCCTCACCCGCGGTCGGGTTCGCCGAAGATACCGGCAACCTGGACAGCCGCGCCGCGGCGGACGAGCTCAGCGGGGGGCCATGCGGAGCGCCCCGTCGAGGCGGATGACCTCGCCGTTGAGCATCGGGTTGGCGACCAGGTGGGCGACCAGCTCGGCGTACTCCTCCGGGCGGCCCAGCCGTCGCGGGAACGGGATCGCCTGGGCCAGCGACGCCTGCGCCGCCTCCGGCAGCTGGCTCACCATCGGGGTGGCGAAGACGCCGGGGGCGACGGCGCACACGCGGATGCCGAGCGAGGCGAGGTCGCGCGCTGCCGGCAGGGTCATGGCCACCACGCCGCCCTTGGAGGCGGCGTAGGCGAGCTGGCCGATCTGGCCCTCGTAGGCGGCGATCGAGGCGGTGTTGACGCAGATCCCGCGCTCCCCGCCGTCGTCCGGGTCGTTGGCGGCCATGGCGGTGGCGGCGTGCCGCAGCACGTTGAAGGTCCCCACCAGGTTGACGGCGACGACCGTCTGGAAGGCGTCGAGCGAGTGGGGACCGCGCCTGCCGGTGGTCCGCTCGGCCCAGGCGACGCCCGCGCAGCAGACGCTCACCCGTAGCCCGCCCGGCCGCCCGGCGGCGCGCGCCACCGCCCGCTCGACCTGGCCGGCGTCGGTCACGTCGACCCGGACGAACTCGGCGCGGTCGCCGAGCCCGGCGACCAGCGCCTTGCCGTGCTCCTCGTTGAGGTCGGCGACCAGGACGTGGGCGCCGCCGGCGTGCAGGCGGCGGGCGGTGGCCGCGCCGAGGCCGGACGCGCCGCCGGCCACCAGGGCGCTGCGGTCTTCGAGCTGCAACTCAGGCTCCTCTCGGGTCGTCGGCGTCGCCGCGGCCGCGGCTGCGGATCCGCTGGAACGGGCTGTGGCAGGCGTTGCAGATCCACTGGGAGGTCATGACCGTGGCCCCGACCATCCCGACCTGCTCCACCTGGTCGGAGCCGCACCAGGGGCAGGTCTCCAGGCGCCGTTGCAGGGGGTTCCATCGCCGCCAGGGGAGCTGCCGGTCATCCCCGGCGGGCAGCCTGATGCCGGCCTGCCGCAGCGGGGGTCCGACCCGGTCCAGGTACGCCTCGCGCAGCTCCTGGTTGCCGCGGCTGAGCAGTCCCCCGCCCCGCAGCGTCTCCACGCCGCGCTCGCCGGGCTGGCCGAACCAGCACAGCAGCTCCGCCAGGGACTCGTCGACGCGCGCCTGGAGCTGCTCGCGCCCGCCGGGCAGCCGGACCAGCTCGTAGACGCGGCCCTCGGCGAAGTCCCAGTGGAACGCCTCCTCCTCGAGCATCCGCGGCACCCGCCGGGCGAGCGCCTGGTAGGGGCCGTCGCGCAGCGCCTCCAGCATCGTGGTCACGGCGGTGTTGACCAGCAGCAGCGCCGCGACCGCGTGCGGCCAGGTCGGGAACGGGCGGTCGAGCATGGTGACGTTGTAGGTGCGGCGGCGCTCGGTCGGGTCGGCCGGCCCCGGGAACGCCAGCTCCTCCAGCAGCGGGTACAGGACCCGAGCCTGGCCCAGCTCCCCCTGCGCCACGGCCGCGCAGGCGACCCCGACCTCCAGGCTCGGCGACCCGACCGCCCACTCCGACAGGTGCCGGCCGAGCCAGTACTTGTTGTCGGCGAGGACGAGGAGGAGGTTCACCGCGGCGGGCGCCCAGGCGGGCCGCTCCTCAGCCATCGCCGCGCAGCACCCAGTGGATCGCGCGCTCGGGCAGCAGGACCAGCTCGACCCAGTCGCGCCCGAAGGTCCGCAGCGCCTGGTCGGCCGCGGCCGCGTCGTCGGCGGCGCGCACGCTGCCCTTGAGCTCGAGCGGCTCGGCGTACTCGGCCCGGGCGAAGACGCGGTAGTCCTCCACGGCGGCACCTACCGCGGCGCGATGACGGGGACGACCGCGGCGCGCGGCGCCACGAACATCTCCTGCCAGCGGCGCTCGTCGTACATCATGACCGCGAAGACCCTGGCGTCGGTCGGGCCCGCGGCCCTGACCGTGCCGACGTGGTGGACGCTCAGCTCGCGGTCGTGGCGGGCGTAGACCTCCCAGACCTCCACCTCCGGGGGCCCCCCGTTCACCTCCGGGGCGTCCATCTAGGTCACCCCCAGGGCGCGCAGGGCGAGGCGGCCGTCCTCGGTCACGTCGTCGCGGCTCCAGGGCTCGAAGACCTCCTCCACCTGGACGCTTCGGACCCCGTCCAGGCGGCGCAGCCGCGCCTCGACGTCCTCGCGGAGCAGGTCGGTGCAGGGGCAGGCGATCGACGTGAAGGTGATCCCGACCCGCACCGCGTCGCCGTCGACCGCAACGGACCGGACCAGCCCGAGGTCGACGATGCCGACGGGCAGCTCCGGGTCCTCGACCTCGGCGAGGGCGGCGAGCACCTCCTCGGAGGTGACCGCGCTCACGACGGCCGCGGCGCGCGCAGGCCCCGCTGGATCATGGCGACGAACTCCTCGTTGCAGGGCCCGCGGCGCTTCCACCGCGCCAGCACCTCGTCCCAGGAGACCGCGCCCCGCTCGACCTCCCACCGCTTGTGGTCCTCGTCGAAGGCCATCGGGAACGGCGCGTCGACCAGGTACTGCCCGCTCGCCCCATCAAGGTGCGCCGGCACCGAGAAGCCGAGCCCCTCGCACAGCGGCACCGTCGCCGCCATCCACGCCTGGCGGAGCTGGTCGTTGGTCAGGCCCTTGAGCTGGTAGCCGACCTGCTCGCCGTGCCGTTTGAGGTCGTCGGGCAGGCCGAACCACTCCAGGGTGAGCACGAACATCCAGTCGACGGCGCGCTGCACGGCGGCCTTCCCGTCGGGTTCGGCGGCGAGGATCTTCATCCAGCGCTCGCCGTGGCGCAGGTGGAAGGTCTCCTCGCGGTCGACCTTGACCAGGGCCCGCTTCCACGGGCCGTAGCTGGTGTGCTGGTAGATGTCGCTGAGCAGCACGAAGCCGGCGCGGTCGTAGAAGGCGTTGGCGACCACCAGCTCCTCCCAGCGGTCCAGCGGCACGTCGAACGCGTAGGGGTACTTCCACGCCTTGGGCTCGCGCTCGTACACCAGCTCGTCGGTGTCGACGCCCAGGTCGCGCAGCATCCGGTAGCCGATGTGGGCGTGGCCGAGCTCGTCCTGGACGATGCTGGTGGCCGACATGTAGGAGTTGATCGAGGGGGCGTCCCTGGCCGCGCGCAGGTAGGCGGGGGCGCTGATCAGCTCGGTGTCGGCGGAGACGACCAGGGTCCGCTTCAGCCCGGCGAGGTAGGCGTCGGTGGCGGTCTCGGGTCCCTCGACGAGCTTGCCGCCGCGCAGGCGTTCGAGCAGCTCCGCCTCGTTCCTCAGCATCGTGCTCGCTCCTCCGGTCGCTCCAGACGGTAGACCTTGCGCGCGTTGCCGCCAAGCACCCCCGCCAGGTCCTCCGGGTCGACGTCGAGCTTGGCGATGGCGCGCAGGTTGGCGGCGATGCCTGGGACGCCCGGCCAGTCGCTGCCGAAGATCATCTTGGACGCCAGGCGACGCAGGTCGTGGCGGGCGTAGTACACGGGCAGCTTGCGGGGCGGCAGACCCGACAGCTCGATCCAGACGTTCTCGCGGTGAAGGGCCAGGAACGCCGCCGCGTCGTACCACCAGCCGCGGCCGCCGTGGGCGAGCACCACCTTGAGGTCGGGGACGTTGACGACCACCTCGTCGATCGGGCCGGGGTCGCCGTGGCGGTTGACCGCGCCCGGGAAGGTGCTGGTGCCGCAGTGGAACACCACCGGCACCCCCAGCTCGGCGCAGCGCTGGTAGACCATGTAGAGCACGCCCTCGGTGGGCGAGAAGCCGCCGTGGACCGGGTGCAGCTTGACCGCCACGGCGCCGAGCGCGAGCTGGCGCTCCAGCTCCTCGGCGATGGGGTGGTGCAGGTGCGGGTTGAGGTTGGCGATCAGGCGGAAGCGCCGCGGGTTGTGCTCCAGCAGCGGCAGGAGGTCCTCGACCGGCTGGATGCCGGTGACCCTGGGGCTGTACTCGCTCATCAGCAGCGCGACGTCGACGCCCTCGTCGGCGAGGTAGGCGTCGAAGCGGTCCGGGCGGATGGTGCCCGCCTGGTCGTAGAGGTCGCCGTAGGGGATGCCGCGGCCGTACTCCAGGGCCCACTGCTGCCAGCCCACCTTGAGGGTCGGCAGCCGGGCGGCGTGCAGGTGCGCGTCGACCACCGGGATGCCGTCGATCATCCGCCCTCCCCGGCGACGCCGGCGCGCAGCTTGTACCGCTGGACCTTCCCGGTGGTGGTCTTCGGCAGCTCCGTGGCGTATTCGACGATGTGGGGGTACTCGTAGCGCTGCAACCGCTGCTTGCACCATTCCTGCAGCTCCGGGGTGAGCCGCTCCGGGTCGGGCTCGCTGGTGACCACCACCGCCTTGATCCTGGTGAGCCCCTCGACCGGCACCTGCACCACCGCGCACTCGAACACGGCGGGGTGCTCGGCAAGCGTCTGCTCCATCTCCACCGGCGACACCCAGTTGCCGCCGACCTTCAGCATGTCGTCGACCCGTCCCTGGTGCCACCAGAAGCCGTCGGCGTCGCGGCGGTAGCGGTCTCCGGTCCACACCCAGTCGCCGATCAGGGTCTGCTTGGTCTTCTCGTGCTGGCGCCAGTAGAGCGCCAGGGCGCTGTCGCCGCGGACGTAGAGGTTGCCGGTCTCCCCCGGCGGGGTCGGGTCCAGCTCCTCGTCGAGCAGCTTCAGGTCGTAGCCGGGCACCGGCTTGCCGCTGGACCCGGGCCGCACCTCGCCGGCGGCGTTGCTGCAGAAGATGTGCAGCAGCTCGGTGGAGCCGATGCCGTCGATGATGGTCAGGCCGTAGGCGTCCCGCCAGCGCCGCCAGATCTCCGCGGGCAGCGCCTCGGCGGCCGACACGCACAGCCGTACCGAGGACAGGTCCCGCTGCGCGGCCCCCGGCGTCGCCAGCATCGCGTTGTAGAGCGTCGGCACCGAGAAGAACAGCGTCGGCCGGTACCGCTCGACGGCGTCCAGGGCCCGGTCGGGCGCCGGCCGCCCGAACAGGTGCACGGCGGTGGCGCCCACCCAGAACGGGAACGACAGCAGGTTGCCGAGCCCGTAGGCGTGGAACTGCTTGGTGGTCGACAGGCAGACGTCGTCCTCGCGGATGCCGAGCACCTGCGTGGCGTAGGTCTGGCAGGTGTACGGCAGGTCGTGCTGGAGGTGGACCACGCCCTTGGGCCTGCCGGTGGAGCCGGAGCTGTACAGCCAGAAGGCGGCGTCGTCGCGGTGGCCGCGCACCGGGGCGAGCTCGCCGGCGTGCTCGGCGAGCAGCTCGTCGAGGTCGTGGGTGCCGTCCTCGGCGCCGCCGACCGTCACCAGCCCGACCGGCTGGTCGTAGCCGGCGAGCGCCTCGCGGACCTTCGGGAGCAGCCCCAGGTCGACGACCACGACCCGCGCGTCGCTGTCCTCGATCAGGTAGCGGTAGTCGTCGGGCTTGAACAGCGGGTTGACCGGGACCGGGACGATGCCGGCGCGGATGGCCCCCAGGAACACCGCGGGGAACGCCGGGGTGTCGTCCAGCACCAGCATGACCCGCTGCTCGGGCTGCACGCCGAGGGCGCGGAGGGCACGCCCGGCGGCGCAGGCGCTGGCCAGGAGCTGCCCGTAGGTGACCTCGCGGTCCTCGCCGCGGATGGCGACCTTGCCGCCCCTTCCGGCCTCCAGGTTGGCGTCGAGGATCGTGCCGACGTTGTAGCGCTCTGGCAGCGCCGGGACCGTCATGTCCGCCTCCGGTGGCTCAGTGCCGCACGACCAGCGACTTGGTCTCCTGGTAGTCGTCGAGTGCCTCCACGCCGTGCTCCTTGCCGAAGCCGCTCTGCTTCACCCCTCCGAGCGGCAGCTCGTCGTAGACCTTGTTGGTGGAGTTGACCCAGGTGTAGCCGGCTTCCAGCCGCTCGGCCGCCACCGACGCCCGGTGCAGGTCGCGGGTCCAGATCGCCGAGCCGAGGCCGTACTGCGAGGCGTTGGCGCGCTCGATCGCCTCGTCGAGGTCGGCCACCCGCCAGATCGGCAGCACCGGACCGAACGTCTCCTCCACCGCCACCCGCGCGTCGCTGGGCGGCTCCAGCAGCAGGGTCGGCTGGTAGAACCAGCCGCGCTCGTACACCTCGCCCTGCGGCCGGGCGCCGCCGTGCAGCACCTTGGCGCCGCGGTCGACGGCGTCGGCGACCTGCTCCTCGATGACGGCCCGCTGGCGCTCGCTGTGCAGCGGGCCCAGCAGCACCCCTTCGGCGGTGCCCGGGCCGATGCGGAGCCTGGCGGCCTTGCCGACCAGCCCGTCGATCACCTCGTCGGCGACCCGGTCGAAGACGTACAGCCGCTTGGTGGCGAGGCACGCCTGGCCGCAGTTGAAGAAGCGGCCGACGCTGGCGGCGCTGATCGCGCGGTCCAGGTCGGCGTCGTCGCAGATGATCATCGGGTCGGAGCCGCCGAGCTCCAGGGTCAGCCGCTTGAGGTGGGTGGCGGCGGCCGCCATCGTCTGCTTGCCGACCGCGGTGGAGCCGGTGAAGGCGATCTTGCGGACCAGCGGGTGGGCGACCAGCGCCGCGCCGGCGACCGGCCCGGTGCCGGTGACGACGTTGAGCACCCCGGCAGGGAGGCCGCCCTGGTGCAGCAGCTCGGCCAGGCGCAGGGTGGTCAGCGGGGTCGTCTCGGCGGGTTTGGCCACCACCGTGTTGCCGGTCACGATCGCCGGGCCCAGCTTGTTGGCGAGCAGCGTGGTCGGGAAGTTCCACGGCACGATCGCGCCGACGACCCCAAGCGGGCGGCGCAGCACCACCCCGTAGGCGCCCTCGTCGAGGTTGGGGACGTAGCCGCCGCGGAGGCTGCGGGCAAGGCCGGCGTAGTGCTCCAGGGTCGCCAGGCAGCGGTCGACCTCCAGGTGCGCCTCGCGCAGCGGCTTGCCCTGCTCCCGGGTGAGCTGCGCGGCGAGCTCGCCGGCGTGGCCGCGCGCGTGGGCGGTGGCCTGGTGCAGCAGCTCGCCGCGCCGGCCGGCCGGGGTGTCCCACCAGCCGCGGAAGGCCGCCTTGGCGGCGGTCACGGCGGCGTCGACGTCGGCGGCGGTGCCGGCGGGGACGGTGTCGACGATCTCGCCGGTGGCCGGGTCGCGCACCTGGAGCCGCTCGGCCGCCGCGCCTTCCCGGAAGCCGCCGTCGACGAACATCGCCCTCATCGCGCCACCGGCTCCTCGGCGCCGAGCAGCCGCAGCAGGCTCGCGCGGCACAGCTCCTTGAAGCGCGCGTGGGACTCCCGCCAGTCGTCGCGCTGCATCCAGGTCAGGAAGGTCCCTTCGATGAGCGCCCGCATCGCCGCCGCGGCGGCCGCCGGGTCCCGGACCGCGAAGCCGCCGCGGGCCACCCCGGCGCGGATCACCTCCTCGAACTGCCGGTCGATGATCTCGGAGGCGAGGGTGGAGAGCTGCCCGAAGGACGGGACCCGCGCGGCGTGCTCGACCAGGTCGATGTAGAGCAGGTAGAAGCTGCGGTTCTGCTCGGGCCCGATGAAGATGGCGTCGATGAGCGCGGCGACGACCTCGTGGGGGTCGTCGGCGTCGACGGCCGCGAGCCGCTCGCGGATGCGTGCGTCGGTCCGCTCCAGGGCGTAGCGCATGGTGGTGAGGAACAGGTTCTCCTTGCTCTTGAAGTAGTAGAGGACCATCCCCTTGCTGACGCCGCCCTCGTCGGCCACGTCCTGCAGCGACAGCCGGTGGCTGCCCTGGCGGGTGATGACCCGGTAGGCGCTGCGCACCAGCGCCAGCGCGCGGGGGGACAGCTCCTGCCCGTCGCCGGCTGCCACAGCCTGCGTGCCTGCCATGTCCTGCTCCTCAGCGGCCGACGTACCTGGCCGGCCGCTTCTCGATGAACGCGGTCATGCCCTCGCGGGCGTCGTCGGAGGCGAACAGCGGCGCGAGCTGCTCCAGCTCGTGGCGGACGCCGTCGGCGAGCGGGCGGTCGACCCCGTCGACGACGGACCGCTTGACGGCCGCGACCGCCAGCGGCGCGCCGGCGGCGAGGGTGGCCGCCAGCTCCGCGATGGCGTGGTCCAGCTCCTCGGCGGGGACGAGCCGGTCGACCATCCCGAGCCGGTGGGCCTCGTCGGGGGTGACGGTGCGGCCGCTGGTCATCAGCTCCAGCGCGCGGCCGCGGCCGATCAGCCGCGGGAGGCGCTGGGTCCCGCCGGTGCCGGGCAGCAGCCCGAGCGTCACCTCCGGCAGGCCGATCCGGTAGCCGCCCTGCGCGGCGATGCGCAGGTCGCAGGCGAGCGCGATCTCGTAGCCGCCGCCGAGCGCGTGGCCGGCGATGGCGGCGACGAACACCGGCGCCTCGGCGGCGAAGCGGTCCAGCACCTGGTGGGCGCGCCGCACCATGGCGAGGTTGTCGGAGGCGGAGCGCCGCAGGAAGCCCTTGACGTCGGCGCCGGCCGAGAAGAACTTGGGGCTGGCCGACCGCACCACCGCCACCGCAACGCGGGCGGCGGCGACCTGGGCGACCGCGTCGTCGAGCTCGTCGATGAACGCCGGGTCGTAGCTGTTGGCCGGTGGCCGGTCGAGTGTGATCCAGCCGACCCGGTCCTGGACGCTGGCCGTCACCGACATCGCCGCTCCCTCCCGCCTCAACCGAGGCCGCCGACCACCACCGACTTCAGCTCCGTGTACTCCTCCAGCGCCAGCAGCCCGTGCTCATGGCCGAAGCCGCTCTGCTTGGTGCCCCCGAACGGCAGCTCGTCGTAGCCGTAGTGGAGCTGGTTCACCCAGGTCACGCCGGCCTCCAGCTCGCGGACGGCCCGGTCGATCGCGGCGGCGTCGCGGGTCCAGATCGACGACCCCAGCCCATAGGCGGTGGCGTTGGCCCGCTCGATCGCCTCGTCGAGGCCGCCGACCTTCCACACCGGCAGGACCGGGCCGAAGACCTCCTCGGTGGCCAGGCGCGAGTCTTCGGGGGCGTCCACCACCACCGCCGGCTGGAAGAAGTGCCCCGGCCCGTCCAGCGGCTCGCCGCCGACCAGGACCTTCGCGCCACCGTCGAGCGCGTCGCCGAGCTGCGCGGCGACCAGGTCGCGCTGGGCGGCGGTGTGCAGCGGACCGATCCGCAGCCGGGGCTTCTCGGCGCGGGTGTCGCCGGGGCCGGGTTCGTAGCGCCCGACCCGCTCCACCAGCCGGTCGACGAACGCCTGGTACACCTCGGCGTGGACGAACGCGCGCTTGGGGGCCAGGCACGCCTGGCCGCAGTTCCAGTAGCGGCCGATCTGGATGTTCTTGACGGCGGCGTCCAGGTCGGCGTCGGGCAGCACGATCGTCGGGTCGGAGCCGCCGAGCTCCAGGCTCACGTGCTTCAGCGCCGGGCCGGCCAGCTCCATGATCCGCCTGCCGGTGCTGGTCTGCCCGGTGAACGCGACCCGCCGCACGTCCGGGTGCGCCACCAGCGCCTCGCCGGTCGCCGGGCCGCCGGTCACCACGTTGAGCACGCCCGGCGGCAGGCCGGCCTCGCCGGCCAGCTCGGCGACCCGCAGGCTGGCGAGCGGGGTCGTCTCCGCCGGCTTGGCGACCACCGTGTTGCCGGCGGCCAGCGCCGGCCCGACCTTGTTGGCCAGCAGGGTCAGCGGGAAGTTCCACGGCGTGATCGCCCCGACCACCCCGATCGGCCGCCTGGTGACCAGGCCGTAGGCGGGGCCGAACTGGCTCGGCAGCTCCTGGTAGCTGCCGCGCAGCTTGGTCGCGGCCTCGGCGTAGTAGCGCAGGCCGCCGAGGAAGTGCCGTAGCTCGCCCTGGGCCTCCAGCGTCGGCTTGCCCTGCTCACGGGTGAGGAGCGCGACCAGCTCGCCGGCGTTGGCCTCGGCGGCGTCCGCCAGCCGCAGCAGATGGCCGGCGCGCTCGCCGGCGTCGGTCCGCCTCCAGGCAGCCAACGCGTCGACGGCGGCCGCGACCGCGGCGTCGACCTCCTCGGCGGTCGCGGCGGGAACCTCGTCGACGGTCTGGCCGGTCGCCGGGTCGGTGACGGCGACGCGCGTCCCTGTGCCCGCCGTCGCCGACCCGGCTATCCACATCTGCGCCACGGTCGCTCGTCCCTTCGCCGTCGAGGTTCGTGGGCTCTGTCCCAGGAAACGATGAGCGCTATGGTGCCACCTGACTGACCGGTTAGTCGAGCGACGCCCGAGGTCAGGGGATCGGTGTCGGCTGGCGGGCGGTGGTGTCGACCGCTGCGACCTGCGGCAGTCCCTGGGCGGCACACGGCGCCTTCTTGCCGGCCCGGCGCCCGACGATGGCGTCGGCGCGCCCGCGCCTGCTCCGCAGCAGCAGCAGCAGCAGCAGCAGCAGCAGCGCGGACGGGGCGGCTCCGCCACCCGAACTGGACGCTGGCGTGCAGCACCCGGCCCATCTCGGTCGGCATCGCGGCCAGGCGCAGGGTGCGCGGGGTGAACCCGACGTCGCGCATCCACCCCAGCCCGACCAGGAACACCGCGCCCAGCAGCCCCGCCCTGACCAGGAACGGCCACGCCAGGTCGAGGCTGCCGAGCACCCCGCCGCCCACCGACCCGACCAGCATCGCCGCGCCCGACACCATCTCGCCGCGCGCGAACACGCGGTCCAGCTGCCCCTGGTAGCCGGTGGCCTTGAGCGCGTCGACCAGCCATGCCTCCACCGCGCCCGAGGAGAAGCTGAACCCGAGCCCCAGCGCGATCGAGGCGACCACAAACGCCACCAGCCCGCCGCCGACGGCCGCGATCGTCACGTAGGCGAGCGTCCCGATCAGCAGCGTGATGGCGCTCAACAGGAACGACCGGCGCCGGCCGGTGGTATCGGCCACCACCCCGGTCGGGATCTCGAAGGTCACCATGCCGGCGGTGAAGGCGGCGTTGGCGACGAAGACCTCGAAGATGTCCAGCCCGGCGTCGAGCAGGAACAGGGTGTTGACCCCCAGATGACCGACGCCGCCAGCGTGAACAGGCCGGAGATCGCCAGATAGGCCCGCACCACGGACCCGGGCTCCATCACCGTCGCGGTCGCGGTGGGTCCTGGCTCACGTCACCTCCTCACCCGCCACCACCATACGCACGCGACGCCAGCGGCCCGCCGGCCGCTTGGAGCGAGCGCCTCCCGTTACGGCCACCCAGCTCGCGGTGCGGGTGCCCGGACGGTCAGCACCTGACCGGTCCGAGCAGCGAGCGCCTCGTCCAGCTTCTCGATGCCTCGCCACTCGGCCGCCAAGATGTGGAGCGTCTGCCCGTCCGGACCACCGAGCATGCACGCGAACGGGCTTCGGTCCAGCTCGATCGTCTCCAGCACCTGCCCGCCTTGGCGGACACGCACGCACCGCTTGTTGGGCACGTCCGCGTACCAGATGGCGCCGTCGGCGTCGAGGCAGATGCCGTCGGGGACGCCGCCGGCCAGGTCGGCCCACACCCGCCGGTTCGACAGGCCGCCGTCGTCCGCGACGTCGAACGCCGTCAGCCTGCCGGCGAAGGACTCGGCGACGATCAGGGTCGAGTTGTCGGGGGTCACGACCATGCCGTTGGGGAACGCGATGGCGCCGGCCACCTGGCGGACCGAGCCGTCCGGCGTGACCAGGGCGATGATCCCGGGCGGATCCCCCTCCCCGGGATCGAAGTCACAGCGGCCGTTGACGTAGATGTTCCCGCGCCCGTCCACGACGATCTCGTTCCAGTCGCCCGACAGCGCGCTCAGGTCGGCGTGCTGGACCATCGACCCGTCGGGCTCCCGGCGCATCAGCCGGTCGCCGGTCACCAGGAGCCGACCGTCCGGTAGCCATCCCAGCGACCATCCGAGGCCTGGAGGTCCGTGCCCTACGACCTCGCTCACGCCGTCGAGATCGACGGCGACGATCTCCCCCGCGCCCCAGTGCGCGAACCACAGCCGGTCGTCGTGCCAGCGGGGCGATTCGACGTATGCGAGGCCGCTCAGGAGGACCCGCGGTTCGGAGCGGAACGTGTCTCGTGATGACATCTGGGTTTACCTCCCAGGATCGAAGGGCGGTCGGATGCCGGGCGCCGGGTACGCGGCTCAGTCGCCGCTACCCGCCCGCGAGGATGCCGTCACGCCTCGAGGAACGACTTGAGGTCGGCCAGCCGCTCCCGCCACGAGGCCTTCGCCGTTTCGGCTTCGTCGGGATCCGGGAGCCGTTCGTGCGCCACCGCGACCGTCGACTTGGACGGACCCTTGTCGACGAACGAGACGCTCACGCGCGTCGAGCCGTCTCCCCAGTCGAAGCGAGCCGTATGGCCCGGTTGCGACGTCCGCAGCGACATCGTTGCGCCCGTGAGCCAGTTGTTCCGTGATCGCGGGTCGACGAATGCGTCGAAGAGCACGCCGATGGGGACGGCGATCGTCTTGGACGCGTAGATCGTGAACCCGTCGGCCTGCTGGTGCTTGAGTCGTATCCCGCGGGCACGCTCATACCAGTAGGTGATCGACTGGGCCCACCAACCCGGGACGTGATGCTCGTCCATGAGGAAGCGAACCGTCTCCCCGTGCTTCCGTTCACGAGCGCCCCACCGGTCGAGGATCGAGAACCACGCCTCCCACCGCTTCCCGGTCGACTCCTTGACCTTGTCATCGGATGGTCGATCCGCGTTCGCCCCGAGTCTCGCGCGCGCGGCCTGGACGCGGCCGCGCTTCTCGGACACGTGGCTGCGCGCGGCGGTGTAGCTCTCCCCGGTCTTGGACATGCGCTCGCGAACGCGGCGCTTGAACGACCTCTCCTTGGTCATCGCACGCTCCTTCGTCACGCCGCGGCCGAGGGACTCACGCTCCCTCGGGCACGGCCCGAAGGGGTGCTGCCAAGCGACCCGAGGGCTGGGCTCCCTTTGCCTCGCTGATGTCGGCTGCGTGAGCGCCGGAATCGAGGTTGGGCGTGGGACTCGCCACGGCCGGAAGATACCTCGGCTCCGTTCCTGCCGCAACGGGATACGACTCCCAGCAGTCGGCGACGTCATGCTCCGAAGAACCGTTGGAGCACCGGCGCGATGGGCAGGGGGTTCGCCACGGCGCTGGCTCCGAAGCACGAGGTGACCGTGGGCTCTCGGGACCCGAACCGAGCCCGCCAGGCTGCGTCGGCGACCGGAGCGACCCGCGGCGCGACCTACGCCGAGGCCGCGGCCGATGCCGAGGTCGTGATCCTGACGGTGCCCTGGGATGCGATTGACGACACGCTGAGCCAGCTGGGGGAGCTGAACGAGACGGTGGTCGTCGACGTCTCGTATCCCTACAGGAAGCATGAGCGGGAGGCGCTGAAGGGCAGCTCGACCGCCGAGCAGATCCAGAAGCGGCTGCCGCGCGCCCGGGTGTTCAAGGGCTGGAACCATGTCCACGCCCGTCACCTGACGGCCCCGGTGGTGGACGGGATCGCCGCCTCGGTCCTGATCGCCGGAGACGACCCGGAGGCCAAGCAGATCGTGTTCGCGCTGGCCGGGGACATGGGGTTCCACCCCGTCGACGTCGGGCCCCTGAAGGCCACCCGCGAGCTCGAGCGGTTGGTGGGCGTGATGCTGTTCGTGCGGCTTGGTCCGCTGCGGGTCCTGTCGCGGAGCTGAGCCTACGTGCCCCGGTGCCTGCTGGAAGCGGCCCATCCGGCGTGGTCAGGTTCGCCTCCAGCACGGGCCGAGGCATCGCGTCCCGTGCACGTGTCACGCGGCGAGATCGGTCCTGCCCGGTTGGTGGGACGCCGCTCGCACGACGGTTTCGGCCTCCTCGAAATCGCCACGCGCGGCG
>Ga0210378_10000820_pt1 | contig 16169 bp, 17 predicted proteins | sample PLM1_60_b1redo_FD_155465 | JGI IMG/M metagenome (GOLD analysis project Ga0210378, IMG submission 155465) | Groundwater sediment microbial communities from an aquifer in East River, Colorado, USA - PLM1_60_b1 redo | ecosystem: Environmental > Terrestrial > Soil > Riparian zone | place: USA: East...
GTCACGGAGCTTCCGAGACACCATCGCGGTGGCCGCACCGACCGTCGGCGTCGACCGGGACGCGTAGGTCCCCAGGCCGTAGGGCGTGTTGTCCGTGTCGCCGTGCATGACCTTGATGTCCTCCGGTTGGATCCCGAGCTCGGAGGCCACGATCTGGGCGAACGTCGTCTCGTGCCCCTGGCCCTGGGTCTTCGAGCTGATCTTCAGGATCGCCTTGCCGGTGGGGTGCACGCGGAGCTCGGCCCCGTCGTTCATCTTGAGCCCGAGGATGTCGTAGTCCTTGTGCGGGCCGGCGCCGACGACCTCGGTGAAGCTCGCCAGGCCGATACCGATCAACCGTCCCTCCTCGCGCGCCTCGGCCTGCTCCTTTCGGAGCTGCTCGTAGCCCACCTTCTCGAGCGCCAGGTCCATCGCGCCCAGGTAGTCGCCCGAGTCGTACTCGAACCCGGTCGCGCTCCTGTACGGGAACTGGTCCTTCTCGATGAAGTTCTTCTTGCGGAAGTCGGCCGGGTCCATGCCGATCTCGTACGCCGCGTTCTGCACGAGGCGCTCGATCATGTACGAGGCCTCGGTGACGCGGAACGAGCACCGGTACGCGACGCCGCCCGGCGCCTTGTTGGTGTAGTAGCCGTCCGCCGTCACGTGGGCGGCCGGAAGGTCGTAGGAGCCGCTCACGATGTGGAACAGCCCGACCTTGAACTTGGAGGGCTGCGCGTCGGCGAAGAACGCGCCTTCGTCCGCATCCAGCGAGACCCGCAGCCCCTGCATCGTCCCGTCCGCCTCGAGGGCCAGCTCGCCGTGCATGTGGTAGTCGCGGGCGAACCCGGTCGAGATGAGGTTCTCGCTGCGCTCCTCGATCCACTTCACGGGGTGGCCGAGCAGCAACGACGCCGCCGTCGCGACCACGTAGCCCGGGTACACCGGCACCTTGTTACCGAACCCACCGCCGAGGTCTGGGGAGACGATCCGGATCTTCTCCTCCGGCAGGCCGGTGACCAGCGCGAACACCGTTCGGATCGCGTGCGGCGCCTGCGAGGTCATGTAGATCGTGGCCTGGCCGGTCGCCGGGTTCACGTCGGCGACGCAGCCGCACGTCTCGAGCGGCGAGGGGTGCGAGCGCGGGTACCAGGTGTCGAGCGAGACCACCGTGTCGGCCTGCGCGAACGCGGTGTCCGTCGCCTCCTGGTCGCCCGCCTCCCAGTGGTAGATGTGGTTGTCGGTCTGCCCCTCCTTCTCGTCGCGGATCAGCGGCGCATCGGCCGCTGCGGCCTGCTGCGGAGAGACGACCACCCCGAGGGGCTCGTAGTCGACGTCGATCAGCTCGAGGGCGTCCTTGGCCACGTAGGGGTCGGTCGCGATGACGGCCGCGACCTCCTGACCCTGGAACCGAACCTTGTCGGTGACGAGCACCGCCTGGGTGTCGCCCGACATCGTGGGCATCCACGCGAGGTTGTGCTGCGCCATCAGCTCGCCCGTGACGACCGCGATCACGCCCTCGAGCGCCTGCGCCCCGGACGCGTCGATCCCGTTCAGCTTCGCATGGGCGTAGGGGCTCCGCAGGATCGCCATGTAGAGCATCCCGGGCAGGTGCATGTCGTCGATGAAGTTGCCGGCGCCGCGGATGAACCGGTCGTCCTCGACGCGCCGGACGCTGTGTCCGATCCCCCTGATCTCTTCGGTCTCGGCAGCCATGCGGACCCCCTCAGCTCGCGACGGTGGCGTCGGCGGTCTCGGCCGGGCCCGCCGCCATGTCGTGGCCGGCCGCCTGGATCGCCTTGACGATGTTCATGTAGCCGGTGCACCGGCAGATGTTGCCCGAGATCGCCCAGCGGACCTCGTCCTCGGAGGGCGACGGGTTCTCGGCGAGCAGCGCGGAGCCGGTCAGCATCATGCCCGGCGTGCAGAAGCCGCACTGCAGACCGTGCTCCTGCTTGAACGCGGCCTGGATCGGGTGGAGCTGTCCGTCCTGGAGCAGCCCCTCGACGGTCGTCACCTCCCGGCCGTCGGCCTGTACGCCGAACATCGTGCAGGACTTGATCGGCCGGCCGTCGAGCAGCACCGTGCAGGCGCCGCAGCTGGTGGTGTCGCAGCCGACGTGCGTGCCGGTGAGCCCGAACTCCTCCCGGATCAGGTGCGCGAGGAGCATCCGGGGCTCGACGTCGGCGCTTCGGTCGGCGCCGTTGACCTTGACCGTGATCTCCATCGTTCCCCCTTCGGGCTCAGGTGCCGATCTCAGGCCGCGCGGGCCATCTCGAGCGCCCGGTCGAGCCCTCGTCGCACGTACACGTCGACGACGTGGCGTTTGTAGTCGGCCGAACCGCGCACGTCGGTGACCGGCGAGGAGGCCTCGGCGGCCAGACGCCCCGCCTCGGCGAACGCGGCCTCGGTTGGTTCGGCGCCGGCGAGGCTCGCCTCGGCGTCCGCCGCCTGCAGGTTCTTCGATCCGACCGCGGTGAGGCCGATCCCCGCCCGCTCGATCGTGCCGTCGGTGAGCGAGAGGTGGATGGCGGTGGCAACGGTCGCGAAGTCGCCCACCTTGCGTTCGAGCTTCAGGTAGGTCCCGCCGGACGGCCCGGCCGGCTGCGGCACCCGGACCTCCGTCAGGATCTCGTCGGGTTCGAGCGCCGTCGTGAAGGTGTCCTGGAAGAACTCGGAGATCGGCAGCTCCCGTTCGCCTCGCTCGCTCCGCAGCACCACGGAGCCCTGCAACGCGAGCATCACCGAGCCCCAGTCGCCCGCGGGGTCCGCATGGCACAGCGAACCGCCGATCGTGCCGAGGTTGCGGACGATCGGGTCGGAGATCAGCGGCGCCGCGGCGGCCATCACCGGGTAGCGGGCATCGAGCAGGTCGGAGCGCTCGAGGTCTCGGTGACGAGCGAGCGCCCCGATCGCGAGGTTGCCGTCGGCCTCGGCGATCGTGTCCAGCCCGAGCCGGCCGATGTCGACCAGGTGGGCGGGCGCCGCCAGCCGCAGTTTCATCACGGGGATCAGGCTCTGCCCGCCGGCCAGCACCTTGGCCTCGTCGCCGTGTTCGGCGAGCAGGTGCAGGGCCTCCTCGAGCGAGTCCGGTCGGTGGTACTCGAACCTCGAAGGCAGCATGGAGAACCTCCTCGCTCGGAGCCGGCGGCGAGGTCCATGCGCCGCCGCCACCGGTGATGCGACTATCCCTCCGGGCTCCGTGAACGGTCAAGTCAATGCTCGAGCGCCTGGGTATCGTCCGGCCGTGTCCGGTTCGAACCGCGGGTTCTGGAAGGTGGTCCTGCCCCTCGTGGTCGGCGGGATCCTGCTGGTCGTGCTCGTGCTGGTGTTCCGGCCGGTCGCGCGGACGGGCGCGGTGGCGTACGCGCAGGCGAACCTCCGGAGGGCGGCCGAGGCCGCGGAGGACCTGGCCACCGAGGGCTCGCTCGCGGACGCCGATCGGGAGACCCTGGCGACCCGGGGCGGGGTCGACGACCTCCTGCTGATCGACCCCGACCAGAGCTCGAACGATCCCGAGGTCGTCAGCGTGCTCGCGACCCGGGGAGAGTGGACGGGTTCGGCCCGAGCCGAGACCGGGGAGTGCTTCTGGATCCGCATCGCCGCAGGTGCCGGCGGCTCGTTCGGGACGGTCTACGGCACCGGGAGCGACTGCTCGGCCGACGAGGCGAGCGCCGCCCCACCGGGGGCCTGGCGGGATCCCTAGTTGCCCCACCGCGGTATCGCGCCAACCGAGCCGCAGGGCTAGCATCGGAGGTTCCACCCGTTGGAAAGGGGGACCCGTGGCACGCGTATCGGTCACCGTCAACGGGGTCGCGCGCGAGGCTGAGGTCGAACCGCGCACGCTCCTCGTGTACTTCCTCCGGGAGAGCCTCGGGCTCACCGGGACCAACGTCGGTTGCGACACCTCGTCGTGCGGCTCGTGCACCGTCCTGCTCGACGGCGAGTCGGTGAAGTCGTGCACGCTCCTCGCCGTTCAGGCGGAGGGTCGCGAGATCACCACGATCGAGGGGATCGCCAACGACGGGCAGATGCATCCGATCCAGGACGCGTTCCACCGCAACCACGGTCTCCAGTGCGGCTACTGCACGCCGGGCATGATCATGGCGGCCGCCAGCTTCCTGCAGGAGAACCCGAACCCGACCGACGAACAGGTGCGCGAGTCCCTCGAGGGGAACCTCTGCCGCTGCACCGGCTACCAGAACATCGTGAAGTCGATCCTCGACGCCGCCGGCACGATGTCCGGCGCGAAGGCCTGAGGGGGCGAGATGGCGATCACCGAGAAGTTCGTCGGAACGTCGGTCCTCCGCAAGGAAGACGCCTCGCTCATCACGGGGCAGGGCAGCTTCATCGACAACCTGACGCTCCCGGGCATGCTGCACCTGGCGGTCGTGCGGAGCCCGTTCGCCCACGCGCGCATCGTGAACGTCGACGTCTCGAAGGCGCTCGAGATGCCGGGCGTGGTCGGCGCCTGGAGCGGTGCCGACCTGGCCGGCGAGTGGGCCGGCCCGCTGCCGATGGTCTGGCCGATCACCGAGGACATCAAGACCTCGGATCACTGGCCGCTCACGAAGGACAAGGCGCGGTTCCAGGGCGACGGCGTCGCCGTCGTCGTCGCGGAGTCGCGCGGCCAGGCGGCCGATGCGGCCGAGGTCGTCGACGTCGAGTACGAGCAGCTCGATCCGGTCCTCGACATCGAGGAGGGGATGAAGCACGGCTCGCCGCTCGTGCACGACGAGCTCGGGACCAACGCCGTGGTGCACTGGAGCCACGGCGGGGGCGGCGACCAGGGCGTGTTCGACAGCGCGCCCGTGCAGCTGCGGCTCCGGTTCGAGGCGCCCAGGATCACGCCGAGCCCGATCGAGCCGCGCGGTGCGCTCGCGTCGGTGGCGCCGGCGATGGGCGAGTTCACGCTGTGGACCTCGACGCAGATCCCGCACATCGCGCGGTTCACGTTGTCGGGCACGACCGGGATCCCCGAGCACAAGCTCCGGATCGTCGCCCCCGACGTGGGTGGGGCGTTCGGCGCCAAGCTGAACGTCTACGCGGAGGAGGCGCTCTGCCTCGCGCTCGCGCGCAGGACCGGCCGCGCGGTCAAGTGGATCGAGGACCGCTCGGAGAACTACGCCGTCACCGTCCACGGACGCGGGGTGATCCACGACGTCGAGGTCGCCGCGACCGAGGAGGGGAAGATCCTCGGGTTCCGGGTGAAGGAGCTGTGCGACATGGGTGCGTACTTCCAGCTCCTCACGCCGGGGATCCCCGAGCTCGGGGGCTGGGTGTACATGGGCCCCTACGACACGCAGGGCTACTGGTACGAGTTCACAGGCGTCATGACGAACATGGCGCCCACGGATGCCGTCCGGGGAGCCGGACGGCCCGAGGCGACCTACGTCGTCGAACGCGCGGTGGACACCGTGGCGCGCCACGTCGGCAAGGACCCGGCCGAGATCCGGCGGATCAGCTTCGCGCCGAGTCACGCGGAGGCGAAACCGTCGCTGATGGGGTTGCAGGTCGATTCGGCGGACTACCTCCCGGCGTTCGAACGCGCGCTCGAGCTCGCGGACTACGAGCAGTACCGCAAGGAGCAGGCGGCTCGCCGCGAGAGCGGGGAGGTGAAGCAGATCGGGATCGGGCTCTCCAGCTACATCGAGATGTCCGGGCTGGCGCCGTCGAACATCCTGGGTGCGCTCCGGTACGCGGCGGGCGGCTGGGAGGCGGCGCAGGTCCGGTGCCAACCGAGCGGCAAGGTCACGCTCACCATCGGGACCTCGCCCCACGGCCAGGGCCACGACACCACCTGGTCACAGATCGCGGCCGACGAGCTGGGTGTGCACCCCGACGACGTGGAGGTCCTGCACGGCGACACGTCGATCTCCCCGCTCGGGATGGACACGTACGGCTCGCGCTCGATCTCGATCGGCGGCGCGGCGCTGCACGTCGCGTTGCAGAAGATCAAGGACAAGGCGCGGACGTTGGCCGCGCACGAGCTCGAGGTGGCGGAGGACGACCTCGAGTTCCGGGACGGGGCGTTCCGTGTTCAGGGCGCGCCCGACAAGGTCCGAACGATCCCCGAGCTGGCCGTGTCCGCGTGGACGGCGCACGACCTCCCCGACGGCTACGAGCCCGATCTCACCGCGGTCGCGACCTGGGACCCGAAGAACTTCACCTGGCCGTTCGGGACCCACGTCTGCGTCGCCGAGGTCGACACCGAGACGGGAGCGACCCAGCTGCTGCGCTACGTGGCGGTCGACGACTGCGGGGTCGTGATCAACCCGATGATCGTCGACGGGCAGGTCCACGGCGGCATCGCTCACGGGATCGCGGAGGCCCTCTACGAGGAGGTCATCTACGACGAGGCCGGCAACCTGGTCACCGGAACGTTGACGCAATACCTCGTGCCGTCGGCGGTGGAGTTGCCCTCGTTCGAGCTCGACCGGACGGAGACGCCCTCGCCGACGAACCCGCTCGGCGTCAAGGGGATCGGCGAGGCCGGGACGATCGCGGCCCCGCCGGCGGTGGTCAACGCGATCGTCGACGCGGTGTCGCACCTCGGTGTGACCGAGATCGGCAAGCCGGCGACGCCCGAGCGCGTGTGGAAGGCGATCCGCGACGCGAAGGGGGGTGCGGCATGATCCCGGCGCCCTTCGAGTACCGGCGGGTGGGCACGGTCGACGAGGCGATCCAGGCGCTGTCCGACGGACCGGACGCGAAGCTCCTTGCGGGCGGTCACTCGCTCCTGCCGTTGATGAAGCTCCGCCTGGCGCGGCCGTCGCTGCTCGTGGACATCTCCCGGCTCCAGGACCTGAAGTACGTGAAGGAGGACGGAGAGCGGGTCGCGATCGGGGCGCTCACGCGGCACCACGACGTCGCGAACAGCGAGGTCCTGCAGGAGCTGTGTCCGATCGTGTCGTACGCGGCGGGCGAGATCGGCGACCCGCAGGTCCGCCACGTCGGGACGATCGGCGGTTCGGTGGCGCACGCCGACCCGGCGTCGGACATGCCGAGCGTGCTGCTCGCCCTCGACGCCGAGATGGTGATCCGCGGTGCCGGGGGCGCGAGTCGCACGGTGCCCGCGAGCGGCTTCTTCAAGGGCCTGTTCGAGCCCGACCTGGCGACCGACGAGGTGCTGACCGAGATCCGCGTCCCGAAGACCGCGGGTCGCGGCTGGAGCTACCTGAAGTTCCACCGCCGGGCGCAGGACTGGGCGCTCGTCGGCGTCGCCGCGCTCGCGCAGAACGGCGCGGGGCCCTCGGTCGCCCTGACGAACATGGCCGACCGACCGGTGCGGGCGACGGGCGTCGAGGAGGCGCTGGCGGGGGGCGCCGATCCGGCAGCGGCGTCGGAGCGAGCCGCGGAGGGCACGAGTCCGCCGACAGACGCCTTCGCCAGCGCCGAGTACCGCGGGGAGCTCGTGAAGGTGCTCGTCCGCCGGGCGATCGAGGAGGCAGAGGCGCGATAGCGGCGCAGGTCCGGGGCGGTCTTTGACGCTCGCGCCCCCGTCTGCCTAGATGGAGGGCATGCTCGGGCAGACCGGCGTGGACCAGTCGTGGTTCGAGGACTGGGGCCTCTCCGTCCTCGTGACGCTCGCGACCGCCCTCATCATCACGATCGCGGTCAAGATCGCCGTCGCCCGATTCCGTCGCAAGCTCGAGGGGACCCCGAACCTCACCCAGGAGCTCAACCTCCAGCGGATCGCCACGCTGACCGGCGCCCTGTCCGCCACGGCCCTCGCGATCGTCTGGACGATCGCGGTGCTGATCGTGCTGGAGAGCCTGGACGTCCCGCTCGGACCGTTCTTCGCCAGCGCCGGGATCGCCGGCGTCGCGCTGGGGTTCGGCGCGCAGAGCATCGTGAAGGACACGCTGACGGGCTTCTTCATCCTCCTGGAGAATCAGTTCGGGGTCGGGAACACCGTCGAGTTCCTGACCACGGCCGGCCCGGTGACCGGCCGGTCGAGTGGTTCACGCTCCGCGCCACCGCCGTCCGCGCGTACGACGGCACGTTGCACATCGTCCCGAACGGCAACATCGAGGTCGTCAGCAACAAGTCGCGGGGCTGGGCGCGCGCGATCGTCGACACGCGCATCGCCTACGGTCAGGACCCCGAGGAGGTCAGGGCCATCCTGGACGAACTCTTCGACGAGCTGCGCGACGACCCGCAGATGAAGGACTGGTCGATGGACGGTGCGGGCGTGCTCGGCGTCGAGACCACGAGCGACACGGGCGTCGTGATCCGCGCCGTCGCCGACACGCGCCCGTCCAAGAAGGTCGACGTCGAACGCCTGTTGCGAGCCCGCATCACCCAGCGACTGTCCGAACGAGGGATCCGCGCACCCGTGGTCGCGGCTCAGCCTCCGGCCGGGCCGGACGCATAGCCGACGGGGGCGGGATGGAGATCCCCAAGGTGGTTACGATCCGCTCCCGGTCGTGATCCACCAGGACGGCGTCTCGGGTTCGGGGTGTCCGTGAGCTGTCGGAGTCCCGAGCCATCGGCATCGATGACCCACAGGTCGCTCACCTGCCCCCGTCGCCGTGCTGGAACACGAGCTGCGATCCGTCCGGCGACCGGATGGAGAACCAAGAAGCCGAGGCTGTCCCACGCGACCTCGGCTGCCCTCGCAGAACGGACTTCCCGGAGCGCGGGCACGACGCACGCGGGCGCGGTTGACGATCCCGAGGCGAGTCGCTCACGGAGTACGGACCGTTCGGACTCGGTCCTCAGATCGAGCGCCGCATCCGAGCAAGAAGCACGCCTGGCACCTGGGTGAACACGTAGCTTGGTGTTCCAGGCATCTCGTGTTCGGGCCGAAGAAGCGGCTCCTCGAGCCCATCGAGCGCGAACCCGTGCTCGAAGAACGGCTTCAGAATCATCCAGAGCGGGCGGTGGAAGTACCACTGCAAGACGGGCTGACCAGGGATGCCGACCCCTTTGCTCTTGGACGGTCGCGCGTACGCGGAGACCTTGACCGAGTAGATCTCCGTGCCGCTGCCCTCCGGATCGAGCTCAACCGTCGGCCTTGCATCGCCGGAGTTGAATGCCGGATGCAGCGTCGAGAAGACGAACCGCCCAGCCGGTTTCAACAGCCCCGACACCGCCGCAACCATCGGCTCGATCGTCTGCATGTCCATGATGGCCATGTTGCTGACCACTGCATCGAACGATGCGGATTCGTCGAGCGAGAGCAGGGCCTCCTCGTCGGTTGCGTCTACGTGCCGATATTCGACCTGGCTTCCATGCGCGCGAGCTCGCTCGAGCATCCCCTCGCTGAAATCGACCGCAAGCACCTGCGCTCCAAGCTGCGCCATCCGACGCGCGAACTGGCCGTTTCCGCACGCGATCTCGAGGACCCGCTCGCCCGGCTCGAGTCCCAGCAGTCGTTCAACCGGCGGCTGGATGAGATGCCTCTGCCAGGTTCGGCCCGCCTCCACACGCTCGTCCCAGAAGGCAGCCAACTCGTCCCACGCTGACCGGACTTCGTCTCGGAAGGTGCCTTCCTCGTCCATGGGCCGGAGCGTAGTCATTCGAGGCGTTGACAGTCGGGAGATATGCGAACGTGACGCCGGCCGCGCGACGGCGGCTCGCCACGTGCGAAATCATGTCTTTTCCGCCTCCTGCAAGAGAGACGCCCAGGTCCGTTCGATTTGCTGCAAGTGTCCTGGGCCGAGCCGGTAGGCTTTCGGCACGATGGGTCGGATGCCGTTCAGCCTGGTCGAGTCGCTCCAGGAAGGGCTCGCGCGCGAGCACTACCTGGCGGACCGGGGGCTGTCCACGGCGATCTTCCTGGCGGTCTCGCTCGACAAGCCGCTGCTGCTCGAGGGCGAGGCCGGGGTGGGCAAGACCGAGGTCGCGAAGGTGCTCGCGTCGCTCCTGGATCGCGAGCTGATCCGGCTGCAGTGCTACGAGGGCATCGACGCCAGCCAGGCGCTGTACGAATGGAACTATTCCAAGCAGCTGATCGCGGTCCGCGCGATGCAGGACGTGACCGCCGAGGCCAACGTCGAGGACCTGTTCGGCCCCGAGTACCTTGTCGAACGCCCGCTCCTCGCGGCGATCCGCGCCGGTTCGAAGGCCGTCCTGCTCGTCGACGAGCTGGACCGCGCGGACGACGAGTTCGAGGCGTTCCTGCTCGAGGTGCTGTCCGAGTTCGCCGTCACGATCCCCGAGATCGGCCGCGTGGCCGCGGAGGAGCCGCCGGTCGTCATCGTGACCTCGAACCGCACACGCGAGCTCCACGACGCGCTCAAGCGCCGGTGCCTGTACCACTGGATCGACCACCCGGCGCTCGACCGGGAGATCGAGATCATCCGAGCCCGCGCGCCCGAGGTCCCCGAGGCCCTCGCTCGCGACGTCGCGGCCGCTGTGAGCCGGCTCCGGGGGTTCGACATCGCCAAGCGCCCCGGCGTGGCCGAGACGATCGACTGGGCGAACGCGGTCTCGTTCCTCGGCGCCGAGCACCTGGACGAGGAGATCGCGGCGGCGACGCTCGGCACCGTGCTGAAGGATCACGACGATCAGCAGCTCGCCGTCGACCGCCTGGGCGAGGTCGTCGATGGTCGCGAACGTCCCTGACCCCGGCGTCCTCGAGCGCCTGATCGGATTCGGCCGCGACCTGCGGCTCAGGGGTCTGCCCGTCGGCACCGGACGCATCGTCACGTTCTGCCGCGCGGCCGGCGCGCTCGGCCTGCTCGAACGCGACGACCTGTATTGGGCCGGCCGGTCGTCGCTGATCTCGCGCCCGGAGGACGTCGTGGCGTTCGACGAGGCCTTCGCCGCGTGGTTCGGGACGGGGTTCCGCATCGAGCTCCCGGTGCCCGGCTCGCGGCCGGACGTCGACGGCCTCGGCGAGGACGAACGCGAGGTCGAGGGCGACGGGATCGACGATCGCGTGATCGCGCGGGAATGGCACGAGCTCGAGGAGGACGCGCTCACCGACGGCGAGGCGTCGATCCGGATCGTGGCGAGCGCCGCGGAGATGCTTCGGGAGAAGTCGTTCGGCGACCTCACGGAGGAGGAGCGCCTGCGCGTGACGCACCTGATCCGCAAGCTCGCGGTCCAGCTGCCGATGCAACACACGCGACGCTACCGGGCCGCGTCGTCCGGCGCGCGGCTCGACGTGCGCCGAACCCTGCGCCGCTCGCTCCGCACGCAGGGCGAGCCCTTCGAGCGCGCGTGGCGCGAGCGTGGGCGCCGGACCCGACCGCTCGTGCTGATCCTCGACATCTCGGGCTCGATGGCCCCGTACTCGCGCGCGTTGATGCAGTTCGCGTTCGCCGCGATGGCCGCCGGCCGGCGCGTCGAGGTCTTCTGCTTCGGGACCCGGCTGACCCGCGTCACGCGGACGCTCCGCACGAAGGATCCCGACCGCGCGCTCCGCGAGATCGGCCACCTCGTCGAGGACTGGGAGGGCGGAACCCGGATCGGGGCGTCGCTCAAGGAGCTCGTGGACGGCTGGAGCCAGCGTGCGTCGATCCGCGGATCGGTCGCCGTGATCTGCTCGGACGGGCTCGAGCGCGGTGAGCCCGACCTGCTCCGGGAGCAGATGGCCAGGCTCCGGCGCCTGGTCCACAGGATCGTCTGGGTGAACCCGCTCAAGGGGAGCCCGCACTACGAGCCGCTCGCGCGCGGGATGGCGGCGGCGTTGCCCTCGATCGACGAGTTCCTGCCGGGGCACAACCTCGAGAGCCTCGAGGAGCTCTCGCGCGCGCTCGCGGACTAGCATCGGAGCCGTGGGCGGAGCGGAGGAGCCGGGCGGCCGGGTGCGGCGGATGGGCCGGCTCACCGAGCCGGCCGAGGAGGGCCTCCTCACCTACGGCGAGTACCTGGCCGTGCCGGAGCTGATCTCGCTCCAGCGGCTCCGTTCGGATCCGCCCGTGCACGACGAGCTCCTGTTCATCGTCGTACACCAGGCGTACGAGCTCTGGTTCAAGCAGCTGATCTTCGAGCTCGAGTCGGTGCGCGACCGCATGTTCGAGGACGACGCCGAACGCGCGCGTCACTACCTCACGCGCGTCCACGCCATCGAACGCGTCCTGATCGATCACATCCAGGTGCTCGAGACGATGACCCCGCAGGACTTCCTCGAGTTCCGCTCGCTGCTCACCCCTGCGTCCGGATTCCAGTCGGCGCAGTTCCGCGAGGTCGAGTTCCTGTCCGGACTCAAGCAGCCCGGGTATCTCCGGGACCTCGCCGCCTCACCCGACGAGCTGGAGCGGCTGGCGCGCCGGCTCGACGAGCCGACGGTGTGGGACGGCTTCGTCGCGCTGCTCGAACGCCACGGGTTGCCGATGCCCGCGGACGACGAGGAGGCCCGGCGCGCGAGCCTGCTGCGGATGGCCCGCGACGCCGAGCTCGCCCCGCTGTTCGCCGTGGCGGAGCGGCTCCTCGACCACGACGAGGGGTTCGCGCAGTGGCGGTACCACCACGTGCTGATGGTCGAGCGCGAGATCGGCGCCAAGTCGGGGACCGGCGGCTCCTCCGGTGTGGAGTACCTGCGCTCGACGCTGAGCAAGCGGTTCTTCCCGGAGCTCTGGGGGTTGCGGAGCTACCTCTGACCGCGGTCCGGCCGTCGCAGCGGCCCGCCGCGCCGACCCTTCGCGGAGTCCTCGATCAGCGTCGCAAGGCGTCGCTCGCGGCCCTCGAGCCGTTTCGCGCTCATCACCCAGTAGCGCGCGATCGCCTTGTAACCCTCGGGCTGGGCGTCGAACCAAGACCAGGCGCCCTTGTTCGCTCGGAAACGGCGCTCGAACCCTCGGTCGAGTGTCACCTCGTACCGTTGCTCGTACGAGTACACGGCCGTCCTGTCCTCGCGCCGCTGGTCGAACGCACGCCGCCCTGCTGGCTGGACGCGTCCCTCGTCCTCGAGCTCGTGGAACCGTCGTGTGTTCCTCGCGCTCCAGTTGCTGTTCGGCTTCCGCGGTGTGATCCGGTTCATGTAGCTCTGCTCGTCGATGCCGCGCCGAATCCCGTCGATCCAACCGAAGCACAGGGCCTCGTCCACGACCTCCGACCACGTGATGCTGGGGCGGCCGGAGCCCTTCTTGTAGAGCCCGATCCATAGCTCGGTGGCGGCGTCGTGGTGCTCGTCCAGCCACGCGCGGAGCTCCCGGCGGGTCGCGAAGAAGGTGGGCTTCATGCTCGCGTTCGGACGTACCCGTCGATCAGCTCGAGCAGTCGGTCCCGGCCGAAGGAGTCGTCGTGGCCGCCGTGCACGATCCGGACCGGGACCTCGCGCAACCGTTGCATACTGCGGACGTAGTCGGGGATGTCCGATTCGGGGAGCCCGTCGAGCAGGATGCCGCTCTCGTACACGCAGTCGCCCGAGAACAGCGTCCGGGTCGACTCCTCCCAGAGTCCGATCTCGCCCGGTGTATGGCCGGGGAGGTGCAGGACCTCGAAGCGCCGGTCGCCGAGATCGATCTCGTCACCCTCCTCCACCACTCGGGTCGGGGTCACGGCCGTCACCCCATAGGAAGCGAGCTCGTACCTCTCGTGCGGCAGCGCGGTGAGCAACGACTCCGGAGGGTCGTAACCGGAGAGCTCCTCGGGCGGGTAGTCCTCGATCGCGAGCGAGGCGAACCCCTCCGCGTTCGCAACCGCCTCCGCGTCGTCGCGATGCACCACGACCTCATCGAACTCGTGCAGCCCACCGGTGTGGTCGAAATGCCGATGCGTCGCGAGGGCGATCGTCGGCCGCTCGAACAGCTCGGCGAGCTCTCCGCGCAGCGACCCGATGCCCAGCCCGGTGTCGACAAGCAGGTCGCGGTCGCGCCCGCGGACGAGGAACAGGTTCGCCTGCAGGAAGGGGTCGACGTGTGGCTCGCGGATGCGCAGGACGCCGTCGTCGACGGTCTCGTGCTCGAACCATCGGTCGGCCACACGCACGCGCGCGATGCTAGCGGCTTGACGCGGCGGTCCCTGCCGGGATAGGACCGCTCCCACGCGTCGAAAGGAGGGTCCGGATGGCGACCGATCTGTCGATCTCGCTGCCCGACGAGCCGGGTGGGCTCGCGAAGGCCGCGAAGGCGCTCGGGGCGGCCGGGGTGAACGTCGAGGGCATCGCGGGTCTCGGGGGTGGCGGCCACGGGCACGTCCACCTGCTCGTCGAGGACGCGGCCGCCGCTCGGACCGCGCTCGAGGGCGCGGGGGTCACGATCGAGGGCGAACGCGATGCCGTGGTCGTCGACGTCTCGAGCGAGGACCGTCCCGGCAAGCTGGGCGACCTCGCGCAGTCGATCGCGGACGCCGGCGTGAACCTCGCTGCCTGCTACGTGGCTTCGCGGTCCCGCGTCGTCTTCTCGTCCGACGATCCGGCGGGGTTGCGCTCGGCGCTCGGCGCCTGAGGCGAAACCGAGGGTTGACGCCGAACGGGCGTGAGCGTAGACCGGCGGGCGACGGGGTGGGTGTCTCAACGAAGGAGGTGCCGATGAAGGACCTCACCGTCTCCCTCGAGGACCGGCCCGGGACCCTCGCCGATCTGGGCGAGGCGCTCGGCAAGGCCGGGATCAACATCGAGGGGTTGTGCGCCGTCACGAGCGAGGGACGCGCGATCATCCACCTGCTCGTGGCGGACGCCGCAGCGGCGCGTACCGCGCTCGAGAGCGCCGGCGTCAAGGTCGAGGGCGAGGCCGAACCCATGATCTCCGAGCTCGACTCGGCTCAGGTCGACCGCCCGGGGGCGATCGGCGCGATGGCCCGTGCGATGGCCGACGCCGGCGTCAACATCCAGGTCGTCTATCTCGCGACCAAGAACCGCGCGGTGGCGGTCACGAGCGACAACGCGAAGGCGCGTCAGGCGCTCGGGGTGTGATGCGGCTCGCCGGGGGCGGCCGGGGCCGCCTCCGACGGCTCGGCCGCATACGCGCGGTCGAGGATCTGGATCGGGTGGAGCACCCGCATCGGTGAAGCCAGCTCTCCGAGTCCGGCCATGATCTGCATCGTGCACCCGGTGTTCGCGCTCGCCACGACGTCGGCGCCGGTCGACGCGATCGCCTCGGCCTTGCGGCGGCGGAGCTCCGACGACATCTCGGGTTCGAGCACGTTGTAGAGGCCCGCGGCGCCGCAACACACGTCGCCGCCCGGCACGTCGAGCACCTCGACGTCCTCGATCGTGCGGAGCAGGGCACGCGGCTGGTCGCGGAGGTGCTGCACGCGGAGCGCGTGGCACGCGTCGTGGTACGCGATGCGCCCGAACCCGGGCCGGCCGCCGGGCGGCCGGGCGAGCCCCTCGTCGTGCAGGAGCTGCATCACGTCGCGCACCTTCATCGAGAAGGCGCGAGCCTCGTCGGTCGCGATCAGGTCGCCGAGCTGCTGCAGGTGCGCGCCGCATCCCGCCGCATTCGTCACCACGACGTCGACGCCGGCGAACGCACGGAGGTTCCGCTGGGCGAGCCTTCGCGCGGTGTCGAGGCGCCCGTTGTGCGCGGCCAGCGCGCCGCAACATGCCTGGGCACGAGGCACCTCCACCCGCCACCCGTTCCCGGCCAAGACACGGATCGTGGCGCGGTTCACATCGCGGAACCATCGATCCTGCACGCAGCCGCTCAGCAACGCGACGGTTCCCCGACTCTCACCGGCCGGCTCCGTCGCGCGGGGGAGGCGGCGGAACAGCTCGGATCGTTCCGGCGTGAGGGTCCGGACCCGTTTCGGGAGCGCGAGGCGCGCGACTGGCTGTATCGCTGCGGCGAGCCACAGCAGCTTCCTCCTGGGCAGCGCGACATCCAGACCGAGCCACCGCAGGAACCGGGACGGGCGGGAGCGGAGCGGTTCGACCTGGACGCGCGCCCGCTCGACCATCCGGCCGAACGGCACGTGCGACGGACACACGTCCTCGCACGCGCGGCAGGCGAGACACAGGTCCATGAAGCGCGCGAACGTCTCATCGGGCTCCGACAGCCCTTCGGCCACCGAACGCATCGCCGTGATCCGGCCGCGCGGTGACGCCGACTCCTCCCCGGTGACGCGGTAGGTGGGGCAGTGCGGCAGGCACAGGCCGCACGCCACGCACGCGGCGAGGTCGTCATCGGCCGGGGCGTCGAGCGGGAACCGCCACCTCGGTCCGAGGTCGGGCGTCGGCCCGACGAACCGCACCCCGTCGGGCATCTCGCCGCCGAGCACGAGATCGATCCCGGGGTCGCCTTCACCAAGCATGACTTCATGCCGATGCTATCCGGTAGCTCGTGGCGGGTCGGTGG